>WNGR01005134.1_pt1 | contig 20247 bp, 17 predicted proteins | sample 5407581 | NCBI WGS metagenome assembly WNGR01 (sample SAMN13153383, study PRJNA577476) | soil metagenome | isolation source: 80 cm soil or saprolite under Garry oak tree replicate 2 | place: USA:California | collected 2016-06-15 | reverse complement strand
TTCCTTGTTAGAGAAAGTTCTGGCAGGCAAATAAATCTCGCATGGGCCGTCCGCCCTCGGGGCTGAGATTATTAGGATGAAATTAAGAATCGATAGACGTGACCCTCAGGCTTTCACTCAGACTTTCACGGGAAATTATGTCACGTCCCGCCTCCAAAGGTTGACAATTTTGTTTTTGGTCCGCGCGTGCCGCTCTTGATTATTTCTCCCTATGCTAGACAGGGATTCATCTCCCACACGTTTTACGAGTTCTCCTCGGTCCTAAAATTCATAGAGGAACGCTTTGGTTTGAAGCCGCTCACAAAGCGTGACTCAGAGGCGAACGATATGCTGGACAGTTTCGATTTCGATCAGCGCCCGCTACCGCCGCTGATTCTGAAGCAACGCCAGTGTCCGTGACTTGCCCGGTTGTGTCAGAAACGAATCGGATGGCACAAGGATTGTTAATCCTGTGAGCATTCTGTCACTCGAACCGCATTTAATTAAATTTGTCAGACGGAACAGAACGACGCGTCAGTGAAATCTCACAGGAAAAAGCTCCATAGTTCAAAAAAGGTGTCAAGATCGTAGAGGGTCTGATCCCGACGATCCTGGCCAACTTAAACGCACCGAAGATGCGGAAGAAGGGAACTACGAAAAAAAATCTATCCCGGATTCGCAACGTAATCCGCCTCCTCGGCACCTCTTCGCGGAAAGGTGCTGCTTAGTGGCCGCCGATGGCTTTTACGAATGGCGCTGTCTACTTCTTGGCTGCTGCCCGGGTGGCCTCAAGACTCGCCTGGTCGCCGTGGATGCCAACGATGGTCGCGACGTCGAGCTTAAGCTTGTCCAGCTCTTGGACAAATTCCTTGACCCGAGGGCCTGGCCTCACCTGACCGTCGCGCGGGCTGATGTGATCGGCTTCGATGAGCAGTTTTTCCTTGGGAAGATATACCACGATCAGGTCGTCTGCGTGGGAGGTCGGCAGCGGATGAACCTCGACCTGCCGCGCGCCGTCGCTGAGGACTCTGGGGCCGCCGCCGAACGCTTCGATGACAACGGACGCTTTGTTGCGCTGCAGACTGTCGGGGTTGCGCGTATGGGGAGCGCGCGCGACTTTCGCATAGAACGCCTGGGCGTTAAACGGCACGACTATCGCCGAGCCTTCGGCCATAAACGCGCGAATACCGCCCGCGTGGTCGAGATGATGATGGGTCGGGATGGCGTAACGGATGGGCTTGCCGGGGAACCGCTCCTTGATCGACTTGATCACGGGCGCGGTGCGGGCCTCGTACAGCGGCCCTTCGATGGCGACCAGATGATCGCGCATCTTGACTAAGATCGTCGCATGGGAGCTGCCTTGAATCTTGTGCACGCCGGGCGCGAGCTGGAGCCATTCGATTACAGGCTTGCGGCCCATATCTTGATAGCTGACGTTGCCCGCGACGCGGCGCAGAATCCATTGGGATGCGATCGGCGTGGCGTCGGTTTTTTCGCTCCGCACGGACTCCGGGATGGCGAAGACATCGCCGGCGAGCGCCGCGTTGTGGCGGATCGATTTAATCTGCTCCTCTTGCAGCGCTCTGCCGTTCAGTTCGTAGCGCAAGCTAAACGGCAGCATAACGCCGTCGACTTTGCGCCAGTCGCCGCAGCGCAACGTATAGCTGCTGTCGCCTTCGAGAGGATCGTCTTCGAGAATTTCGGTTTGCGCCGGTAGCCGCGTCTGCGTGTCGATATAGATGCGAAACTCATCGCCGCTTTCAGTAAATGACAACACCGCGTGGCGCTTGCCGTCGAGCTCGGCGTCGCCGCGGTGCCGCAGGCTCTTCTGGTTCAAGGCGGCCAGGATAAGCCTTGCCGGATTGCGGCGCTCCTCGCGCAGCCGCGTCGCAAAGCGCCCGGGATGCAGGCGGACTTGCTTGCCGCCGTCTCCGCCTTCCTGAAGCATTCCAATAGAGCCGTCGATGGTTTCAACAAAGCGAACAGCTTGATTGCTCCCCAAGCTTTGCCCCTCCCATTGCAGTCGCAATCGCGGTTGGGTGAGATCGCGCGTGAGGGTATAGCGAAAGGTGGTGATTTGCCGGGTCGGACCGAGCGGCTGCGGGGTCGAGGAAGAATCAAACTGTTTGCCTGCGCTTTCAATCACCTGGGTCTTTAGCGCGCGCAGCGCCGTTGGGCCGCCCATGGCATTTGCCGACTGGAGAAGCGCGGCGGGCGACTGCGCGTGCCCGGGCGCCTGCGCGACCACGAGCGCAATGACTAGAGGCAATAGCGCGAGACGGATACTCCCGTACATAAAACCTCCTCTTGATGATTGGTTTGCGTTAGACCGGAGCCGAAAAGCTCTTTTACCCGGCCGCTCGAAAAAATGCAAAAGTTTTTCGTTGCCCGGCATCGATGAGGGTCCGCTGGCGGGCCGGGAAATCCGGGCCGCCGCGTCGATTTTAGGAAGGAAGCTACGGGAAGCTATGGTGTCAGACATTTAGTTAGTGTGTGTCCAGATGAATTGCTGTCGTGATCCATAGGGTGACTCTCAGTTGTTTGCTGAGGGAAGTCCCGCGGCGGTAAGAGCCAGGAGCCGCCTAGCATGGGTAGCAGTATGAAGAGCGATCGAGATGCTGAAGCCTACCGACAAAGTCAGCGCAAGGCTGATGAGCGAGTTGGCGCATTGCAACGCAAGTGAACGCTGAGCAAGCCTCGTAAAAGTCAAGATTCCGGTGGTCGAGCCGCTAGTAATATGGCGAAGGCAGCATGAGCTATTTCAGACTGGCTGAAGGGATGGTTCACACCGGCGGGGTAATGGCGGCGGCACGGTAACAGGGAGACGATGGAAACTGGAGAAGTCCTGTGGGCCCCAAGGAGAAATTTTTGGAGAAAGATCGGTCCTATAACTGTGGACACGGGAAAGGGGTCGAATGGCAGCAGGATGGCGGAGTGGCCCGTAGGAGCGAAGAAGGAGAGTAATGTCTCTGGAGCGAAGGGGCCATGCTGAGTTTGATTCTTTCGACCGCAAGGTGAGGCAGGGAGGGATGATAAAACCTTCCGTTAATCTGCAAGAACTGAGGCGAAGGATATACCGTAAGGCGAAAGCCGAAAGGCAGATAGCGCTTTACGAAGAAGGGCTCAGGAAAGCCGGATGACCGAAAGGGTCACGTCCGGTTTGAAGCGGCGGGGGCTGGAGACGGATTTACGGTGGAGCTAGTGAGGCACCGTCAAACGAAAGAGACGGTTACAGATAGGCTTTACCTACGGAACACCGCGCCAGTCCTCGACCCTACACATTCGTCGTATCCGGTTTTGGAGCCTCCCGTCCCTTCAGGCGTTCGGGTCTTGCATTACGACAATAGGTGATTGCGCGACTGGAAAAGTAGCCTGCCCGTTTTTCCCTCATTCCGTTACGATTCTGTTTTGATAGACTGATAGTAATCGGAAGCGGCACGGCAGCGATGCCGGCGCAAAAGGAGGAATCCATGAATTCCTCAGCGATGGAACTGGGACCGATCGGGATCTGGACAGCACAGTTTGATTATCAGCCCGCCGCCAGGGCGCAAGAGGCCGCGGCGGAACTAGAAAAGCTTGGGTTTGGAGCGATCTGGTTCCCTGAAAGTGTGGGCCGCGAAGCGCTAAGCAACTCCGCGATACTTCTCAGCGCTACCAGCCGAATAGTCATTGCCACAGGCATCGCCAACATTTACGCGCGCGATCCGGTGACGATGGCCGCCGCGCAGAAGACCCTCGCTGAAGCGTACCCGGGGCGCTTCATCCTCGGTCTCGGTGTCAGCCACATTCCCCTTGTAGAACAGATAAGAGGTCATAGCTACGGGAAACCCGTGCCTTCGATGCGGGCGTACCTGGATGGCATGGATCGGGCTCCGTACCGTGCGGTCCTTCCCACCATTAAACCCGGCAGAGTCTTGGCGGCACTTGGACCTAAAATGCTCCAACTCGCCGCAGAGCGAACGGACGGCGCGCACTCATATTTCGTGCCGCCGCAGCACACGGCGAGTGCGCGTGAGATTTTGGGCAGCGATAAACTCCTGGCCGTCGAGCAGGCCATCGTACTTGAAACCGATTCGGCCAAAGCACGAGCGATCGCGCGGTCGCATACGTCCACGTATCTCAAATTGCCAAATTACGTGAATAACTTGCGCCGTCTCGGCTTCGCTGACAAGGACCTCCTCGATGGCGGCAGTGATCAACTGGTAGACGCCATCGTCGCCTGGGGTGATACGACCGCCGTTATCGATCGCGTTCGCGCCCATCAATCCGCGGGCGCCGACCACGTTTGTATTCAGGTGCTGCCACCGGACCCGCGGGCTCTCCCAATGACAGAGTGGCGGGAGATTGCAGCGGGACTGCAAGGCAGCTTCTTAAGGTAATGCGGAAGATTCGCCGTTTCATCGCAAGGTGATGTTCAAAGCGTTATCCCTTCTCCTGAGCATCCTTCTCCTTTTCGGCTGCACGGCCGATATCGTTCCCGCCACCGGAGAAAAACGGTATCTCGGCTATAGCTGGCAACAGGAAACCGAGATCGGCAAGCAAGCCAGTCAGCAAGTCGCCGCTCTTTTCGGTCTTTACCGTGATCCTAAACTGGAGCGCTACGTCATGGTGGTCGGCAACCGCGTTCTCGCGACAAGTCACCTCCGGCGGCCTGGAACCGAGGAGCAATTTCGCAAAAGTCCGGTTACTTTCGGTGTACTCGACAGTCCGATCATCAACGCCATGGCCCTTCCCGGAGGGTACGTCTATGTCACGCGCGGGATGCTCGCCCATCTGAATAACGAAGACCAGCTCGCCACCGTCATAGCGCACGAGATCGGCCACGTCGCCGCCCGCCATGCGGCGCGCCAAGCCTGGCAGCAACAATGGGGTCAAGGGCTCCTTCTCGGCGGCGCGCTTCTCGGCCAGGGAGTATTCGGCCTTCCCGCACAGGATATTCTCAATCTCGGCGGCATGGCCGCGCAACTGATCTTTCTTCGGTACAGTCGCGAGGACGAGTTGGAAGCCGACAAATTGAGCGTCGAGTACAGCTCACTCGCTGAGTACGATCCGCGCGAGGTGATTCCTTTTTTTCAGACGCTCAATCGAATTCAGGAAAAAGAAGGACAGGGGATGCCAGGCTTTCTCTCCACGCATCCCAATCCCGGCGACCGGATACAGCGCATCAGAGAATTGACCGCGGCACAGCCGCGTGAAAAGCGGCCGCCGCCGGATGGTTCCCGCTACTTAAATACGATTGAGGGCCTGGTACTCGGCGAAGATCCGCGGCAGGGATTCGTCGAAGGAAACGTCTTCTATCATCCGGAATTGCGCTTTCGCTTTCCCGTACCCCGCGGGTTTAAAGTCGTCAACCAGCCCGCGCAGGTCGTGATGGTGGAAAATCAGAACCGGGCGGTTTTAGGCTTTGCCTCCACCGGCGAAAAATCCCTAGAGTCCGCCACTGCCAAATTCCTTAACCAGCCCGGCCTCCGAATCATCGAACGCGGCCCGATGCGCTCCAATGGGTTTCCGGCATTCGCGGCCGTCGCGGATGCGCGGATGGAAAACGGGCAAGTCGTTAGGGTCATGGCTTACTTTATTCAATACCGAGGCAGCATCTATCATTTTGTCGGATACACCGCGCCGCAGGCGTTTGGTGTTTTTCGCAGCGTGTTTCTGCAAACCATGCAGGGCTTCGGCGAAATCCAAGATTCTCGGATTTTGAACAGAGAGCCGGTTCGCCTGAGGCTGGAACCTATCTCCCGAGCCGCACCATTGCGGGATTTGATTCCCAAAAGCTTGCCCGCGCCATTCAAGCCTGAAGACGTGGCGATTTTAAATCAACTCGATTCGAACCAGGAAATCGGTCAGGGAAAAATCCTCAAAATACCCGCCTCGCGTTAATGGTGAGGTCATAGATACCTGACCAACAGCTCTCTTCCCAGAGAGCTCAAAGGGAAAGATTGGTTGGATTAGCCCGGAGCGGAAATAGGCGACGTCCTGAGCTGACCGCAAGGTCCCGGTTAACGACTGAAGCGGGAGTTAAGGTTCGCAAGGTTCGGCTTCGAACTCGAAACTGCGAACGCGCATTACAGGGCGATCGTTTCAATCCTCTCGATTTCTTCGGTGGAGAGGGCGAGCTGTTCGGCTTGGAGGTCCTCCTTCATATGTTGTTGGCTCGTGGTTCCGGTCAACGGGAGCATGCCGATTTGCATGGCAAACCGAAAGATGATCTGTGCGGTACCAGCGCCTAGCCGTTTGGCGATTGTCCGAATTTCCGGATGCGCAAGGACTTCTCTATTGGCGGTTAACAACGAAAAGCCTTGATAGATGATGCCCTCGGCTTGGCAAATCTCCCTGACTTCTTTGTCCCATCCGAGCGCGGCGAAACATCGGTTTTGCACGACCATCGGTTTGAGATTCGCCTGTTCACAAAGCTGTGCGAGCTGACCGGCCGTGACATTGCTGATGCCAATCATTTTGGTTTTGCCTGATTGATAGAGGTCTTCCATGGCCGCCCACACTTCCCAATCCGCTTCCCCCAAGCGCCGGCGCGAATAAGGTCCATGCAAGACATAGGAGTCCACGTACTCGGTACATAAGTGAGTCAACGAGCTGTCAAAGGACTGTCTTACTTGGGTGGCGAGATCGGCCGAGGGATCGTACGGGGTTCGACCGCCTTGGCCACCGACCGAAGTAAACTTGGTTTGGAGAAACAGAGTGTCTCGCTTGATCCCTTTCTTCGCCACGGCCTGCAGAGCTTCACCCACCAGGGCTTCCTCGTAATGGATCAGCTGATTGGCCGTGTCGATGGCCCTGAAGCCTGACGCCACTGCTAATTGCACCAGTTCTCTAGTGGCTTCTTTTTTCCAAGCCGTGCCATACATAAAAGAGGGAATGGGAACGTGATTATAGGCTGTCAAGGTCATAATGTTTCCTCCACCTCTAATGGCTATCCAGTTTCGTTCTCCCTGTCCAGTCACCCGAGTCAACTCATCCTGACCCTTTGCATCCCCGATAGTCCCTACGGCGCCGCATGCTTATCTTATCAGTTCAAGAATCTCTCAATGTCAAAGGTAAGATGCGATCCCTCAAATTCTCGACCTTCAGACTGGAGTTGTCAGAAATTCCCCGCAAGACTGTCTAGAAGCTCAAAGGTTTATATTTCAACTCTTCATTTTTCGTGTAAACTGGAGGCAAAATCCAATGGGATCTCATCTACAGCGTCATTGCCCAGGCCTTTCACAATTCGGCATGGAGGGTGAAACATGAAAAAGAGGCACGCTTTGAGCCTGCCGCAAAAGGTTATCGAGACGATGGCGTTTGTGCTTTGCAGCGCGCTCGTTTCTTTTACGCCGCTTCACGGCGCGGAGCCTCCGGCGGTCACCAGCGCCAGCTATGCGCTTCTCAAAGGAACAAATGAGTTCGGTCTCTGGGCCGGCGGATCACCCGATTCCACCAAGATTTTTGGCAACACCGAGGATCGACAGCTTCTTTTGGTCGGACTCCGCTATGGAAGAATTTTGGCGGCATGGGAGTCGCTCTCTCTGGAATACACTTTGGATATCTTCCCGGCCGCCGTAGTGTTCGAACCGGAGCGCGTCAGAAGAGGAAGCTCGACGATTTATGGAGCGGGTCTTACTCCTTTGGGCTTCAAAGTCAATTTTTCACAGCAGAGCTGGATCAAGCCGTTTGTGGCTGCAAGCGTCGGATTTCTCTACTTTCAGGATGATGTTCCCGTGCCTCGCTCATCACGTTTCAATTTTACTCCGGAAATTGGTTTAGGCGTTCAATTTTTTCTCACGCCGAAAAGGGCGCTGACAATCGGTTATAAGCTTCATCACATGTCAAACGCCAATACCGGCCGAAGTAATCCTGGAATGGACTCACACGTCATCTACGCGGGATTCTCCTTTTTCACTCCCTAGGGCGTAGAGGTAAACGGTTCTCAGTGAAATCGGATTTGAGAAAAGACCCCGTGAGCACGGGATTTATCACCTGCGTTCGGACCGATTGATTCAACGTATTGTGCCTGGCGTCATGGGACCTGAAGGAAAACGGGACAGTGATCTGACGCAAAGTGTTCCGGTGTTATGTTGGTGAATCGCGGGAAGCGGAAATCTAGATTAATTGGATTTGGGTCATCGTCCATTCGGTGGAAATGAGTTAACCGGGGCCCCGGTCCACCATCGGCGAGGATCCGAGAGAACCCGATCCCTCGCGTTTCGATTCGAGGCTGTTTGCCGGTCGTGGCAGCATTAAGCGCGGGAGACAATAAAATGTGGTCGAGCTGCGATACCGTGTTCTCCGATTTGAACCAATGGGTCCAACGATCTTCAACTTTTGGAATACGGGCAAGCGCGTCAATGAGACCTGCATCGCTCACGAGCGGTTTTAGAGGCGCTGAAAGCGGCTCGTCATTGAGGTCGCCAATCACCGCGAAGAACTCCTGGTTGAATTGCTCGCCAGGGAACCGAGATTCAATGGTTTTCTTTACCGCCTCTGCTTGGCGCTTCCGCAGTTCGTCGGCTCTCTGACGTTCAGCAGGTGTGCTTGCTAATTTAGACTTGAGATGATTGATGAATAGCGTCAGACGTTTGGAGCCGCTGCCATTGAGGGCAATCTCAACCTCTAAGCAATCGCGCGAGAAGAGCCTCGGTTTCTCCGGCGGTTTGGGTGGGCCCGGATTGGCAGGACTAGGATCAATGTCATCTATATGAGTCCGAATGTTCACAATCTTAAGACGTGAAAGTATTCCTACGTCAATCTGACGAAAGTCCCTGGAGTCAATTAGAATCGCGTAATTATATTTTTCGCCCAGATGTTCTTCGTTGAACCTGCGAAGCGCGAGGAGACTTTCAACCTCTTGCAGGCAGATAACATCGGGGAAGTCTTGCTTATCGTTTGTAATCGCACGGCCTGCAAGTTCTCGTTGCGTAGGATTGAAAAGATCGAACAGCTCGGGTTTGTATATAGGAAGGTAACCGAATTGCGGGTCCTCAACGAGGCTCTTTTCCGACATGTCTCCCGGAAAGGTCTGGCCAAACTTGTATCGGACATAAAGGTTGTTGACGTTGAAAGTACAGATTGTGTGTGCCATTAGTTTCTCCTTAGAGCCAGATGGGTGTGGCTCCTCATATTTGGTCGCATGTAATCACTCGGCACTGTTTTCCATATGGTGTCGAATTCATAATGACAGACTTCTTCGGAATTGTTCAACTGCTGCCATCTACCTTCTCTTCCCATCGATGGCCGTCGAATTGCCTCCGTTGGGAGGAAATCTCGTCACGCAATGTTGTGGGATCAATGATGTGCCGAAGTGAAGTCGCGCTCGCTTTCTTGCCGTGAAGTATATCCTGCCTGTTGATCTCCCGTCCAATATTTTTTTCGGAATATCAGGTATAGCCATTTGACTATGATCGCGGTTGCACTCTTTACGGCGGGTACTTTTCAAAATCCCATGCTCGACCAAGAGACGATCACTGGTTGAGCATGGGATTTTTTGCTGCGAGCCATGCGTGAACCAAGTCGGCTTATTGATTGTTCATTCCCGCCCTCGATGACTTTTTAGGCCTACCATTTTCGTTTTCACCACCTCTGAGAGTTCCTTTTGGCAACGAGTTCGGGAGATGATATAAAACTTTCTCGTTTGAGCCGATGGGTCAATGCGGTGCACCCTCAATCAGACGGATGCAGGGTATTGAAGTGTCAGAAACAAACCTTAACAAAGCCCGTCCGCCCCCCCGGGCTTACATTGGGCTACTGATCGCGGTTTTCTTGATCGCGGTTCTGTTCGTGAGACAATCCTGGGTCGGCAGCGCGTCCCTGAACGACCCGCGTGCGGTGCCGCGAGCGGTTACTCCTCGCGGAGAGCTGTCTCAAGGGGAAAAATCAACTATCGGGCTGTTTCGGCAGGCCTCTCCCTCTGTAGTCCATATCACCGCCATCACGGTTCAACGGGATCTCTTCACACTCAATGTTATTCAAATCCCAGAGGGAACGGGTTCGGGAGTCGTATGGGATACGAACGGCAACGTCATCACCAATTTCCATGTGATTCAAAATGCTGACGCTGCTCAAGTCACTTTGGCGGATCAATCAAATTGGAAAGCGCGTGTCGTTGGTGTAGCACCGGACAAAGATCTTGCCGTTCTGCGGATCGATGCGCCGGCAACGCGCCTTCGTCCCATTCCGATTGGAACGTCGAAGGACTTGCAGGTGGGGCAAGGTGTCTTCGCCATAGGAAACCCGTTCGGTCTCGATCAGACGCTGACCACTGGGGTCATCAGCGCGTTGGGTCGAGAGATTGAGTCCGTAACGCGGCGACCCATCCAGGGCGTGATTCAAACTGACGCGGCGGTCAACCCAGGGAACTCCGGCGGTCCTTTGCTTGACAGCGCCGGCCGTCTGATCGGCGTCAACGCTGCGATCTATAGTCCGTCAGGCGCTTCGGCTGGAATCGGTTTTGCGATTCCCGTCGATACGGTAAATCGGATCGTGCCTGAACTGATTCGCTACGGGAAAATAACGCGTCCGGGAATCGGGGTGCAGGCTGCCGAGGATCAGATCGCGCAGCAACTCGGCGTAAAAGGAGTTTTGGTTGTCGATGTGGTTGCGGGAAGCGCGGCGGCCAAAGCGGGAATCCGGCCGACGAAGCGCGAGGCCTCGGGGCGCGTGCGCTTGGGCGACGTCATCGTCGCCGTAGATGGGGTGAAAGTTGGATCGCCAAATGATTTATTTTTGGCTCTGGAAAAGTACAAGATCGGTGACACCGTCAACTTTTCGTTGCTTCGAGACGGGAAAACGGTTCAAACCAGGGTCACTCTCGAGGGCGTTCAGTAGAACTTGGTTTCACCCTAACGCGATGTCGCTGGAAATCGTTATCAGGTTTTTTCGAGAAGATCCCCCGCGCGGGACTGATTCTCGTCACGTTCGTAGGCGGAGATGATTTCCTGCACTAAGTGATGTCGCGCTACGTCCTTTTCCGTGAAAGTCACAAAACGAATGCCGTGGACGCCTTTGAGAATGCGCGAAGCTTCTTTGAGACCCGATGGTTTTCCTGCCGGCAGGTCGACTTGCGTTGCATCTCCGGTGATAACCGCCTTGGAACCATAGCCTAGCCGAGTAAGGAACATTTTCATTTGTTCCGGCGTCGTGTTCTGAGCCTCATCGAGAATCACAAACGAATCATTCAAAGTTCGACCGCGCATGAATGCCAGGGGAGCAACTTCGATCGTTCCTCGCTCGACCAGCTTGTGGGCGCGATCGAAATCCACCATGTCGTGGAGTGCGTGATAAAGCGGGCGCAGATAAGGATTGACTTTCTCGGCGAGATCCCCTGGCAGAAAACCGAGTTTCTCGCCGGCTTCCACCGCTGGCCGAGTCAGGATGATGCGAACGTAGTTGTTTTTCATCAGCTCGGCTACCGCCATGGCCATGGCGAGATAGGTTTTTCCGGTTCCCGCCGGGCCGATGCCGAAAACGATATCATAGCGGCGGATCGCATCGATGTAAGCTTTCTGCGCGATACTCTTCGGCGTGATGGTCCGCTTGTGTGCTGAGATGTAGATGGTGTCAAGGAAAATATCCTGCAGCTTGGCTCGGGCATCGCCGCTTAAGATGCGGATCGCGTAGTCGACGTCGCTCGCGTAGACGGGATATCCTTTTTCCAAAAGACCATAGAGCTGCCGGACGATTTGGCTTGCAAGTTCTACCTGCAGCGGATCCCCTTCTATCTCCAGGCCCGAGGCACGGACGCGGATCCTTACTTGCAGGGCGTGCTGAAGAATTTTTACGTGTTGATCGTGTTGACCCAACAGATCCCGGAAAAGGTGGGGATCACTGAATTCGAGTTGCTGCGTTTCAACTTCATTCGGAACTCTGATCATACTCTCGCTTTCGTCTTTCACATACTTTCTCCTATCAAATGTACCACGAGCTCGCGGGTGCGCGGGCGATTGTCAAAATCTAAAAGCACCACTTGTTGCCAGGTGCCGAGCAGGGGACGGCCGTTTTCGATGGGAATGGCCAACGGCGGCCCGAAGAGAGAAGCGCGCAAATGGGAAAAACCGTTGTCGTCGCCCCAGCGATCGTCGTGATGATATTTTCGACCGGATGGGATGAGTTTCTCAACGAACTCTTTGAGATCGTCGATGAGGCCGGGTTCATTTTCGATGGTCGTCAAAGCGGCGGTGGAACCCGAGACAAAGATCGTTACAAGGCCGCGCTGGATCTTTTCATTGTCGATTTGCTCTTGGATTTTGCCAGTAATGTCGACGATGTCGCAGAAGCCGGAAGTTTTTTCGATGAGTGTCTTGCTCTTAATTTGCATCAAGCGGTTTGCACTTCCGTGGTTTGTTGAATCAACTGCAGCGGACCCAGGTGTGACAAACGTGAATGCGATTGGCTTTCGGGCTTACTCGAGGGCGATTTCATTTGGACTGCCGAAGAATCTCCTCGGCTCTTTTTAGCGCTGCGCCGAGCTTAGCGGGCTCTTTGCCTCCAGCCTGCGCGAAGTCGGGCCGGCCGCCGCCCCCTCCGCCAACCATGGGGGCCAGTTCTTTGATAATATTGCCGGCATGATAACGCCGGACCAAATCTTGGGTAACCGACGCGACCAGATTGACGTTTTTGTCGCCGACGCTGGCCAATACCAAAACGCCGGATCCCAGTCTTTCCTTTAGCTGGTCCGCTATTTCGCGTAACTGTTTGGCGTCGATGCCATCCACTTGCGTAATCAGGACACTGACTCCGTCTATATTTTGCCTCTTTGCCAGAAGCTCGGCAATTTGGTTCTTACCGAACTCGCCGCGGAGTTTTTCGATTTCCCTTTCCAGCTCCCGCTGGCGTTCCAAGAGCTTTTTGACCTTGTCGACGGCGTCATCGGCGCTCGTTCGCACCAGTTCGCCAATCTCTTTGAGCCGTTGTTCGTAGGCCCGAATAAGATCCAAAGCGCCTTCACCGGTAAAGGCTTCGACCCGTCTCACACCGGCGGCTACTCCCCCTTCAAAGTGAAGCTTAAAAATGCCAATTTCCCCGGACCGATGAACGTGAGTGCCGCCGCAGAGCTCGGTGGAGAAATCACCTATCTTAACGACTCGAACCCGATCGCCGTACTTGTCTCCAAAAAAAGCGAGCGCCCCCTGGCGGATGGCGTCGTCGAAATTCGTCTCCTGGATCGAGACGCTCGCATCCTCACGGATGCGTTGGTTGACGTAGGTCTCGATCAGCGCAAGCTTTTCTTCCGGAATCGATCCGGTGTGGTTGAAGTCGAAGCGGAGTCGGTCCGGCGCAACCAACGATCCTGCCTGACGCACATGCTCTCCGAGTTCCTTGCGCAACACGGCGTGGAGGATATGCGTGGCGGAATGGTTGAGCATCGTTCTTTGACGATGCCTCTTGTCGACCACGAGATGCACCGCATCGCCCACCTGAAAGCGGCCTTTTTTGACTCGTCCGCGGTGGGCCGTGAGCTGAGGCGTCGGATGCTGTGTATCAATAATTTCCAGAATGTCCCCGCGAGCTGTTTGAATCGTGCCGCGATCGCCGACCTGACCGCCGGATTCGCCGTAAAAAGGGGTCTCGGCTGTAAAAAGATCGACCTCTTCCCCTTCCACGGCTTCCTGCTTCCCAACGCCGTTGCCGTAAATGGCCAGAACATTGGACTCGCCTTCCAAATGGTTGTAACCGATGAAGCGAACCGGGCGGTCGAGCTGGACGCGCGCATCGATCTGAGTCTGCCCTCGCGCTTCCCGGCCGCGACTCCGCTGTTTTTCCATGAGTGTCTCGAAACCCGCCTGATCAACGGCCATCTGATCGGCGCGGAGAATGTCCTCAGTCAAATCCAGTGGGAAACCGTAAGTATCGTAGAGGCGAAAAGCGATATCGCCCGGAAGGACGGTCTCTTTTTGTTGCTTCAGTTTGGCAGTGGCTTCTTCGAGCATGACCAAACCTTTCTCCAGAGTTTCACCGAAGCGTTCTTCCTCGGCTTGAATCACTTGCTGAATCCGTTGCTCTTCAGTGCGGAGCTCGGGATAGGCGCCGCCCATAACTTTCGCTACGGTAGCCGCGATTCGAAAGAGAAAAGGGTCTTTAAGACCGAGCAAACGACCGTGCCAGCCGCCGCAGCACGTAGCCACGCCCTTCATTGCTGGGCATGACGCCGTCGGCAATGAGGAAGCTTATCGCGCGAGCATGGTCGGCGATGACGCGGAAGGAGATGTCCGCGTTGGGATCCATTCCATAGGGTCTCCCGGCGATTTCTTCCGTGGTGGTGATGAGATCGCGCATGAAATCGACATCGTAATTCGACAGGACACCTTGCAGAACCGCCGTGATACGTTCGAATCCCATGCCGGTATCGACATGCTTAGCGGGAAGTTCCGACAGGCTTCGGTCTTCGTGGCGGTTATATTGGATGAAGACCAAATTCCACAGTTCAATATAACGGCCGCAATCGCCGTTGACCTGGCAGATATGGCCAAGCTGCCCCTTCATGTCGCAGGCTTCGGGGCCACGGTCCAGGTGAATCTCGCTACATGGCCCGCACGGACCCGTTTCGCCCATCTCCCAGAAATTGTCTTCCTCCCCAAAGCGCCGAACGCGTTCGAGCGGCAGTCCGCTGATCTTGAGCCACAACTGCGCCGATTCGTCATCGTCGCGAAAAACCGTCGCCCAGAGTTTGTCCTTGGGCAGGCCCCATTCCTTGCTGAGCAGCTCCCAGGCCCACTCGATCGCCTCGGCCTTGTAGTAATCGCCAAAGGACCAGTTGCCCAGCATCTCAAAAAAGGTGTGGTGATGAGTGTCCCGTCCGACGGCTTCCAGATCGTTGTGCTTGCCGCTTATCCTCAAACATTTCTGTGAGTTGGCCGCGCGCACATAGGGAAGTTTTTCCACCCCCAGAAAGACGTTTTTGAACTGCACCATGCCGGCATTGGTGAAGAGGAGGGTCGGGTCTTTTTCCGGCACCAAGGACGCGCTGCGCACAATCGTGTGGTCCAGCTTGGCGAAATAATCCAGAAAAGATTTGCGAACTTCGTTTCCGCTTGTCATGTCTTATTCAATCGTCTTCGATGGGATGCTTTAGCAAATCGACAATGACTTTGTTGCTGTAACCACGGCGCTGAAGAAAGGCGGCAGCCCGACGAAGAATTTTGACATCGTCAAATTTTTTGTTCTTGAATTTTTTTTCCAATAATAGCTTTGCCTTCTCCGCTTCGTCGCCCTGACCGAATGCCTCGTCTACGGCCTCTTGGATCAGCGCCTGGCCGATGCCCTTGGTTCTTAACTCCTGCTCGATTCTTTTCGGGCCGTAGCTCCTGCTTTCCGATCGGAAGCGCGCCCAGTTTCGCGCGAACTTTTCATCGTTGAGGTAGTTTAATGATCGGAGTTTCTCTAAGGTTCTTTCGGCGACTGCAATCGAGTACCCTTGCCGAACCAGGTAATTCTGGACTTCCGCTTCGCTTCGTGGTCGGTAGCCAAGAAAGCGGAGCCCCCGTTGCAGGGCGTCTTTCTCAGGGTCGGATTCCTTGGATCTCAAACCTTTTGCTTTAGGGTGAATTAACCCCTCACGTTACCTGCCTTTGCCTTTTTCCTTTTTGTCCGCGGCCGGAGGCTCAGGCTCCAGCCGCTTCAGTCCGGCTTTTTCCATCACCTTCGCCATGATCTGATTCGCAGTCTCGGGATGTTCCTTAAGGAACTGCTTGGCCGCCTCGCGTCCCTGTCCGATTCTCTCGCCGCCAAACGAATACCAAGCGCCGCTTTTCTCTACGATTCCCATCTCGCTTCCGAGGTCAACGATTTCGCCATCGCGGGAGATGCCGGTTCCATAGAGAATGTCGAACTCCGCTTCTTTGAACGGGGGGGCCATTTTGTTCTTGACGACTTTCACCCGCGTACGGCCGCCGATGATATTGTCGCCTTCTTTCAACGCTCCGATGCGGCGGATATCCATGCGCACGGAGGCGTAAAACTTGAGTGCGTTGCCGCCAGTGGTGGTTTCGGGGTTGCCGAACATGACACCAATTTTCATGCGAATCTGGTTGATGAAGATGACCACGGTCTGGGAACGGGAAATAGTCGCCGTAAGTTTCCGCAAGGCTTGAGACATCAATCGAGCCTGCAGTCCCATATGGGCGTCGCCCATCTCACCTTCGATTTCCGCTTTCGGCACCAACGCGGCAACCGAGTCGATGGTTAAGACGTCGATGGCGCCGCTGCGTACCAAGGTTTCGGCGATTTCCAACGCCTGTTCGCCGTGGTCCGGTTGGGAGACCAGAAGATCGTCGGTCTTAACGCCGAGTTTCTTGGCATAACCTAGGTCCAATGCATGTTCCGCATCGATAAAGGCCCCCATGCCACCCTGCTTCTGGGCTTCGGCCACAATTTGAAGGGCAAGTGTCGTCTTACCGGAGGATTCCGGGCCATAGATCTCGATGACTCGGCCGCGCGGCACACCGCCGATTCCCAGAGCGATGTCGAGTCCGAGAGAACCGGTCGAGATTATGGGGACGTCTTTTACCAAGCCTCCCTCGCCGAGTTTCATGATGGCGCCTTTGCCAAACTGTCTTTCGATTTGGCTTACGGCTAGGTCAATTGCCTTTTCTCGATTCACGTCCATCTTCTGCCTCCTTCAACGGACCACTCAAAGAATAGTTAACCGACAAGCGCCACTGACTTCAATGAATGGTATACCGCCCCTTCCGGTTTAAGCACGCTCTCGAATAGAGTCACTTCTTCCACCTTGGATTGGCCAAACTCATAACTTTTCCACTTTTCGATTTCTTCCCTAAGCCTTGCGCGGGGACCCTCAAAGTGGCGCCATCGTCCGACCGTTAGATGGGGTTTGAAATCCCGCTCTTCTGGTCTGAAGACAAGCGGCTCTAAGGCGCATTCCACTCGAGAAGCTAACGAGACTACGTCTCTTCCCTCCAACCCCACCCACAACACCTGTGGCCGTTTGACATTGGGGAATACCCCTAGACCTTTAGCATTTATGGTGAAGCGCGGAAAGGGGCGCACAGCTAGCTCCAGCGCTCTGCCTATCGGCTCGATGCGAAGGTCGTCAATCTGGCCCAGGAACTTGAGTGTAAAGTGAAGGTTCCCTTTCGCCACCCATCTCATCCCCGGCATGCGCGGCTTGAGCTGCGAGACGAGATCGGCTATGCGCTCAATGGTTTTTGAATCAATACTGATCGCAATGAACGCGCGAACCACAGATGCTTCTCAGCCCCATTCCAGGAGAACTGTACGTAACCAATTGAGCGCGGCTTGGGAAGTGCCGAGGATGATACGTTCCCGCTCTCCGTGAAACTGGAAAAGTCGGGCCTCATGCCGGTTGCTTTGGGCGATACTGATCCACACCGTACCCACGGGTTTTTCCGGAGTGCCGCCGGAGGGGCCGGCGATACCGGTCACGCTGAGACCGATGCTCGCCCCGGTTCGATCTCTGATTCCGGAAGACATCTCCAGCGCCGCCTCCCGGCTGACTGCTCCATGTTGTTCGAGCGTTGTTGAACGGACTCCAAGAAAACGCATTTTGGCATCGTTGGAATAGCTCACGGCGCCACCATAATAATAGGCCGAGCTTCCGGCAATACGTGTGATGCGATGGCTAAGATAGCCGCCGGTACAGGATTCCGCGAGGGCCAACGTGAGTTGCTTTTCCAAGAGTAGCTGCCCGATGACTTCCTCCAATGTGATATCCCATTCGGCGTAGATGTAAGTACCTAAGAGCTTGCGTATCTGCTCCCGCAGACCTCCAAAGATTCTCTGTGTTTCTCGGCCGCCTTTGACCGTTAAGTGCAAGGAAAGATCCGGATAATGCGCTCGAAACGAAAGTCTGGCTTCCGATCCGAGGTCGAGCGGCTTTAATATGTCATCCAACTTTGATTCGGTTAATCCATGGATTTTGAACGTGCAAGCTGAGATCTGCGGCGCCTCGGTCCTTTGTTGCTGAATCCATGGCATGACGGTTTCATCCAGCATCGCCATCATCTCCTGCGGCACGCCGGAGAGCCAGATGAGGGTTTTTCCCTCTCCCAGGGACACTAGAAAACCGGGGGCGGTTCCAAGCGGATTGCGAATAATTGTCGAGCCTTCGGGGAACTGGGCCTGTTTGAGATTGTTAGCAGTCCAAGCGATGCCGCGGGTTGCGAATCGCCGTTTGAGCGCCGCAGCGACTTGTTCGTCTTGTTTCAGTTTGCGATCCAGAAACTCCGCCACGAGCTCCGTAGTAAGATCATCTGCGGTGGGTCCGAGGCCACCTGTCCCTATCACCAAATCGCCGAGGTCGCGCGCCTGGTGGAAGGCCCAGAGCAATTTTTCCCGATCGTCGCCAACTTTTAAAATCGCGGCGACGTCGACGCCCGCTGAAAACAGACGATCGGCGATGGCGGCAGAATTCGTATCGACGACTCGCCCAGTTATCAGCTCGTCGCCGGTGCTCAGAATGATGGCCTTGTCTATCATCAGAGACGCCACGAAAAAATCAGCCGCAGGATGACAAGGGTATAGATGCAGGCCATGACATCGTCCAGCACGATCCCCGCTCCTCCTGGCAGCTTCTCCAGAGTTGAGGCCGGAAAAACCTTGGCAATGTCAAAAAAGCGAAACAATAGGATTTCAAATGGCGCGGTAAAATATGCCACCAGAAAACCGGCAATTTCATCAATGATGATTATTCCTGGATCCTTCTGGCCGAGAATTTCCGCGCCCTGGGTTGATAGCCATATAGCACAGCAAATAGATCCGATTAAAGTCACGACCGCAAGAGGGAAACAACGGCCATTTGATTTAACCCAAGAGAAAGCGGAATGGCTACAAGAGTTCCAAGGGTCCCGGGAATGCGTGGAGCATATCCAGCTCCCGCGCCGGTTGCCAGAACAAGTACTATTTTTCTCTCAAACGGGCTCACCAGGAAAATAATTGAAGCGAAGTTCCTGAATGCCGGGGTGGAGGCAAAAAGCTACCCGATTGATTGGTGATATCAAGGAAGAATACTTGGAAGAATGCCGGTGCGTGAAACTAAGGGCACTCATGGGATTCGTGAAGAATTTTTTCAAGGAAAGAATAGAATAGTTGGTAGGCTTCTCGGGACCTCATTTGGGTTGCGCCGGTAATCTGCAGATGAACGCGGCAGAGCCTGCAGGCTCTGCCGCGCATCATGGTTATCTTAGACCAAATCACTTACCTGACCCGGGAAGCACTTTCACAAAACCGAACATCTGAAATTCTCCAGTCGTGGAATTAATAAAATGATTTTTGCGCGCACAGATCACCAGATAAGTACCGGGCTTTGAGAATGTCACTACTTCAACGCCGTCGCGCCGAAGAAAAGGCGCAGTGACTGTAAAAATAGGTGGTTGGGCGGGGGAGACTCCCACAAAGCATGGCCCCCGGTAAATTCTGTCAGTGGGGTCATTGATGACGCCACCTGCCGTAATAGGACAACGAGTAGCCGGCTCTGTGACAGTTGTATCGATGTCCTCAGGCTTGGTTCCGTCATCATAGACGGTTACGACGTGGCCACCGCTAATGATGAAATTGACCGCTCCGCCTGCCTTTATAGTGACATTGTCGGGTATCAGTGTGTCATTAACACCGACACCGGCAGCCGGGTCACCAACTAACCGATCCAGCGCCGATGAGAGGTCAGGATCATTCGGGTCCCACTGTCCAAAGCTTACCGTCGCATTCGCCAGCGGGCCATCAGCGGCCGTCGCCGAGGAAGCAATCGGGCCGATACCGCAGAAAGTCAAAACGCCAATCATCAATGTTATAGAACGTTTCATTTGGTCTTCCTCCTGAGTTGTCAAGATCACGATATTGTCTCAAACATACTCCGTGGCGCGCACCATTCGCCCCTGAAAGGCTCACGGAAAACCTTCGGGGGATGCGTTCAAGAACTTGGCGGACCTCTTGACGCTGCTCTTCTCTGAGAATCGAATTTCTCCATCATTGACTCCTTGCTTTCCAACGAATCAGAACCGCGAAAATCTACTCGTCACGTGCTGACCCAAGCGTTATTACCTGTTGCAGGGCAGCTTCCAGCTCCCGCGCGGTCACGAGTCCTTCGAACTTCGCGCGGATGATCCCCTTTCCATCGACCACAAATACCCATGGCTCCGTATCGAGCCGCCACTCTTCCACCGTCGGAAACATTTTCTTCTCGGCGAAGTCTTGCCAAATTTCCTGATGAATAAAGGCCACGCGCTTGCCGTAGGTCGGAAGCAAGGTCCGCACGATATCGACCACAGGCCCGCACATGCGGCTGGTGCAGAACTGCGGCGT
>WNGR01002479.1_pt1 | contig 20256 bp, 19 predicted proteins | sample 5407581 | NCBI WGS metagenome assembly WNGR01 (sample SAMN13153383, study PRJNA577476) | soil metagenome | isolation source: 80 cm soil or saprolite under Garry oak tree replicate 2 | place: USA:California | collected 2016-06-15 | reverse complement strand
GCGCGATCTGGTTGAACAGGGCGCTCTGCGCCGACCTGGACGCGGCGGACAGCTGGCTCTGTTCCGCGCTCAGCGCGGCCCGGGCCACCGGGATCCCCTTGTCCACCGCCTTCCGCGTGGCGAGCATGGATGCGTTGGAGCTGGTCCGGCCGCTGAGCAGCCAGAGGTAGGACTGCACCCGCTCCTGGGGCAGCTCGACGGTCAGCGACCTGACCCCCGAGGCGATGGCCGTCGCGCTCGCGTTGTACTTGTGGTCGCTGATCGCGCTGCTCACCGTGATGCTCGCCGCGAAGCCCCACAGGGCCAGCAGGGAGACCAGGGGCACGGCGAACATGCTGATCAGGAAGACCCTGATGGGCCGTGAGCGGACGGGACGCTTGAACGCCATTGCGCCTCACACGAGGTGAATAGGGAGGCACGGAGGGAGGCGCCTGCCCGTCCGCCCGCGAAGTACGCCTGCCAGCCTCTCAGCCTCGCCCGACATTCCCCACCCGGCGGCCGCCGGACCCCCCGGCGTGACCAAACCATGACTTTTTCAACTAGTAAGACTTCCGGACGGTAACACCGACATAAGTGCGAAAGTGGGGTTTCTTCTAAAGATCGTTAGCAGACCGCGACCTCCGGTCACGCAGGTCACGCGGCCCCCTACGGCCTGCTCCGGCTGGGCTCCGGCCACCGCAGCCCGGCCGCCTTCCCGCAGGTGGCGCCCTAGCCGCGGCACCGCTGGGCCGGCCTGACCGGGTGGTACCGTTCGCAGGATGCCGCCCGTCTGGATAGGCCTGACGATCGCGTTCGCTTCAGCGCTGGTCACCAACACGGCCTATTCGCTGGAGCACGACGCGGCGGCGGCGTTGCCGCCGCTCTCGCCACGCCGCCCGTTCCGGTCGGTGCAGGTCCTGCTGCGGGACCGCCGCTGGCTCATCGCGTTCGGGGCCGAAAGCGCGGGCTGGCTCATGTACGTGGCGGCCCTGCGGCTGGCGCCGCTCGCCCTGGTCCAGGCGGTAGCGGCGTCCGGGGTCGCCGTCCTGGCCTTCAGGACCGCACGCGGCCACCCGTCCCGGCTGGCGCGGCGCGAGCAGGCCGCCGTCGTCCTGGCCATCGCCGGGCTGGTGCTGCTCGCGCTGTCGCTCGTCGACACCCCGGAGTCCGATCAGCATCCCGCGGCGATCGGCATCATCATCTGGCTGGCCGCGTGCGGCGCCGGCGCGGCGCTGCTCATCGCCATACCGACGCGTTTCGGCCGCGCCGCCTCGCTCGGGCTGGCGGCCGGCCTGCTGTTCGCCGACGGCGACATCTCCGCCAAGCTCGTCGGCTACGGCGGCCCGTGGCTGATCGCGCTGGCCACGCTCATCGTCGCCTACGCCGTCGGGACGAGCGTCCTGCAGTGGGCCTACCAGCGGGGCGACGCGCTCACGGCGGCCGGCACCGCGACGATGGTGACCAACGCGGTCCCGATCGCGGCCGGGTTCGTCTTGTTCGGCGAGTCGCTGCCGCACGGGGCGCGAGCCGTCCTGCAGGTCGCCGCGTTCGCGTGCCTGGTCGTCGGCGCGGTCGCCCTCGGCCACCAGCAGCCTCCCCCCGCTGCCAAACCCGCTCCCCCCGCCGGGACCGCCGCCCCCGAGGCGTTACGGGCCCTGTACCGCCGCACCGGCCGGGCATAGGGTGACCGCTGTGGAACCGTCCGCGACGGGAGGCATGCACGGCTTTCCGGCTGCGCTGACCAGCTTCGTGGGCCGGGCCCAGGCCACCGCGGACATCGCCGCGCAGCTCGCCGAGTACCGGCTGGTGACGCTGACCGGGCCGGGTGGTGCCGGGAAGACGCGCCTGGCCGGGGAGGTGGCGAAACAGGTGGCCGGCCGCTTCGCCGACGGGGTCTGGCTGGCCGAGCTGGCCGCGGTCCGGGATCCGGCGCAGGTGCCGGCCGCGGTGGCCGCGGCGCTGGGCATCCATGATCTGCCCGTGGTGGCGGCCGCTGACGCGCTGGCCCACGCGCTGGCCCGGCGGCAGTTGCTGCTGGTGCTGGACAACTGCGAGCAGGTGATCGGCGCGGCCGCGGAGGTGTGCGGCCGGCTGCTGCTCGGCGCCGACGACGTGCGGGTGCTGGCCACCAGCCGGGAGTCGCTGCGGATCGCCGGGGAGGCGCGTTACCGGCTGGGCCCGCTGACCCTGCCCGCCCCGGAAATCCCGGCGGACCAGGCCGGGGAAGAATCCGAAGCGGTGACGCTGTTCGCCGACCGCGCTCGCCGGGCGGAGCCAGGCTTCATCCTCGATCAGCAGACCAGCAAGACCGTCGCCGAGCTGGTGGCGCGGCTGGACGGGATGCCGCTCGCGATCGAGCTGGCCGCGGCCCGGGTGGACGCGCTCGGCGTGACGCAGCTGCTGGACCGGATCGACGACCGGTTCGTGCTGCTGGTGGACGGCGACCGGCTGGCCGAACAACGCCAGCGATCCCTCGCCGCCGCGGTCGGCTGGAGCTACGAGCTGCTGGATGACGACGAGAAATGGACGTTCCGCGCCCTCTCGGCGTTCCCCGGCCCCTTCACCCTGGACGGGGCCGTGGCGGTGGCCGGGCCCGGTGCCGGGCTGGCCGTGCCGCGGCTGGTGGACCGCTCGCTGCTGATCCCGCCGCGAGCCGGTCCTGACGGCCGGACCAGGTACGCGATGCTGGAGACGCTGCGCGCCTACGGGGCCGGGTTGCTGGCCCGGGCCGGCGAGGACGGCGACGTCACCGCCGCGCTGGCCGGATACGCCGCCGAGGTGGCCGAACAGGCCTCCGTCGGCCTGTACACCCGCACCGGGGAGGCGGCCAGCCTGCGGCAGCTGGACGCCGAGGATGTCACGCTGCGCCACGCGCTGGACTGGGCGATGGAGCATGACCCGGACACGGCGGTGCGGCTCGCGCTCAGCCAGGCGCCGTTGTGGAGCATCCGGGGTCGCCTGATCAGCCAGACGCCGGTGCTGGCCGCGGCGGCCGAATACGCCGAGGCGGGCAGCGGTGAGTGGTGCGGCGCGCGCATGCTGCTCGCGCAGGCCGCCACTTATGCCTCCGATCCGCTCGCGGCCCTGGAGCACTACGACACGGTCAAAAGCGTCCTCGAGGACCAGGCCCGGCCCGCCTCGTGGGAGGGTCCCGTGCTGCTGTCGCTCTGTCTCGATGGCCGGTCGGCGGCCCTGCTGCAGATGGGCCAGGTGGCCGAGGCGGTCGACGATGCCAGCCGAGCACTGGCCGTGGCCCGTCAGGTCGGCTCCCTGGGCCTGGAGGCGAGTGCCCTGGCCTGCCTGGGCGTGGCCGCGTGGCAGGCCGGCGACCGGGACGGCGCGCTCCGGATCGTGCGCGAGGCGCAGGGCATCCCGGACGAGTTCGCCGGCGGGCTGTACCGGGCGCTGAGCTCGTTCATCGCGATGATCCTGACCGAGGTCGGTGACCTGGCCGGCGCCGAACAGGCCTGCGCGGCCGGCCTGGCTTCGTGCCGGGACGTGGGCGACCTGACCAACCTGAGCGGCCAGCTGTGGAACCAGGCGATCCTGGACCTGCGGGCCGGCCGCGTCGGCGACGCGGCGGCACACCTGCGCGAACAGCTTCAGATCGCCGTGCAGACCGGGGTGCGCAGCATCCTCATCACCGGCCTGGATTGCTGCGGCCAGCTGTGCGCGGCCACCCGGCGCCCGGCCGAGGCGATCACGGCGTGGGCGGCGGTATCCGCGCTCCACGGTCCCGGGCCGCCGCCGCACGAGTCCAGGAACCCGGCCGAGCGGGAGGAACTCCAGCGGCACGCCAGGGAACAGCTCGGGCCGGCCGGGACACGGGCGGCCGAGGAACGCGGCGCCGCCATGAGCCTGGCCACCGCCGCCGAGTACGCCCTCCTGCTCGCCGCGGCCCCGCCGCCAACTGGGCCGCCAACTGGGCCGCCACCGCCGCCGAAGAAGCCGCCGCCGCCGGACCCGGCACTGCCCAGGCTCAGCCCCCGGGAACGCGAGCTGATCACCCTGGTCGCCCAGGGTCGCACCGACGCGCAGATCGCGGCCCAGCTCTACATCACCGTACGCACGGTCACCTCGCACCTGGACCGGATCAGGGACAAGACCGGTTGCCGCCGCCGCGCCGACCTCACCCGGCTGGCCCTCGGTGCTGGCCTGGTCTGAGCCGGCCCGGTCTGCCGGCTCGGTGTGGGTGATTCCACCCCTGCCGCCGACCGTCCCGCCCGGCGACCCTGATGGCATGACGACATACACATCCGCGGTGGAGATCATCCACCTCCGTAAGACCTACGGAAACCTGGTCGCGGTGGACGACGTCTCGATGTCGGTGGCCGAGGGAGAAATCTTCGGCATCTTGGGACCGAACGGGGCGGGGAAAACCACCGCCATCGAATGCGCCGTCGGGCTCCGGCGCCCTGACGCCGGCGCGATCCGGCTGCTCGGCCTGGACCCGCACGCCGACCGGGACACCATCCACGAGATCGTGGGGGTCCAGCTCCAGACGACCGCCTTCCCGGCCAAGCTGCGCACCGGCGAGATCCTCGAGATGTACCGCTCCTTCTACCGCCGGCCCGCCGACGTGGGCGAACTGGTCGAGGCGCTCGGCCTGGCCGGCAAGCTCAGGGACTACTACCGGTCGCTGTCCGGCGGGCAGCGTCAGCGGCTGTCGGTCGCGCTGGCCCTGATCGGCCGGCCGAGGATCGCGGTGCTGGACGAGATGACCACGGGCCTGGACCCGCAGGCCCGCCGGGACACCTGGGAGCTGATCGAGCACATCCGGGACCGCGGCACCACGATCCTGCTGGTCACCCACTTCATGGAAGAGGCCGAACGGCTCTGCGATCACGTGGCCCTCATCGACCACGGCCGCATCGTGGCGCTGGATACCCCGGCCGGGCTCACCGCGCAGGCCAGGGGCGGCAAGACGGTGCGGTTCCTGCCGTCCGCGCCGTTCGACGAGCGGGTGCTGGCCGAACTTCCCGAGGTATCCCGGGTCGAGCGCGACGGCCAGCACGTGGTGGTGACCGGGACCGGCGAGCTCGTCAACGCGGTGCTGTTCGCCCTGCGTGCGGCCGGGCTGGAGGCGCGGGACGTGCGGCTGGACGCCTCCACGCTGGAGGACGCCTTCGTCGCGCTCACCGGCACCCACCTGCATGTTCTTCTCCGGGCTGTACGTTCCGATGCAGATCCTGCCGCGCGTGTTCGCGGACATCAGCCACTTCTCCCCGCTCGGCGCGGCCGTGCAGGCGATCCAGGACTCGATGCTCGGCCAGTTTCCCCCGGCGCTGCCGCTGCTGGTGATGGTGGCGTACGCGATCGTGTTCGGGTACCTGGCCAAGCGCTTCTTCCGATGGGAGTAGCTCAGATGGATTCGTTCACAGGCAAGCTCGCCGTGGTGACCGGCGGCGGCTCCGGCATGGGCCGCGAGCTCGTCCGCCAGCTGGCGGACGAGGGGTGCTCGGTCGCGACCTGCGACTGGCACCCGGACACGGTGGCGGAGACCGCTGCGCTGGCGGGGGCGCACGCCGGGCCTGGCGCGCAGGTCACCGGCCACGCCTGCGACGTCGCCGACGAGGCGCAGGTGCTCCGGTTCCGCGACGAGCTGCTGGCCGGCCACGGCCGCGATCACGTCGACCTGGTGTTCGCCAACGCGGGCATCGGCGGCGGCAACAGCTTCGTCAACGACACCCGCGAGGAGTGGGAGCGCACGTTCGCGGTCGACTTCTACGGCGTGTACTACTGCGCCCGCGCGTTCCTGCCGCTGCTGATCGCCAGCGGCGACGGGGTCCTGGTCAACACCAGCAGCGTGAACGGCCTGTGGGCGGCGTTGGGCCCCGGCATCCCCGCCACCGCCTACGGCGCGGCCAAGTTCGCGGTCAAGGGCTTCACCGAGGCGCTCATCGAGGACCTGCGCAGCAACGCCCCCCAGGTGCGGGTGGCCGTGGTGATCCCCGGGCACGTGGGCACCGACATCATCCCGAACACCCTGCGCGCCCACGGGACGGGTCCCGAGCGGATGAGCGAGGCCGAATTGGAGGGCACCCGGGACGCGCTGGTCGGGGCCGGTGTGCTGGCCGAGGGCGCGTCCGCCGAGGACGCCCGCAGGCTGCTCCTGCAGGGGATCAAGGACTTCAAAGACAAGGCGCCGGTCAGCGCGGCGCAGGCGGCCACCATCATCCTCGACGGGGTGCGCTCCGGGGCCTGGCGCATCCTGATCGGTGACGACGCCAGGATGATCGACGCCGCCGTCCGGGCCAAGCCCGAGGCTTCCTATGACTACACAGAGCTGTTCAGCCAGGTGCCAGTGCCATGAACAGCGCCATGAACCGTAGGGCCACCGCGATCGGCGGGTCCCTGCTGCTGGCCGCGGGCCTGGCCGTCGGCGGTTGCGGTGGCAGCAATAGCAGCAGCAGCGCCGCGGCAGCCTGCCCGGCCAAGACCGGGAAGGCGGTCACCGCGAGCAGCCCCCTCCCGCCCGCGACCGGCAAGCCTGCGGCCGGCTGGACCCTGCCCGGCACCGACCTGGCCAACACCCGCGACGTGGCCAGCTCGATCACCAGCGCCAACGTCTCGAAGCTCGGCGTGGCCTGGACGGTTCCGCTCCACACGAGCCTCTCGCACACCGACGGTGCCTACGCCACCACCCCGGTGATCGTGAACGGCGTGGTCTACCTCCAGGACCTGCAGTCCAACGTGATGGCGATTGGCCTGGCCACCGGCCAGGTGCTCTGGACGCACACCTACAACTCGCCCAACGGCGGCCCGGACGGCGTCAACGTGGCCGGCGGGGTGGTCTACGCGACCACGAACCACGCCGCGTTCGCGCTGGACGCCGCGACCGGCCGCCAGCTGTGGAGCCGGAACCTGATCGGCAACGACCACGAGGGCATCGACATGACCCCCGGGTACGACCACGGCACCGTCTACGTGGCCACCGTGCCGGTCAACCCGCTGGTGGGCGCGTACCTCGGCGGCGGCAAGGCCACCCTGTGGGCGCTGAACGCCGCGACCGGCGCGCCGGAGTGGAGCTGGGACGAGGTACAGAACCTGTGGGGGCACCCGTCGATCAACTCCGGCGGCGGCCAGTGGTACGCGCCCTCGTTCGACGCCCAGGGCGACGTGTATATCGGCGTGGCCAACCCCGCCCCGCTCTTCGGCACCAAGAGCTACCCGCTGGGAAGCAGCAGGCCGGGTCCTGACCTGTACACCGACTCGGTAGTCAAGCTCAGCCCGCACGGCAAGCTGCTGTGGTACTACCAGCTGACCCCGCACGACCTGTACGACTGGGACCTGCAGAACAACCCGGTGCTGACCACGGCGAACGGGCGGCCGGTGGTCATCGACGGCGGCAAGGCGGGCATCTTGTTCGAGCTGGACGCGAAGACCGGCCAGCTGCTCTGGAAGCTCCCGGTGGGCGGGCACCAGGGACACGAGAACGACGGGCTGCTCACCGAGAACGCCAAGCCCGGCTCGCACGCCGGCCTGCCCGCGAAGTTCTGCCTCGAGCCGAGCATCTTCGGCGGCATCGAGACCCAGCTGGCCAGCAACGGCTCGACCACGTTCGCCGCCGTCAACGACCTCGCGCTGCCGGCGTCCCCGACCGGCTACACCGCGGGGGTGGCCGCTGACCTTACGGCGGTCGAAAAGGCGGCCGGGGAGATGGTCGCGGTCAACCAGGACACCGGCGCGGTCGAATGGGACACCCTGATCCCGTCCTCGCCGTACGGCGCGGCCACGGTGACCAACGACGTCGTGTTCACGACCACGTTCCACGGCGACCTGGTCGCCCTGAACGCGGGCACCGGCCAGATCCTGCTGAAGACGCCGATGTCCGCCGGGTCCAACGCTCCCGTCGCCGTCGACGGCGACTACGTCATCGCCGGGGCGGGCGCCTCCCTGGTCCCGTCTCAGAAACGGATGATCATCGCCTACAAGCTCGGCGCGACCGGCAAGCTCCCGGACACGGTGGGCTCGTAGACTGCGGCTTCATGACCGCCACCCTTACCTGGAGCGGCGTCACCGCCGGGGCGACCCGCGCCGGCGTGCAGCACGCGCTCTGGCAGGACCGCTCCCTGGTCAAGACGTTCGGCCCCCGCGGCACCGTCCACCTGCTGCCCGCCGCCGACCTGCCGATGTGGACCGGGGCGCTGTCGGCCCTCCCGTCGCCGGTACCGATCCATCCGGAGGGCGTCCGCTTCACCCCCGACCAGGCCGACGAGGTCATCGTGGCCATCGGGGATGCCCTGGCGGACGCCGAACTGACCGTCGACGAGCTGACCCGGTCCTGCTGATCGACGGTGAGGTCGGCGGGGTCTGGCACCAGCGGCGTTCCGGCCGCAAACTCGCCATCACGATGGAACCACTGGGCGAGCTGACCGCGCGGCAGCGCCGCGAACTCGATGACGAGGCCGCTCTGGTGGGCGCGGTCATGGAGGCCACGCCGACGCTGGCGGTGGGCCCCGTGACCGTCGGCCCGCACGCGTAGACACGACGCAACCACGCGGGCCCAAACGGCGTCATGAAGGTATGAGGCTGCGCCGAACCCCCCTGACCGCGATCGCGACCGCCGTGCTGAGCGCCGGCGTGCTGACCGCCGCCCTGATCACTACCGGGACCGCGGCCACCGCGGAGCCGGCCGGAACCTCCCGCCCGGCTCGCGCCGCCGAGCCGGCGGGCGTCCCGTGGAGCCATGTCGGCCCCGGGTGGGTGCTGGCCCAGTACACGACCGCGGCGCCCGAGGGCGGCAAGACCGGCCCGGCCACGCTGTACCTGGTCAGCCCGGGCGGCGCCAAGTACCAGCTGGCCCACTGGCCGGACTTCCGGACCGCGCCCGAGCTGGTCGCCTGGTCACCGGACGGCAAGCGCGCCCTGTTCCAGGTCTTCTCCGGCAAGGGCGGAGTGGAGCAGCTCACCCTGGCCACCGGCCGGATGAGCACCTTCGTCATGCAGGGCAACGCGACGCCGATCGGCTACACCACCCCGGACGGCCTGAACATCGTGGGCTCCCGGCCCTCGGGTAACGACACCATCGTGGCCCGGTACAGCCTGTCCGGCCGGCTGGTGCAGTCGCTCGGTCGCTTCGATGGCGGCCAGCCGCTGTACGCCCCGTCCGGCACCGAGTTCGCCGCCGGTGCCAGCCACGGCATCAAGCTGGTCAGCAACCGGGGCGCGCTGATCAGGCAGCTCCCCGTCCCCGGGACGAGCGCGAACACCTGCGGCCCGGTCCGCTGGTGGAACACCGGCACGATCCTGGCGTCCTGCTCGCCGCCGGGCAGCAGCGTCCCGCGGCTCTGGCTGGTCCCGGTCAGCGGGGCGCACCCGAAGGCGCTGACCCCGCCGCGCAACCCCAGCCGCAGCGGCGACCTGGGTGACCTGGACGCCTGGCAGCTGTCCAGCGGGCTCTACCTCCAGGCCGCCGGGCCGTGCGGCGTACTGCACATCTACCGGCAGGCCCCCGGCGGCTCGATCAAGCTGATCACGGTGCCGCACACCAACGGCGACAACCGGGTGCTGACCGCGCGCGGCTCCCGCCTGCTGGTCGAGGCGCCGACCGACTGCACCGGCAGCGTCTCGCTGCTCTGGTACGACCCGGGCACGCGAGCCGAGCAGTGGCTGATCCGGCCGAAGGGCAACGTGCTCGGTGTCGCCAACGCCGTCCCCTTCTACAGCCGCCAGAACGGCGACCTCTAAGACCCCGGGTGCTTGAAGTCGGTCCGGTCGACTGACTCACCCCGGCCCACGAGCACTGTCGTCACCATCTCCGCTGCGAACAGGCCGTGCTCGACGACCCCGGGCGTCGCCGACAGCCGGACGGCCAGCACGGCCGGGTCATCCACCGGCCCGTGGTAGTCCGCGATCATGCCGCCGTCGGGGCTGAGCGGGATGTCGCGCAGTGAGGCCGGTGCGACCCGGCGCAGTGTGGCGCGCAGTCCGAAGGAGAGCAGCTCGAGGGGGATCGGGCTATGCAGGGCCTGGACCGGCTTGGTCGAGTCGGCGATGACGACGAACCGGTCCGCGGCCGCGGCGACGATTTTCTCCCGGGTATGCGCGCCGCCGCCGCCCTTGACGAGCCAGCCGTCGGGGGCGATCTGGTCCGCGCCGTCGATGGTGATGTCGAAACGGTCGATGCTTGTGACGTCCTCGATCCGCAGGCCCAGCTCGCGTGCGGCGTGCTCGGTGCGCGGCGACGTGGCCGCACAGACGATGTCGAGCGATCGACGGGCCAGGGCCGGGAGCAGGAACGCGACCGTCGAGCCGGTGCCAAGCCCGACGGTCATGCCGTCTTCGGCCAGTTCCGCTGCCGCCTCGGCGGCGACCTGCTTCTCCCGCTCGATGCCCCGCGGATCGGCCAGAGTCTGGAGTTCGTGGTGCACGTCGCTCCTAACTGTCCTTGGGCCATGGCGCCTCCAAGTCGGGCGATCCATCCGATACGCTACGCCGCCGGCCGTGCGGCCACGTGCTCGGCGTCGGCTTCACCGTTCCGTTCTATAGTCGCCAGAACAGCAACCGCTAATGCTCGGCGGGCGTCGGCGCCAGCGAGTCGATCCAGCTCCTTTGCACTGGGTCAGTGACCACAGATGCCCATCCAATCCCGGGCCGGCTTCAGATCAGATTCATCCCGCTGGGTAGTCCAGCCAGGCAGCAGGCCGGGGCTGAGGTAACCGGCGTGGCGCAGCCCGGCGGCGAACCCGGTGGTTGCTGACGTTGACCTGGTTGGCGCAGCGGACGCTGCAGAACCGGCGGGTGCCGTTGCGCGAGGTGTCGACGAACGCGATGGCGCAGCCCTCCCGCTGGCAGCGGCCGAGCCGGCTGCCCCATCCCTCGGCGATCAGGTAGGCGAGCCCCGCCGCGGTGAACGCCTTGACCCGGGCCGCCAGGTCGCCGGCCAGCGGCCGGTAGTGCAGGTGATGGGGCAGCCCGTCGTGCGTGATCAGCCGGGGACGGCAGTCCGATTCGACCAGGAGGTCGTTGACCAGCTCGGCCCGCTCCGCCTCGGCCAGGGGCTCGAACACGGACCGCAGCCGCACGGTCCAGTTCCGCAGGTCCGCCAGCTCCGCCTCGCCCGGCACCGGCTCCTCCACGTCGAACCCGGCCAGCAGGACCCCGACCGCCGCGCTGTCGGTCAGCGGGTCGTTCACCAGCGCGGCGGCGATGTGCGCGCCGGCCGACGTGTAAGTGTTGAACTGCACAAGGACATTACATCATGCTGGTCCGGTGGATGAACGGGCGACCGGGACGAAGGTGCGGACGGGCGGCCTCGGGGCCGGCCTGATCGCCGTGTGCCTATGGGGGCTCGCCCCGGTCGCCACCCGCTCGCTGGTGCACGAGCTCGCCCCGCTGCCGCTGCTGACCCTGCGTCAGCTGCTGGCGGCCGGCGTCCTGCTGCCGTGGGCCGTCCCGGCCCTGCGCCGGATCGACGCGCGTGACCTGCCGCGCTTCATCGTGGCCGGCCTGCTCGGCATGGTCGGGTACAACCTGCCGGTGACGGTCGGGCTGCAGTGGCTCCCCGCGTCCTCGGCCGGCCTGCTGCTGGCCACCGAACCCGTCTGGGTCCTGGTCATCGGCCTCGTCTTCCTCGGCGAGCGGGCCGGCTCGCGGGTCCTGGCCGGCACGGGCGTCGCCCTGGCCGGGGTCGCGGTGATCGCCGGGCCGGCCGCGCTGTCCCCCGGCAGCGGGACACGAGCGGTGGCCGGCGCGGCGCTCGTCCTGCTGGCCACGCTGGCCTTCGGCGGGTACATGGTCGTGCTGCGCCCGCTGAGCCAGAAATACGGCCCGGTGTCGGCCACGGCCACCTCGAGTGTGGCCGGGGCCCTGCCCTACCTGGCCCTGGCCGGCACCGCCTGGCCGCCGCGGCTGTCCCCGCCCGCAGGGGCGGAACTGCTCTTCCTCGCCCTCGGCAGCACGGTCGCCGGGATGCTGCTGTGGAACCTCGCCGTCGTTCGCGGTGGCGCCGGGATCAGCCGGCTGCTGTACCTGGAGCCGGTGGTCAGCGTGCTAGGCGCGATGGTCTTCCTCGGTGAGCAGGTGACCGCGGCCGTCCTGGCCGGCGGGGTGCTCGTGATCGCCGGGGTGCTCATGACGGGGGACGGGATGGCCCGGCCGCGAAGGCCAGCGGTCATAGCGGACGCAGGCCCGCCGCCGTGAGCAGGTAGGCGTCCTGGTCGGTATCCGAGCCGGCGATCAGCTCGATGACGGCCTGGCCGACCCGCTCCGGGGTGAGCGCCGGGCCCTGGGTGCCGTAGGCCGCGGCGAACACCGCGCCCAGCTCGGTCGCCGGCGTCAGCTGCGGCAGCAGCGAGACGAACCTGATGCCGAACCCTTCCCGGGCGGACTCCTGCGCCGCGTAGGCGGTCAGCCACCGGATGGCGGCCTTGGCCCCGGCGTACCCGCCGGACAGCGGTGAGCCGCGCAGCGCCGCCCCGCTGGACAAAGAGATCACGATGCTGCCCGGGGCCAGCGGGGCGAGCAGCGCCTCCCGGGTCCAGCCGAACGCGTGCCGGACGTCGACGTCCCAGTTGCGGCTGAACGTCTCCCAGGTGTGCTGCTGGATCGGCCGCGGCAGCGGGGTGGCGCCCGCGTTCAGCACCAGGATGCGGGGCCGGCAGGTGTCGATGAGCCGCCCGGCCACGTTCGGGTCGGCGGCGTCGGCGGCCACCGCGGTGAAGGAGCCGCCGAGTTCGGCGCGCAGCTCCTCCAGCGGACCGGGGTCACGGGCCACCCCGGTGACCTGCGCGCCCGCCTGGCTCAGGGCGGTGGCGATGCCCCGGCCGAAGCCTCGGCTGGCGCCGGTGACGAGCGCCGTGGCGCCCGCGATCTCGAGTCCGGACATGATGGTCCTCCGGGGTGCTGGGGTTTGCCCGCCCGTTCGGCGGCCTGTAAATACAGACCAGCCGGGCACCACGGAATCGCCGCGCGCCTACCTAGGGGTCGGGGGCCAGCGTGCCGTCCGGGGCGATGTGGCCGAAGATCTGGTCCAGCATGGTCAGCACGTGCGGATCCTCGACCGTGTAGTAGAGGTGGCGGCCCTCGCGCCGGGCCGAAACGATCCCGGCCAGCCGCAGCTTGGCCAGGTGCTGGCTGGTGGTGGGAATGCTGAGGCCGACCCGCCGGGCCAGCGTGCCGACGTCGGAGGTCTCGTGCGCCATCAGCCAGGCCAGGTGCAGCCGGGGCGCGCTGCCGAGCAGCGCGAACGTGGCCGCGGCCGACTGGAGCTGGGGCTGGGTGGGTTCGGTGCCCAGCCGCGAGTCCGGCAGCCCTGGCGGCGTGGACTCGTTCAGCATTGTCTCAGTCTGCTTTGATCGCGCCGGTTACGCCATGGGTGACCTGTCTCACAAAGATATTGTCAGTTGCGCAATCAACAAAATGACCGCTAGAATTTCAGCGTCTGAAGGGGAGTAGTCCGGCAACCTGTCGTCGACATACTGAGGGCTCCGCGGCCCTCCGGTGGCAGGGCCCGACCCAGGGTGGGCGAGACCTTCGGCCAGCAGAGTCGCCTGGCCGGGGTGCCCCTGGTCCAGGCGGCGCGTCCGCCCCCGGAGGCGTCATGTCCCCGAAGCTGGCCCGGCCAATAGGGCTATGCGTCGCGCTCACCCTCCCCGCCCTGGTCCTGCGCCTGGGCGGCGTGCACCCGCCCGCCGCCCTCGGCCTCGCGGCGTTCGGCACGGCCGTCGTGGCCGCCTCCTTCCTGCTCGCCTGGGCCGCCGAAGCCGCCCGGCTGGACATCGCGGGCCCGCTGGCCATCGCCATCCTGGCCGTGATCGCGGTGCTGCCCGAGTACGCGGTGGACCTGTACTTCTCCTACACGGCCGGGCACAACCCGGACTACGTGCAGTACGCGGCGGCCAACATGACCGGATCCAACCGGCTGCTGCTGGGCCTGGGCTGGCCGGTCGTGGTGATCATCTCGCTGTGGGTGGCGTCCCGGCGGTCCGGCCGCAGCGTCCGGGAACTGGTGCTGCAGTCCAGCTACCGGACCGAGCTGGGGTTCTTGTTCATCGCCTCCATCGTGGCGTTCCTGATCCCGCTGTCCGGCCAGATCAGCCTGGTCCTCGGCTTCGCCCTGCTTGGCTTCTTCGTGTTCTACCTGTGGAAGGCCTCCCGGGCCGAGGCGTCCGAGCCGGATCTGGTCGGCCCCGCCGCCCGGATCGGCGACCTGGCGCGCCGCCCGCGGCGGCTGGTGGTGGCCGGGTTGTTCGTGTTCGCCGCGGCCGTGATCGTGGCCTCGGCCGAACCCTTCGCCGAGTCCCTCATCACCACCGGCACCCAGCTCGGCATCGACAGGTTCCTGCTGGTGCAGTGGGTGGCTCCGCTGGCTTCGGAGGCGCCGGAGTTCATCGTGGCCATTGTGTTCGCGGTGCACGGCAAGGGCTCCGACGCCATCGGCACGCTGATCTCCAGCAAGGTCAACCAGTGGACGCTGCTGGTCGGCAGCCTGCCGCTGGCCTACCTGGCCGGCGGCGGCGGTACCGCGCTGGTGCTGGACGGACGCCAGGTCGAGGAGTTCTTGCTGACCGCGAGCCAGGCGCTGCTCGGCGCGGCCGCGCTGCTGACCCTGCGCTTCCCGCGCTGGCTGGCCTGCACGCTGCTGGGATTGTTCGCCGTGCAGTACGCCGTACCCGGCCAGTCCGGGCGTTACCTGCTGGCCGCCGTGTACGGCGCCATCGCCCTGGTCGCGCTGATCCGCAACCGCCGGAACGTCCTGCCCGCCCTGGCCGCCCCGTTCCGCGCCCTGCCCGTAGCCTGCCCGCTCGATCGCCGAGACGAGGTCCTCGGCTTTGACGCCCGCCGGGAACGTCACCCGCGCGGTCTCGGTCGCGAAGTTGACCGCGGCGCTGACCCCGTCCAGCCGGTTCAGCTTGCGCTCGATCCTGGCCGCGCAGGATGCGCAGGTCATCCCGCCGATGGCCAGCTCCGCGACGGTCATCCCGGCTCAGACCCTCTGGCTCAGCTGGCGGCGAGGCGGTAGTCGCCCGCCTCGTCCAGCGCGGCCGCGACGGCCGGCCCGGCCAGCGGCGCCTCGCTGCTGACCGTCACCGCGGACGTCCCGCCCGGCACCAGGTCCACGGTCACGCCGGTGACCCCGGCCAGGGCCGTCAGCTCCTCGGTGACCGCCCGGGTGCAGTGCTCGCAGGTCATGCCGGTGACCTGGTAAGTTGCCGAGATCATCGCCTCGCCTCCGTCACGTCGTCAGTAATGATCACTATACCCCCTAGGGGTATCGGGCTCAGGGCTGGGGGGAAGGATCGGCGTATGGACCCGCAGGAGATGTCTCCGGAAACCCTGGCCGCCCAGGGCCTGGGCGAGGCCGACCCGTTCTCCGGCGGCCTGGCCCCGGTGATCAACCTGTCGACGAACTACGAGCAGGAGCCGGACGGCTCCTACCGGCAGGGCCGGGTCTACACCCGGGCCGACAACCCGACCTCCGAGCACGCCGAGCACCTGCTGGCCGCGCTGGAGGGAGGTGCGCTGGAGGGCGGCTGCGCCTGCGCGCTGTTCGGCTCGGGGATGGCGGCGGCCACCGCGGTGTTCCAGTCGCTGCTGCCCGGCGACCACGTCCTGATCTCCCGCGTCCTGTACTGGGGTGTCCGCAAGTGGCTGGCCGAATTCGCGCTCACCTGGGGCCTGGACGTGGAGTTCACCGACCCCTCCGACCTGGACGCGCTGGCGGCGGCCATCCGGCCCGGCCGGACCCGGCTGCTCTGGCTGGAAACCCCGGCCAACCCGATGTGGGAGATCACCGACCTGGCCGCCGCCTGCGACCTCGCGCACGCGGCCGGGGCCCGGGTCGCGGTGGACAACACGGTGGCCACGCCGGTGCTGACCCGGCCGTTCGAGTTCGGCGCCGACCTGGTGGTGCACTCGGCCACCAAGTACCTGAACGGGCACGGCGACGTGCTGGCCGGCGCGGTGCTGACCGCCCGCCGGGACCCGTTCTGGGAGCGGATCAGGTCCTGGCGCCGTAACGCCGGGGCGATGCCGGGGCCGTTCGAGGCGTGGCTGCTGCAGCGCGGCATGCGCACGCTGTTCCTGCGGGTACACCGCGCCTCGCAGACCGCCCTGGATGTCGCCACCCATTTCAACGGGCATCCCGCGCTGACGGCGGTGCTCTACCCCGGCCTGCCGGGCCATCCGGGCCACGAGATCGCCGCCCGGCAGATGCTCGGCGGGTTCGGCGGCATGCTGTCCATCCGGGTGGCCGGCGGCGCCGGGCCCGCCCGCGACGTGCTGGCCGCGGTCCGGGTGTTCAGGCGGGCCACCTCGCTGGGCGGGGTGGAGAGCCTGATCGAGCACCGGCGCGACTCCGAGGGGCCGTCCTCGCCGGTGCCCGATGACCTGCTCCGGCTGTCCGTCGGCATCGAGGCGCCCGGCGACCTGATCGCCGACCTGGAGGCCGCGCTGGACCAGGGCGCGTCCCGGTGAGCGACCTCGCCGCCGAGGTGACCGCCGCGCTCAGCCGCAGCATCCTGCCCTTGGTCATCGCCCGCGGCGCCGTCGGCCTCCGCGTCGTGGCCGCCGACGACGGCGTCGTCACCCTGGCCGCGGACGGCTCGCCCGGTGCGGTACTCCCGGTCCTCGGCCGGATCGAGGCGCAGCTCCGCGCGGCCGTGCCCGCCGTCACCGCCGTCAGGCTGGCCGCCCCGGCCGCCGGCGCTGCCACCGAAACCGCCGCCGATGCTGCCGCCGCCCCCGAAACCACCGCTGACCTGGCCGAGGCCGCCCGCGCCATCCTGGACACCGACATCAACCCGGCGATCGCCGCCCACCGCGGCCGGGTCACTGTGGCCGGCGCCGCCGACGGGTGGATCCGCGTCCGCCTCGAAGGCGGCTGCCAGGGCTGCAGCCTGGCCGAGGTCACCCTCAGGCAGGGCATCGAGCCAGTGCTGCGGGCCCGCCTGCCGCAGATGACCGGGCTCACCGACGTCACCGAGCACGAGGCGGGCACCGAGCCTTTCTTCTCCCCGGCAAAACGGTGACGGCACGGCCGCGCGTGCTGCTCCTGGTCCCCGCGCGCACGTACCGGGCCGCCGACTTCATCCTGGCCGCCGAACGGATGGGCCTGGACCTCGTCGTCGCCAGCGACGGCGCGCTGCCACTCGGCCGTACCGTCATCCCGGCCCGTTCGGCCGATCTCGATGCCAGCGCCCGCCGGATCCTGGCCCTAGCCGGGGCCGTCGACGCGGTCGTCGCCGCCGATACCCCGATGCTCGTGCTGGCCGCGACCGTGGCCGCCGCGATGGGCCTGCCGCATAACCCGGTCGACGCGGTGCGCGCCGCCACCGACAAGGCGGCCCAGCGGCGGTGCTGGGCCGCGGCCGGCGTGCCCCAGCCGTCGTTCCGCCTCGTGCCCGCCGGGGACTGCGTCCGGCAGGCGGCCGCGGCGGTCGGCTTCCCGTGCGTGGTCAAGGCGGTGTCCCTCAGCGCCAGCCAGGGTGTGCTGCGCGCCGACGACCCGGCCGCCGCGGTCGAGGCCGCCCGCCGGATCCGGCAGGTCCTCGATGAAGCCGAACGGCCCGCCTCCGAGCCCCTGCTCGTCGAGGAGTACCTGCCAGGTCCCGAGCTGAGCATCGATGGTGTGCTGACCGCCGGCGACCTGACCGTCACCGCCGTCTTCGACAAGCCCGGTACGCCCGACGGCCCCACGTTCGAGGAAACCCTGCTGGTCACCCCCTCCCGGCTGGCCGCCGGGACGCTCGCCGCCGCGGTCCGGGTCGCCGCGGACGCGGCCCGCGCGCTCGGCCTGGTCACGGGGCCTGTCCACGCCGAGCTGCGGATCTGCGACCGAGGGCCGGCCATGCTCGAACTGGCCCCGCGGTCCATCGGCGGCCTGTGCTCCCGCGCTCTTCGCTTCCCCGGCGGCGCCAGCCTGGAGGAGATCGTGCTGGCCAACGCCCTGGGCCGACCGGTCCCCGCCGCCGCCGGCCCGGCCCGCCCTTCTGGCGTGTTCATGCTCCCGGTGCCGCGCCCGGGCATCCTGCGCGCCGTCGAGGGCCGGGACGGTGCCCTGGCCGTGCCGGGCGTCACCGGGCTGACGATCACGATTCCGCTGGGCCAGCGGGTCCGCCCGCTGCCCGACGGGGACCGCTACCTGGGGTTCGTCTTCGCCGAGGCCGACACCCCGGCCGGCGTCGAGCACGCGCTCACCGCCGCCGTGGCCCGGCTGCGCGTGGTCATTCAGTGACCGTGACCGTCCTCCGGGTCGCCGCCCATCATCTTGAGCATCGGGCCGCCGCCGGAGCGGAAGAACCGGACCAGCAGCGCGGCGGCCAGCAGCAGGAAGACGATGTTGAGGATGGTGGTGTAGTTCCACGTGATGCCGGTCTCGGCGACCTTCGCGACCCGTTCGGCCGGGATCAGGCCGAGGCCGCCGAAGACGAACTCCACGGCGTAGCCGGCCAGCACCATGGCGGCGTAGAAGATCGCGAGGATGGTCAGCATCATCCGGGTGCCGTAGTACTTCCGGTAGATGACCAGGATCGGGATGATGATCAGGTCGGCGAAGATGAACGCGACCACGCCGCCGAAGCTGATCCCGCCGTTCCACAGCACCGCGGCCAGCGGCACGTTGCCGATGGAGCAGACGAAGCTGAGCACCGAGATGACCGGCCCGATCAGCGGGCCCCACAGCTTGGCCGCCAGCGGATGGCCGGTCAGGAACAGGTGCTGCCAGAACGAGTCCGGCACCCAGGCGCCGACGGCCCCGGCGATCAGCAGCCCGAGCACGATGTCGCGCAGGACGGCGGCCCACTCCATCACGAAGATGTGGCTCACCGAGGTGTAGCCCTCCCGGCTTAGCAGCCGCCGCCAGAAGCTTCCCTCGGACTGGATGCTCATGTCCATGGCGGCATGCCCTTCCATCGACCCGGCCAGCCCCCGGTCGGCCTGCTGCCGCGCCGCGTCGATGAGCTTGCGCCGGACGAACAGCCGGAACGCCACCGCCACCAGCACGATCATGATCGGCCCGCCGGCGAACTCGGCCAGGGTGAACTGCCAGGACAGCAGCAGCGCCATGATGATGCCGAGCTCGATGACCAGGTTGGTGCTGGCGATCTCGAAGGTCATCGCCGCGGTGAAGCTGGCGCCCCGGCGGAACAGCGCCCGGGCCAGCGCCACCGCCGCGTACGAGCACGACGACGAGGCCGCGCCGAACCCGGTTGCCAGCGCCAGCGCCTTCGGCCCGTCGTCGCCGAGCAGCCGGGCCACGGTCTGCCGCCGGATCACCGCCTGGACCACCGCCGACAGCGTGAACCCCAGGATCAGCGACCAGGTGATCTCCCACGTCATCGAGCCGGCCACGGCCAGGGCGTGGCCGATCGCGTCAAACGCCCGCATCGTGGCCCTCCGGAGAGGCGATGGTGAGCAGCTGACGCAGGCAGTGCTCGAGCAGCGGGTGCGGGAAGCCGTCGGACAGCCGGTAGAACACCATCCGGCCGTCCTTGCGGAAGCTGACCATCCCGGCCAGCCGCAGCATCTTCAGCGCGTAGGAGACCTGATCCTCGGTGGCCTCCAGGGCTAGCGCCAGGTCCCCCACGCACAGCTCCCCGGCGGCGGACAGGGCGAACAGGATCCGGGACCGGACCGGATCGGCCAGCATCCCCAGCAACCCCGCCAGCCGTCCGGCCTCCCCGGCCGGCAGCACCCCGGCCCGCGCCGCGGCCACCCGCTCCGGGCTCACCGGATGCTCATGATCGAGCGGTGACATCCGCACCTCCGTACATCCACACGGATATCCGGAAACACCAACCTGTCCGCTCGTATTCCGCCCGGCTCCGCGTGGCTGTTGTCGCCGTCAAGCCTCGCCTGCCCCTGCGAAGGCCGGAGCCTGGGCCAGCAGGTCCTGCGCTGAGCCACCACTGATCATGGCGGCGGCGCTCACCGGGTCAGCTCGTAGAGGCTGTTGAACGGGTTGTCCATCTCGACGTGCCGGACCTGCGCGAAGCCGGCCTTGGCGGCCAGGTCGCGCAGCGCCGGCTCGGGCAGCCCGAGGGTGCCCAGGCCCTCGCCGCCCTCGGCGAGGGAGGTGGTCATGCAGTACAGGACCGAGAATCCGTACAGCAGGGTGGCGATGGGGCCTACATTGGCGGCGGCCTGGTCCGAGCAGTTGATCTCCAGGCAGAGGTACGTGCCGCCGGGCCGCAGCGCGTCCCGGATCGAGCGGAGCAGGCCGAGCGGGTCGACCGCGTCGTGCACGACGTCGAACGTGGTGATCACGTCGAAGGATTCGGGCAGCCCGGCCGCCGCGTCCAGGACCTGGTAGCTGATCCGGTCGGCGACGCCGGC
>WNGR01007956.1_pt1 | contig 20266 bp, 12 predicted proteins | sample 5407581 | NCBI WGS metagenome assembly WNGR01 (sample SAMN13153383, study PRJNA577476) | soil metagenome | isolation source: 80 cm soil or saprolite under Garry oak tree replicate 2 | place: USA:California | collected 2016-06-15 | reverse complement strand
GGATCGTTATCAGGACAAGATGACCGTCAGCCGATTCTCGAGCCAGGCCGGAACCCGTGTGAGGTCGAGGGTACTCGTCCACCGCCCACAATGTGGGACAAATGCCCCGATCGGCCTCTACCTACATACTCCCTGCCGACTCTGAGCGATGCAGCCGTCGCAACCGTGCATTTAGGAGTGCGTACAGATCACCCGATTCTGTGCGGTTGATGTATGGATGGGTCACGGTGCCTGTAGGTGCGCGCCTGTTGAGCGATGCAGCCCTTGTTCCGCATGTTCCGGGGTTAGCCGTCAGTGCTGCCATCCCCGCCCTCGGGTCAGATCAAGGGACCAAAGCCCTTTGCATGATGCCGTGCCGGGCCCGTTTACTGGCGCGGTGCTCGTTGCCGAGGAAAGGCACCTTGATGCCGGGTTCGATGCCGTCCAGGCGACGCTGGCGAACCTGGGTCGCAGTGGTCATCTCCTCGGTGGGACACCGGAGACAACCGGATCAATCAGCCCAACGTGTCATCGCCTGGAGGGTCGCATGACGTCGCGTTCGGAAAGGGGTCAGCATGGACTCACTGGCTGACCTCGGCATAGTGGCCGAGGGCGCGGGCGTCGAGCGCTTGGTTGCTGGCCAGCATCACGATCCGCACCACCTGCTGGGTCCTCATCCGGAACGGGACAGCGAGGGCCACGACCATGTGGTGATACGCGGGTGGCGTCCCGACGCGACCGGGATGGTCATCCTCGCCGGCGAGCAGCGGATCCAGATGCACCGCGTGCACCCGGCGGGGCTGTTCGCCGGGGCGCTGGAGGGGCCGGATGTCCCGGACTACCGCCTGGAGATGACTTATCCGGATGCCACCGTGGTGGAGGCCGATGATCCGTACCGGTTCTGGCCTACGCTCGGGGAGCTGGACCTGCACCTGCTGGCCGAGGGCCGGCACGAGGGGCTATGGCGCCATCTGGGGGCGCAGGTGCGCGAGCAACAGGGCACGTCCGGCACGTCGTTCGCGGTATGGGCGCCTGGCGCCCGGGCCGTCCGGGTGGTGGGTGACTTCAACGGCTGGGACGGCCGCCTGCACCCGATGCGGGTGCTGGGCAGCTCCGGGGTCTGGGAGATCTTCCTGCCCGGGGTCGGTCCCGGCGAACGCTACAAGTTCGAGGTAGTCAGCGAGCACGGGCAGGTGAGCCTGCGGGCGGACCCGTTCGCCTTTGCCGCCGAGGTCCCGCCGGCCACCGCCAGCATCGTCACCCAGAGCCGGCATGAATGGCGGGACGGGGAGTGGCTCGCCGCCCGGGCGGCCACCGACCTGCTGCATGCTCCGGTATCGATCTACGAGTGCCACCTGGGCTCGTGGCGGCGCGTCCAGGACGCTGACGGGCGGTGGCGGCCGCTGACCTACCGGGAGGCGGCCGAGGTCTTGCCCGGGTACCTGACAGATCTTGGTTTCACCCACGTGGAGTTCCTCCCGGTCGCCGAGCACCCCTTCGCCGGCTCCTGGGGGTACCAGGTGACCGGGTACTACGCGCCGACGGCCCGGTTCGGGACCCCGGATGAGTTCCGCTACCTGGTCGACCGGCTGCACCAGGCCGGCGTCGGGGTGCTGGTCGACTGGGTGGTCGGGCACTTCCCCAAGGACGACTGGGCGCTGGCGCGCTTTGATGGCACGGCGCTGTATGAGCACGCCGACCCGCGGCTGGGCGAGCACCCGGACTGGGGCACCCTGGTGTTCAACTACGGGCGGCACGAGGTCCGTAACTTCCTGCTCGCCAACGCGCTGTACTGGATCGAGGAGTTCCACCTCGACGGCCTGCGCGTCGACGCGGTCGCCTCGATGCTCTACCTGGACTACTCGCGCCGGGAGGGCGAGTGGGTCACCAACCGGTTCGGCGGCCGGGAGAACCTGGAGGCCATCGACTTCATCAAGGAAGTCAACGCGGTGCTCTACCGGCATCACCCGACGGTCATGCTGGTGGCCGAGGAATCCACGTCCTGGCCGGCGGTCTCCCGCCCGACCTACCTGGGCGGGCTCGGCTTCGGGTTCAAATGGAACATGGGCTGGATGAACGACACCCTGGTCTATTTCAGCAAGGACCCGGTGCACCGGCGCTACCACCATCACGAGCTCACCTTCGCGCTGCTGTACGCGTTCACCGAGAACTTCATCCTCCCCCTCAGCCACGATGAGGCAGCACACGGAAAAGGATCACTGCTCGGCAAGATGCCCGGCGACCGCTGGCAGCAGTTCGCCAACCTGCGCGCGCTGCTGGCCTGGATGTGGGCCCACCCGGGCCGGCCCCTGCTGTTCATGGGCGGCGAGATCGCCCAGAACGACGAGTGGAACCATGACACCAGCCTGGACTGGCACCTGCTCGACTACCCCGAGCACGCCGGAATGCAGGCACTGGTCCGGGCGCTCAACACCATCTACCGCGCCGAACCCGCCCTGTGGGAGCAGGACTTCGACTGGACCGGCTTCCGCTGGATCGACCCGGACGATTCCGGCAACAGCGTGCTGTCATTCCTCCGGTTCCCGGCCTCAGCCGGGCGGCCCTTGGCCTGCCTGGCCAATCTCACCCCGGTACCCCGCCATGACTACCGCATCGGGCTCCCCCGGCCAGGACGCTGGACGGAGATCCTCAACTCCGACAACGCCGACTTCGGCGGCAGCAACGCCCTCACCGGCACCGTCACCGCCCAGGCTCCCGGCTGGAACGACCTGGACTACTCCGCCACCCTCACCCTGCCGCCCCTGGGCGTCCTGTGGCTAGCACACGACCCTGACCGCGACTGACCCGGTCCTGACCCAGCAGCCTGTATTCCACGATCCCCAGCCAGCCCAGGCAGCATGGTTAAGGCGGGTCCCAGCCGACTCGGGGCCGCCTGGTGCCGATCACTGCGGCTGGCGCTCGGCAGGCTTCCAGTATGGCCCGTTGGGCGAGGCTGTAGCGGGAGGGCGCCCACGCTCGCTGTCCGCGTGCCTCACGCCGGAAGTCGAGCTCGCGCCGGGTGTACGGCGCCGGTCAGAAGATCGTATAGCCGCCGTCTACGACCGTGCTGTCCCCCTGTGGAAGATGAGCGAGGGGTCGGCGAGGAACGCTCCGACGGTCTCGAAGTCGTGCAGCGAGCGTCGCCCGCCTGGCGCCGGCCACGGTGTCCTCATCGCTGACGTCACACCAGACACCGATCGCCGTGGCGCCCAGCGCCTCGAGTTCGGCGACCGCCGAGCCCGATGCCGCTGTCGCGCCCGTGACGATGACGACGCGGCCGGAAAGATCGATCATAGTCGCAACCTCCGAACGGGATGTCTGGCCGGGCGGCTGACGCGAGCCTGCTGCGGACAGTAGGACGAACCCTGACCGGCGTGCGAGGACCAAGCCCTGCAGATCCGCTCCATATGCTCCGCTGCAGGAGCGCTACCCAGATCCCTGGACTTCGTGCCGATCGAGCATGCTCTGCCTGGTGCAGGGCTACGACGGTCCATCGGACATAGCCTTGGTGACATGGGTTCCCAGGACGGAGCCGTCGCGCGCCAGGTGGAGGTGCTACGGCGCGACGGGACGGTGGTGGGCAAATTCAGCTCAAGCGAGGAAGTTGCGGCGTGGCGGGCGGTAATGCGCCGTGCTTGCCGCGCCGCTGGACTGCGGATCCGCACCGGCCTGGCTAACGCTGACGGGCGGATCGCGTGGGTGTACCACGTCGACCATGTACTGACCGAAGCAGAGAACCGGGCAGCGCGCCGAGCCATCGACGCCGCGTACAACGACGAGCCGCGTGTCCCGTTTCACCAAATGGTCCGGGAGGAGCAACGCAAGATGCTCCAGGTTGTGCGGGACGACGAGACCCGCACAACCTAACGGATGCATCCAGGAGCCTGCCGCGCCTAGCCACGAGGCGGCGTTCCCATCGACTGGAGCTTCTTCTCTCCTGGGAACGCCCGGCCCTCATCGCGGCAAAAGAGTACGCCCGGTCAGACAGTGCACATCTCAGTGCTTTACTTACTCACCCCAGCGTCTAAGGTAATCTTCGCCTCGGCCTGTGAGCTCCATCCATTCGCCTAGATCGAATTCGTCCGGCATCTCATAGATGGCGCGCTTCGAGGTGATTAGACCGATCGAACGGAGGCGTCGTAGTTCTGCTTGAAGCGATTCACTAAGCCGGTAGTTGGATGTGGAACCCATATGGAGGTTCTTCAAGTGCTTGAGCTCGTTGATTGTCATCCCTGCCTGAACGGATACTGTTGCCAATGGCCGTCGAACCAGTTGTGCCCGCAGCGCATCGCTGGCTCCCAATCCCTCAACGCCCTCCAACAGCGCTATGAATGGATTGTTATCGGCTAGGTCCACAAAACTCCCAGGGAGTTGACCTTCAAGCTGCTTCAGCCGTTTTCCTAGCTTTTCGGCGTCTATTGGCATCTCGGGTGCCGGAAGCCTGTGTGCCTGGAAGGAGCGACGAACAATCGTCCCACCAGGGATCGTCGTCGGAGGTAGGCAGCGTATGCATTCCACGTATCCGACCCCAATCGAGGAATTCCTCGATTGGGTTCCCGACTGTATCCTCGCCGACAAGCAACTCGTAGAATGGCGCATACAAATGCTGAAGAATGATTGCCGTGACGAGTAGCACGCTGCTCAGCGGAGGCTCCTGCCATGCAGGATCAAGACGGTACTCTAGCACGAAGCTGTTGATAATGCGCTTAATCCGGCGAGGATTACGGCCAGTCCCTTCAGCGATGATATGCGCAACAGTCTCCTTGATGAGACTATCAGTGCCCGACTTTTGTGCATATTCATGGATCAGCTTCCTAATCTGTTCCTCATTAGGTGGGGGCATACGGTATGCCACCTGGATTATCTTCTCAAGATATGAACGTCCTTCGCCTGTGCCGCCGCGCGCGGACGACGCTACGCCTCGAGCTAGCACCGACTGATCGCATGCCATGACGAATATCAGCCCAGGAGCGTCAAGATACAACTTGACTGCCTCGCATATTTTTACTACAACCTCGTCGGAGCAGCGATCGAGGTCATCGATAAACACAACCAGCGCCCGGTCGGGACTACCCACTTCTACCGCCGAGATCCAATCCGATAGCATGCCGTGAATCAGACTACGAAACTCGTTGCGAGACTTGGCGTCAACAGCCATGCGACTCCATAGCTCGTCGACCATCCGGGTAACGCCAAAAAAGCGGGCTGCGACTCCAAAGGCTACCCATGCTATTCCCATTAGGCGTTGTTTCCGGGCCAGTCTGCGGACCCAACGACGCAGGACATTTCTATCCAATTCACCTAGGACTGCTTTTATCAATCCTTCAAGAGCATTCTCGCCTTCTGCAGTCCATGCGTTAAAACGGAGCTTGACGATGTGGGGATTATCCGGAAGATGATTCTCGACCTGGCGGAGCAAGGTGCTCTTACCCATTCCCCAGCCTGCATCGACCGCAAGCACAAACGGTGAGGACGTCATGGACGCCACTAGCACCGCAGCGATGCCCGCAGCGATATCTGCCATTCCGAGCGGATCGTCCTCGACTTGGACTAAAGGCTGATCGTTCGTAAGTACTCGGAAATGGTGTGGCGGGGGCGTTGGTGGCTATGGACGGCGCTGGCCGCCGTGGGCTGCGACACGCTGGTGTGCGGTGGGTGATTTGCGGCTGCTGATCGTGTTTGCTGTGGTGCGTGGCGGTTGCGGCTGGCGTTGTCCTGGAGGGTGCTGAGGCTCTGCTGCGGGATGCGCTGGCTGCGGCGCTGGAGGAGGTCGCCCGGCTGCGGGCGGAGAACGCGCGGTTCGCTGAACGGGATGCGGAGCGGGAGGCCGGGCTTCAGCGGCTCCTCGAGCGGGATGCGGACCGGGACGCTGAGATGGCGAAGCTGCGCGCTGACCTGGCGGTTCTGCAGAAGATGCTGTTCGGGCGGTCGTCGGAGCGGTCGCGTCCCGGGCCTTCTGGCGGTGATGGCGCCGGCGGGCAGGACCGCGGGCGCGGCGGCGGCACGGGGAAGAAGCGGGGGCCGGGGGCGCGGGCAGGGCGGCGGGATTACTCGCACCTGCCGCGGTTCGAGGTGATCTGGGATTTCGAGGGCGGGTACTGCTGCCCGGAGTGCGGGGAGCCGTTCACGCCGCTGGGCTCGGATCATGTCACGGAGGTGCTGGACTGGCGGGTGGTCGTGCGGCTGGTGGCGCACTGCCGGCGCCGGTACCGGCGGGCTTGCGGCTGCCGGGTGCCGGCCGCGGTGACGGCGCCCGGGCCGCCGAAGGCGATCGGGAAGGGCCTTTTCTCCAACGGGTTCATCGCGATGCTGTTCACGGAGCGGTACGTGGCCGGGCGGAGTATGAACTCCCTGGTGACCGGGCTGGGGCGGCAGGGCGCGGAGGTCTCGACGGCGACGCTGGCGGGGACCTGCGCGCAGGCCGGTGCGCTGCTGGTCCCGGTCGCGGACGCGATTACCGCGCGGTCGCGGGGTTCCTGGCACCTGCACGCCGACGAGACCACGTGGCGGGTGTTCGCGCCGCGTGAGGGGGACGAGCCGGCGAAGTGGTGGCTGTGGGTGTTCATCGGCCCGGACACCGTGTGCTTCGTGATGGACCCGACCCGGGCCGGGGCGGTGCTGGCCCGGCACGCCGGGATCGACGAGAAGACCGGGCAGCTCACGGCGGATGAGGACGGCGGGTCGCGGCGGCTGGTCATCTCCAGCGACTTCTACGCCGTCTACCAGTCCGCGGGGAAGAAAGCAGATGGCCTGGTCAACCTGTACTGCTGGGCCCATATCCGGAGGTATTTCGTCCGGGCCGGCGACGCGAACCCCGCGCAGCTGAGGTACTGGACCGATGCGTGGCTGGAGCGGATCAGGGAACTGTACGCCGCCCACGCGGAGCTCATGGCCGCCTGGAATGACGCGGCCGCCCCGCCGGCCGGGGATAAAACAGCCGCCGCGCGGCTGGACGAGGCATACGCGGCCTGGGACACGACGCTCGCCGTGATCGACGAGGCCCGCAAGAGGCAGACGGCCGCCCCCGGCCTGGCCGAACCCGCGAAGAAGGCGCTCGCCACCCTGGACCGGGAATGGGACGGCCTGGCCGCGCACCGGGACTACCCGATGATCGGCATGGACAACAACAAGGCCGAGCGGATGATCCGCGGTCCCGTCGTGACCAGGAAAAACGCCCGCGGCTCCCATAATGACGACTCCGCCCTGCTCGCCGCCACGATCTGGACCGTCACCGCAACCGTCCAGATGGCCGGCCTCAACCCCCTGACCTGGCTCACCGCTTACCTCGACGAATGCGGCCGCAACGGCGGCAAAGCCCTCACCGGGACAGCACTGGAACGCTTCCTGCCCTGGAACGCCAGCCCCGAAGACCTCCGCACCTGGGCGCAGCCACCCCTGCAGCCCGGATAACACCCCCGCGAACAAGCACCGGCGCGACCCCGCGAAACTGCCACGCCGGCCACCGGCATGCCCATTCACGGGACTTCCGAATACTTACGATCGTTCAGCAGGAAGTACTCGCGGGAGGCAGTTCCTTCCGCGATCGGATCGCTGGGCGACCGCTCCGTTGAGCTTGCGGCATCCATAGGGTCTTCCCGTTCAGTCACCCACCAAGGATCACGTACCAGGCTAACCGCCGGGAGGCCCCGAAGGAACGACCGCACGGCGCGTCTCCCATCTGCAGGCATGCTTGAACGCCCTTTCTGGCCCGCTGCATGAGGCGTGTTCTACGCACTCCCATCGGCATGTGCGGTAAACCAGCCAGCAGGTCAGCGGAGGCCGGGAACGCACACGGGTCAAAGCGGGCGGCGTAGTACGGCAGCCGTACTTCGGGTCGTGACCTGCGGCTGAGCCGCGGGGCAGCCGCCTCGCGATCATGTGCTTGTGACAACAACAAGATCAGAGGCGGCTGCTGCTGCCAGGGTAGGTGGCCGGCTGGCCGGGCGGATGCAGGCTGACCTGCTTGGCCGCTTGCGGCCGTGCTTTGCGCGGGTCGAGCCGTTCTTGCAGGCCAGGAAGTACGTGCGCGCGGTGATGAGCGAGCTGCCGAAACGGAACGGGTGGACGATCGCCGAGCATGTGCGGGACCGGACGCCGGATAGAACGCAGCGGCTGCTGTCCCGGGCGTCCTGGGATGAGCGTGCGGCAATGGCCCAGGTCCGCAGGTTCGCGATGGCCGGGCTGACCGAGGCCGCACGTAAGGGCGGGCGGCGGCGCGGGCACCTGGTGATCGGGGCGGTCGATGAGACCGGGCAGGAAAAGGCCGGCGAGGCGACCGCCGGGGTCAAGCGCCAGTACATGGGGTGCGCGGGCAGGGTGGCGAACGGGATCAACACGGTCCACTTGTCCTATGTGCGGGAGAAGACCGGGCATGCGCTGATCGGAGCCCGGCAGTGGATCCCGCGCGAGCACATCGATGATCCGGTCAGGTCCCTGAAGACGGGGCTGCCGCTGGACCTGGCGTTCCGCACCAAGGGACAGCTGGCCACCGACATCTGCAAGGACGCCGCCGGTGACGGCGTCACGTTCGATTTCGCCTGCGCGGACGAGGTGTACGGCAACTGCACGGAGCTGCGGGAGTTCTTCGAAGCCCGCGGGCAGGCGTACGTGCTGCGCGTCCCGTCGAACTTCACCCTCACCCTGGCCAGCGGGGTCACCGTGACCTGCGCCGAGGCGGTCAGCGGCCTGCTGACGGGCAAGCGGGCCAAGGACAGGCGGCTGTGGGAGGTCCGCTCCGCCGGGAAGGGCTCCAAGGGCGACCGGTGGTACGCGTGGGCGTGGCCCGGGACCGCCTCGCCGCGGCACCACCTGCTTATCCGCCGTCACCTCAGGACCGGTGACCTGGCCTTCTGCTACTGCTACGTACCCGAGGGCCAGCTGGTCACCAAGACCCGGCTGATCCGCGCCGCCGGGCTGCGCTGGCCCGTAGAAGAAGATTTCGAGTTCGGTAAGGACTGCTTCGGACTGGACCAGTCCCAGGTCAGGCTGTACACAGCCATCGCCCGGCATCTCGTCCTGATCATGGCCGCCCTGGCGATCTGCGCCGTCACCGCTGCCCTGCTGCGCGACCGGGCACCTGAACCGGTCCGCCCGGACCAGCCGCCGCCCGCCGACTCCGGCATGATCCCGCTCACCATCCCGGAGATCAAGCACCTGCTCGCCGATGCCAGCGCCGTCCCGCGACCGCCCGGCCACAAAAGCCACTGGCTGGACTGGCGACGACGGCACCAGGCACGCTCCCGGTGGTTCCACAAGCGCACCAGACTCGCCCGAAACGCCGAGATCACCATGGTCAGCTAGCGAATGGCGGCTGCCGTACTAGGCTCGCCGACAATTGCTAATCCCGGCGCCGTGCGCGGAGAATAAGTTTGAGTACTGCGCGGGCGTCGCGCCGACGCTCGTCCGTAGGCGCGGCGATAGCGATCAGCGCGGTGAGGCTGATGGTGCCTACGTACACCAGCCCGGTGATGCTCGCGCTGTCGGCGGCACCGTGGATCAGGTGGGTGAGGGTGGTCACTGGTCGCCTCCTGTTAGGCGCCGTCCTCGGTTGGGCGGCGTGTGGTGGCGATCTGACAGGTCCGGCAGGTTTCCGGCGATCTGGCCGGGACCGTCCGGGGCTGTGCTCGCAGGTCATCGAGGGTGCGAGTGCTGTCCGGAGCTTGTCCGGGCCGGATAGCCGGAAAGGAATGAAACCCGGTGGGGGGGTACAGTTCAGGACCCGGTGTCCCGGCTGGCGGCGGCCTTGCGCGAGTTGCACGCAGCAGCTGGGTCTCCCCCGCCGTCGGAACTGAGGAGACAGGGGCAAGCCCGGAAGCCTCCGGTGAAGTTGCCGAGTTCCACGGTGAACGACTGGCTGCTCGGCAAGAGCGCGCCTTCCGACAGGGGTGCCTTCTTGTTTCTTATCGGATACCTGAAGTCGAAAGCCCGCCGGATCGGAAGCGCCTATGTATCGCCCGCGCCTGCACGATGGGACATGCTGCTAGAGCAGGCGCAGGGCCATCGGCGCTCCAGCCGGGGTGGACGTCCGACCCGCGAGAACCGAGAAGATTCAGGCGCGCGCATGCCGCGACTAGTGCCCCGGCGGTGGGAAGCTGCTCAAGACGTTCAGCATGAGGACGGTAACACGCAGGAGAACTACTTCGCGCCGATGACACAGTACTTGTTCTCCGGGGTGTTCGAGCGGCTGGCTGACGTGTGCTTCAATCCAGCGCCGCTGCGGATCAAGAAGATCGCCAAGTCGGTGTCGGCCATGAGCGGGGCTGCCGGGCGGACGTATCCGCCCCGCGGCATCAGCCGGCTGCGTCGGAGAGGTCCGACAGGAGCTGATCGGCTACGGTCTCTTCGTAGATGGCCCGTCCGGTCGCCCGCATCGTCTCGCGCAACCCGGGTTCCCATGGCGTCGGCACCGGGTTGCCGTTGAGAGCGACGGGGGTGTCGCTGGCCTTGACCCCCGACAGGTAGTCAGCCGCGGTCATCCGCCATGACCGTGCGCCGTGGCGGTCGATGACCCTTGCCGTGATGGCGACCCCAGGCCAGTCGAAGTCGCCGTGGTACGCCAGTTCGCCGCCGACCGCCGCGGCGATCCGGGCCAGCTTGTGAAACGCCGTGGAGGGCTGGCCTTCCGCGCAGATGAGCGGGGGACACGCGGGACCGAGTTCGGCGCAGGCACGCCTGAGCACGGCGGGATTCTCGCAGGCGAACATCCGGGCCGGGGGAAGCCGGATCGGGTGGACATCAAGCTGGTGCAGTGTCACCTGGAACGGAGTGCCATAGCGGGCCGCGCCGGTCAGCCATTCGGCCAGGCCGTCTCCCTGCGCGGCGAGGTTGAGCACCAGTACCCGGCTGGCCAGGTCGTCGACGATGACGTTGGAAAGCTCCCACAGCTCGCGCCGCTGGGCGGCGGAGACCGGGCGGGCCACGCCCTCGCGAAGGGCCAGGGCTCGCATGATCAAGGTGGCGAGCGTGGTGCCGTGATTCAGTGCCTTCGTGTCGCCGGTGATGCGGGCGGCGAGCGCGGGCAGGGCGACGGGCGGGGCGTCGGCCGCCCGGGCGGCGAGGTGCTCCAGGACGCGGACCGCCTCACCCAGTGCCGTCGTATCGCCGCTGCTGGCGAGGCGCGTGATTGTTCCGTCCCTGGTCAGGCCGGCCAGCCAGGCGCGATACCAGGGACAGGACTCATTCAGCGGGCTGCCTTCGGCGGCCTCGGTCAGGGCCGCGCGGGCGGCGGCCAGCGAAGCAGCCGCTGCTGGGCGATTGCGCAAGGGCTCGCCGAGAACGGCGAGCACGCCAGCCAGGCCGAGGCCGGTCGCCCGGCTCAGCGCGGCATCGAGTTCGGCCAGCGGCACGGTCATGCGTTTGGTTCCCGCGGGCTGATGGACGCCGGTGATGCCGATGATCGCCCGGCGTTCGGCGTCGTCCGGGTCGGCGACGCTGATCCGGCCGGTCAGCTGGCCGCCGGTTCGCTCCAGGGACTTGCGGGCCGCGGCGAAGAGCCGTCGGTACTCGGGTCCGCGGTACCGCTCCAGGCTTGGCTCGGCACCCCTTGGCTCGAGATCGCGTGGCTCGGGACCGCTCGGCTCAAGACCGCTCATTCCGAGTCCGTGTCCTCATCGAGGTCCTCTTCGGCGGCTGTCACGAGCGTGCCGCCGGCCTCGGCGGGAACGTGGCGGGTCGGGCGGAAGCCGAGCAGTTCGGCGGCGAGATCCTCGTTGCCCGCGTATCCGGCGCCGGCGTCAATGAGCTGCTCGCCGTCCCACAGGACCAGCAGGGTCGACAGCGCGTGTGCGGCCTTGTAGTGCTGCATGTCGTAGTGCGCGATCAGCGGGACGGTCGGATAGGTGACCCACAGGTCGTGTCCGGTCATGAACAAGTCGAGGTCGAACTTGACCGTCAGGCCAAGCAGTTCGGGCTTGAACTTGTCATCGATCCCCGCGAACGCCTCATCGAGCGCGACCATGCGCGGGCACGTCGGCTTGGAGGATGAATACAGCGCGTTGGCGGCGGCGAAAAGCGGCATGTGGATCGCGGCGGATTTCTCGCCGCCGGACATCTCGGAATGCTTCTTCCTGGTGAGGCGCTGCGGTGGACTGCCGGGGGAGAGCAGCTGGAGTTCGAAGGCGTGCCAGGACCGGTAGTCGAGCACCGCTGCGAGCAATTCCCGGTAGGTATCGCGCGGATTGCTCGCGCGATGGTCATGGATCATCGCGCGGAGCAGCGCGCGCAGCTCGGCCAGCCCGTCGGGACCGAGATCCCTGGCGTCGCGGTCGAGCATCCTCGATACCGCCGCCTGCTGTTCGGTGCGCTTTTCCGAACGGATCCAGCTGATCCCGATCGCCATGCCCGAGGACATCGGCTTGGAGCGGGTGTCGGCGTCCATCGCGGCGACCAGATCCTTCGCCGCCAGCACCCGCGAGTGGATCTGCTGGGCGAGCGCGGTAAGCAGCGAATCCTCGAGCACCGTCCGCTCGCGCTCTTCCAGCAGGACACCCTGGTTCTCCACGTCCTCCGCGATCTTGCGGGCGAATGCGGCGGCGGACCTGCGCCCCTCGTTGGTCGCGACGTCGACGATGAAGGGCGCGCTCCCGGTCAGGTCGGCCTGGTAGCCGTCCTCGCCCGCCTTGAGCGCGTTCTCGAAATCGCGGTACGCGCCCCACATCCGGTCGACGGCGTTCTTGAGCACTCCGTCGGTGATAGCGCGCCCGCCTCGGGTCGCGGCGGTGAACGCGTCCAGCAGCGCGGTGACGCCCGCGGGCAGCACCGCGCGGATCGCCTCGACGGGGTCACTATCGACGGGGTCACTATCGACGGGGTCACTATCGACGGGGCCCGCCTCGCCGGCTGCTCCCTCACCGGCTACCCCCTCGGCGAGGGCAGCGGCCGCTTGCTCGGCGGCGGGCCATTGGCTGGCGCCGGGCCAGGGCGCGGTTTCCGTGACGCCGAGCAGCGGGCGCAGGTCGCCGTGGGCGTAAGGCGCGAACACGGCGGCCTGGGCGAACAGTTCGGACATCGCCGCGACCAGCGCGTCGCCGCCGCGCTCCAGATCTCGTCGCGCGGCCACGAGCTTGTCGTGTTCCGCCGCAGCATTACCGCCAGCGGTTTTCTGCTCCGCTTTCGCCGCGCGCAGTGCACCCTCGGTCTCGGATATCTCGGCGCTGATCTGCTCGTACTCGGCTCCGCTGGCCTGCCCGAGCACGCGAAGCTCCTCCTCGTCGGCCAGATAAGCGGTCTGCTTTTCCCCGAGCACCTCGGCGGCTTCGTCGTTCTCGCCGCTGAGGCGATCGATGCGGGCACGCCGTCCCTTCAGGTCCTCACTGAGGTCAGCCGCGTCGCCCCGGGCGCGGGCGAGTTCTTCCGCCGCACGCTCGAGCTCGGTGACGGCACGTTCCACGGCGGTGACCTCGTCCGCGCTGACCGGCATGTCACGGTCGGCCGCGGTCCTGCGCAGCCGCCGGGTCCGCGCGTCGAGTTCCGCGACCTTCGCGTCGAGCGCCGTCTTCGCTTCGTCTAGCCGGCTGCGGGCCGCCGACAGGTGGGCCGCCGCCTCGCTGACCTTCTGCCGCGCCTCGGTGACCGGCGCGGTCCTGGGCAGCTCACGCTGCGCGAGCTCCAGGTTCGCCAGTGCCTCCTCGACGAGGCTGAGTTCCGCCGCGAGCTCATCTCGCTGCCGCTTCACCTCGGCGATCCGGCGGTCGAGTTCGGCCACGCGGATACGGCGCCTGGCCGCCCGGTTGGTCGCTCCGATGAACTCGGGGGCGGGCTTGGGCCGCGCGCCGAGATGCGGGCCGTAGCTGAACTGGGCCCGCGTGGTAACGACAGGCACGGCCGCGGCGGAGATCTCGCCGGACAGGACCGACTCGGACAGTACCGACCCCGACAGGGCGATCGACGCGAGCACCGCCTCGACCAGGGCCGGGGCGACCATGTCTTGCTGCTCGGGGACGAGTATGTCGGCGAGGGTCCGGCCGGCCGGTCGCGCCCCCGGCGGCAGCGCGACCAGGTAACCGTCGGCCTCGGCCGCGGCGACCGCCGCCGCGGTCATCGCGGGATCGGGATGAACCCACGCGCTGAGCAGGCCGGCGCCGTACAGCGCGCCTTCGATCGCGGCGGCGGTGCCCGCGTCCACCCCGGCACGGAAATCTGCTAGCTGCCAAAGAGGTGCCCCGGCTCGTTCGGCCCGACTGGCAGGCCGGAGATCGGACGCCGGCGGCCCGTCGTCACGCTCGCCCGCTACGGTCTCCCGCTCTTCGGCCAGCCGCGCCGCGGCGGCGGCGAGGTCCGCGTCGCGGGTCTTGAGCCGCTCGCCCCGGGCGGTCAGGGCACGGCCACGTTCCGCGGTCAGCGTGCCGAACAGTTCGGTGAGGCTCGGCGCGTCCGGCTCACCGATGCTGTCCAGCGCCTGGGAGAGCAGTCCGGCCTGCCCGGCGGTGATGGCGACGTAGGGCTCGTCGCCCACCCACCGGCCTGCCCAGGCTTCTAGCTTCACGGACAGGTCCGCGCGGGCAGCGGCCAGCCGTTCACCGGCCTCGCGGCAGGACGTCTCCCAGGCCTCCATCGACTGCCGGGCCGTGCCGAGTGAGGTCTCGGCGCTCTGCCGGTCTCGTTCCGCGTCCCGGACCAGGGCGAGATGGTCGCGGACCTCCCGGATGTCATCGCGGCGCGCCGCGGCCCGCGCCTTGGCCGTGACCGGCAGGTCCTCACCAGTATCAGCAGGTGAACCGTCGCGGCTGATGCCGGAGCTGTCGGCGGTCTCGGCGAGACGGCGCGCGTGCCGGTCGATCGCCCGGCCGGCCTCGGCCAGCCGGTCGGCCACACGAGCCGCCTCGACGGACAGGTCGTCGACATTGGCGCGAGCGCGGGCCAGCCGGGCCTGCTCGGCGGCCAGGTCCCGTTTCTCCTTCTCGAGCTGGCCGCGCCTGAGCGCGAGCTTCTCGTGGTCCTTGTACGCGTCCCTGTTCTTAAGCGCAAACAGGCGGGCCCGGCACGTCTCGGCGCTGGTCGTCGCGTCGGCTTCGGCCTTTCTCCACCGCTGCTCCTGCGCGCCCGACCGGGATACCTCCCGCGCGGCGTCCCCGAGCGCCCCGAGATGATCCGCGGCCGCTGACATCCGGGCAGCGACCTGGTCAAGTTCATGCCGCGTGTGGACGCGAAGGTAGGAGACGTACTGATCGAGAAAGGCACGCACCGCCGCATCCGCGGCGGCGAGGTCGTCGTACTGCTTCTGGACGGCGGCCAGGTTCTCGAAGTCCCTGGCCGCCTGCGTGACCAGATCGTCATCGACCGGGCTCAGGCCCGCGGTGAGCGTCTCCGAGACCTTGGCCGGGTCCAGGTCCTTCGCAAGCAGCGGGCGGCGCAGCGCGATCAGCAGGTCGAGCAGCTGGGCATACCGTTCCCGGCCGAGCCCGAACAGCCGTGCGTCCACGGCGTCCTGGTACGCGCCCTTCTTGTCGCCGTAGTGCGCGTCGCGCCCGAGGATGGCGGTCAGCTGCTTGGCCGTCAGCGGCCGGGAATCGGCGGACAGCAGTCCGAAATCGATGCCCATGCGCTTGCCGGTAACGTAGAACGACGGGCGGGGGCGGTCCATGTTCTTGTGCACGGACAGGCCGATGACCAGGGTGACGGTCTGGCCCGGCCGCCCGAACTCCATCCACACGTAGCCATGCTCGGAATCCTGCCCGCGATAGAGCAGGTTCGCCTTCATAGTGCGGTTCTCGCCGCTGAACGGGTCGAGCCGGCGGGCGTCCAGGCTGCCGTCCAGGACGAACGGGAAGAGAACCTCGAGGGCCTTGGTCTTGCCGGAGCCGTTGTGGCCGCGCAGGGCGAGCCGGCCGTCGGCGAAGGCGAACTCCTCGTCGAAGTAGTCCCACAGGTTGATGATCCCGGCGCGGACCGGCTTGAACCGGGTTTCGGTCATGCGGATGCCTCCGTCGTCTGCCCGGAGAAGTCGAACATGCCCTGGCCATCGCGGCGGGAGCCGTCCGGCAGCGCCGCGGTGATGTTACGGTAGCGCGCGGCGGCGGGCAGGATCGCCCCGCCGCCGGGCATGAGCCGGAGCAGCCGCAGATCATCGAGGAGCCGTGTCGCGGCATCGAGCAGCCCGCGGCGATCGTATTGCCACTGCACGGTGAAGGAGGCCGGGCCGAAGTGCTCGTACAGTTCGTCGAGCATGCGCTCCATCCGGGACCGGTCGACGAAAGGCACCTCGAGCGGGTCGGCTCCGACCGCGGCGCCTCCGGCTGCCGCGCCTCCAACCGCGGCGCCGTCGGCCGCGGCGCCGTCGGCCGCAGCGGCGCCAGCCCAGGCGCCGCTGTCAGCGTCAGCCATTCCCGTGTCGATGCGTTCGAGCAGGTCGCGGAGGTCATCGGCGGCGGAAGGAACGGGTATCCGCGTCAGCGCCGGCCCGTCGTCAGGATCTTCCAGAACATCCGCGATCTTCGCGAGCAGCAGCCCGGCGGTCCGGTTGACCGCGCCGCCGCGCCCGGGAAACGGCTGATCGGTGAACCGGCCGGTGGGGTCGACCAGCATCACGCCCTCGGCCCGCCGCTCCACCACGAGGCCGGTGAGCCTGGCGAGGTTGTCGGCCAGTTCGGTGCCGCGCAGCGCGGCGGCGGTCTCGGCGTCGAGGGTCGCGTAGTAGAGCACAGGGTGTTCAACCAGCAGGCGCCGGGCCCGCCGCGCGCTGGCCTCCCGCTGCGCGGACCGCCGGTTGCTGATATCGGCGACGTCGAGCAGCCCGGCGGCCCCGCCCAGTTGCTGGATCGGGTGCGCGGGCCGGAACAGCGAGGCGCACACATCGTGGTCGATGTCGTAGAGGGCGTCGCCGCGTTCGCTGTCGTGCGCCCAATTCTCCGCCGAACCGTCGGAAAGGCGCAGCGCGTCATGATCGGTGAGCCAGTCCAGGACGTCGACGACGGCGCGCTTGTGCTCGGTGATGGTGGCATCGAAGCCCAGACCGTCGATCGCGTTGGCGGTCGGGGCAAAGGCGCGGACCAGATCCGCGAGGCTGATCTCGATCCTGGACCGCTGGAAGACGGCGAGCACCAGGCACATGTAGGACAGCCGGCGCCGGTCGAACGGCCGGCCGCTTCTGGCCGCGAAGACCGACCGCTGCGTCGCGTCGAGCGTGTCGAGCCGTCGCAGCAGCCGCACCTGGTGCGCGGTCGCGATCAGCGTATACCCGAGCAGCTCGGCGAAGTCCCTGGCGATCAGGTCCGCCCAGCGCAGCACCGAGGCGAGCGCGCCCGCCCTGGGACGCGCCGCGGTGATGAGATCGTTCGCCAGCACCAGCCGGACGGCGTACTGATACGAGCCGAGATCGCTCGGGGCGACCCCGTCGGCGGCCCGCCGCTCAGCCACCAGCCACCGCCTTCCGGGCCGGGGTTGGCGTACGGGCCGGAACTGGCGTCCGGTCCGGCGTACGGGCCGGGGCCGGCGTCCGGGCTGGTGCGATTTCCAGGCGGAGGCCGGGCAGGTGCAGGACTCCGTGCGCGGTGCGCACGCTGCTGCCAGCATCAGAAGGGACCAGGCGGATGGTCATCACGTCGTTCCCGCCCGTCCCGCCGGTGATCCGCCCAGCGACCACGGACCTGGCCTCAAGCGCCCGGGTCAGCAGCTTCAGCAGTACGCGGGTCTCGGCCTCATCCAGCATCCGGCCGCCCGCGCCCGAGCCGAGCAGCCGCTGCGCGGCGTCCCGCTCCGCCGCGCGCTGCCCGGCCTGGCGGCGGCGCAGTTCGGCCCGGATGCCGGCCTGAGCTTGGAGCCGTTGCGGAAGGCCCGGGCTCGGCGCCTTGCCGCGGCGGAACAGCGTCATCGCGACCTCCACGCCGGGCGCATCCATCCAGGACAGCCGGGGCGAAATCAGGTCGCTGTCGTCGTGCACGCCGCCGACATGCCGCGCCAGCCGCAGGTTGAACGCGGCCGACATCAGCGCGTGTGCGGCATCCTCGTCCGCCACGTCGAATACCCACTGCGCCAGGTGCCTGAGCTGGGTGGAGCGGTTGACCCCGCCGCGCTGCGACTCGGTGATCTGGCGGAGCAAGGCGATCACGCTGGAGACGCCCGCCCGGGTCGCCGCCGCCAGCTCGGTGGTGCGCGAACGCTCGCCCGCCTCGGCCATGAACCACGCGCGGATCCCCGCCCACCGGCGCCGCCAGTCATCGAGCACCTCGTCGCGGCGCATCAACGGCCGGTCGTCGGCCTCGGCCGCGCGGTTCAGCAGCGTCCCGAGGCCGGTCGCCTCGACCTGCTCGACCGCATGGGCCAGGCGCGGCAGGTACCGGTCGAGTTCGGCCATGAAGTCGCTCATGTGCGCCATCAGCGCGTGCTTGTAGCGCAGGAACATCTCCGGCGACGCCTCCGTCGAGCGGGTGATGTCGCCGAGCGTCAGGTGGAACCGGGCCGACCGGCGCGCCATATCCTCTATCACCCGGTCGAGGCTGGCCAGGCGGCGCACGATCTCGTCTCCGTCTCTGTCGCGATTCGCCTCCGCCAGGCCGCGCAGGTCGCGCACGATGTCGGAGAACACCAGCCGGGACAGGTTCGCGTCCTGCAGCCGCGCGGCGAGCACACCCTCGACCGCCGTATACGCGCGGTGCCCCAGTTCGGTGAACTGATAGACCGACTGCCGGTTCCGGTATCGCGCGAGGCTCCCGGCCCGTGACGCGTCCTCCAGCCGGTGCAGCACCCCGTCGTGGGACAGGTTGTCCAGCCGCTCCCGCAGGTTGCCCACGTTTTGGGGGACGCCGTCGTGCGCGGTCGCCAGTTCGGTCAGCACGGCCGCCACGTCATCGGTGTGGGACTGCGCCACATGCATCCCGCGAAGCCGGTCCATCGCGCGCAGCACCCACAGGTACGCGAGGTAGTCGTCCCGGCGGGTGAAGTTGAACAGCCGGAACCTGTCGCTGACCGCGAGCGCGTCGAGATCGTAGGAGTCGGCCGGGCCGCCTGCCGCCGCCATCGCGAAGATCCGCCCCCTGTCCGCCCGATCACATGATGCTGACGCTGGTTACCCTACGCCGCAAGCACATCCGGCGGCCGGCATGTCGTACCAACGGATGCCATGCCGGCGAACCGGATGAACCGCGAGCAGTTCTACCCCAGGGTGTCTGCCCTGGATGCCGAACAGCTCCGCAAGATCTTGTGAACCCTCTGCTGGCGCGGCACCGCGCAGGCGCGGGAGCGGATCGAGGACGCGCTGAGCCCGCAGGCCGAGCCCAGGCGCAAGGCGCAGGAGGTGCCGGACCCGGACCAGGTGCTCGACGAGGTGACCGAGTTCGTGTCGCTGGCGCGGGACGGCGCCTACGTGTACGGCGACCGGCGGGTGTCCCGCCACCGAGCGCTCCAAGTGGCGGCTGACCTTCCGCAGCCTGGCCACGCAGGCGCAGTCGGCGCTGCACGCGGCGGACACCGGGCCCGCCGAGCAGGCCATGGAGCTTCTGATCGACCTGGCCTGCGAGATGGGAGACGCCGAGTACTTCCACTCCGAAGATCCGGTGGAGGCGGCCAGGTTCGTGGTCTCGCATGCGGTGTCCGCGCTCTGGCAGACCATGCTTGACCAGCACGGCTTCGCCGCCTTCGCCGAGCGCGCCGCCCGCCGGCTGATCCGCTGGGAGTCCGAGTACGGCTGGACCCGCGGCGACGGGAAGGTGGCCGAGCACGAGACGCTGCTCGCCGAGGTCCTGGCCCCGCTGCTCACCACCCCGCAGATGTGGCGCGATTTCGCGGTCGCGTACCTGTCTGCGCTGGACGCCGTGGCCAGGGACGAGGCCGCCGCGAAGGGCAAGCCCTCCGTGCGGGGATCGTGGGGATGGAGCGACGGTGATTACAAGCGCAAGAGCCGCGCGGGGGACCTCGCGGCCTGGCACGGCATGCTGGTCGAGCATCTGGCGGGCACCGATGACGCCGGCCTGCTGGACCGGCTGGTCAGCCACCGCGCCCTGGCCGGGCCGGAGGTCACGTTCGTGCAGCCCCCAGGCCGGGCCAGCGACTCGTGGAAGGACGAGCGCCGCCGGGTGGCGGCGCAGTCGCAGTTCCACCCGCCTCTGGCCACTGCCAGGCGATCAGGGATCCGGCCAGGGAGCGGACCCGCGGGTCGGCGGCCAGGCCGGGCCGGCAGCAGGCGGCCAGGGCGTTTCCCTCGATGGAGGCGTGGGCGCGGGCGAGCCCGCCGATGCGCGGGATGCGCCGGCCCAGGCTGGCCAGCCAGGCGAGGACGTGACCGGCAGCCGCGACCGCGCGCGGCTCGCCCGGCGGAATGGCCAGCTCTACCAGGGATACCAGCCGCCAGTGCGCG
>WNGR01007670.1_pt1 | contig 20298 bp, 21 predicted proteins | sample 5407581 | NCBI WGS metagenome assembly WNGR01 (sample SAMN13153383, study PRJNA577476) | soil metagenome | isolation source: 80 cm soil or saprolite under Garry oak tree replicate 2 | place: USA:California | collected 2016-06-15 | reverse complement strand
ACTTCCAGATAAAAAAATGTCTTCCGCCAAAGCCGACGCGTTCCTGCCGATAGAAAATCGGACCGGGCGAGGCGAGTCGCGTCACTAGCATGAGCAAAATCATCAGCGGCAGCCAGACCAGCAGCGAAAGCAGAATGCAGGTAATATCGAGACCGGATTTCCAGCCAGGCGCTATGCGCAGAGATGCTGCCGGGAATTCGCTCGCAGCGTGAGGAGCTGTCTTCCCGTTCGAGCCAGGCAAATTCTCTTTCCTGCCAATAGACGACGAGGTTGAGAGTCGGCTTTGAAACAAGTCAAACACGATTCTGCGCAGAAAGGGTGACGGATCGTTGTCCCGCAGGAACCAGGACGTGCGGCGCCTCTGGCTGAATCCGTCCAATTTACCATCGGGCATGCTGCCGCCCTTGGTCGCTCGCCGGACATTCGGAGAGGAACCCTTTACACTCATCTGGTGAATTCCTTCACTGCGTGCTACCCCGCTAACTCGCAAGGCGTAGAATAAAGAGGAAACCACATTTAGTTTTTCCGTGTCAATCAAATAAATGTGACAAAGGAGTAAATTCTCGAAAAATTCACTCTCAAAAATGCGAACTCAAATTCGGGCCGGCAATGTACCGTCGGAGAGTAAGCGGACGATATGTTGGGATGGGCTGCTGTTGAATTCGGTCAATCTCTCGCATGCTTACTACTACGGAAACTGGAGGACGAAGGTCCCGAATATTTTGCAGGGGATGAGAGAGTAACTCGGCAAAGTGCCAATCGAGAGGCGAGCTTTCCAATATCTCGGCGAATTGCCTCTCCCGGGCCGCGCTCAGTAGTTCTTTCTGTAGGATCGGGCTCATCATTGGCCTCGTACGAGCATCAAGTAAGAGACTGGACCGTGGCGGTTGCTTACCATCCGGCCGATCTGGGAGCGCAGAAAGTCATTAGTTGCCTCTGGAAAACTGCGAGTCGTCAGCGCCGCCGAGACTTTCGTGAGCTCTGGTGGCACTTGTTCAGATCCCGTTCGTGATTCACCACGATCCGCTCTCCCTGGCCCCGCATCCTCCGACATAATGTTTGCTTTTTCCCATTGGTTTTAGGGTCTGTCTCTCACGTCGGAAAGTTTTACAAATATAATCTTGACTGCGGGTGACGAATTTCGCAATTTGCGAATTATTAACAATAGGCTCTCATCTCAACAGTTGTTTCGGATCCTGGATTTGCGAGGCTGGAATGAGCGCAAACTCGCGGAACGGTCCGGGATCGTCCCGAGCGTTGTGTCCGCGCATCTCTCCGGCAAGCGGGCGATCCGGTCGCACCATCTCGCTGCTTATCTCAGAGTACTCGATCACCAGGAGCGCGCGATGTTCTTGAGCGCCTGGTTGCGCGACAACCTTGATCGCGAGTTGATCGCGGATCTACTCAACCTCACTGAAAATCGGCTGCATTCGAGCGTGGCTGACTGGATGCCAGCACTGGAAGAGGATCAACGCCGGATGCTGAATTGGTGGGCAACCGAGATCGCGCGCAATCCCGAGCTCGCCCAAATCTTCAACCGTCTCAGTACCACAGCTGGCTTCAAGTTTCCCGAAACCGCGGTCTTGCTTCTGAGCGTCGGTGGTCAATTCCAAAGCTGGGTAACCGAGATTGCTTGTGGCGTTTGGCAGTCGCTGCAGTCGCTGCGGTCACTCTGTCCTCGCGTTGAACAAGCAGTGATTGCAATCCTCGGGATCTTCTCGCTTTTATTCCAGGATGCCAAAGTACCCGTCGCGACTTCGATCGTTGCCACTTCGATCGTCGCGCCTGCGCTGGCTAGTTCGGACACCGTCTCGGAGCCTAACGATCTAGCGCCACCACCACCGCGCTGTTCGCCATCGCGACGGCCCGGCGCTTCTTCTAGTGTGCAGGCCAGCTCGAAGGGCCGGCGGGCTGCCGGCGGCTCTACTCGGCGTCAAGTCAGCGTGCTACCGCTCCGAGTCGAGAGAACAGTCAGCGCGCTACCGCTCCGAGTCGAGAGAACAATCGGGCGCCAGTGGCGTCGCCTCGCCGCGGCGCCCAAAGCGCGCACTCGGCGTTTATTCGGCTAGTTCGCGACGCGCATCCGCGGCAATCCAAAGGAAACAAGCGGCGGACCTAAAAACTCGCACATCCGAATCGATTTTCACCCGCTGACTTCGATTCGTTAGGATTGCCTTTATCATCGCTCTTTTTTCCTCTTGGTGGGTAGATAGATAGCCGCGGTCCCTTTCGTCGCGCACTAACAGCGCGTCTGTGCGCGATCGCTAGGGCGTTTCCGCCCCAAGTCCGTGGATCGCGGCAATTCGCGCCTTAAAATCGGCCATTGTTTCTACAGGCTTTTTCGTGGCGCTCATGCTGCTACCTCCAGTTTCACCGGTAAAGCAAAATCGGCGATGTCGAGCACCAGCGTTTCTCCGAGCAGATAATGGTACCATTCCATCGTCATTTTAGATCGGCGTGCCCGAGAAAGTGTTGGACATATTCTAGCTTGCCCGTTTTCTCAAACGCCAGTGAGCCCGCGTAATCTGCTCGAGGGTCTGGTAATTCCCGAGACGCCGGTTGCGTCTTCATTCGATTTCGCAGAGGAGCGCATCGAGACTCTCGCTCCCGGAGTCTTCTTCTTCAGTCAGCCCAGCCTGAAGCAAACACCGGAGGCAAAGTCCGCTACTCATACGCAACGCACTGTGACAGTGATGGCACTCGTTTGGTTGGCGCATGATCGTGGCAAGCGAATCAGTGAGGCCGTCGAGATTCATTTGAGAAAAGCTAAATCCTAGGAGTACGGAAGGAGTGAGAGCAGCGTCGCCAGAGTACGGCGGCCAAGAAGGTTGGATGTGAGGTCGAATGTTTCACCGTGGACACGCATTCTACGGTTCTACGGAAACTGGTGAGCGAAGTTCCCAAAAACTTGCGCACAGGGAAAAAAATCTGCGAAGTAAAGAACGGCGTAAGCAGAGGCATGGAAAACTCTGTCAAGAAAACAACGCAATTAGCCTTCGCCCAAACCACGGTGACACACTCGCGATCTCGACGCAGGCATTGATCGACTGAAAGGCTGCGAAGCGCTCGTCAATCCAGCTGAATAACTACACCTTGAACGCCCCGCACGATTTGTTAACAATGAGCGCGACGCGATTATTTTTCGCCAGGGAATTCGAAGTGCAAAGTATTGACGGCGTATGCGCCATTCATCTGAAATTTTGAAAAGCGCAATCGCTGCGGCAAAAGAAACGCTGCAGTCGCTCGTCGATCTTGAGGCACAAATCGGAAAGGCCGCGGATCTGATCGAGCAGTGTTTGTACGCGGGAAACAAAATGCTCGTTTGCGGCAATGGCGGTAGTGCCGCCGACGCCTCCCATTTCGCTACCGAATTTGTCGTGCGCTTTGTCAAAGATCGCCGCGCGTATCCGGCGATCTGTCTCACGGGCGATGGCGGACTCATCACTGCCGCGGGCAATGATTACGGATTCGACGAAATCTTCGCGCGCCAGGTGGCGGCCTTCGGCGTGCCTGGCGACCTGCTCATTTGCCTGACGACCTCTGGGAAATCGAAAAATATTCAGCGCGCACTGGAAGAGGCAAAAGCGCGCAAGCTTAAAACTATCGCATTTCTCGGACGCGACGGCGGATCGACAATCGGCATTGCCGATGTCGATCTTTTGGTGGCGAATGATTCAACCGCCAGAATTCAGGAAGCGCACAAGCTCCTTCTCCACGTTCTCTGCGAGGTCATGGAAACGCCTCTCCCGCAGTCGCAAACTAAGGGGGAAGTTTAGATCGGCGTTTCTCTCTTAGTGACTTCGTCTCAGCGCAAGAGCGCGTTGTTTTGTGAGCGCTGTCACAACAGGCCCGGCGCAAACCTTCTTTGGACCTTGGACCGCTGAAGTTTGATCGTAATGAAGAGTCTTCATCGTGGCATTGACGCGATCCCGCAGTTTGTTAAATGACAACCCAGCTTCGCGCGCTTCCTGAGCTTTCCGCAGTTCCTTCGCCAGCGCATAGGTAAAAACACCGTGGCCAATCGCGCCGTGGTGATATTCATAAGCATAGGCTCCTTCTTCACACGCCGTAAGCACTACCGGCATGTACGGCCCCGGACGGTTGCGCGGAGCCTCATCGTATTCAGCTTCGGTTCGAGTCTGACGCAGGCTCATCGCCGTGCCTAACCTCTTGGTGCTCCCTTTTTGGCCCATGAACTTTGCACGCTCGGCGCGGCTGCCGCCGAAATTGCGATTCAAACTGCCCAGGTCGCGTTCCTGCCACATTTGCTCCTTCTTGTTCCATCGAAGCATCCGGTGGCGAATGTCGTCCGGCGGAATCATTGCGCGGATTTTGCGCGCGCCGTTGCGAGTGAGACCCCCGGAGTGGCAACAATCGAAGATGGCGTAAAACTTCGCGCTGTAAGGGAGTGCACTATAGTACTGCAGGAAATCGTCGTCCGTGATCGCGCTCTCTTGCGTCCAATGAAAATCGTACGGAACCAGACACTCATCTACGTGATCGACGACTTCGGCCGGATTGTAATCGGGTAACTGCGCCCCGTGTCCGCTGTAGTATAAAATCCGTTCCTGGCCATCGGCAGTTCCGTCGAGCAGCCAGTCGATTCGCTCCCGAATCGCTGCGCCGGTGGCCCGTTCGTCCAGCACGACCCGAATGTCTTCGGCGTCGAAACCGATTTCCTGCAACACGCTGCTGACCAGAAAGACATCGTTCACGCAACCTTCCAGGCGAGACGCCTCATCCGGATAATTGTTGATGCCGATGAGCAGCGCCCGACGCCGCCGCTTTTCCACAGTTTCTTGGAACTCTTTGCTGCGACGTGTGAGGGCGCGCTGACTCGGCGGCCGAGCAATTACACGATAAACATGTTGCCAGGTAAAATCGCGCTGCAGATAGCCGGCGTGTCCGGAAGTCTTCGTCAGATCCGTAACGGCCTCGTGCCCGGCTATTCTATCGTCCCACGAGATTTCTTCGAAATTTGGGACAGGATCGACAATACGATGTGCAAGAACGGGATCGCTCTTATTAAATAGATGAAACCAATATCTCTGGTTTACACCGCGAATCTTGTTCCCGAAATGCGCTGCTTTCAGGGATGGATTCGCGATTTGGGAGCCGAAGGTAACGAAATACCGCCCGCGACATGCGTTCCTTCCTTCATCCGACGCGAAAGTGTCGTAGCAAATAACGCTACCCAGGCTGTGCGCCAAGATCGCGTCAGGCTGAACCGCGGCGATCTTGCTGAGCAGCATCTGGCGCAACTGTTGTCTTAGTTGCGTTTTCTGGTCCCACTCGGCAACCATACCTGCATGCCAGCCATCCGCCGCTCGCGCGATGGGCTTCGTCCAATCGAGCAAGCCGCGTTTCGGACGAAACCAACCGGTAACCGCCTCGGCCGCGTCACTAATTGTCGCTCCAACTGGAGCGAATCCGAGACGTGCGGCTGCCGCGAGATCGGTTAACAAGTTGAATTTGCCCGAGAATAGACTGTCGTAGTCGAAACGTTCGTAGGTGGGGGCGAGGCCATGACCGAAATATTGCAGTCCGGCCGTGATCGCTTCTTCCCATGGGTTTTCCCATGGCTGGTTGTCGAGCTGCTCCGTGTGACCAACGCCATGAACTAATAGAATTTTCAATGGGTTATATGGTGAACGGTTTTTGCTTTTCGAATGCGTGATTGGCCGGCCCGATGGTGAAGTAGTTCGGCGTTTGCACCGGAGGCATATACTTGACGATCGTCTTGTGAAAGTCGCGGTAATCGCCTTCGAACTTTCCACTTTTCCACACGGCCAGAAGCGTCTCCGTGAACAATCCGTTGCGGTCGCCGTCCGAACTAGTCTGGTTGTCCTGACACCCTGAAATCAAGAGTGCGGTCGCGCGCATCGTTGTGCGCGGATCTTTGCCACGGAGTTGCAACTTGTCGTAAAACTGTTCGTGCTCCATGTACACGCGCAGAGCGATATCTCGCGGCATCATTCGCGGACGCGCCGGCGTCACGCCGAGCGCGGCAAATCTCGCTTCGCGCAAAACCGTGCCGCTGTGGCAACTGTCGGAAAGGACAAATATCCGCACGCCCGCGGCGAAATTCGCCAGCGTTGCATAAAGCTCGTCGTCAATCAATTGGCCATCGTAAAGACACCAGGTTTCGTCGAACCCGTCCGGCTCAAAATCATTCCCGGTGTTTGGCACCTGACCGCCGTGCCCCGAATAACTGAGGAAAAAGATGTCGTTTTTCTTCAGTTTTTTCGCGAAGCGGTTTAGATCGCCCAGAACGTTGGTTTTTTCGCGAAGCGGTTTAGATCGCCCAGAACGTTGTTGCGCGTTGCGCTTTTGGTCAGTCGAAGCGTCGTGGCGAACCCATGCTTTTTCGCGATGGCTCGCATATCTTTGGCGTCAAATTCGCAGCCCGAGAGCTCCCCGGACCAGCCGCTGTATTGCTTGGGGTCAACCGCATTCAAGCCGACGTGCAGAGACATTCCTAATGGCATGGGGAATTCCTTTCTTGGGTTGGAAATCCCATTCTGAATGCAACCAGCCCTCCGCCACAAGCCTGATTTTGCCCGTCGCCCGTGCCTTATTCAGATTGTTCACCTTTTGGCCCCCAGGTGATTCAATCGCCAGAATTCAGGAGACGCTCACTCGGACTTTTTCAGCAGACGATCGCGCTCCCGATCCAGTTGTCGGCGCTCGTTCGCAGTTAAACTTCCAATGCCAAACTTCGAGATTTTATCGAGAATCGGGTCGATTGAGGTATAAACATCATCTGGATCCACGACACGTCGCGCCCGCGTGTTCTGCACAACATGGAATTTAGGCTTGGATCCAATTCGCGCTTTCAAGTTACTCCACCAAGCGAGTTCTGGCCCGGCGCCACGCAATTCAATGAAAAGGAATGCTGTGCCTATGCTCGTCCAGACCACCGTCAGCTCTGCCCACGCGTGATAAGCGAGCAGTTGGAGGGTATAAATGCCAGCGAGAATAAGGGCAATCCATTTTGCCATGATCCGGAGAAACAGCTCGACACCTGGATAGATGGTGGCGAAAGCAACGAATATTCCAAAGTGCAAGGCAGGCGAACCGGCGGGGGCTGAACGTTGCCAAAGACCCCAGAGGGTCAGCACCAAGGTAGGCGCGATCAGCAACAAGAGGTAGAGGGCGATATAAGCGCGCCGGCCAACAAAGCGTTCCACCTCGCGACCGAACACGAACAGCATGTACATCTCGATGGCAAACCAAAGGAGGGACGATGGAGCGTGAACGAACGCGTAGGTAAAGATACGCCAGACCTGACCGCTGTACCAAACTGCCGCGCTGTCGAATTGCAGATAGGCCAAAACCGAGCCAGCACCGAATGCGACAAGGACGGCCGTGATGATCGCGACTGCGACGTGCAAGCCCACCAGCATCGTCGTCACGTCGACGGGATAGCGGCCCATCCACGCGACGGGGCGATAATCATCGGAGGTAGTCACTCCGAACATAAAAGAAATAAACAGCCAGCGTTCCGAACACGCAAGCCAAGTTCGCGGACGCACGAAAGAATTTCATGGAACACACACATCTTGCCTGTGTTGGCAAGTGGGCGTCGCAACACGAATAACCACGAATAAACACGAATTGACACGAATGAAAACAGACGGCATTTCAGGTGATCCCGTAATGGATTCGTGTGTATTCGTGTCCATTCGTGGTTACAGGACATTTTTCTTTCATGAAAGATATCGCGCCCGCTATTTCGCCGCCCAATGGAATCGGCGATGCCAAGCCGACGAATCAAGCGGTCCTCGATTGGGTGCAGGACGTCGCCAGGCTGGCGCAGCCGGAGAATATTTTTTGGTGCGATGGCTCCGAGGGCGAAAAGGACTTCCTGCTCGAACAAGCGTCTCGTGACGATGTGCTGATCAAACTGAACGATGAGAAAGTTCCGCGTTCCTATTTGCATCGTTCGAACCCAAACGACGTCGCGCGCGTCGAGCAGTTCACATTCATTTGCACGCCTACGAAAGAGGAAGCCGGCCCGACAAATAATTGGTCGGAGCCGGGGGAAACTTATGCAAAACTTCATGGCCTTCTGAAAGGCGCGATGCGTGGACGGACAATGTTCGTCATTCCCTACATCATGGGACCGCGTGATTCGCCGCTTACCAAAGTCGGTTTTGAAATCACTGATTCGATTTACGTCGTGCTCAGCATGCGAATCATGACGCGCATGGGCGCGGTCGCGGTCGAGCGACTCGGCAACGATCCGGCCGCGGAATGGAACCGGGGTGTGCATTCGTTGCTCGACGTCGATCCAACCCGCCGGTTCATCTGTCATTTCCCACAGGACAACGCGATCATTTCTGTTGGTTCGGGGTACGGCGGAAATGTTTTACTTAGCAAAAAATGTCTTGCGCTGCGCATCGGCTCATACCTGGCGCAAAAGCAGGGTTGGATGGCGGAGCACATGCTTATTCTCGGAGTCGAATCGCCGGAGGGGCGCAAGCATTATGTGGTGGCGGCGTTTCCAAGTGCGTGCGGGAAAACAAATTTCGCCATGCTCATTCCACCGCAACATTTCAAGGACTGGAAAATCACCACGGTGGGCGATGACATTGCCTGGATGCAGATTCGCAATGGCAGGCTTTACGCAGTGAATCCGGAGAACGGTTACTTCGGGGTTGTGCCGGGCACGAGTTACAAGTCGAATCCAAACGCGATGAAATCGATCGCGCACGACACGCTCTACACGAACGTCGCGCTAACGGATGACGGCGACGTCTGGTGGGAAGGCAAAAACGGCGCTCCGCCCGCGCACGCCATCGACTGGCGTGGTAACGACTGGACCCCGCCGTCGAAAGAAAAAGCCGCTCATCCAAATAGCCGGCGAAGGCGTGCCGATCAGCGCGATCATTTTTGGTGGCCGCCGCAGCGATACGATGCCGCTCGTGTTTCAGGCCTTTGACTGGAACCACGGTGTTTATCTCGGCGCGACCATGGCTTCAGAAACAACCGCGGCGGCGACCGGCGCGGTCGGGCAAGTGCGACGTGATCCCATGGCGATGCTGCCCTTTTGCGGCTACAACATCGGCGATTATTTTCGCCATTGGCTCGAGGTCGGAAAGCGCCTGACTAATCCGCCACTGATTTTTAACGTGAACTGGTTTCGCAAAGGCACGGACGGGAAATTTCTCTGGCCCGGCTTCGGCGACAACATGCGCGTCCTGAAATGGGTGATCGATCGCTGCGAGGGAAGCGAAGCCGCGGTCAAATCGCCCATCGGATGGTTGCCGCGCCTGCACGATCTGGATCTTGCCGGGCTCGATATTGATCATAAACGCGTCGCCGAACTTCTCGGTATCGATCACGAGGAATGGCAAAAGGAATTGGCCGCGCACGAGACGTTTTTCCAGTCGCTAGGCGGCGTTGTTCCGCAGGACCTTCTGAAGCAACGGGAGGGTCTGGCCGCACGCTTTAAAGAATAGTTTGTAGGGGACGCTGTTAGCGTCCCGCCCCCAAAGGCATCCTCTTCCTTTAGCGCTTCGACGTCGCGTAACCATCGAAGCTGGGCCGATCACTCCCGCGAGACTGATCCGTGCACTAGTGGCCTGTTGGGCCAGCTCGCGCAGCAATTCGAATGATTCGAAGTCGCCGATCGCGTACTTGAACTCATAAATGATTCGTGTCGCGATACCGCCGTCAGTGAGTGTAATTCTGATCACGGCTCCTCCGCGGTGCTTGGACTATGGCGCTCGATTCTCGATTTCATGCTCGAAGCACGCATGGTGTTTTGCCTTTGCAAACTCTGTGCTGCGCCTGATAATTGCGCGCGGTAAATTAAAATCGACAGCACGAGGAACCGGGAAGGGTGGCTGAGTCCGGTTTAAGGCACTCGACTCGAAATCGAGCGTGGGGTAACTCACCGTGGGTTCGAATCCCACCCCTTCCGCCAATTTGATTCTCGCGGACGTTGAGATCGATCGTCGACGCAAAATTGAAGGGGGCTATTTTTCACGAAAACAAAATCGATCGTCCTAAACGGGAAACACGCGACGCGGCGTCGAGAAGCGAAATCACAAATGAGGATTCCTCCCGCGCCTCGAAGAATCGACTAAGAAAAACGGGAAAGGCCGCATGGAAAGAGCTTTTCCAAATCGAACAGAAGCCGGGCGTTTGCTCGCGGAAAAGCTCGTTAAGTATGCTGGTCGCGATGACGTGATTGTACTTGGTCTTCCGCGAGGCGGGGTGCCCGTTGCCTACGAAGTAGCGCAACGATTGAAGGTGCCTCTCGATGTCTTTATCGTGCGCAAATTGGGCGTGCCCGGCTTTGAAGAACTCGCCGCCGGTGCGATCGCGTCCGGTGGCGTGCGCGTTTTGAACGAAGACGTCATGCGCGCCCTGCCTAATGCGGATGAGGCCATTGAATCGGTGACGGCCAAGGAAACAGCCGAGCTGGAACGACGCGAGCAAAGTTATCGACAAGGACGCCCCCCACCGGCACTGGACGGCCGTGTTGTCATTCTGGTAGATGACGGACTGGCGACCGGCGCAACCATGCGTGCCGCGGTCAAAGGGTTGCGACAGCGTGCGGTGGCGAAAATTGTCGTGGCAGTGCCGGTCGGTCCGCCGGATACGTGCCGCGAATTCGAGGAAGAAGCCGACGAAACGATTTGCGCGACCGCGCCCGAATTTTTTCAGGCAGTCGGTCAGTATTACGAAGATTTCCCGCAGACGAGCGACGAAGAAGTGCGCGAACTGCTCGCGCACGCCGCGCAAGATCGACGATGAACGATACCAAGCTCGTTCGGGAGATCGCGCAGCCACTCACCCGCAATGCTAACGATTACGATGCACTACTAAAGCTCATCGGCGAGGCGCGCATCGTCCTGTTGGGCGAGGCGTCGCATGGGACGCACGAATTTTATTTCGAGCGCGCGGCGATCACAAAAAGGCTTATTGCAGAAAAAAACTTCACCGTCATCGCGATCGAAGCCGATTGGCCCGATGCGTCTCGCGTTCATCGCTACGCGCGTGGTGCGGACGACGACGCGGATGCAAACGAAGCATTAGGCGGATTTCGCCGTTTTCCCACGTGGATGTGGCGCAACACTGTCGTCGTCGAATTCGTTGAGTGGCTGCGCGAGTTCAACCAACTCGCCACAGGACGAGGCCGTCCGATCTGCCACGTGACGGATTCGTCCAATCGGCGAACTGGCGGACATGTCGATCCAAAAAAAGCGCTGGCCGGATTTTACGGCATGGACCTTTACAGTCTCCACGCCTCAATCGACGCGGTCCTCAGCTATCTCAACAAAGTCGATCGCGATGCGGCCAAGCGGGCGCGACACCGTTACTCTTGCTTCGATCATTTCAACCGCGAGCCGCAGGAATACGGCTATGCCGCGACCGTCGGCGCGACCGAGTCGTGTGAAGACGAAGTGGTGGAGCAACTCGTCGAGCTGCGAAACAAGGCAGCGGAATTTTTGAGTCGCGATGGAGAAGTTGCCGCGGAGGAACTTTTCTTTGCGGAGCAAAACGCGCGGTTGATCAAAAATGCGGAGCAGTATTACCGGTCGATGTTTCGAGGTCGGGCATCATCGTGGAATTTGCGAGACCAACATATGGTTGAGACGATTGAAGCTCTGGTGGCACATCTCAATGGTAGCCGCCAACCGAAGGCGATCGTTTGGGCGCACAATTCGCACCTCGGCGATGCGCGCGCGACCGAGATGAGCCAACACGGCGAGCTGAACGTCGGTCAGCTTGTGCGCGAACGTTTTGGAAAGGAAGCGGTGCTGATCAGTTTCAGCACGTATCACGGGAGTGTGACTGCGGCATCAGATTGGGGCGGGCCCGCCGAACGCAAAAACGTGCGGCCCGCTCTGCGTGGGAGCTACGAAGAGTTCTTTCATGAAATTGGGTTGGCACGGTTTTGGATCAACTTCCGTGAAAGGGGTGACAATATCGACATTTTGCGAACGTCGCGGCTGGAGCGCGCGATTGGCGTGATTTACCGCCCGGAGACAGAACGATTCAGCCATTATTTTCAGGCGCGTTTGCCGGAACAATTCGACGCGATCATTCACATCGACGAGACGCGCGCTGTCGAGCCACTGGAACGGACCAGTATTTGGGACAAGGGCGAATTGCCCGAGACCTATCCATTCACGCTGTGAGAATAATATTCCGAGGCAAATTTGGTAGGGCGCGATCGTTGGGGGCGCTGCATTGGACGGCCCGGCGCGCCGTTCCTACCTGTGACTTCCTTTGATGATGAACAAAGTGCGTATTCCAGCTGGTCGCGCGACACTCGATGGGAATTTGAGCATTCCCGAGAATGCCAGCGCGCTCGTTCTTTTCGTTCACGGCAGCGGCAGCAGCCGGCACAGTCCGCGAAATCAATTCGTCGCGCGCACTTTGAACAATGCCGGACTAGCGACAGTCCTGTTCGATCTACTTACGCCGGAGGAGGAAGCTATCGACGCACGCACCGCCGAACTTCGATTCAACATTAAACTGCTTGCGGAGCGGCTTGTTCACGCGACCAACTGGGCAAAGCAACAACAACAAACGCGCGATTTGCGCGTTGGTTATTTTGGATCTAGCACGGGGGGCGGCGCGGCGCTGGTTGCAGCCGCGGAGCGGCCGCAAGATGTCGGGGCGGTGGTTTCGCGTGGTGGCCGCCCCGATTTAGCAGGCGAAGCGCTGCCTAAAGTGCAAGTGCCTACCTTGCTCATCGTCGGTGGAGACGACGATATTGTGATCGAACTAAACGAGCAGGCGCGCGATCGGATGCGCTGCGAAGTGAAGCTGGAGATCGTTCCCGGTGCGACGCATCTCTTTGAAGAACCGGGCGCGCTCGAGCGAGTCGCACAACTGGCGAGCGATTGGTTTTTGCTCCACACCGCCGGGAGCGCTGGCCCGCACTGATCGAATGACGAATGATTAAATAACCGAAGATTCCAAGACTGCTACTTCGTCATTCAGGCCTTGTGCTTCACTCGTCATTCGGCTTCGCCACTGTTCGCTTCTTTATACGTTACCACGCGCCCCCACAGACTCTTTGTTCCCCAGATTCCGGCGCGCAAGCATTCCAGTTGAACGATTTGGCTGTGATCGACGAAGAGATTCGCGTCCGCTCCGTAATTTTTGATATACCACGCGAATACATCCGGATCGGCCGCTTCGAACATGAGCTTTTCCATCCCAAGTTCGTTGATGAATCGCGCGGGCACGTCCGTGCGCCACGGATCGACATTCTCGGTGATGCCTTCGCTCTCGATCATGATGATCTCCGCGCCCGCCTCTAGGAATCGCTCTGCCTGCGCAATCGCCCAGCTCGGATCGCGCGTACCCTCGGCTTCCAATTCCGCAGCAGCCGTCGCCCCGCCGGCGCCAAATTGGATGCCAACTTCGGGTTTTGCTTTCAATCCCGATTTGCGCACCAATTCGATCAGGCGCAGCCAGTCGTCAGTTGGGATCGAGACAAAACCAGCTGAGATTTCGATGATGTCGAAACCGAGCTTCCTGCATTCGGTGACATATTTCCGCACGGCCTCGCCGCCTTGAGCGAGCACGCGCTCGATAAAGCCGCCTGTCGAAACGAGCACGTCATATTTGTGGCAAAGATCGACAATCTCGCGCACGGCCCGCTCCGGCATCAGCGTGAACGCACCACCGGCGAATTTCAGGGAATCGACATAATTGCCCGTCATCTCAAACAAATCTTCGAGGTAGCGGCGACCAACCACGGAGTAATACGGGCCGCGGATTTCCGTTAACCCGTGTTTGCGCGGCTTGCCTTCGCGCTCATTGATTCGGAGGAACGGAAAACTGCGCTCAGGTTTTTCTGATCTCATTCGTCCTCAACTAACCAACGCGCCGCGATCCTCAATCGGTTGTCTGGGCAGCGCACGAGTCTCGCGTGTTGGCGAGCGTGTCCCCGCGATCGCGAACTTTTCTTGTGAGTCCTCGTCGTCCGCTGCGGAGGAAAATGAAAAGGAAAGGTTGTTTCGGCGGGACGTCGGAACCAGCACGCGAGACGCATGCGCTACCCAGTCATTCGCGAACTCGGCGTGCGATGTCTAAATTGTGGATCGCGTGATGGACCCGCCACTGCACACCTTTTCCGCTCTAACGACAGACCTCTACGAGGTCACGATGGCGTGTGGTTATTGGAAAGCCGGCGTGAGCGAGCACGAGGCAGCGTTCCACGTCACTTTTCGGGAAAATCCGTTTGCTGGAGCATTTACAGTGGCATGCGGGCTCGCAGCAGTTGTCGATCTTGTGCGCGAGTTTCGTTTTCGCGAGAACGAGATCGAGTATCTAGCCTCGCAACGCGGCAACGACGACAAGTGCCTGTTCGATCCCGGTTTTCTAGATTACCTGCGCGCTCTGCGGCTGACTTGCGATATTGACGCACCGCCGGAGGGATCCCTCGTTTTCCCGAACGAACCGCTCATTCGGGTTTGCGGTCCAATCATCGAATGCCAGCTACTGGAAACCTCTTTGCTGACAGTTCTAAATTTCCAAAGTCTCATCGCGACAAAAGCGGCGCGAGTCTGTCTCGCTGCAGAGAATGACGCCGTGATTGAGTTTGGGTTGCGTCGCTCCCAGGGAGTCGATGGCGGTTTCAGCGCAGCGCGCGCGGCTTACATTGGCGGCTGCGCGGGCACATCAAATTTGCTGGCCGGCCAGCGCTTCGGAATTCCTGTGAGCGGCACGCAAGCGCATAGCTGGATCACGTTTTTCGAGACCGAGACGGAGGCATTTCAAACTTACGGCAAAGCGTTGCCGAACAATTGCGTGTTTCTCGTTGATACTTACAACTCAATCGATGGCGTGCACCACGCCATCGATGTCGCCAAGCAGTTACGGAGAGACGGACACGAAATGATCGGTGTGCGGCTCGATTCCGGAGATCGCGTCGCATTGAGCATCGAAGCGCGGAAAATGCTCGATGAAGCCGGTTTTCCAGATGCGAAAATTGTTTGCTCGGGCGATCTCGATGAATTCGCGATCGCGGACATGAAGCGGCGCCGAGCGAAAATCGACGTCTGGGGCGTGGGAACGAAGCTCAGCACCGGTCAGCCAGACGCTGCACTGGGCGGCGTTTATAAGCTCGGCGCGGTGCGGCCTCCGGGCGAGCAATGGCGGTATCGGATCAAACTTTCCGATGAGACGGCGAAAACTTCGTGCCCGGGTTTATTGCAGGTACGCCGATTTCATCGGCCGGACGGCAGATTCATTGCTGACGCGATTTATGAAATCGATCACGCAATTAGCGAGCCTTGTGTAATTGTCGATACGCAAACGAATGTTCGACGAACAATTGCAGGAAGTGGGGTTGTAGGGGAAGCCGCTGGCTTCCCATGGGATGACAACGTCGTCCCCTGCAATCTTGCTATCGAATCCTCGGATTTGCTCGTTCCGATTTTCCGTAAGGGCGAACTTGTTTATCGCGTGCCGCAGATAAAAGAATCGCGTGAGTATGCGCGCAAGCAGCTCAGCTGCGCGCCGCCGGAGATTTTGAAATTTGAGAGACCGCACCGATACGATGTCGGTCTTGAAAACTCACTGCACGAATTAAGATCAAGGTTGATCTCGCGCGCGAAGGAGCAGCGCGATCGAGTCGAATGAACGCGCTAATCATTGTCGATCTTCAGAATGATTTCTTGCCCGGCGGCGCGTTGCCGGTGCCGCACGGTGATGAAGTCATCCCGCTCGCCAACGAATTGCAGCGACGCTTTGATCTTGTTCTCGCTACACAGGACTGGCATCCGCCCGACCACGGAAGTTTCGCCGCAAATCACGCTGGCAAAAAGCCCGGCGATCGCATCATCCTCGACGGAATCGAACAAATCCTTTGGCCGGTGCATTGCGTTCAGAATACGCACGGCGCAGAGTTTGCCCCGTCATTCGACACAAGCCGAATCGCTCATGTGTTTCACAAGGGCATTGAGCGAAACATTGATAGTTACAGTACGTTTTTCGATAACGCCCACCGACGGCACACCGGTCTTGCTGATTACTTAAAAACGCGATCAATCAAGGATATCTACCTTATGGGTTTGGCGTTGGACTACTGCGTCAAATACAGTGCCCTCGACGCACGCCACTTCGGCTTGAACGCTCATGTTATCCTCGATGGCTGCCGTGGAATTGAGCTTGAGCCCGGTGATATCGGTCGCGCGCTTGACGAGATGAAACGTGTTGGCGCGGTTCTACTGCAAAGCAGCGATCTCCGAGACAAATCATAATAGCGCAACGTATCGCCGACTAGATCGAGTTAAATAAGACTGTGGCCGCTGTAGCCACGGCCCTGTGGGCCGTCTCGCTGATGTGAAAAGGCACCGCCGGAAGCAGACCGGCCACAGGCCGGTGGCTACAACATTTGTGAAATCGCTTTTCTAGCAGCCGGTCTTTCTGTTCGTGAGTAAACAGGTTTGGCGCGGATAGAACGCGCCAAACTCCGTATCTTTCTGTTTAGCTTTGTAGGTTGTCCTTTCGCTTCACGCCGTTCGTCTTTTATTGGAAGCGTGAATACCATGGAGCGCGCAATCGCCAACACACCTCCGCGCGTGCTTCCCCGCAGACGGAGAAACAATCAGCCGCCACACAGCGAAGCGTGACGGCTGATCGCGAGCTGCTTCAGAGCTATTGTCTGCTATTGTTTGACCATGGAACCGCCGACTACGTCGCCGCCCGTGGGGTCGGTATCAATATACTTAAGCTCGTTTCCGCCAGCGCCAATCACGAAGTGGCGGCGACGGATCCCCGCAAAAGTCATGGTGCCAGTACCGTCCGCATTCACGGTATAGGTTCCGGTGAGATTCAGATCCCAATTATCGCCGAATATAAAGCCGCCACCGAAGTTGAAGACCAGACGTGTCGTGAGGCCGCCTGCGCCATCAAACGTCCACAAGCCCGCCCCGTATAATGGCAAATACGCGCTTATGGGCACGGGGCGGTGTGGCCCCTCGGGGCTTACTGGAGCAAGGCCCGAGAAAAAGTCGGCGTAACTGCCGTTGAGGCTACTCAGATCATAGGCTTGGGCGCGCGGCAGGGAGACGTGCATGATCAATGCGACTACCCCCAGCGCCAGAACCGACCTAAACAGCCGGGCCTTCGACATCTTGGGAACGCTTCTTGTGAACACAATGTTTTGGTTTTTCATAAACTAATTTCCTTTTCTTGTTTTGGCCTTCCTTGCCTTCCCACCGTGGGAGGTCATTTTCGGCCGTTCACTGAAGTACAGAACGGAAACCAGCGCGAGGTTACGCGGAAATGGCTCCGCGACGTTAAATCGTAATTGCGGCAAGCGTTGCAGTTGAACCGCGGATTACGCGAATGATGTCGATGTCACGGGATGACTGTAGAGGCAGCCGTGTCGGCTGCTTTAGAGAACATGCAGGCGGCACGCCTGCCGCTACAGAATTACTTCGGCGCGAGGGAGGCGACGATTTTTTCGAAGCACGGATCCCCGCGCAGGGAATCCCAGAACGGCATCAGTTTCAGTTCGCCATAGCTGAGATCCATACCGCTAGTGGCGCAACGGACGGCGATCGCAAGCTGCTCGCAGGCGAGATCTTTTTCACCAACCCACGCAGCAATCATCGCCAAATACTTGATCATGACCATGCCATTGACTGGGTCCTTTTCCGCGGGAAGAAGCTCCACCGCGCGGCGTCCTTCGCGCAAGGCCGCTTCCTTCCGCCCGAGAGCGGCATCGATTACTCCGAGCACGCACCATGCCGGGCCGTAATCTGGTTGAGCCTGAACCTTTTTCTCCTGCTCCGCGCGCGCAGCAGTAAAAGCCAACTGCGCCTTGTGCTCGTCATTTGTCATGCGCGCGATGACGCCTTCGGCGAAAGGACGCGTGAAATTAACAGCATTTATCCCTAACGGGAATTCGTCGGAGGCGAGCAACGCGTCTTTAGCGGCAGCGACGTCGCGTTCGGCAAGTGCACAAGGTAGCCATCGAAAGGCGATCTTCGGCATGGCAGCAGGATTTGTCGTCCGGATTTCATCGACCAGTTGATGCAACGGTCCTGTATCAGCTTTCCAATCCACTTCTACGAATGCGCGCACTGCCTTTACCCCGACATTATTTGGCTCGATAGCTAATATGCGATCTAACGTCGATTTTTGTTCAGCATAACGCCGGACCATTCCGTAACTATCTCCGGTCTGGTCGAGCCTCTTGAGGTTGCGCGGGTCGAGCTCAACTGCCCGTTCGAGGCTTCGCATGGCCTCTTCCCAGCGTCCCTGGCGCCTTTGGATGTAACCGGTCACCGCGAATATCCGGGAATCATTTGGCAAGCTCCGGCGTGCAAGCTCCAGTTCGGCCAAAGCGCCATCGTAATCGAGGTATCCGTTATAAAGATGGTATGCTCGTGCGAGGTGTGCTTCGCCGGCATTCGGACGAATGCGAAATGCTTTCTCGACGGCTGCTTCCGCTGCCGCCAACCGCGCAGGAGTATGGTCGAGCCCAAAGAAGTAAAGCTGGTCATGAGCCGCGGCGAGGAGGCAATAAGCTTTGAAAAACGAAGGATCGCGCGCCACCGCCTGGTTGAGTAGATCGATCACCTGCAACATGTCCTCCCTCCCCCACGTAATTCCCCAGAGATTGTTGGCGCGCGAATAGAGCTCGAAAGCGACGAGATCGTTGGTGGGCTTTTCCTCAATCGCCAGTGTCTCCGCTGCCGTGATCCTGGCGCTCAGTCGTTCGGCGACTTTTTGCGCGATCTCGCTTTGGATGGCGAACAGATCGTTTACATCGCGATCGTATTGCTCGGCCCATACGTGGGTGTCAGTGCGTGTGTCGATCAACTGCGCGTTCAGACGAAGATGCGTGCCGGTTCTGCGGACGCTGCCTTCCAGAACATGCGATACTCGCAGATCATTTCCAATCTGACGGACATTTCGTTTGCCACGGTACTCCATCACGCTGGTCCGGCTGATGACTTTAAGATCGGCGATCTTCGCCAGCTTGGTCAAAATGTCGTCCTGCACACCATCGGCAAAGGCGGCGTGCTCTTTCTGTTCGTTTAGGTTTTCAAACGGCAGGACGGCGATTCCAGTTGTTAGCGGGCGGTGGATTAGTTCGCTCTTCCACACGTTCCATCCAACCACTGCAACCAATGCAACCAGAGATGCCGCTAGCAGCGCGCTGGTGGGATTTGCGCCGGACCCATTTCCTGCTGCGCGTGAGCAGGCCCGTGCGCCGCGCCGCGATTGGTTCATGCTTAAGCCAGCGTTCCAAGTCTTCAGCCAACGCGAGGGCGGAAGAATAGCGACGCTTTGGATCTTTCTCGAGACACTTGAGACAAATTGTTGAGAGATCGTGATCTATTTTCGGATTTAAGAGACGCGGCTGCCGCGGCTCGGTATCCAGCAACAATTTGATAGTCTCGTACGTTGTTCCTCCGGCAAAGGGCGCCTGACCTGTCAGCAATTGGTAAAGTACTGCGCCAAGTCCATAGACATCTGTGACGCTGCTGACAGCCGCGTTGTTTCCTACTGCTTGCTCTGGCGCCATGTAACTGGGCGTGCCCAAAACTTCCATCGTGCGCGTGACGGTGCTCTCACTCTCGACCAATCGCGCCAGGCCAAAATCAGTGAGGTGCGGTTCGCCTTTTGCATCCAGCAGAATGTTTCCCGGTTTGATGTCACGATGCAGAATCCCGTGTTCATGCGTATAATGCACAGTGCGGGCCACGTTCGCGATGAGCTCCGCCGCCTGTCGGATCGACATCGGTGTGCGCCTGATTACTTCATCAAGCTGCCCGCCTTCGACGAACTTCATGCTGAAGTAGCAGGAGCCATCGCGCTCGCCCACTTCGTGGATTGGAACGATACCAGGATGCTCTAACCTGGCTGCCGCTTCGGCCTCCAGACGGAAACGTTTGAGGTTTGCTTCGGTTGCCCACTGGCCTAATCCGATGAGTTTGAGCGCGACGATGCGATTGAGACTTTTTTGGCGAGATCGAAACACTACGCCTTGTCCGCCGCGCCCAATTTGCTCGAGCAATTCGTAATCGCCGAAGTCCATCAGCATCGACGAGGACGCGAGATCTACATTCATTTCATGCTCGGCCTCAGCTGGGCCGAGACCCGTTTCCAGCAGACAGGCGCCGCAGGATTGCTGCGGGGAATCAGGCGGAATGGCTGCTCCGCATTTGCGACAAAATCTGGCAGTTGTGATTCTCATCGCGTGGCCATTGCTTTCACTCAAATAATGCACGGAAATTCCCAATAGGTTACGAGCGCAACGCGGCGATTAGGTGGCGCAGTTCTTCCTCAATCTCCGCCGGTGTT
>WNGR01016197.1_pt1 | contig 20299 bp, 20 predicted proteins | sample 5407581 | NCBI WGS metagenome assembly WNGR01 (sample SAMN13153383, study PRJNA577476) | soil metagenome | isolation source: 80 cm soil or saprolite under Garry oak tree replicate 2 | place: USA:California | collected 2016-06-15 | reverse complement strand
ATCCGCGAGCCCAAGCCGATCCGGACCGCAGACATCAATCGGCACCCGCAGCGCTACGGGTTCCCCCCCCATCACCCTCCCATGAAGTCGTTCTTGGGCGTCCCCGTCGTCGGCCGGGAGCGGGTGTTCGGTAACCTGTACCTCACGGAGAAGATCGGGGCCGACGAGTTCAGCCGGGAGGACGAGGCGATCGCGGTGTTTCTCGCGGCCAAGGTGGCCGTCGCCGTGGAGAATGCGCGTCTGCACGAGCGGAGCCAGCAGCTGCTCGGGCGCGTGCAGGAGATGCAGCGGCAGCGAGATTTGTTCTTCGCCATGATGAACCACGAGCTGCGGAACGCGCTGACGGGCGTGTACGGATGGGCGGAGCGGCTGGTGCGCGGCAAAGGTGGTGCGGAGGCTGCGCCGCAGGCGGCGCGGGAGGTGTACGACGGGGCGGAGCGGACCATCACCCTGCTCAATAACTTCCTCGACTTGACCCGGCTCGACGCGGGAAAGGTGCGCCCGGTGTTGCGCGACATCGAGGTGCACACCGAGATCACACGCGTGCTGACGCAGGTGCGCCCGGCGGCGGACGCCAAGCAGCTGGTACTCGAGGAGCAATACGCGGATGGCGTGAGCCGTGTGCGCACCGACCCAGTGCGGCTCGAGCAGATCCTGGTGAACCTGCTGAGCAATGCCATTCGCCACAGTCCGGGAGGGGCGACGATCACGGTCCACGTCGCGGCCGACGCCGACCGCGTGAGCTTCCGCGTGGTGGATCGGGGGCCGGGGATCCCGCTGGAGGAGCAGGCGCGGATCTTCGAGCCGTTCGAGCGGTTCGACACGCAGTCGGGGATTGGAACAGGGCTGGGCCTCCCGGTGTCGCGGCGGCTGGCCGAGGTGCTGGGTGGCCAGCTCGGGGTCGACAGCCGGCCGGGCGAGGGGGCCAGTTTCGTGCTCGCACTGCCTGCCCGGCCGCCGGTATGAAGGTTTCTTCAGGCGACCTTTAGGCCCGGCTCAACGGCCTTCTACTAGTCTCGCACAATGAAAATTCTCGTCGTCGAAGACGATCGCAAAGTCGCCGGCTTCATCGAGCAGGGGCTCCGCGAGGAGGGGTACGCGGTGGACGTGGCCCCCGACGGAGACGAAGCGACAATGCTGGCGCATGTGTACGAGTACGACATGCTCGTGCTCGACGTGATGCTGCCGAAGAAGACCGGGCTCCAGGTCGCGGCGGAGCTGCGGCGGGAGGGCCGGAAGACCCCCATCCTGATGCTCACCGCGCGGGACGCCACCGAGGACGTGGTGCGCGGGCTCGACGCCGGCGCCGACGACTACCTCACCAAGCCCTTCAAGTTCGACGAGCTGCTCGCCCGCGTGCGCGCGCTGGTGCGGCGCGGCGGCGCCAGCCGCACCGAGCTGCTGCGCTATGGGCCCGTCGAGCTCGACCGCCTGAAGCACAAGGTGAAGGTGGACGGCAAGCGGCTCGACCTCACCCCCAAGGAATTCCAGCTGCTCGAGCACTTCATGCTGCGGCCGGAGGACGTCATCCGCCGCACGGAGCTGCTCGAGAAGGTATGGGACCTGCACTTCGATCCGGAGAGCAACGTGGTAGACGTGCACGTGGGGAACCTGCGGCGCAAGCTGCGGGAGGCGGCGGGGGTCGACCTCGTGCAGACCGTACGCGGCGTCGGGTTCCGCTTGCAGTCCCCCGATCGGGCCGAAGAGTGACCCGCTCGTTCCGGCGGACGCTCGCCGTGCGGTTCGCGGCAACGATGGCCGCCGGGCTCGTCGTGCTCTCGGCCGCCTATCTTTCGCCGTTCTGGAGGCTGCAGGGGCACGTCCTGCTGGCACACATCCTCGTCGTGGTCCTGGCGACCGGCGCCACCCTGATCGGGGCATGGTGGCTCGCCGGCTCGGCCGTGCGGCCGGTCGTCGAGATCACGACGCAGGCGACGCAGATCGAAGCGGGGACGCTGGACCAGCGGATCGTGGCGCACGCCGACACCGAAGAGTACCGCGGTCTCGTGGCGGTGCTGAACCGCATGCTCGAGCGGCTGCAGGCGGCGTTCGAGGGTCAGCGCCGGCTCACGGCGGACGTGAGTCACGAGCTGCGGACCCCGCTCACGGCCCTGCGGGGCGAGATCGAGGTCGCGCTGCGGGCCGAGCGGTCGCCGCGGGAGTACCAGCTGGTGCTGCGCAGCGCGCTGGAGGAGATCGACCGCCTCACCACGATGTGCGAAGACCTGCTGCTCATCACGCGCGTGGAGTCACACCAGCTCGCGCCGCAGCGCGCGCCCACGGATCTGCGTGACGTGGTGCGCCGCACACTGGCGCAGCTGCATCGCCGGATCGAGGAGAAGGACTTGAACGTGGAGGAGTCTCTCGGTGGTGCGGGGCACGCCGTGTCGCTCGATCTCGCGCTCGTGAGCCGCCTGGTGGACCATCTCCTGGACAACGCAGTCAAGTACGCACCGGTAGGCGGCCGCATCGCCGTAAGCACCGAGGCAAATCCGTCCGCGCCGGGAGTGCGCGTCGCCGTGGAAAACTCCGGGTCTCATATCGAGCCCGAGGACCTGCCCCACATTTTCGAGCCCTTCTACCGCGTGGACCAGGCCCGCAGCCGCGGGACCGGTACCGGGCTCGGGCTCGCCCTGGTCGCCGCGATCGCTCGCTTGCATGGCGGGACGGCGCGGGGTCGCAACCGGAGCGGTCACGGCGTAAGATTCGAGGTCGATCTCCCGGCTCCTACCTCCACCTGAGGGAGCGGCCATGCCCGGTCCCAACACGCCCGTCGGGGGGCACCCCCGGGGCACCCTCTTCGTGATCGCGCTGTACGCCCTGCTGTTCGCCGTCGCCTGGTTCGCGATGTACTTTCTCGTCTATCTGCGCCGCGGCGGTGTGACCCCATGAACGTCCCGCTCTACGAGAAGGTCTGGATGTGGGCGGCGGGCGGCCTCATCGTGGCGTTCGTCGCGACCGTGCTGATCACCGCCATCGGCGGCGCCCTCCAACCCCCCAGTCACGTCGAGACGATCGACCCGGCCAAGGTCTGGACGGACGCCCGCTTCAAGGATCAGGGCGTCACAGCCACCGTCAACGGCGCCACCGTGGTGGCGCTCGGGATGATGTTCGCCTTCGTGCCGAACGAGATCCACGTGCCCGCCCACCGCCCGGTGACCTTCCGGCTGACGAGCAGCGACGTGACCCACGGCTTCGAGATCGTCGGCACCAACGGGAACACGATGCTCGTGCCCGGATACGTGAGCCAATTCACGACGACCTTCGATCGCCCCGGTGAATACCTCATCGTCTGCAACGAGTACTGCGGCATCGGCCACCATCTCATGTCCGCGAAGCTCGTCGTCGAGGAGCGGACGCCGTGAACAAGACCAGCCGCCTCGCGCTCGCCCACCTGTGGGTGGCGATCCTCGCCTTCGGCGTGGCCTCGGCGATGGCGTTCATGCAGGCGCTGTCGCGCGCCAACCTCGAGCTGCCGGGACGCTCGGCGCGGATGTACTACCTCTCCGTCACGGCGCACGGCACCCTGATGGCGCTCGTGTTCACCACGTTCTTCATCATGGCGTTCGGGTATGTCGTGGCGGAGCGCACGCTGGGCCGCCCGGTCCCGCACCCAAGGCTGGCATGGATCGGGTATTGGGTGGCGCTGGTTGGCACGCTGGCGGCCGTCGCGGCCATCGTCTCCGGGAGGGCGTCGGTCCTCTACACCTTCTACCCGCCCCTCCAGGCGCACCCGGCGTTCTACATCGGGGCCGCCCTGCTCATCATCGGCTCCTGGATCTGGGGCGTCGTGGTGGTCCGGAGCCATGTCGTATGGCGCCGCGAGCACCCGGGCGAGGCCACGCCGCTCGCCATGCATGGGATGCTGGCGGCGGTCATCATCTGGTTCATCTGCACGGTGGGCGTGGCGGTGGAAGTGGTGGTGCTGTTGATCCCCTGGTCGCTCGGGCTCACGAAGACCGTCGATCCCGAGCTCGCGCGCATGTTGTTCTGGTACTTCGGGCATCCCCTCGTCTACTTTTGGCTCCTGCCCGCGTACGTGGTGTGGTATACGGTGCTCCCAAAGGTCGCGGGCGGGCGACTGTTCTCGGACCCGCTGGCGCGACTGGTGTTCGCCCTCTTCATCATCCTGTCGACGCCCGTCGGGTTCCACCACCAGTTCATGGACCCGGGGATTCCGGCGAGCTGGAAGCTGTTCCACACCATCCTCACCTTCGCGATCCTGTTCCCGAGCTTTCTCACGGCGTTCACCGTGACCGCGTCGCTCGAGGTGGCGGGCCGGCTCAAGGGGGCAACCGGACTGCTCGACTGGCTCAAGCGGCTGCCGTGGAGCGATCCCCTCGTCGCGAGCGTGCTGCTGTCGATGCTGTTGTTCGCGGTGGGCGGGATCGGTGGGGCCATCAACGCGGCGTACGGGATGAACGCCGTCGTGCACAACACGGCCTTCATTCAGGGCCACTTCCACTTGACGGTCGGCAGTGCCGTGGCGCTCACCTTCATGGGAACCGCCTACTGGCTGCTGCCGCGGCTCACGGGCCGCGCGCTTGAGCTCGAGCTGCTCGCGAAGGTGCAGCCATACCTGTGGTTCTTCGGCATGGTGCTGTTCTCGATCTCCAATCATCTCACGGGCCTGATGGGCATGCCGCGCCGCATCTACGACGAGACGTACGGCGGCAACGCCATCGCCGATCGCTGGCGTGTGCTCACCGACGTCTCCGCCGCGGGCGGCGTGTTGCTGTTCGCGAGTGCCGGCTTCTTCCTGCTGGTGATGCTCGGCACTCAGCTCGCCGGCAAGCGGCAGACGCCGGAGCCGATCGAGTGGGCCGAGCCCCTCGAGCCGGTGAGGCCGGGGAGGACCGTGTTCGACCGCCACGGGCTGTGGACCGCCCTAGCGGTGCTCCTGGTACTGATCGCCTACGCGTATCCGTTCTGGTCGCACCTGCAGATGCCGCGATTCGGCTCGCCGGGCTACGCGCCGTTTTGACGACGGCGATGCGCTTCGTCCGGCTGTATCCGCTTCCCCTGATTGCAGCCGCGGGGCTCGCCGGAGGGCTCGGGGCCCGTTACGGCTTCGGGGCGAAGACCGTGGCGCAGGAGATCTTCCTCGCGACCTTGCTCGCGGGAGGATTGCCGCTCGTCGCCCAGACGCTCTGGGGCATGCTGCGCGGCCGCTTCGCGGCCGACGTCGTGGCCATGCTCGCCATCGTGACCGCGCTCGCCGTGGGCCAGTACTTCGCCGGCGTCGTGATCGTGTTGATGCAATCGGGCGGGGAAGCGCTGGAGCGGTACGCGATGGGCCGCGCGTCGCAATCGCTCGAGGCGCTGCTCGCGCGTGCGCCCACGATGGGTCGCCGCATCTCGGGCGACGACGTACGAGAGATTCCCGTCGACGAGATCCGGGTCGGTGACCTGTTGCTCCTGCGGCCCGGCGATTTGATCCCGGTGGATGGGGAGGTGGCGGACGGCGTGTCGGCCGTCGACCAGTCGGCCCTCACCGGCGAGCCACTCCCGATCCGCGCGGTGCAGGGAACGACGCTGCTGTCGGGGAGCATCAATCTGGACGGCGCGCTGCGGATGCGCGCGTTGCGCCCGGCGCAGCAGAGCCAGTACCAGCAAATCGTGCGGCTGGTGGAGCGGGCGCGGCGGGAGAAGCCGCCGATCCAGCGGCTGGCCGATCGGTTCGCCGTGTGGTTCACGCCCCTCACGCTCGCGGTCTGCGCCGTCACCTGGTTGATCACCGGGGATCCGACGACCGTGCTGGCAGTCCTCGTGGTGGCCACGCCCTGCCCGCTCATCCTCGCGACTCCCGTGGCCGTGATCGCGGGGGTGTCGCGCGCCGCCGACGCGGGCGTCATCGTCAAGACCGGCGCGGCGATCGAGCAGCTCGGCCGGGCTCGCGCGGTGGTCTTCGACAAGACCGGCACCCTCACGCTGGGCCGTCCGACCGTCGAGCGGGTCGTAGCGGCAGATGGCGTGCCGGCAGATGAGCTGCTCCGCCTCGCGGCCGCCGTAGAGCAGCTGTCGTCGCACCACCTGGGGAGCGCCATCGCCGCCGCGGCGCGCCGGCGGTTCGGGCCGCTCGCTCCCGCGAGCGAGTTCCGCGAGACCGCGGGGTCGGGCGTGGCGGGCGAAGTGGACGGACACGGGGTGGCGGTCGGCTCGGCGGGCTTTCTCGAGGGGCGCGGCGTGCGCGTGCCTGCGACGCCGGACGATCGGACGACCGCGTTCGTGAGCGTGGATGGCCGGCTCGCCGGGGCGATCGAATTCGCAGGCGGGGATCCGCACCGTGCGGGCGAACCTGCTGCCCGCCGACAAGGTCACGGCGGTGCAGGAGCTGAGACGGCGCTTCGGGACCGTCGTGATGGTGGGAGACGGCATCAACGACGCCCCCGCGCTCGCCGCCGCGACGGTGGGCGTCGCCATGGGAGCTCACGGCACCGCCGTCTCCGCCGAGGCGGCGGACGTCGTGCTCCTGGTGGACGACATTTCCCGCGTGGGAGACGCCATGGCGATCAGCCGCCGGATGCGCCGCATCGCGCTCCAGAGCATCGGCGTCGGCCTCGGCGTGAGCGCCGCGCTGATGGTGATCGCGAGCTTCGGGATGATCAGTCCCGCGGTCGGCGCCGTGATGCAAGAAGCGCTCGACGCAGGCGTCATCCTCAACGCCTTGCGCGTGCGCTGACGAGAGTCCCCGGGCTCCCTGCGGCATCCCGAGGGCGGTGTTGCGTGCTCTCGACCGTTCCGGCCTAATGACCACTCAGATGGGGCTCGCGCCCCCTGCCGCCTCCGGTGACGCTCCATGAGGGCATCGAGGGTCCTGAAGATCCCTTACTCCGGCGCTCACGGAGCCTTCGGGAACCAGGTCGCACCTTCGACCTCGAACACTTCTTCGACCGAACGTTCTGGCTTCATCAACCAGGAGGAGGCATGCGCTTCCCGACGCACATCACGTCGCTGGTCCCTATCCTGTTGATCTTGGGCGCCGCGCCGGCGCTCCCGGCAGACGGCGTGCGGGTGCCGCTCTTCGCCCGGCAAACGAACCGCATGTGCTCCGCGTGCCACCTGAACGCGCATTACATCGAGCTGACCGAGATGGGGCGGACCTTCAAACTCAACGCCTATCGCCTTACGAAGGTCGACTCGCTGGGGTCGGGGGACATCCAGGAAAACACGGCCGCCGGACGCAGGGAACTGCTTCTCAACCTCGTACCGCTGCTCGGCTTCATGGTCCAGACTTCCTACACCGCGACGCAGAGGGCCCAGCCCGGCACCCAGAATGGGAGCGCCCTCCTGCCCGACCAACTGAGTCTGTTCATGGGTGGCCGGGTCAGCCCGAAAACCGGGGCCTTCGTCCAGGTCACATACTCTGCACCTGACGGGTCGTTCGGAATAGACAACGTAGATCTCCGGTTCGCGGACAGTGCGAGGCTGTTCTCGAAGGGCGCGCTCGTCGGCCTTTCGGTGAACAACAATCCCACGATCCAGGACCTGTGGAATACGACACCGGCCTGGAGCTTCCCTTGGGCCTCTTCGTCCATGGCGCCGACCCCCGCCGCCACGACGCTCATCGACGGGAACTTGGCACAGCGGGTCGTCGGGGTGAGCGCGAGCATGATGTGGAATAAGCGGGTCTTCGGCGAACTGGGCGTGTATCGCTCTGCGATCATCGGGCACAGCGGCCCGCTGGACTCGACCGCCAGCGATGCGATCAGCGGAGTCGCGCCGTACTGGCGCGTTGCCTTCCCGCGGTCCCGGGGCAACAACTACCTGATGGTCGGAGCGTACGGCCTGAGCGCCAACATTTATCCGGCCGGTGTCACCGGCCCGACGAATCGGTTCACCGACGTGGCGTTCGACATCATGGACCAGGTGAAGCTGGGGTTGCAAGCGGTGGCGCTCCACGGCACCTGGATCCATGAGACTCAGAGATGGGCCCCGGGGGAAGCCGCCAATGCGTCGAACACGCTGAACACCTACCGGATGGACGTGCAGTGGCACCTCGCGCACAGGTTTGCTCTCATGCTGTCTCCGTTCGCGACGAGCGGCTCGAGCGACTCGGTGAGGTACGCGCCGGAGGCGATCAGCGGAAGCCGAACCGGCAGCCCCAACAGCGATGGCCTCATCGCCGAAGTCGACGTCAATCCGTGGGACAACGTTCGGCTGCAGTTCCAGTACGTGGCCTACGGCAAGTTCAATGGCAGCTCGCAGGATTACGACGGCTTCGCGAGGAACGCGGCGGACAACAACACGCTGTACGTGGTGACCTGGGTGGTGTTCTAGCGCGTCACCGTGTCGCGGTCCCGGACGGGAGGGCTACCTGTCGGCATTCTCTTTCAAGGAGGGGTGATGCGTACACTCGGTTGGGTGGCGGCGGTGGGAGCGGGACTGATGGTGTTGGCCTCGGTGACGAAGGCGGGGAGGGGCGCACCAATCGATCTCGCGCTTCAGGGCGGGACGGTGACGGGGAGCGTCAAGTTCGTGGGAACGGCGCCGTCCAACCCTGAGCTCGACATGAGCGAGGAGCCGCAGTGTGCGGCGAAGTACAAATCGACACCACGCGACCCGATCGTCGTGGTGAACCCTAACGGGACGCTGGCCAATGTGTTCGTGTACGTGACGTCGGGGGTGCCCGCCGACGCGAAGTACCCCCCGCCCGCGACCCCGGCTGTGATCGACCAGAGCGCGTGCGAATACCACCCCCGAGTCTTCGGGATCATGGTGGGCCAGCCGCTCGAGATCAGGAATAGCGATCCGCTGATGCACAACATCAAGACGCTCGCGAAGACCAACCGGCCCTTCAACATCAGCCAGCCCACGGCGAAGATGACGTTGACCCGCACGTTCACGGCGCCGGAGGTCATGCTCCGGTTCGAATGCAACGTCCATGGCTGGATGCACGCCTACGCCGGCGTGCTACCGCACCCCTTCTACGCGACGACAGGCGTGAACGGTAGCTTCAGCATCGCCGGGCTCCCGCCCGGGATCTACACGATCGAAGCGTGGCACGAGAAGTACGGGACGCAGACGGCAACCGTCACCGTGAAGGACAACGAGACCACGTCGGTGGACTTTACATATACCGCGCGGTAGAGCGACCGCCTTTGCAGCGCGGCCGGTGGGAGCCCTGCTGAATCCTAATCACCCGTCTCGCGGGGCGTGAGTCGCCGTGCGGCGGCGACGCCGAGGGTCCGGAGCAGGCGAGCGGCCTGGGCCTGTTCCGGCGGGGACAGCGCGCTGCTGCGGCTGACGTTCGCGGTGGCGGTGGGGGAGCACGGCCAGGCGCAGGCGGAGGGAGCGACGCCGCCACGCATCGTCCTCGACACGACCCTCACGCTGGTCGCCGGGCGTGTCACACTCGTGACCCTCGATGAGCAGGCGGGCCGCTTCGCCGTGCTGACGGCCACGCCCATCGTCCAGTGACCGCCTTCAGCTGACCGGGGCCGTGTCACCGGCACGTCGATCAGCGTGCTATTTCGCCTCTCGGCCGCTGCCGATTGTGTCCGGCGTAGCTATCTTACTAGCCCATCGCCATCGTTGGAGCGAGTGGTCGGCATCGTTCCCGTCGCGACGAGTTAGCCCACATGCAGCTGACGGTCCGTGAGGCGGCCTCGTACTTGCGCGTCGACGAGGCGACGGTCCGCCGCTGGATCGCGCGCCGTGGTCTCCCTGTCCATCGGGTCAATGAGCGGCTCCACCTGAACGCCATCGAGCTCTGGGAATGGGCTACGGAGAACGGAATACCGGTCTCGCGGACCCTGCTCGAGCAGGCGCAGGGGCGGCCGGAGCAAGTCCCCCCGTTGTCCGAGTTGCTGGCCGCCGGCGGTATTCATCACGACGTGGGCGGGCAGGACAAGGCGAGCGTGCTGCGGGAAGTCGTTCAGCGCCTCCCGCTCCCGGCGGACGTCGATCGGACGGGATCGCCATCCCCCACGTGCGGAACCCCATCTTGCTGCACGTGACCGCCCCGTTCGTCACGTTGTGCCTGCTGCGTGACCCGGTGGACTTCGACGCGGTGGACGGCAAGCCCGTTCACGCGCTCTTCACCGTGGTCAGCTCGAATGTCCCCGCGCACCTCCGCATTCTCGGCCGGCTCGGCTTTGTCCTGCACGATGAAGAGCTCCGGCGCCTCTTGATCCGCCGAGCTCCGGGTCCCGACCTGCTGGTCCGAGTACGGGCAGTCGAGACCCGCGCGAGCGGCGTCTACCGGGCACCGGACCCGCAGTGACACTGTTCTTCATCGCCGTCGCGGTCATCCTGGCCGGTGGGCTGAGCGCCGCGCTGCTCCATCGACGAGCCGCACCGGCCGATTGGGCCTTCGGTCTCCTCGTCGGGAGCGGCTGCGCTCTGGGCGCGACCCGAGCGATCGAGGTGCTCGCGGGACGCGGTCCCTCGAGCATCGAGTTCGCGATGCCGATGCCGGGTGGCCCCTGGTCATTCGGGATCGACGCCCTGTCGGCGTTCTTCCTCTTGGTGGTGTTCGGCGCGGGTCTGGCGAGCGCGATCTACGGCGTGGCCTACCTTGCCGTGGAGCGCGGCCATCGTTCCGTCGCCACGTCGCACCTTCTCACCGCCTCGGTGCTCGCCGCCCTCGCGCTCGTCGTCACCGCGCAGGCCGTCATCCCGTTCCTGATCTCCTGGGAGAGCATGGCCGTTCTGGCCTACTTCCTGGTGGTGTTCGAGAACGAGAAGGCCGAAGTGCGTCGCGCCGGGCTCATCTATCTCATCGCGACCCACACCGGCACGCTGGCGCTGCTTGCCATGTTCGCATCTTGGGGCGGGGTTGCCGGGACATTATCCTTCGCCACCCTGGCCGCGAGCGCTGCGTCACAGCCGGCCCGGGGAGCGTTGGTTCTCTGCCTCGCCTTGATTGGATTCGGTCTCAAGGCTGGTCTCGTTCCTCTGCATTTCTGGCTGCCCGAGGCGCACGCCTCTGCCCCATCGCACGTTTCCGCGCTGATGTCCGGCGTCGTGATCAAAATGGGGATCTACGGACTCCTGCGCGTGGTCAGTCTGCTGGGAGCGCCGCCGGCATGGTGGGGCTGGCTCGTTTTGATCCTCGGTCTGCTGTCGGGGGTGTTGGGGGTCCTGTGGGCGCTCGCCCAGCACGACCTGAAGCGGCTGCTCGCCTACCACAGCGTCGAGAACATCGGGATCATCCTGCTTGGGCTCGGGCTGGGCGTGCTCGGTGCCGCTTATCACCTGCCCGTCGTCGCCGTGCTCGGGTTCGCCGGGGCGATTCTCCACACCCTGAACCATGCGCTCTTCAAGAGCCTGCTGTTCCTCGGGGCTGGGGCTGTCCACCGTGCGACGGGAACGCGGGCGATCGAGCGGCTCGGTGGCCTGGCACGGCGCATGCCCTTGACGTGGATCGCCTTCCTCGTGGGTTCAGTGGCCATCGTGGGCTTGCCGCCGCTCAACGGCTTCGTGAGCGAATGGGTCGTCTACCAAGCACTGCTCAGGAGCGGCGCGGCGGAAGCTCCGATCCGTCTTGCGATCCTGGGGGTCGCTGGCCTCGCCCTGATCGGGGCGCTGGCGCTTGCCTGCTTCGCGAAGGTCGGCGGGGTCGTGTTTCTCGGGACTCCGCGCAGCGCCGAGACCGGGCCGGGCCGGGAGGTTGGGGTCGGCATGCTCGGCCCGATGTTCGCCCTGGCCCTCGCCTGCGGCGTGATCGGGGTGGCTCCCGTTTTGGTGGTACGGCCCGCACTCGCGGCCGGCGCCCTCGTCGCGGGTCTGCCGAGCGACGGCATCGGCACGGCGGGTGCCGAGGTGCTCCGCGCCATGACGTGGATCGCCTACTTGTCTGTCGCGCTCTTGGCGCTGCTCGCTCTCGGCTGGGCGGTGTGGGCCACAGTGACGCGGCGTCGCCCGATCACCCGTCAGGAGACGTGGGGGTGCGGATACGCCCAGCCCGCTCCTCGCATGCAGTACACGGCCTCCTCGTTTGCGGCGCCGCTGCTCGCGAGCTTCGGGCCCATGGCTGGCGTGCGCGAGTCCCGCCAGGGCGACGTATTCGAGACCCACCCGAAGGAGCTCGTCCTCGATGGGGTGGTGCTCCCGCTGTGGGTGGCGGTCCAGGGGCTCGCCGGGCGGCTGCGGCTGATCCAGCAAGGGCGACTGTGGTGGTACCTCGTCTACCTGATGGCGGCGCTGCTCCTGCTCCTTCTATACCTCGCGGCGGCTGGAGGAGGAGCGCCTCCATGACCTGGACGTCACTCGCGGCGTTCGGGACGTTGCTCCTCGTGGCGCCGTTGCTGCCCGGCGTGGCCGCCAAGACGAAGGCGCTGCTCACCGGCCGCCGCGGCGCGCCAGTGCTTCAGCTCTATCGAGACCTGCACAAGCTCTGGGGAAAAGGCGCGGTCTACAGCACGACGACCACGTGGCTGTTCCGGCTCGCGCCGGTGGTGGTGGTGGCGACCGCTTTGATGGCGGCGTGCGTCGTGCCGCTGGACGGGCGCCACGCACTGGTGAGCTTCACGGGCGATCTCGTGACGTTCGCTTACCTGCTGGGGCTGGGACGCTTCATGCTGGTGTTGGCCGGGCTCGACACCGGCTCGAGCTTCGAAGGCATGGGCGCAAGCCGTGAAGTCACGTTCTCCGCATTCGCGGAGCCGGCGCTGTTCCTCTGCTTCGCGGGACTGGCACTCGCCACGCGCGATCTCTCATTGACGGGCATGCTGGGCGCACCGTCTCTGGTGATGATCGGGGTCAGCCTGTTTCTCGTTCTGCTCGCTGAGGCGTCCCGGGTACCAGTCGACGACCCGGCGACGCACCTGGAGCTGACGATGATTCACGAGGTCATCGTCTTGGATCACAGCGGGCCCGACCTCGCGCTCATCCTCTACGGGAGTGCGCTCAAGCTTGCGCTGTTCGGGGCGTTGCTCGTGGGGGTGTTCGTCCCTCGCGCCACGCTGCCCGGGCCCGCCGCGATTGGGCTGCTTGGGATCGGTCTCGTGGCCGTGGCCCTGCTAGTCGGCGTCGTGGAGTCCGTCATGGCCCGGCTGCGCTTGAGCCGCGTGCCGCAGTTCCTCATTGCCGGGTCGGTGCTGGCGTCGCTCGGCGTCATCCTCCTCCTCATGGCCTAGCCGCACCGTGGAACGCGCCGCCGATTCTCTCCTGCTCCTCGTGATCCTGTCGAACTTCCTAGTGCTCGGGACCACGCGGTTGAGTACCTGCATCCGGGCGGTGGCGTGGCAGGGGGCGCTGCTGGGGCTGCTTCCCTTGGCGGTCAGCTCGACCTGGTCCGTGCACACGGTGGGACTTGCCGTGGGCACCGTTCTCGTGAAGGCAATCGCGTTGCCGCGGTTTCTGGCCTGGGCGATCCGCGAAGCCGCCGTGCGGCGCGAAGTCGAGCCCCGCGTCGGGTACGTCGCATCGCTCCTCTTGGGCGTGGTCGCTGTGGCGATCGCGGCCGCGATCGCCACGCGGCTGCCCGTGCCCGGCGATCACCCCGTGCTGCTGCTGCCGGCGTCTCTGGCCTCCGTCATCATCGGCCTTCAGGTGCTGTCCACGCGGGGCAAGGCCCTGACTCAGGTCGTCGGGTATCTCGTGATGGAGAACGGTATCTACCTGTTCGGCCTGACTCATGTCGATCGCGTACCGTTCCTGGTCGAGGCCGGCGTCCTGCTCGACGTCTTCGTCGGCGTGTTCATCATGGGCATCGTCGTGTTTCACATTAACCGCGAGTTCGACTCGCTCGATTCCGCCCGCCTCACGGAGCTAAGAGAGTCATGATGCTGCTCGCGCTCGTGTTCCTGCCTGCTCTGGGCGCAGTCGGCGCGTACGCGCATCGGGTCGTCGCCTACCGCACGGCCTGGCTCGTCTCGGTGGCCGCGTTGCACGTCGTGCTCGTCAGTGATACGTGGATCGACCCGCCGCCACCGGCGCTCAACGGTTGGTTGGCGCTGGATCCGCTGGGCCTCGTGGTGCTCACCACGGTGAGCGTGCTGTTCGCGGTTGTGGCCGTATACGCCGTGGGGTACCTGCGGCGCGAGAACCCGCGGGGCGGGCGGGCGTTCGTGAGCTGCCTGCTCGCGTTTCTCGCCAGCGCCTCGCTCGTAGCGATGAGCCATCACCTCGCGCTGCTCTGGGTGGGGATGGAAGCGACGACGCTCGCGTTCGCACCGTTGATTTTTCATCGGCATGACCGGCGATCGCTCGAGGCTGCGTGGAAGTATCTCGTCATCTCCTCGGTCGGAATCGCTCTGGCGCTGCTCGGCACCTTCTTCTTGGCCACCGCGCAGGCGAGCGCCGCTCCCGGCGGACGCCCCCTCGTCCTCGAGGACTTGCTTGCCGGGGCGTCCCGATTGCACCCGGCGTGGCTCAGGGCCGCGTTCGTGTTCCTGCTGGCCGGGTACGGCACGAAGATGGGGCTCGCGCCCATGCACACGTGGAAGCCGGACACCTACGGCGAGGCGCCCGCGCTCGTGGGCGGCCTCATGGCTGGCGGGTTGACGAGCTGTGCCTTTCTCGGCCTGGCGCGGGCCACCCAAGTAGCCATGGCGGCGCGCCAGGGATCGTTCGTGCAACCGCCCTTGATCGCCTTCGGGCTCGTCTCGCTCGCGGTGGCGGCCGTGTTCATCATCGGGCAGACCGACGTCAAGCGGCTCCTGGCCTACTCCAGCGTGGAGCATGCCGGCTTGCTCGTCCTCGGACTCGGCCTCGGTGGAGTGGGTGTGTACGGCAGCGTGCTCCATTTGATCAACAACGCGCTCGTCAAGGGGCTCCTCTTCCTGGCGGTGGGAAACGTCGTGCTCGCCACGGGGACCGCCACGGCAGCGTCCGTCGCAGGGCTGAAGCGGGCGCTCCCCGCCTCCGGCGTGCTCCTGCTCGCGGGCCTGTTGGCCGTCAGCGGCTCCCCGCCATTTGGCCCGTTTCTGAGCGAGTTCACGATCCTGCGAGCGGCCATGAGCGGCGGACATCTGTGGGTCGCGGCTGTCATGCTGATGCTGCTCGTAATGATCTTCATCGGTCTCGCTGCCATGATCCTCGAGATCGTCTACCGGCCAGCGGCGACGCATGAGGCGGTGAGTCGCGAGAGCGGGTGGCTCGTGGCAGGGCCGGTGGTCCTCGGGCTGGGAGTCCTCGCGCTCGGCATCGTCATTCCAGGCCCACTGCGGGTGCTCTTGTCGCTCGCCGCCGCGGCCCTCGGTGGCGCGGCTCCGTGAGCCGATTTAACGAGCTGGGCCTTCGCAACCGTCGGGCCATCGGGTGGTCGGCCGTCCCGCGCGAATCGGTGGACGCCTTCAGTGCCACGGTCCGCGACGCGGTCGCCGGCGGCTGGCGCATCGTTTCGCTCTTCGGCATGCCGGAGGGGAGCGACGGCACCTGCCTCGTCGCGATTCTCGCCGATGACGCCCGCAGCGAGCTCGGGGCCACGAGCGCTTTGGTCGGGGAGCAATACCCGGCGCTCGCGCCGGCCTGCCCCCAGGCGCACGTCTTCGAGCGTGAGATCGCCGAGCAATGCGGCGTGGTTCCCCAAGGCCATCCCTGGCTGAAGCCGCTGCGCCGGCATCCGGCGGATCATTTGCCGCCCGCCTGCCGCCCGCGCCCGGTGAACCGCGAGGCGTACCCGTTCTTCCAGATGGGAGGCGACGAAGTGCACGAAGTGGCAGTCGGCCCCGTGCATGCGGGCGTCATCGAACCGGGCCACTTCCGCTTTCAGGCGTACGGCGAGCGGGTGCTGTTCCTCGAGATCATGCTCGGCTACCAGCACCGGGGCGTTGAGCGACTGCTCGAGGATTCCGACCGCGACCGCGCCGTGCTCGTCGCTGAGTCGATCGCCGGAGACACCGTGGTTGGCCACGCGGGTGCGTACTGCGGCGCGATCGAGGCGCTCGCCCGCAGCCGGAAGACCCCACGGGGGCAGACGGTCCGGGGAATCGCGCTCGAGCTCGAGCGCTTGGCCAATCACCTCGGGGACCTCGGTGCCATCGCGGGCGACATCGCGTTCCAGCCGGCGGCCGCGTACCTGGGCCGGTTGCGGGGCGAATGCCTCAACCTCTTGATGACGCTTTCCGGCAATCGCTACGGCCGGGGCCTCGTCCGACCGGGGGGGGCGGCATTCGACGTCACGCCCGCCATGGCCGACGAGATGCGCGACCGGCTCGAACGCCTGGGTGGGGAGCTCGAACCGGTGCTCGCCCTGATGTTCGAGAGCGCGTCGGTCCAGGCCCGGCTCGAGGGCGTCGGCGTCGTGCCGCGCAGCGCCTGTGTTGAGTATGGCTTCGTCGGCCCGGTTGCCCGGGCGTGCGAGCTGCCGCGGGACGTGCGACACGATCACCCCTGGGGGATCTTCCGCTTCGCCCACATCCCGGTGGCCACGGCGTGGGCCGGCGACGTCCTGGCGCGCGCCCTGGTCCGGCGGCTGGAGATCGAGCGGTCGCTCGAGTTCACGATTGAACAGCTGGGAGCACTCCCCAAAGGCCCAGCACGGGTGGATTGCGGCCCGCTGCGACCGAATGAAGTGACCGTGGCGATGGTCGAGGGATGGCGGGGCGAGATCGTCCACGTGGTGATCACCGACGACAGCGGGCGCGTCCGCCGGCACAAGGTCATGGACCCGTCGTTCCACAACTGGAGTGCGTTGACGTTGGCGATGCCCGGGAACGAAATCTCGGATTTCCCGGTCTGCAACAAGAGCTTCAACCTGTCCTACGCCGGGCATGACCTCTGACCTGAGGGCCTAAGCGGTGTTCGATTGGCTGAAAACGCGGCTCCAACAGGGCATCCGCACGTCCCGCTTTCCCCGCGAGGGCGCCGATTTCCCAGAGCGCTTTCGGGGCCTGCCGATTCGTGATCCGGCGAGATGCGGGGACGGATGCCGGCAGTGCGCGGGGCGGGCGCCGTCAGCCTTCCTGAAGATGCAGCCGCATGGGCTCGTCGAGCTGGATCTGGGTGCGTGTCTGTTCAGTCCGGAGGAGGTCAGCGCGTGCTCGGAAGGGGCGGTCAACTACAGCCGCGACTATCGCATGGCTACGTCCACGCGTGACGCGCTGGTCACCCCGACTGGCGAGGTTGAGCTAGCACGGGCCCTCAATGAGCGCGCCCGGAAGTTGTTTGCACGCTCCCTGCGGCTCCGTTCGGTCGTCGCGGGGAGCTGCAATGGCTGCGAAGCAGAGCTTGTCGCCCTGGGCAACGTCGTCTTCGACCTCGGCCGCTTCGGCGTGCAGTTCGTGGCCTCCCCGCGGCACGCCGACGGCATCGTGGTGACCGGCGCGGTGAACACCAACATGCGGGGCGCGCTCGAGAAGACGTACGAGGCGGTCCCGGCCCCGAAGGTCGTCATTGCCGTCGGGGCGTGCGCGCTCAGTGGAGGGCCGTTTGCGGGCAGCCCGGAAGTCGCGGGCGGCGTCGGTGGGATCCTGCCCGTGGACCTCTGGGTCCCCGGGTGCCCTCCCCATCCGCTCACGACCCTTGACGGCCTCCTGCGCTTGTTAGGCGCTATCGCAAGCGGCAACCACAAAGAGACCCGATAGCTCTCCCTGCTACTTCTTCGGCGGCTGCCGGGGCGGATCCTTAGGGTTTTGTGGTTGGGGTGGTCCAGGTTGCTTGGTGCCTGGCTTGGGCTGGCCGGGGGTCGGCGATTTCTGCGGTAGCGGCCAGGCGGGCGGCGGGCTCCCCTTACCCGGTTGGCCGGGGCTGGACGGGCTAGTCACGGTGGATGTTCCTCCTTGCCTGGGGGCGTGGCCAGCGGTCCTTTGCCACGCACTCCGGAGTAAGACTGAGTAAAATGGCGTACTTCTTGACCGCCACGGTAACTCTACGTATGGTAGCCGGGAGCGGTCAAGTGTCGTGCGCGCGCGATGGTAGCCTATTTGACCGACGCGGGGATGGATATGGACGATCGCCTGATGACCGTCAAGGAATTGGCCGCCTATCTCCATCTCAACGAGCGGACCGTGCTGAAGCTGGCGGCGGAAGGCCCGCTGCCCGCGGTCAAGGTGGGCAATCAGTGGCGGTTCCGGAAGGCCATGATCGACACCTGGCTTGATGACCAGATGCTCGGCATCAGTCGCCGCTACGTCGACCCGCCTCGTACGGAGCGAGCCGGTTGGCTGCTGCTCGACCTCGCGAGCTGCTTCGCGCCCAGCCACATCCTTCCTGATCTCGCGGCCCGCACCAAGACCACGGCAGTGGAAGAGCTAGCGGCTCACGCCCACTCGTTGGGGCTCGTGCGCGACAAGACGTGGTTCGTGGGCGGCCTGATCGAGCGGGAGAACGTGATGCCGAGCGCTACTGGAAACGGCATTGCGTTTCTGCACACCCTGCACCGGGATCCCGAACACGTCGTCCGTCCGTTCATGATCCTCGGGAGATCGAAGCCCGGGGTGGACTTCGACGCGCTCGACGGGGGGCCGACGCATCTCTTCTTCGTGCTCGGGCTCAAATATGAGGAGCTTCATCTTCCCTGGCTGACGAAGCTGTCGCACATGGTCGCGCGCCCTGCGGCGGTCGGGGCGCTTCTCGCGGCAGCGGATGCGGCGGCCATCTACGAAGCCCTCGCCGAGGCGGAGCGCAAACTCCAGGCACCGGCAGCAGCGGTGCCGTGACGGACTGTCGAGCAAGCGGCGACGCGGAGCGTTATGAGCTGGTGGGATTCCTTGGCGCTGGTAGGTGTGGCGGGCCTGATGCTCGGGATGGCGGGTGCCGCGATCACGCTGTTGCGAGTGCTGCCATGGGGGAAAGACTGGAATGTAGGGGGCTACGCCTAGTGTTGGGCCTTACCCGTTACGCGCCGTTCTTCGGCCCCTTGCGGTTCTTCGGTTTCGGCCGCGCGGCTCCCTTGGGGGGGGAGCTGCGCTTCTGAGTCGCCGGCGACTGCCCGAGCTGCCGCAGTACGTACTCGAGGATGCCGCCGTGGCGGTAGTACAGCAGCTCTTGCGGCGTGTCGATGCGTAGCACGGCGCGGAACTCGATGACCGTGCCGTCCGCTCGCGTCGCCCTCACCGTCAGCTCCTTCCCGCGCGGAAACCCTTCGGCGAGTATCTCGGCGAGACCTGCGATGTCGTAGCGCTCGGTGCCTGACAGCCGCAGGGCCTCGGCGCCTTCGTTGGGGAGGAACTGCAGCGGCAGGATCCCCATGCCGACCAGGTTCGACCGATGAATCCGCTCGTAGCTTTGCGCGATCACCGCGCGCACGCCCAGCAGCCGCGGGCCCTTGGCGGCCCAGTCGCGTGACGATCCGGCGCCGTACTCCTTGCCCGCCAGCACGAGCAGCGGGGTCCCCTCCTCGCGGTACTTCACCGAGGCGTCGTAGATCGTCATCTGCTCCCCGTCGGGGAGATGCACCGTGATCGGCCCCTCGGTGCCCGGGGCGAGCTGGTTCTTCAGGCGCACGTTGGCGAAGGTGCCGCGCACCATGACTTCGTGGTTCCCCCGGCGCGAACCGTAGGAATTGAAGTCGGCAGGCTCGACGCCGTGGGCGATCAGGTGCTGGCCGGCGGGGCTGGTCTTGCGGATCGAGCCGGCCGGCGAGATGTGGTCCGTTGTGATGCTGTCGCCCAGCAGGCAGAGGACGCGGGCGCCGCGGATGTCCTCGATCGGTCCGGGGACTGCGGGCATGTCGTCGAAGTAAGGTGCGCGCCGGATGTAGGTGGAGCTCGGGTCCCACGCGAACCGGTCACCCCGGGGAACCGGCAGCCCGGCCCAGCGCTCGTCGCCCTTGAAGACCTCGGCGTACTCCTTGTGGAACATCGCCGACTGGATCGAGCTGCGGATCGCCGCGTCCACGTCCTTGGCGGACGGCCAGATGTCGCGCAAGTAGACCGGCTTGCCGTCCTCCCCCTGGCCGAGGGGCTCGCGCTCGAGATCGAGGTCGATCCGGCCGGCGAGTGCGTAGGCGACGACGAGCGGAGGCGACGCGAGGTAGTTGGCGCGCACCTCCTGCTGGATGCGCCCTTCGAAGTTGCGGTTCCCCGAGAGCACGGCGCACGCGACCAGCTCGCCTTCCGCGATCGCGGCGGAGACGGGCTCGGGCAAGGGTCCCGAGTTTCCGATGCAGGTAGTGCACCCGTAGCCCACGAGGTGGAAGCCCAGCCGCTCCAGGGAGGGGAGCAGGCCGGCCTGGCGCAGGTAGTCGGTGACAACCTTGGAGCCGGGGGCCAGGCTGGTTTTGACCCATGGTGCCGTGCGCAACCCCTTCGCGACCGCGTTCTTCGCGACCAGGCCCGCCGCCACCATCACCGACGGGTTCGACGTATTGGTACAGCTCGTGATCGCAGCGATCACGACGGAGCCGTGCCGCAGCTGATGGGCGGTGCCGCCGATGGTGAGATCGATGTGGGTGCGGCGCTGCGGCGGC
>WNGR01002544.1_pt1 | contig 20308 bp, 20 predicted proteins | sample 5407581 | NCBI WGS metagenome assembly WNGR01 (sample SAMN13153383, study PRJNA577476) | soil metagenome | isolation source: 80 cm soil or saprolite under Garry oak tree replicate 2 | place: USA:California | collected 2016-06-15 | reverse complement strand
AGTTGACGACGATAGCCCCGAGCGCCGCGCCCACCAGCGTGCCGCGACCGCCGACCGCGACCCAGATCACCGCCTCGATCGAATTGCCGGGTGCGAATTCGGATGGATTGATGATGCCGACCTGCGGCACATAGAGCGCACCGGCGACGCCGGCTATGCAGGCCGACACCGTGAACACAAACAGCTTGTAGGATTCGACGCGGTAGCCGAGGAAGCGCGTGCGCGATTCCGCATCACGCACCGCGATCAGCACCTTGCCGAGCTTGGACGAGACAATGGCGCGGCAGAGCAGGAAGCCGGCGATCAGCGCCAGGGAGCTCAGCGCAAACAGCGCCGCGCGCGTGCCTTCCGCCTAAGGCGAGCAGCAGCGCATAAGTCATCGCCTGCGTGATGATCGACAAATAGACGCCGGTGACGCGGGAGCGGAAGGCGAGCCAGCCGAAGCAGAACGCGAGCAGGCCGGGCACGAACAGCACCATCAGCGCCGCGAACCAGAACATGTCGAAGCCGTACCAGGACCAGGGCAGCTTCGAATAGTTCAGGAACACCATGAAGTCGGGCAGGACCGGATTGCCATAGACGCCGCGCGTCCCGATCTGCCGCATCAGATACATGCCCATCGCATAGCCACCGAGCGCGAAGAATGCGCCATGGCCGAGCGAGAGGATGCCGCAATAGCCCCAGATCAGGTCGATCGAGAGCGCCAGGATCGCGTAGCAGACATATTTGCCCCAGAGCGCGACCAGGTAGGTCGGCACTTGCAGGAACGAGCCCGCGGGCAGCAACAGGTTGGAGAGCGGAATCAGGATTCCGCAGGCTGCGACGACGGCGAGGAAGATCGTCGCGCCGCGGTCCAGCGATCGCGTCAGCATGTGAGGGGTCATGCTTCCACCGCACGGCCCTTGAGCGCGAACAGGCCGCGCGGGCGCTTTTGAATGAACAGGATGATCAGAACCAGGATGGCGATCTTGCCGAGCACGGCGCCGGCGACCGGCTCCAGGAACTTGTTGGCGATGCCGAGCGTGAAGGCGCCGACCAGCGTGCCCCAGAGATTGCCGACGCCGCCGAACACCACGACCATGAAGCTGTCGATGATGTAGCTCTGGCCGAGATTGGGGCTGACATTGTCGATCTGCGACAGCGCCACGCCGGCAATGCCCGCGATCCCCGAGCCGAGACCGAAGGTCAGCGCGTCGACCCGCGAGGTGGCGATGCCCATCGAGGCCGCCATGCGGCGGTTCTGCGTGACCGCGCGCATCTCGAGGCCAAGCGCGGTGTAGCGCAGCATCGCGAGCAGGATCGCGAACACCGCGAGCGTGAAGCAGAGGATCCAGAGCCGGTTATAGGTGATGGTGATCTGGCCGAGCTCGAACGCGCCGCTCATCCAGGAGGGATTGCCGACCTCGCGATTGGTCGGACCGAACATGGTGCGCACCGCCTGCTGGAGCACCAGCGACAGGCCCCAGGTCGCAAGCAGCGTTTCCAGCGGGCGGCCATAGAGGAAGCGGATGATGCTGCGCTCGATCAGGACACCGATCGCGCCGGCGACGAGGAAGGCGAGCGGCACGGCGATCAGCAGCGAATAATCGAACAGGCCGGGATAACGGGTGCGGATCACCTCCTGCACCACGAAGGTGGTGTAGGCCCCGATCATCACCATCTCGCCATGCGCCATGTTGATGACGCCCATCACGCCAAAGGTGATGGCGAGGCCGATCGCGGCGAGCAACAGCACCGAGCCAAGCGAAAGGCCGTACCAGGCATTCTGCACCGTGGACCAGATCGCAAGCGAGCTCTGGATCGAGCCGATTGCGCTCGCTGCCGCCTTGGTCACCGAGGCCGGCTGGTCGCCCATGCCGGTGAGCAGCCCCAGCGCTTCCTGGTCGCCGCGCGCCTTGATGGTGGCGACAGCTTCGAGCTTCTCGACCTCGGTGGCGTCCGACTTGAACAGCAGGATCGCCGCACGGGCGTCGCCCAGTGCAGCCTTGATGGATTTGTTGGTCTCCTTGGCGAGCGCGCCATCGACCGCCTCGAGCGCGGTCTCCTCATGCGACTTGAAGACGGATTGCGCGGCCTGGAGGCGCGTCCCGATATCTGGAGACTGGAGCGTCAGGCTGCCGATCGCGGCATCGACGCTGCGGCGCAGGCGGTTGTTGAGGCGGACCGCGCTCGCGCTGTCGGGCACGCTGGCCACGGCCTGGCCGGTCGCGGCATCGATCGACTTGCCGTCGGCGCCGGTAACGTAAACCTTCTTGCTGTCCGGATCGGCCATGAGGCGGCCGTCCTGGAGCGCGCTGATGATGGGGAAGGCCAGCGCGTTACCACTGCTCGCGACCACGCCGATCGCCTCTTCCGTATCGGAATAATCATCGTTGGCGAATTTGGCGACCGCATCCTCGAACGGACCGGCAAAGGCCGGCAGCGCGAACGCGATCAGGAACAACGAGAGAATAAAGGTGCAGAAACGAGCGGACAAATTAGTTGGCACTGTGGATCACCCCGGCAGAAGTGGGGAGAAGGCGGCGGAATAGCCGCCTTCTCCCGTCGTGCAATGAGCTTCAGATTCGGATCAGGAGCCCGAGCCGAGGCACTTGTTGGTCTTGGTGTTGAAGTTGCCGCACTTCTTGCCGACCCAGTCGCCGACCAGGTCCTTGGAGCCGTCGAGTTCCTTCGACCAGGCATCGCCAGCAACGAGACCGGGCGTCTTCCAGACCACGTCGAACTGACCGTTCGCCTTGATCTCGCCGATGAACACCGGCTTGGTGATGTGGTGGTTCGGAAGCATCTTGGAGGTGCCGCCGGTCAGGTTCTTGGCTTCGATGCCCGGGAGAGCGTCGATGACCTTGTCCGGATCGGTCGACTTGACCTTCTCGACCGCCTTGACCCACATGTCAAAGCCGATCACGTGCGCTTCCATCGGATCGTTGGTCACGCGCTTCGGATTCTTGGTGTAGGTCTGCCACGCCTTGATGAACTTCTCGTTCTCCGGCGACTTGATCGACTGGAAGTAGTTCCAGGCGGCGAGATGGCCGAGCAGCGGTTTGGTGTCGATGCCGGCGAGCTCTTCCTCACCCACCGAGAACGCGACCACCGGGATGTCCTTCGCCTTGATCCCCTGGTTGCCGAGCTCCTTGTAGAAAGGAACGTTGGCGTCGCCGTTGATGGTCGAGACCACCGCGGTCTTCTTGCCGGCCGAGCCGAACTTCTTGATGTCGGCCACGATCGTCTGCCAGTCGGAGTGACCGAACGGCGTGTAGTTGATCATGATGTCTTCCTGGGCGACACCCTTCGACTTCAGATAGGCTTCCAGGATCTTGTTGGTGGTGCGCGGATAGACGTAGTCGGTGCCCGCGAGCACCCAGCGCTTCACCTTCTCGTCCTTCATCAGATAGTCGACGGCGGGGATCGCCTGCTGGTTCGGCGCAGCACCCGTGTAGAACACGTTACGCTCGCTCTCCTCGCCCTCGTACTGCACGGGGTAGAACAGGATGTTGTTCAGCTCCTTGAACACCGGGAGCACCGACTTGCGCGACACCGAGGTCCAGCAGCCGAACACGACGGCGACCTTGTCCTTGGTGATCAGCTCGCGCGCCTTTTCGGCGAACAGCGGCCAGTTCGAAGCGGGGTCGACGACGACGGCCTCGAGCTTCTTGCCGAGCACGCCGCCCTTCTTGTTCTGCTCGTCGATCAGAAAGAGGATGGTGTCCTTCAGCGTGGTTTCGCTGATCGCCATGGTGCCCGAAAGAGAGTGAAGCACGCCGACCTTGATGGTGTCGTCCGCGGCCTTGGCACCGGAAATGGAAGCCAGACCGAGCATCAGTCCGGCGGTCGCGGCGAGCACGCCGCGGCGGCTAAATGACGCCGCTATATCGTGAGTGGATTTGTTAAGCATGAGTGTATCATCTCCCTGACGCAGACGTGAAATAGACGCTGCGAAACGGCCCCACGGCCGCCTGCGATTAACGGAATCGCAAGAACCATGCCATGGCCTAAGCACACACTAAGCCATTGGCTGGATTTGATAATTTGACCGTTATCAAAGTTTCGCCGCAGTCCATTTGCTCAAAAAATGAGCGAATAAAATGTATGCCAATGCGGCACTCAGTCTATTTTCTGAGCAAAAACCTGCTTCTGGCTAAAATTCCGGCATAACTATTTTTGCACCGCAGTCGACGCCAGTAGAACGCCCGCCTTGAAAGCGCCGCGCCGATGTTCCATATAGCGCCTGAGATCGCTCGCGAATCGAGCGGTCGTTGCGAGCCGCGTGTTCTTAAGCCCTTACGGGTCTCTGGCTTGCCCCATCCCATCAAGCCATCCGACACCCCAAACACGCAGGTGTCTTCTCGACACCCTCTCGCGCGTGCCCCGCCGACTGCGCCGGGCGCTCGTATTTGACATGGAAAGAACCCATCTTTTGACTTCGTTTCAGGATTTCGGCCTCGCCGAACCGATCGCGCGCGCTCTCACCGAAGAGAAGTACGTCACACCCACCCCCATCCAGGCCCAGACCATCCCGCTGGCATTGACCGGCCGCGATGTCGTCGGCATCGCCCAGACCGGAACCGGCAAGACCGCGGCCTTCGCGCTGCCGATCCTGCACCGCCTGATCGAGAACCGCATCAAGCCGCAGCCGAAGACCTGCCGGGTGCTGGTGCTCTCGCCGACCCGCGAATTGTCCGGCCAGATCCTCGACAGCTTCAACGCCTATGGCCGCCACGTTCGGCTCGCCTCGACACTCGCCATCGGCGGCGTGCCGATGGGGCGCCAGGTCCGCGCGCTCATGCCGGGCGTCGACGTGTTGGTCGCGACCCCCGGCCGCCTGCTCGATCTAGTCCAGAGCAACGGGCTCAAGCTTTCGAGCGTCGAATTCCTGGTGCTCGACGAAGCCGACCGCATGCTCGATATGGGCTTCATCAACGATATCCGGAAGATCGTCGCCAAGCTGCCAATCAAGCGGCAGACGCTGTTCTTCTCGGCCACGATGCCGAAGGACATCGCCGAGCTCGCGGACGCCATGCTGCGTGATCCCGCCCGCGTTGCCGTCACCCCGGTGTCTTCGACGGCCGAACGGATCAACCAGCGCGTCCTCCAGATCGACTTCTCGGCCAAGCCCGCCGTCCTGACCAAGCTCCTGAAGAATGAGCCGATCAACCGCGCGCTGGTTTTCACCCGTACCAAGCACGGCGCCGACAAGGTGGTGAAGACGCTCGAGAGGGCCGGCATCGCCGCCAGCGCCATCCATGGCAACAAGTCGCAGAACCATCGCGAGCGGACGTTGGCGCTGTTCCGCTCCGGTGAAATCCGCACGCTGGTCGCCACCGACATCGCCGCCCGCGGCATCGATGTCGACGGCATCACCCACGTCATCAATTTCGACATACCGAATGTGCCCGAGACCTATGTCCACCGCATCGGCCGCACCGCGCGCGCCGGCGCCGAGGGCACCGCGATCTCGCTGGTCGCAGGCGGTGAGGAGCTCGGCTATCTCCGCGACATCGAGCGGCTGATCAAGGTGGCGCTGCCGCGGGAAGACCACCGCACGGACGCCGGCCGCAGTGATCCGGGCTCGCCCCCGTCACAGCAACGGCAGGGCCGGCCGGGCCGCCCGGGCCAGCGCCCGCAGGGCGCAAGGCAAGGTGACGGACGGCGTGCTGACGACAGGCGTAGTGACGGACGGCATAGCGCCGGCAAGCCGAGCGATGGACGGCCCGGTGAAGGTCGGCAAGGTGACGGCAGGCATGTTGACGGACGGCCTGGCGGTAGCCAGAAGGTCTCGAAGGGGTCTCGCCGCCGCCATTCCGGTGCCAATAATAAGATGGGACATTCACAAACCGATCGGCCGGAACAGCGTCCCGCGCATAGCGCCGGCAAGCCTGATGGGATACAAGGCGTGGCCTTTTTACGCCGCGAGAGTCGGCCGATGGGCCAACCGACCCGCAAACCCTATTCGCACTAGCCGTCCACGACCTGGAGAAATTCATGGCTAAGGAAGAGCTGATCCAGTTCGAAGGACTGGTCACCGAAATCCTCCCCGATGCGCGCTATCGCGTGCAGCTCGACGCCGGACACGAGATCGTTGCCTACACCGCCGGCAAGATGAAGAAGAACCGCATCAAGACGCTGGCGGGAGACCGCGTGACGGTGGAGATGTCGCCCTATGACCTCGAAAAGGGCCGGCTGATTTTCCGCCACAAGGACGAACGTCCCAGTGGGGTGGGTGGACCTCCGCGTCCCGGACAGCGCGGCGGCCAGTTCCGCCGCCGGTAAACGGCCCATCCGCGCGCAAGTGCGGAACTAAAATGCTGTTCTGTATGCTGATCCGCCGCTCAAATCGCGGCGGATCAAAAAAACGTGCACGCAGGATTGTTTTGGTGCCTTATTTCCAATAAAATCAGCTAATCGATTTTCGGCCGGACGACATTGGCATCCACCGGTACAGCCGGTTCAGACACGCTGACGACCCTTCCAGAAATTCGATCTAACCTGCCTGCGCGAGTGGGCTCTTACATTGTGTTATCTGAGAAGGAACTACCCCCATGAGCATGGGAACCGTGAAGTGGTTTAACGCGACCAAGGGCTTTGGCTTCATTCAGCCCGACGAAGGCGGACAGGACGTGTTCGTTCACATCAGCGCCGTCGAGCGCGCCGGACTCGGCACGCTGCGCGAAGGCCAGAAGGTCTCCTACGAGATCGTGGCCGATCGGCGGTCCGGCAAGTCGGCTGCCGACAACCTCCGCGACGCAGGCTGATCCGGCCGGGCCTCTGGCCCGGATCGGCTCAAACGAACAGACCAAAGTAAAAGGCCGTGCGGAATGCACGGCCTTTTTTCATCTGATATCGGCGAGCTCGCTCGGCGTCCAGTTTTCAGCACGACGTCGGGACGCCGCCATAGTAAATGCAAGTGACTTGTCGCGGCCGCGTATAGGAGACATCGCTCAGCGTGACGCCCGACTTCAAGACGTATTTGACGGTAGCTGCGTACACGTAGCTCACCTGGCTGAAGATGAGGTAGGTCGACGGAATCAAGAGCGTCGACGGAATCATCGTGGTGACCGTCGTGCCAGCCGCCAGAGACGAAGGCGGAGCCGTCAGCGTGGCCTGCGTCGCAGCGCTCGCAATGGTGGCGGACTTGCTCCATTGAATCTTGGCGACACTGTTGGCGTCGATATAGATCTGAACAATCGTACCGTTCACGAGCGTATCGTCGTAAGGCGAGATGATCGACATGCTTGCCGTGAACGTGTTCTGGAGGTTCGTATCGGTCAACGTCCCCGACGACTGCGACGTCAGATCGGACAGAGTTCGTGCAATCAATGTCACCTTGCGATCGATCGCCACCGCAGATGAGAGCTCGACAGTGCCGAAGAACATCACGAGCATCAGCGGCACGATCACCGCGAATTCGGTTGCAGCGAGCGCCCTGCTGTCTGCGAGGAACTCGCTTGCAGAGGTTCGGATAGCCCGCAAGATTTTCACTATCGCCTGCATGGTTCTGCTCAAATCCGATGGTGCTAGTAGGGCTCGTTCTGGAATGCGGCCGTCGCAGCGAGAAGACGCGTGTTGTTGGTGCTGCTGCAATTCAAGTTGTAGCCGAGCCCGGTCACGAAGAGCGGCCACGGGTAGTAGATCCGCACCACGACGACCTGCCCGGAGGTCCCGGGATTGTACCCCATGGCGGTGAGATCGAGATTGCAGGCGGTGTAGTTGGCGAGGGTTACCGACCCGAAGGAGCTATAACTCTTGACGTCGACGACGAGGCTGTTGCAATCGAACAGCGCCGGGATCTGGCTGCAAACATAGGCCTTGAATGTCGCCTGCGTGCACGGCGTGCTCACGGAGTTCACCGCGCAGGCCGTGACCGAGCCGGACTGCGCCTGACCGGTCAGGACCACGCGGGCGGAATTCTGCGTGATGGTCTCGAGCACTTGGCTCGCGAAGAACATGAGTGCCGTCTCGATGATGGCGAACAACAGCGCGAAGAACATCGGCGCGACCAGCGCGAACTCGACGGCGGCGGATCCACGGCGGTTACCGCGAAACCGGCGCAGCGCGGACCGGAGCGTGAACCTCGAAGGTGCAGGCGATGGCATCGCGTAAAATTCCCCAGCGGCAGCGATCATCTGCCCCGATCAGTAGCGGAAACTGATTGTTTAAGTGTTTCAGGCAATCCGCACCTGCTGGACCGCACCGTTAAGCGCGGGTTAACCACACCGGCGCGCGGACGCGGAGGACAGATGCCCTGCCGCGCACGACAGCGCCCGGGCGGACCGCATGGTCTCGCCCGGTAATACCGTTATTCGGTCTTGCTAGCTGGTCTTGCTAGTTGGTCTTGGCGGCCGCGCCAGCGTTGCCGCCGCTGCTGGCATTGCTGCTCAGCGAGCCGGCCTGGTTCATCGTGGTGTTGAAGTAGTTGTCGCTGTCGCCGAGCGTTACGCGGCGCTGGCAGACCGGCAAGCAGCTATAGGACTCCCGCTCGACACCGCGATAGACGGTGACGAGCCGGTCGCTCGGGCCTTCGACCTGGATCTGGCGGTCGACCAGGATCTCGCCACCACGATCGAGCGCGATGAAGTTGGTGGCACCGTAGCCTTTCCCGGTCACGACGATCATGCCACCGGGCTGGAGCGTGACGTCGGCGATCAGGGGATTCCCGACGACGATCGTTGCCACCTTGCCGGGTAGCCGCACGAGCTTGGCCTGGTCGACATTGACGGCGATGGTATCGGCGGTGGACTCGGCAAGTCCGGCCGCCGGCGAGGCCAGCATGGCGGCCGCAGCCAGAAGACAGACACGCGCATGACGGCGCAGGAACTCTTTACGCATACTCTTACCCCGGGACGTACAAGCCGGCAGAAGCGATTCGAAAAGCGGAGCCGGCGCCCGACCCGGCTAACCTGCCCTCAATTCGTGAACGTTCCGCAAATTCGCCGACTATTGTTTGAACGGATTGGCGTTTTGCGGCCCCGGATGCCGTCCTAGTGGCGGAACGGATAAGCGAGCTGGCCCGCGATCTCCTTGGGCATGGTCGCTTCGTCCTTGCCGTAATCCTGCGGCAGCTCACCCTTCGGCATGCGGAAGGTGCCGAACAGCACGTCCCAGATCGGGAAGGTGCCGGCAAAATTGGTGTCGCCGCCCTCTTCGAGCGAGGTGTGGTGCCAGCGATGGAACACCGGCGTCGCCAGCACGTATCTGAACGGCCCGAAGGTCCAGTTCAGGTTGGCGTGCACGAATGCCGAATGGAAGGTGGTGAACGGGCCGACCCAGATCATGACGTTCGGCGAAATGCCGGCCATCAACAGCACGACATCGACGCCGATCGTGCCGAGCATCAGGTTCACCGGATGGAAGCGGGCCGCGGAAATCCACCCAAGCTCCTCCGAAGAGTGATGGATCGCGTGGTACTTCCAAAACCCGCCGCCGTGGAACAGCCGGTGCAGCCAGTACAGCATGAAATCGGCCGCGACCAGGAACAGCACGCCCTGCATCCAGAGCGGCAATTGCGACAGCGGCCCGTGGCCATCGTCGTAGAAGGCGATCAGCTCGTCGGCATCGTGAATGTTGAAGACGACGCCGGCGGTGACGATCAGAAGGCCGATCCGCATGGTGCGGGCGAACACCGGAACGAAGAACCAGTAGCAGATGTCGGTCACGATCTCCCGCTTGCGCCACCACGGCGCGCCGGGATTGCAGGCCCAGAAATGCTCGAGCACCGTGAAGACCACCGCCAGCATGAAGGTGACGGGGATCACCTTCTCGATGGTCTCGCCGAGCATCAGGGCGACTTGCATGGGTAGGCTCGACATCGTCGCCTCTCTTCCAAACTGCGGATCCTGTCTACGCCTACTCCGCGAAATTTAAGGGAGGGTGAAGTTGATGGCGCGTTTGGGACCGGAGCGAATTGCGCCAGCCGTTTTAAGGCGAAATTCACTCTGGCCAAAAGCATCGCGCCGCGGCCGCGTTTGCGCGGTCGAATTAACTCTACCGAAAGAGCTCGGCTTACATGGTTGTCGTGTCAAGACAGCGCCGAACGAGGCGACCCCACCCCAGATGGAGTTTAGTTCATGAAGAACCTGATTGCGCGTTTCGTGAAGGATGAATCCGGCGCCACCGCCATCGAATACGGTCTGATCGCCGCCGGCATCGCGCTGGCCATCATCACCGTCGTCAACAACCTCGGCACCACGCTGAACGCCAAGTTTGGCTCGATCAGCTCTTCGCTGAAGTAAGCGACCGACAAACGATTGCAAAAGCCCCGGACCTCCGGGGCCTTTGTTTTTTTGGACACGGCGAGTTCCAGTGGCGTTGCGCAGGTACAGAACCGATGCCGCGGTTGCGGCGAGCGAGGCGGAAACGGCGCGAGCCGACGCGTCGGTCTATTGGGTCTGCCTTGCGCTGCTGCTCGCGGTGGTCACGCTCGCGACGCGCATCGCCAGCATCTGGTGAGGCCGCCGGCACCGGGTCGCCGGCTCCGAGGACGCTGCCGCCATTGTCGGTTTGTTTAGCACTGCCGGCTAGCATGCGGCGACGCCCCGATCCGGCGACTGACCCAGGCCTCAAGACGCAGCCCATGATCCTCGACCTCGCGCGCCTTCTGCTCTTCCCGGCCCTGATCGCGTTCGCCGCGGCCAGCGATCTCTTCACGATGACCATCTCGAACCGCGTCTCGCTGGCGCTGGTTGCAGGCTTCTTCGTGCTCGCCATTGCCGGTGGCATGGCACCGTACGACATGCTGGGCCATGTCGGCGCCGGCGCACTTGTTCTGGTCGTAGCGTTCACCTGCTTTGCGATGGGCTGGGTCGGCGGCGGCGACGCGAAGGTCGCGGCCTCCGTGGCACTCTGGTTCGGTTTCGCACAGTTGATGAACTTCCTGCTCTACGCCTCGCTGTTCGGCGGAGCGCTGACGCTGCTCCTGCTCCAATTCCGGCAATGGCCGTTGCCCTATGGGCTCGCCGGCCAGGCCTGGCTTGCGCGGCTGCACGCCAAGGAGAGCGGCATTCCCTACGGCATCGCGCTCGCGCTGAGCGCACTGATGGTCTACCCGGAGACCGAATGGGTGAAAGCGATCGACCTCGCTCACCTCGCAATGCGCTGAAAGTCCCGCATAAACCCGGCGTTAAGCCGATTTAGATACGCCTCATTAACCATGCTTTGACGAATAGCTGGTCAACTGCCGATTACGGCGGCGTCAGCGTCGCGGCGTTTTGTTGGAAAGTGAAGCGTATGAATAGGGCACGCATTGTCGTCCTGACGGTCGCCATCTGCGCCGGCGGCATCGCCGCGTATCTGGCGAGCGGCTCGGACAATTCTGCGCCGCCTCCGGCTCCGGTCGCGCAGCTTCCCACCGTCGACGTGCTGGTGGCCAAGGCCGACATCGGCCTCGGCCAGACCCTGAAGCCGGAAGACGTGCAGTGGCAGACCTGGCCGACCGCGACCGCCAGCTCCACCTTCATCCGCCGCAGCGAGCGTCCCGAGGGCGCGACCCAGGTCATCGGCTCGATCGCGCGCGCCCCCTTCATCCAGGGTGAGCCGATCCGCGACCAGAAGCTGGTCAAGGCCGATGGCTCCGGCTTCATGGCCGCGATCCTGCCGACCGGCATGCGCGCCATCTCCACCGAAATCTCGCCGGAGACCGGCGCCGGCGGCTTCATCCTGCCTAACGATCGCGTCGACGTGCTTCTCACGCGCCGCCTCAAGAACCCGGACCAGACCGCCGGCGCCCAGGATGTCGTCACGTCCGAGATCATCCTGGTCAATGTCCGCGTACTGGCGATCGATCAGGCGCCGAAGGAGAAGGACGGCCAGAACGCGGTGATCGGCAAGACCGTGACGTTGGAACTCAATTCCGCACAAACCCAGGTGCTTTCCTCGTCCCGCCAGGCCGGAACGCTTTCGCTGGCGCTGCGCAGCATCGCCGACGTCAAGATGAGCGAGATCACGCTCGATGAATCCGCGCAGAAGCGCGACGGCGTTTCGATCATTCGCTACGGTATCCCAAGCTCGACGGCGAAGGCACGATGAGGACTGTCGATATGAAATGCAGGGCAGATTTGGCGACGATGCGAACCTCAATGGTCCGCGCCCTGTCGTTTTCGGCCGCCTTCGCGCTGACGCTCAACCCGGTGCTCACCCCCGTGGTCGCCGCAGACTATCGTCCCGCGGTGCCGGTTGCGGCCGACGGCCAGATGAACGCGCGCTTCCTCTCGCTCGGCATCGGCAAGTCGATCGTGATCGACCTGCCGCGCGACATCAAGGACGTGCTGGTGGCCGATCCCAAGATCGCCAATGCGGTGGTGCGCTCGTCCCAGCGCGCCTACATCATCGGCGCCTCGGTCGGCCAGACCAACATCGTGTTCTTCGATTCCGCCGGCCAGCAGATCGCCGCCTATGACATCGCGGTCAAGCGCGACCTCAACGGCGTGCGTGCCGCGCTGAAGCAGATCCTGCCCAATTCCGACATCCAGATCGACGGCCTTGGCGACGGCGTCGTCCTGAGCGGCTCGGCGGCCAACCCGGTTGAAGCGCAGCAGGCCAACGATCTCGCCGCGCGCCTCGCCGGCGGCGCCGACAAGGTGGTGAACTCGATCGTGGTCCGTGGCCGCGACCAGGTCATGCTGAAGGTGACGGTCGCCGAAGTCGCGCGCAACATCGTCAAGCAGCTCGGCATCGACCTCACCGCCAACCTCAATTACGGCACATCGGTCGTGAGCTTCAGCAACTCCAACCCGTTCACGGCGCTTGGCCACAATCTCGTGGACGGCAACGCTCTGACCACGAAGTTCGGCGCGACCCCGTCTGTGCAGGCCACCCTGCGCGCGATGGAAACCGCAGGCGTGATCCGTACGCTGGCCGAGCCGAATCTGACCGCGATCTCGGGTGAATCGGCGACCTTCATCGCCGGCGGCGAGTTCCCGGTGCCGGCAGGCTATGCTTGCGACCCGACCACGCATGTCTGTACCACCCAGATCAGCTTCAAGAAGTTCGGCATCTCGCTCAACTTCACGCCCGTTGTGCTGACCGAAGGCAAGATCAGCCTGCGGGTGATGACCGAAGTGTCGGAACTCTCCAACGATAACGCGATCACGCTGTCGCAGGCGGTGACCTCGACCTCGGTGAACTCGCTGACGGTGCCCTCGATCAGAACCCGCCGCGCGGAGACCTCGCTCGAAATTCCCTCCGGCGGCGCCATGGCGATGGCCGGCCTGATCCAGCAGCAGACCAAGCAGGCGGTCAGCGGATTGCCGGGCCTGATGCAGCTCCCGGTCCTCGGCTCGCTGTTCCGCAGCCGTGACTTCGTCAACAACTCGACCGAGCTGGTCGTGATCGTGACGCCCTATATTGTACGCGCGGTCGCGCAGAAGGACCTGTCGCGGCCGGATGACGGTTTCTCGGCGCCCGCGGACCCGCAGGCCGAACTGATCGGCAACATCAACCGAATCTACGGCGTGCCCGGCAAAACCGAGCCGGCAAAGAACTACCGCGGCACTTACGGCTTCATCACCGACTGAAGCGGAACGGGGACTTCGTTATGACCACAAGACCACCCCAGATTCGCAGACGCGCCATCGGCCTCGGTGGCGCGCTGATCGGTATCGCGCTCGCGCTCGGCGGCTGCCAGCATGACGAAGTGGCCACCGCTTCCATTCCCGACGACTACAAGCAGCGTCATCCGATCGCGATCGAGGAGCAGAACCGCTCGATCGTCGTCTTCGTCGGTCACGCCCGCGGCGGCTTGACCGCAGCCCAGCGCGCCGACGTGATGGGCCTGGCGTCGACCTGGCTGCACGAGGGCACCGGCGCCATCCATATCGACGTGCCGTCCGGAACGCCCAATGCGCGTCCGGTGGCGGAATCGATGCGTGAGATCCAGGCGATGCTGGCAGCAGCGGGCGTTCCGCCGCGCGGCGTCATCGCCCGTCCCTACCAGCCGGAAGACAAGCGCTTCCTGCCGCCGATCCGGATGACCTATTCCAAGATCGCCGCGGTCGCGGGCCCCTGCGGCGTGTGGCCAGAGGACATCGGTCCTTCGATGAAGAACAAGAGCTGGTTCGAGAACAAGGACTATTACAATTTCGGCTGCGCCTATCAGCGCAACCTCGCGGCCATGGTCGACAATCCGTCGGACCTCGAGCAGCCGCGGCCCGAAACACCGGCCTACACGGCGCGGCGCACCGCCGCCTTCGAGAAGTATCGCAAGGGAATTCCGACGGCGGTCACCTATCCCGAGGCCGAACGGGCCAAACTCAGCGATACCGGCAAATGATCAGCTACGCCCGCCAGACTCAAGAAGAGCAGTCGGAGGCCTCTCCGCCGGTCGAGGAGCATATTGCGCCCGCGCCGCGCGTCTCTGTCCAGGCCTTCTGCGAGACCGTGGAGACCGCCGCCGCCGTGCAATCGGCCGGCGAGGATCGCCGTCTCGGCAAGGCCCATCTGAAGATCCAGATGGGCGGCATGGCGGCTGCGATCGAAGCCTACCGCTCGGCGCCGACGCCGAACGTGATCGTGCTCGAGAGCGATGCCCGCAACGACCTGTTGAGCGGTCTCGACCAGCTCGCCACCGTCTGTGACGCCGGCACTCGCGTGGTCGTGATCGGCCGGATCAACGACGTCATGCTCTACCGCGAGCTGGTCCGCCGCGGCGTCAGCGACTACGTGATCGCGCCGGTTGGCGCGATCGACGTCGTGCGCTCGATCTGCAACCTGTTCTCGGCGCCGGAAGCCAAGGCGGTCGGTCGCATCATCGCCGTGGTCGGTGCCAAGGGCGGCGTCGGCGCCTCCACCATTTCCCACAACGTCGCCTGGGCGATCGCGCGGGACCTCGCGATGGACGCGGTGGTTGCCGATCTCGACCTCGCCTTCGGCACCGCCGGTCTCGACTACAACCAGGACCCGCCGCAGGGCATCGCGGACGCCGTGTTCTCGCCCGATCGCGTCGATACCGCCTTCATCGACCGCCTGCTGTCGAAATGCACGGACCACCTCAGCCTGCTGGCAGCACCGGCGACGCTGGACCGGGTCTATGACTTCGGATCCGACGCCTTCGATTCGGTGTTCGACACGCTGCGCGCGACCATGCCCTGCATCGTGCTCGACATCCCCCATCAATGGTCTGGCTGGACCAAGCGCGCCCTGATCGGCGCCGACGACATCCTGATCGTGGCGGCGCCTGATCTCGCCAACCTGCGCAACACCAAGAACCTGTTCGATCTGCTGAAGGCCGCCCGTCCCAACGACCGGCCGCCGCTCTACTGTCTGAACCAGGTCGGCATCCCCAAGCGGCCGGAGATCGCCGCGGCCGAATTCGCCAAGGCGATCGAGAGCCAGCCGGTCGTCTCGATCCCGTTCGAGCCGCAGATCTTCGGCTCGGCGGCCAACAACGGCCAGATGATCGCGGAGATCTCCGCGAACCACAAGTCGATCGACATGTTCCTCCAGATCGCCCAGCGCCTGACCGGCCGCAGCGAGACCAAGAAGCAAAAGTCGTCCCTACTTTCACCCCTGATTGAGAAATTGCGCGGAAAATAAGCCGCCGCATGGAGTCGTTAAGTGTTCGGTAAGCGTAGCGGAACAGACACCGACCCTCGGGCTCCCAGGCCCGGCGCCGTGTCGCCAGAGCCTGCCCCGGCTTCGGCGCCGACGGTGTCGCGCGCGCCACCACCGCCGGTCGTCGCCTCGCCGCCACTCGCCCCGGCGAAGCCTGCGCCGACCATGGAATCCCGCCGCTCCGACAATTACTACGAGGTCAAGGCGACTATTTTCGGTGCGCTGATCGAGGCCATCGACCTCGCCCAGCTCGCCAAGCTGGATTCCGAGTCCGCGCGCGAGGAAATCCGCGACATCGTCAACGAGATCATCGCGATCAAGAACATCGTGATGTCGATCGCAGAGCAGGAAGAGCTGCTCGACGACATCTGCAACGACGTGCTCGGCTATGGCCCGCTCGAGCCGCTGCTGGCGCGCGACGACATCGCCGACATCATGGTGAACGGAGCCGGCACCGTCTTCATCGAAGTCAACGGCAAGATCCAACGCACCGGGATCCGCTTCCGCGACAACCAGCAACTCCTCAACATCTGCCAACGCATCGTCAGCCAGGTCGGCCGGCGCGTCGACGAATCCTCGCCGATCTGCGACGCGCGCCTCGCCGACGGCTCCCGCGTCAACGCCATCGTGCCGCCACTCGCGATCGATGGTCCTGCGCTCACCATCCGCAAATTCAAGAAGGACAAGCTGACGCTGGATCAGCTGGTCAAGTTCGGCGCAATCTCGCCGGAGGGCGCGGAGATCCTCCAGATCATCGGCCGCGTCCGTTGCAACGTGCTGATCTCCGGCGGTACCGGCTCGGGCAAGACCACGCTGCTGAATTGCCTGACCAATTATATCGAGCACGACGAGCGCGTCATCACCTGCGAGGACGCCGCCGAGCTCCAGCTCCAGCAGCCCCACGTGGTGCGGCTCGAAACCCGCCCGCCCAACATCGAGGGCGAAGGCCAGGTCACCATGCGCGAGCTGGTGCGAAACTGCCTGCGTATGCGTCCCGAACGCATCATCGTCGGCGAAGTCCGCGGCCCCGAGGCTTTCGACCTGCTCCAGGCGATGAACACCGGCCACGACGGCTCGATGGGGACGCTGCACGCCAACAATCCCCGCGAAGCACTGTCGCGCTGCGAATCGATGATCACCATGGGCGGCTTTTCCCTGCCCTCGCGCACCATTCGCGAGATGATCTGCGCCTCGATCGACGTCATCGTCCAGGCCGCGCGCCTGCGCGACGGCTCGCGCCGCATCACCCACATCACCGAGGTGATGGGCATGGAAGGCGATACCATCATCACCCAGGACATCTTCCTCTACGACCTGGTCGGCGAGGACGCCAACGGCAAGATCATCGGCAAGCACCGCTCGACCGGCATCGGCCGTCCGAAATTCTGGGAACGCGCGCGCTATTACGGCGACGAGAAACGCCTTGCCGCTGCGCTCGACGCTGCGGAAGTGGCACCGAATACGTGAGCAGGTCGACACAGCCATGAACATGCAGGTCCTCGCCCTCGCCTTCCTCGCCACCGCCGCCGTCGGCGGCATCGCCTGGGTCTTCCTCTATCCGCTGCTGTCCGGCGAGCGGAAGGCCGAGAGTCGCCGCGCCTCGGTCTCGCGCGCCGATGTGCCCGCGGCCAAGCAGGCCGAGAAGAGCCAGCGATCACGCCGTGAGCAGGTCGAGACTACGCTCAAGGATCTCGAGGCGAGGCGGGCGCAGGAGAAGAGCGTTCCGCTCCACGTCCGCCTGTCACAGGCGGGGCTCGACTGGACGCCCCAGAAATTCTGGATCGCGTCCGCGGTCGTGGCGGGCGTGTTTTTCTTCGGCGCCCTGTTCGGCGGTGGCGGCTTGCTCGGCGCCGCAGGTCTCGCCTTTGCCGGTGGCTTCGGCCTGCCGCGCTGGGCGCTGGGTTTCCTGAAGAAACGCCGCGAGAACAAGTTCCTGGCGGCGCTGCCCGACGCTGTCGACGTGATCGTACGCGGTATCAAGGCCGGCCTGCCGCTGTTCGAATCGATCAAGGTCGTCGCCGCCGACGCGCCGGAGCCACTGCGCAGCGAGTTCCTGTCTATCATCGAGACGCAGACGATCGGCATGCCGCTCGGCGAGGCCTGCGCGCGGCTCTATGATCGCATGCCGCTGCCGGAAGCCAACTTCTTCGGCATCGTGGTGTCGATCCAGCAGAAGTCCGGCGGTAACCTGTCCGAAGCGCTCGGCAACCTCTCCAAGGTGCTGCGCGACCGCAAGAAGATGAGGGAAAAGATCCAGGCGATGTCGATGGAGGCCAAGGCCTCGGCCGGCATCATCGGCTCGCTGCCGCCGATCGTGATGTTCCTCGTCTATCTCACGACGCCCGGATATATCTCGCTGCTGTGGACCCATCCCACCGGCCAGCTCATGCTGGTCGGCTGCGTCGTCTGGATGTCGGTCGGCATCATGGTGATGAAGAAGATGATCAACTTCGATTTCTGATGGTGCCGTATGGTCGATTTACTCGTCACGAAGCTGCACGACGTCCACTTCATGACCATGCTGCTGGCGGCCATCGCCGCCAGCGCCACCGTGTATACGCTGGTGATGCCGCTGTTCGCCGGCGAAGGCCTCTCCAAGCGCATGAAGGCGGTGGCGAGCGAGCGTGAGCGCATCCGGCAGCGCGAGCGCGAACGCCTCAACAAGAGCGAGAAGGTCTCGCTGCGCCAGACACCAAAGCAACTCGTCTCCAGGGTCGTCGAGGACTTCAACCTCACCAAATGGCTGGCGCAGGAAGCAGCGCGTGACAAGCTCATCATGGCGGGCTATCGCGGCCATGCGCCTTACATCACGTTCCTGTTCGCCCGCATGGTGGCCCCGCTCGTGCTGTTCGTCGGCTCGATCGTCTACGTGTTCCTGATCGCGCATATGGAGAAGTCGATGCCGATCAAGATCGGCATGTGCGTCGGCGCCGCCTATGCCGGCCTCCAGGCGCCGATGCTGTTCCTCAAGAACAGGATCTCCAAGCGCCAGCTCTCGATCAAGCGCGCCTTTCCCGACGCGCTCGATCTGCTGCTGATCTGCATCGAATCCGGCATGTCGGTGGAAATGGCGTTCCGGAAAGTCGCAACCGAAATCGTGGGCCAGTCGATCGCGCTGTCGGAGGAGTTCACCCTGACCACCGCCGAGCTGTCCTATTTGCAGGACCGCAAGGTGGCCTATGAGAACCTGGCGCGGCGCACCGGGCTCGAAGGCGTCAAATCGGTGTGTCTGGCGCTTCAGCAGGCGGAGCGGTACGGTACTCCGCTCGGCCAATCCTTGCGCGTCATGGCGCAGGAAAACCGCGACATGCGCATGAACGAGGCCGAGAAGAAGGCCGCCGCGCTGCCGCCGAAACTGACGGTGCCGATGATCCTGTTCTTCCTGCCGGTGCTGTTCGTCGTCATTCTCGGGCCGACCGGCATCAAGATCTCCGAGCTGCATTGAGGCAGACGGCGGATCGCACGCGGTCCGCAGGCGGCTTCAGGATTGGAAGATTGGGTCTGATCAGTCGGGCTGGCTAAGCGAGGCGACCGGCGTCCGCTTCGGCGCACCGCGCGGGGCATCGTTGCGGCTCAGCATTTCCTTGAGATACGCGACATTGGCGGCGGCCTGGTCCGGCGGCAAATCCGCCTTCACGATCGTCTCGGCTTCGGCGAAGCGGCCCTGGAGACCGACCACCAGGCCGAGATTCTGCCGCACCCGGGCGCTTGCGCGCGGGGAGGCGTAGGCCTGCCGCAGCGCATCTTCGGCCTTGGGCAGGTCCCTCGACAGCATGTAGGACAGGCCGAGGTTGGAGAGCACGCCGGGATCGCCCGGCGCGATCTTCAGCGCGCTTGCATAATAGGAACGTGCCTCGTCGTGACGGCCCATCTGGTCGAGCGCGGTGCCCTGCACCGAGAGCAGGCGCCAGTCCGGATTGTCGGGCGAATGCGCCTTCGACAGCACGTCGAAAGCCTGCTGAAAATTGCCGTTGTCGGCGAGCGCGCGGCCGTACTGGGCGAGCAGCGGCTTGTTGCCGGGATTGGCGATGGTCGCCTGTTCGAGCACGGCGGCGGCCTGGGCGCGCTGTCCGTTGGCGCGCAAGGCCTGGCCGTAGGCCAGTGCCGCGTCGGCATCCTTGGGATTGGCACGGTAGCGCTCGCCATAGACTTCGGCGGCGCGCGCCGGATCGGTCGGAGCGGCTTCCGCCTTCGGCCCGATCGAGCCGGTGACGTCAGAGAGTTTTGACATTGCCGTGCAGCCGCCGAGGCTCACGGCCACCACCGCGATCAGCGAGGCAGACGCAAGGAGCCGGGCAGGACTGAACCGTTGACGCATGACGCTTTGACTCTCGAGCCGATTGATCCAGCCGAACGCGTCAGCAATAGACTGTTAACCCTAATGGCCGGTTAACGCAGGGATCCGGCTGCCTTACGGCGGCGTTTCCGGCGGCACCTCATTGCCGAGGTCCAGATCGAGGCCGAGCACACGCGCTTGCTGGTTCAAGTCCCGCAGCAATTGCAGCCTCCGTCGCGCCTGGCCCTGAACATCGACACCCTCGCGCGGCATCCTCGGCCATCTCCGCAGAAGGTCGCGATTGATCAGACGGTCGGCGCGAAGGTCGTCGAGCTGAACGCGATCGATGCCGAGCACATCGGCGGATTGCCCGATCAGTTGATGGAGCAGCGCCCTCATTGCTGCCAGCGTCTCGACGTCAGGATTAGGTCCCGACTTCGCGAACTTGCCGTCGAGATCCGCCCAGGCATGGGAGGTGACGAGATAGGTGTA
>WNGR01004581.1_pt1 | contig 20314 bp, 11 predicted proteins | sample 5407581 | NCBI WGS metagenome assembly WNGR01 (sample SAMN13153383, study PRJNA577476) | soil metagenome | isolation source: 80 cm soil or saprolite under Garry oak tree replicate 2 | place: USA:California | collected 2016-06-15 | reverse complement strand
TGGGCCGCGTCGCCGAGCAGGACCGCGCCTACTACGCCGTGCCCGGTAACACCGACGCGGTAGCCGCCTTCCGCACCCAGATAACGCGCTACTGCGCCGCAGTCAACGCACCCGTCTCAACTGGGAACGGATGAACCGCCTTGCTAACCGATGGCTACCACCCGCCCGCATGATGCCTGGAAATGTAGCCATTGAATCCTTTTGGTTCTGGTCTGGATACGTTGCTGAGCAACGGTTGTAGATCACAAATTGATGGTGAGTAGCCGGGCGGGATCGCACCGCCCGGCTCTCTCAGAACCGAGTTCGACCATCGGCTGCTTCTCATCGGTTGAAGCCTGCGGTCAGGCCGCTGAGGAGTTGGCGGCGGCCGACCGCGTACAGGACCAGGATGGGGAGTGTGGTGAGCACGACGGAGGCGACCACGGCGGGTACGTTGACACTGTACTGGCCCTGGAATGTCCACAGGGCGAGGGGGAGGGTCCGCCGGTCGGGGCTTTGGGTGAGGACCAGGGGCAGCAGGAAGCCGTTCCAGATGGTCAGTGCGTTGTAGACGGTCACGGTGAGGATGGCCGGCCGGGTCAGCGGTGCCGTCAGGCGCCACAGGGTCGTCCAGTCGGTGGCGCCGTCGATGCGCATCGACTCGAACAGTTCTTTGGGGACGTCGCGGATGAAGTTGGCCAGTACCAGTACCGACAGCGGGATGGCGAACGCGATCGACGGGAGGATCAGCGCCAGCAGGCTGTCGTACAGGTGCAGGCGGATGATGATCAGGTAGATCGGGATGATGGTGGCCTGTAGCGGGATGGCCAGGCCCATCAGGAACAATCCGTTCACCGCCCGCAGGAACCGGCCGGACCAGCCGCGCACGATGGCGTACGCGGCCATGAACGAGACGGTCACCGCGGGTATCACCGCGCCGGCGGTGACCACCACGCTGTTGATGAAGTAGCCGATGAAGTCCGAGTCGATGACCATCCGGTAGTTGCCCAGCATCGGGTCGGCTGGGGGCACGAGCGGGTTGGTCGTGTAGTAGCTGCGCTGCGCCTTGAAGCTGGTGATGAGGATCCAGTACAGGGGTATGACGACGATGGCGAGCCAGAGCCAGCCGGCCAGACCACCGAGCCAGTTGCGTCGACGGGCGACCCGGCGGGGGCGGCGCTGCCGCCGGCGGTCGACGGGCGCGGCACGTGGTGGCGTGGTCAGGGTGGCGCTCATGTCAGGCACCTTCCAGCTGACTGGCGGCGGCGTTGCGGCCGCCGAGCCGGCGCAGCAGCAGTGCGAGGCCGAGGCCCACCAGCACGAGGATGACCGCGATGGCGCTGGCCGGCCCCATCAGGTTGGCCTGGAAGCCCCGCTTGTACATGTCCAGCGCGAGCACCCGGGTGGCGTCGGCCGGGCCGCCTGCGGTCAGCACGAAGATGAGGTCGAAGAAGGTCAGCGACCCCACCACCATGAGCGTTGACGAGGTGATCACGGTGTGTTTCAACTGGGGCAGGGTGATGCTGAAGAACTTGCGTACCCGCCCGGCGCCGTCCAGTTCCGCGGCCTCATACATGGCCTGCGGAATTTGCCGGACACCTGCCTGGTAGATCAGCGAGTGGAACGGGATGAACTGCCAGGAGACAATGAAGATGACGACGCCGAATGCGAGCCCGGGGCGGCCCAACCAGTCCTGGCTGAGCCACCCGATGTTCAGTCCGGCACCGAGCCCGAAATTCGGGTCGAGCAACGCCTTGTACGCGATCGCGATGGCCGCGGAACTCAGCAGCAACGGGACGAAGTAGACCACCGCCAGCACCGCCCGGTAGCGCTGGTGTCCGGCCAGGAACGTGCCGAGCAGTACGCTCAACGGGGTCTGTACCGCCCACGAGACGACCATCACCAGGAACGTCACCCACAGGGCGTGCAGCAGCCCTGGATCGGTCAGCACCGCACGCCAACTGGTCAGACCCGACGGGTGGATGGCGCCGATGCCGTCCCACGTCGTGAAGCTCAGCCCGAGAACGCCGACCAGCGGGATGACGGCGAAGCCGGCGAAGAACACCAGCGCCGGCACGGCCAGCCACGGCAGGATGCTGCCGTGGCCGCGCCGCGCCCGGTAGCCGGCGAGGACGCTCACGCTGCCTCCTCGCCGGCGCTCGTCGGCCGCATTCGCGAACCGCGCTGTGCTGATGATTCGCTCGCCGGCTCGCTCATGTGCCGATGGCCGCGTTCATGTTGTCGGCGAACTGCTGCGGTGAGATCGACAGTTGGAACAGTTTGGAGATGTTGTCCAGCAGCGTCTCGGCCGCGGTCGGGCTCAGCGCCTGGTCCCAGGACTGGCCGAAGGACTTGGCCTTGGTGGCCGTGTCGTAGACGAACTGGAGGAAGGCCGCGTCCTTGGAGCCGGCCAGCTGGCTTTGCGTACCCTGCACGATCGGTACTCCGCCGGTGCCGATCCACTGCTGGACCTCTGTGCTGTCGAGCACGCCGGTGGCGAAGAACTTCTTGGCGATCGTCTTCTGGTCGGCGCTCGCCTTCGACGAGATGGACAGGTACTGCGCGGGGTTGCCCACGGTGCTGCTCGGGTCACCCCTACCGCCCTCGACCGGCGGGAAATTCACGTAGCCGAGCCCGCCGCCGGGCACGAAGTCACCGCCGTCGGACTGCTGGATGCCGTAGGACCAGGAGCCGTGCAGCATCATCGCGGCCTTGCCGGTGTACAGCAGCGCCTGGTCGGCGTTGGAGTCCGCGGTGATCGAGGAGAACCCCTTGATGAACCCGTTGGCCTTGACCAGGTCCTGCACCTTGGTCAGCGCATCGATCGCGGCTGGGTTGGACCAGGAGTTCTTCTCGCCGTTGAAGATGGCCTGGAACACCTCCGGGCCCCCGATGCGGTCGAAGAGGAACTCCAGCCACATCATGTTCGTCCACCGGGACTGCCCGCCCAGGGAGAACGGCGCGATGCCCTTGCCGTTGAGCGTCGACACGAGCGCTATGAGATCGCCCCACGACTGCGGTGGCCGTGCGCCGACCTGATCGAGGACCTTCTTGTTGTAGTACAGCACGATCGGCTGCACGGTCTCGCACGGCATCGCGTAGATCTTGCCGTTGATGGTGCCTGCGGCGAACGACGTCGGGAACAGCCGGCTCTTCACCTCGGGGTGCTGGTCGAACCACGAGGTGAGGTCGTCGACCTGGCCGGCCGTGACATAGCTGCGTAGCGACCCGCCGCCCCAGCCCCAGATGATGGTGGGGGCCTGCCCGGCGCCGATCGCGGTCTTGATTTTCGTCTTGTACGCGTCGTTCTGGAACGTGGTGCCGGCGATCTGCCCATTCGGGTTCGCCTTGTTGAACCGGTCCACGGCGCCGGTCCGGACGCCCTCCTGAGGCTGGCCGTTCAGGTACCAGTAGGTCGCTTTGGTGCCGCCACCGCCGCTCGTGCCGGGGCCCGCTGAGCCGCAGGCCGCCAGCGCCGCCGCTATCGGCACGCCGGCGACCAGGCTGAGGACGGTACGACGAGAGATTTGAGTGTCCACGCTGGTTCTCCGTACTTGAATGCTTCCGCGTGCTGGAACGCCGGCATCCCCCGATTAGCCGTTTCGAAACCTTTTCGATACTGTGTCGCGCAATACGCTAGGTATGGCGGGTGTGGCTGTCAAGGTCGACGGTCGCCGTTGCGCCGACCTCGTCCTCAATGCTGTGTGAGAACCACAGTGGACAGTGCGGCGAGCGAACAATGGCCCGCCTCGAAACGTTTCGAACCTCCGGCGCGGTCCCGCAATGTAACTTTCATGCGCCTGGGCCGGTCATGCAATCGATGTGCAAGTTCGTTAGTATCTGGACTGCCGTTCTCGGTGTGGGGAGAATTGGCTGGTGCGGGACGACGACGGCCGACGGTTGGACAACGCCACGTTGCAGGCCCTGCGTATTCATGCGGTCCGGCGGATCGTGGCCGGCGAGCGCCCGGAGCAGGTGGCGTTGGCGCTGGGCTTCGCTCGGTCCACCATATTCGCCTGGCTGGCCAGATATCAGGCCGGCGGCGCCCTCGGTCGTAGTCAAGCAACAGGCGCAACCATTGATCAAGCGCCGTCGTCATTACAGTGGATCCACTGAAACTTTCACGCTGATCACAGATTGATTATTATTATGTTCGAGATACCGAACACAGCGGAAACCCACAGGAGCGCCGTCGCGCCTACCGGATGCGATGACCGCCGGCCGGTAAGATGTGTCCGTGACCCAGCCAGCGGACCCAACGACCAGCAGCACTCTTGTGCTGGTGAACCCGCGTCGCACTCTCGGCCGGTTGGATCGTAATGTGTTCGGCGGTTTCGTCGAGCATCTCGGCCGCTGTGTCTATGGTGGTCTCTACGACGAAGCTTCACCACTGTCCGACGACAACGGCTTCCGCCGTGATGTGCTGGATCTGTTGCGCGAACTGCGGATCAGCGTCCTGCGTTGGCCTGGCGGCAACTTCGCCAGCAACTACCACTGGACCGACGGCATCGGGCCAAGGGACACCCGACCCGCCCGACCCGATCTCGCCTGGGGCGCGGTCGATTCCAACCGCTTCGGCGTGGACGAGTTCATCGCCTACTGCACGGAACTCGGCGCCCAGCCCTACATCTGCCTCAACATGGGTACCGGTTCCCTCACCGACGCACTGAACTGGATCGAGTACTGCAACGGCACGGCCGACACGCACTGGGCCGGCCGCCGTCGTGCCAACAACGGCCACGATCGGCCCCACCAGGTCCGGTACTGGGCACTGGGCAACGAAATGTACGGTGACTGGCAGGTCGGCGCGCTGTCCGCGACCGAATACGTGGCGACCGCGACCCGCTGGGCGCGCGCGATCCGGATGCTGGACCCGCACGCCCAGTTGGTCGGCTGCGGCCAGAGTGGTTGGGACGACTGGGATCGCGTGGTCATCGACGGCCTGGCCGGGCTGGTGGACCTGTATTCGATCCACATCTACACCGGCAGCGCCGACCACTGGACCAACGTGCTGCACGCACACCAGGCCGAGCGCGCCATCGCATGCGCCCGCACCCTGATCCAGCGCGCGGCCTACACCCGGCGCATCGCCAACCCGCCCCGGCTGGCCTACGACGAGTGGAACGTCTGGTACCGCACCGCAGACGGCAGGCTGGAGGAGCGGTACTCGTTCTCCGACGCGCTGGCTGTCGGCACCTACCTCAACATCTTCGTGCGCAACTGCGAGTGGGTGCGGATGGCGAACCTCGCGCAACTGGTCAACGCCATCGCGCCGGTCGTCACCACCCCGGACTCCGCCGCCGTGCAGCCGATCTACTACCCGATCCTGCTGCACGCCCAGGCCGCGCTCGACGTGGCCGTCGACGCGTTCGTGTCCGGCCCGATATTCGACCTGTCCGGTGTCGAAGCGCCGAGCCGCTGGCCGCACCGGGTCGCCGACCTCGGCCCGTTCCACCTGGTCGATGTCGCCGCCACGGCCAGCACCGCCCGCGACCGCCTGGCGCTGACCATGGTCAACCGGTCCGACGAGGCAGCGCCCGTGCGGATCGAGTTGGCCGGCTGGGCCTTCGCCGGCCCGGTGCGGCTGCGCACGGTCACCGGCGAACGCGATCCGGCCGACCGGGTGCTGCCGGACGTACAGACCGCGACGGTGACCGAAGGCGACGCACATCCCACCGGAGGCTCGGTGACCCTGGTGCTGCCGGCCCGATCGTTCACCGCGGCGGAGGTGGCGACCACCGGAATCTGAACCGACAACGACAAGGGCTGGCGGACAAAGGAGTTGGCCGGCCCGGGTCGCCGGGCCGGCCACGCGGTTGCCGCTGTTCGGTTGCTACTGGACGTCGATCACGAACGAACCTGTTGCCTGCCCGCCGTGGTACTCGGCGGTTGCGGTCACGGTGGCTACTCCGCTGCCTACCGTGTGGATCACGCCGGTCCGGCTGACCGACACCACGTTCGGATGGTCGCTGCGGTAGTGCACCGCCATGCCGGTGGGCAGTCGGGTGCTGGCGCCTTCGGTGAGGTAGCCGAACAGGCTCTCGTCGCTCAGCGCGACCGTAAGTTGCGGATCGACGATCGTGCCGGCCGGGAACACGACTCGCTGCGCCACGTGCGCTGCGGCGTCACCGGGGGCGACCGGCTTCGCGGTCACCACGGACGGTGTCGGCCGCAGTTGCCCGGTCACCGTGACGAATGCCTGCTGTTCGATGTCGCCGTTCGCGGCCGACGAGCTGAGCTGGACTCCGTACCGACCGTTGTCGACTCCGAACGCGTTCGTCGACTCGTTGAAGAAGGCCAGGCTCGGCACCTTGACGGTGAAGTCGACGTATTTCGTCTGGTGCGGCCGCAGCGAGATCTTGCCGAAGGCTTCCAGTCGTTTGATCGGTCGTTGCAGGGATGCGAGTGCATCGGGTGTCGTCAGGTAGATCTGTGCGACGTCGTCGCCGGCGACCGGTCCGGTGTTCGTCACGTCGGCGCTGATGTGGATCGTGTCGTTCGCGTCGAGGTGGCTGCGATCGACCTTCAGGTCGCGGTACCGGAAGCTGGTGTAGCTGCCGCCGTAGCCGAACGGGTAGGACAGCGCGCCGGTGAAGTACATGTACGTCCTGCCCAGCGCCGTGGCCGTCGGGCGGATGTCGTAGCTTGTCGTCGGTGGCAGTTGGTTGACGTCGGCGTACCAGCTGAACGGCAGTCTGCCGCTCGGGTTGGTCCGGCCGAGCAGCACGTCGGCCAGGGACGCGCCCTTGCGCTGGCCGTTGTAGGAGCTCCACAGCAGCGCGGGCACACTCTGCTGGAAGCTCGTGACATCGACCTCGCCGAGGGTTTCCAGGTAGACGATGGTGTTCGGGTTGGCCGCCGCGACCTGGCTGATCAGCGACGCCTGGGCGCCGGGCAGGGCCAGCGACGAGCGGTCGACGCCCTCCGTCGCCGTGCTGGCGTCGGTGCCCGCGTAGACGATCACGGCGTCGTAGTTCTTCGCCGCCGCGACCGACGCCGGATCCACGGTGTTCAGACCGGTACCGGTCACGCCGGGCAGCCAGTCCACTGTGGCCTGTGGGTCGATCCGTCGGATCGCGGTCTTGACGCCCTGGTAGCCGTTGACCTCGTTGGCGACACCGGCAGGTCCCTGGGCGCTGGCGTAGCCACCGAGATACATCGACGGCGGGTTCGCGTAGAAGCCGATCACGGCGACCTTGAACGGACCGGAGTGCGGCACCCGCAGCGGCAGCAGATCGCGGTTGTTCTTCAACAGCACGATGCTCTGGTCGCCGGCCTGCTGCGCCTCGGCCAGCCGCGCCGGGGTCTCGGTGACGGCGTTGTTGGCGTCCGAGTTGACCCAGGTGGTGCCACCGAGCATCGCGCGGGCCTTCGTCACCCACGGCACCTTCGCCTCGTTGTCGAACTCGCCGGTCTGGATGCGCACGGTGAACAGCCGCACCAGCGACGTGTCCACGTCGCCCTCATTGTAGGTGTCGGTCTGGGTCACGATGCCCTGGCCGACCGCCGTGGGAATCGTGTTCCCGTAGTTGGACGTGTCGTGGAAACCCTGGTCGCAGTTGAGATCCTCACCCGCGGCGTTCGCGAACGCGGTGCGCTGGTCGGCGTTCAGCGGCTGCGGATAACCTGGTGGCTGCCACTGGTGGCGTCCCTGGATGATGTAGACCGCGTCGCAGTCCGACGTGAAGAAGCCGCCGAAGCCGTATGTCTGCCGCGCGAGCGTGTCCATCAGGTGTACGTCTGCCGGTGCCGGCACGCCGTTGACCTCGTTGTACGCGCTCATGATCGAGCTGGGGCCACTCTGCGCGATGATGTCGCGGAACTGCGCGGTGTAGTACTCGCGCAGCGTTCGTTCGTCCATGTTGGACGAACCGGTGAGCCGGGTGTTCTCGGTGTTGTTGGCGGCGAAGTGCTTGAGCGTCGTGCTGGTCTTGAGGTAGCCGTGCGATCCGGGGAGCATGGTGCCGGCCGGGGTCTTGCCCTGCATGCCGTCCACGAACTGTGACGCGATGTCCGCGGTCAGTAGTGGGTCCTCGCTGAACGTCTCGTCGTTGCGTCCCCAGCGCGGGTCGCGGGCGAGGTTGACCGTGGGGGAGTAGTAGTTGAGGTCCACGGTGTTGTTGGGCACGACCTCGCGTGCCTCGTCCGAGATCATCGTGGCTTCCGAGTACATCAGCGCCGGGTTCCACGTCGATCCGAGCGACAGGTCGACCGGGTACGAGGTGGTGTCGACCAGCGTTGGCGGGTTGCCGCCGTCGTTGGTCTGCAGCCTCGCCACACCGTGTGCCGCCTCGTTCCACCAGCCGTACGCCTCGATGCCGAGGCGCGGTACGGCGGCCGCCTGGCTGCTGTTCATCTCCGCGGCCTTTTCCGGCAGGGTCAGGCGGGAGACGAGGTCGGCGGCGCGTTCCTGCGGGGAGTAGGCCGGGTTCAGGTAGATCGGGACCGACACGTTCCCCGGTATGCCGGCCGCGATCGGAGTGGCGCCGGCCAGGAGCGTCCAGACCGCCGACAGTCCGACAACCACGACGATCGGCATTGCTCGCCTTTTCATGGTTCTCCCGGACGTCGATGTAAATTTCATTTGGTCATTGAGTTCTGCTAAATCTTGTCACGCTGGCTGGTGATAAGTCACGGAGGTATCTTTCGAACCGAATGGCACCGACATAAACGGCGGCTCGCTGTGCGGCACGACCGGAGCGTCGTACGGCTTCAGGGGCTGGCGGCAGAGCCTACGCGAACTGCTGCGAACCGACGGCGAGGACGTTTGGCGACGATCCCGCATCACGGCTTGATCGCGCCCGGCTGCGGCATAGCATGATCGACGTGCCGAGTTCATCCGAGTGGGGCCCCCAGCCGCTCGATCAGGAGCGGGCCAACGGCGCGCGCATGTACGACTACCTGCTGGGTGGCGGCCACAACTTCGCGGTCGACCGGCAGGCGGTGAAACAGCTACTGGCGATCAACCCGGAGGCGGCCCAGGTCGCCAGGAGCAACCGCCAGTTCGTGGTCCGGACCGTCCGGTTCTGCCTGGACCAGGGCATCGACCAGTTCCTGGACCTCGGCTCCGGCGTGCCCACCGCGGGCAACACGCACGAGATCGCCCAGGCCGCCGTGCCCGACGCACGGGTACTGTATGTGGACAACGAGCCGGTCGCCGTGGCGGCGACCCGTGGCCTGTTGCGGGACAACGAGTTCGCCGATGTGCTCTATGAGGACCTGCGCCAGCCGGACACCATCTTCGCGGCACGGGAAACCACCCGGCTGCTGGACTTCACTCGCCCGCTCGCGGTGCTGATGAACGCCTCGCTGCATTATGTGCCCGATACGGATGAGCTGCCCGGTATTCTGCGGGCCTACCGAGACAAGGCTGCTTCGGGTAGTTACTTTGTCTTCTCCCATATGGGTAGTTCCGCGCAGGACGGCGCGCGGGCGTTCGAGCAGTCCGGCACGCCGATGATCGTCCGGACCCGCGACGAGATCGCCGCACTGCTGCGGGACTTCGACCTGGTGACACCAGGCCTGGTGTACGTGCCGAGCTGGCGACCGGTCGGCGACGAGATCTACGGTGACACACCCGAGCGCTCCAAATGTTACGGCGCCGTCGCCATCAAGGCGGTACCGACATCACCTTGATTCGCCGGTGAGCGACCGGCCCACGCACAGACAGTTGCTCAGCGTCGTGCCTGGTGCCGGTCGTCCACGAAGCGACATGCCTGCTCAGTGCAGCAGCGACGGACTGGCGTCCTGGGCGAGTTGGAGGGCCTGCTGGGGGAACCAGGCGCCGGCGGCGGGGTCGTTGCCACCCCACAGCGGGTCGAACAGTTGTTGCGCGGCCGGATCGGTCGGCCAACTCGGTTGTGTGTAGACGCCGTAGTCCCACGGGCGGACACCGCCGGCCGCGTCGCACTGGCCGTCGGACTGGCCGGGGGTCTTCACCCACAGGTAGGCGTCCAGCAGTGGGGTGCCGGTCCGGGTTGTCGGACGTAGGCCCAGACCGGAGTCCGGCGGGTTGCACCAGTTACCGGCGGCCAACTTCGAGATCACCGACGCCGGCTGGTTGAACGGAGCCGCGGCGAACTTGGCCATGGAGTTGGGTCCGGTGCCGTTGCGGCTGGTGTCGATGACGAAGTGCATGGTCGGCTTCGAGGTGCCCAGGTTCTGGGCGTACCACTGGGTGGTCAGGCCCCAGGTGCTGGGGTCGCCCTGGGTTGCGGGGAAGTATTGGCTTGCGCACGCGGCCGGGTTGTTGAACAGGGGGTTCGTCGGGTCGGTCACGATCGCGATGCAGTCGGAGATCCAGGTGCCGTAGTCGATGAGTTCCGGTGTCGGCTGGTAGTTGGACACGTTCACGAACACGCCGGTGGCCCGTTGCACGCCCGCCGTGAGCAGGCGCTGCGAGATCGTGCCCACCGACTGCCATGCGCTGTGCGTGCCGTCGAGATAGAGGCTGACGTTGCGGTCGGCGGCCAGCGCGGTGACCGCGTGGTTGAGTTCCGCGTAGCGCTGGACGTCGGTGAACGGGTAGACGGTGGTCGACAGACCGCAGCTGGAGGGCAGCAGGCCCAGCGCGTCGGGTTCGAGGATCACGGTCGCCTTGCGGCTGCCGATGCCGGCGGCGACACCGTCGATCCACGCGTCGTAGGACGCCTCGTCCAGTGCGCCGCCCGCGGAGAACTGCGCGCAGTCACGGCCGGGGACGTCGTAGGCGACGAACGTCGGGACGGCCCGTTGCCGGGCGGCCGCGGCCATGGTGGTCCGCACCCGGTTCTGTGCCTCGGCCGGGGTGCCGCTGGTGAGCCAGACCGCTTGTGGGGTGGTGACCATCCGGGCGAGCAGTAGGGCGTCGTGCCGGTCGCCGGATTTCGCCAACTGTTCGATCTGGGTGATCGCGGCCGGGGTGGGCGGCGGCGTGAACAGCAGCGACTCGCTCGGGTGTCGTGGACTGGCGGTGGCGCTCATCGCGGTGGCGCACACCAATAAGGCCGTCAACGGCAGGAACAGTAATCGGCGCATCGTCTCTCCTTGGTCGAGTTCGTTCTAGGCTTGGGGAAACAGCCATGTCAAAGCGGCCGGTATTGATGCAGGGATTCCGCGCGCCTCGTGCTGAAACTTGCAGAAGTGCCGTGCCTCGGGTGGGGCCGTGGGTCGACCCCACCCGAGGGTTGTGTTACGGCAGGTGCCACTGCTGGTTGCTGCCGCCGTTGCAGGCCCACAGGATCAGCTGTGTTCCGTTGGCGGTGTTCGCCCCGGGGTCATCCAGGCACTTGCCGGTTGCCGGGTTGACCAGTTGCCCGTTGACCGCCTGCCACTGCTGGTTGCCGCCGCTGTTGCAGGTCCACCATTCGATGAGGGTGCCGTTGGCGGAGTTGGCCCCGGTGATGTCCAGGCAGCCGCCGTCGATCTGCACCGTGCCGTCGCTGGCGACCGTCCAGTTCTGCGCTGCGGTGTTGCCGTTGCAGGTGAACATCTGGACCTTGTTGCCCGGGGTGGCGCTGGCGTTGTTGTTGTCCACGCACGAGGAACTGTTGTCGCCGGCCACGATCGGCCCGGTCGCTCCGGTGACGGCACCCATCGCGTAGCCGACGGACGTGATGTTGGCCTGGACGGCGTTCTCGGCGGCGTCATTGGGCATTCCGGTGGTCATGACGCCTTCGAAGAAGGATCCGGCGGAGCCTTTGCTGTTGTCGCCACCGATGCCCAGGATGATGCCGCCTTCCAGGCGCAGCGGCGTGTAGCCGCTGGTGGTGGGCAGCGGTCCGTTGTAGTCGGTCTTGAGGCCGCCGGAGTTCGCGTTGGCGTCCTTGATCGCGTAGGTGGTGGAGTTGTTCTTGACCATGCCGGTGACGAAGGTGCTGCTGTTACCGGTGTTGTTCGTGTTGGTGCCGTTGGCGCCGGCGAACAGGCCGTTCTCCAGGTCTGCCATGACCCACGGGCCGGCCCCGACGCACTGGCCGGGTACGACGAATCCGAACCAGCACAGCTTGCCGAAGTACACGGCTCCCATGTGGCCGTTGCCGTTGTCGCGGGCGTTGGACTCGGCGTTGCCGTAGTCGAAGCAGCAGCCGCTGTTGACGTGTCCGCCGGCGGCGACCATGTATTCGCCTTGTGAGGCGCTGCCGGTGGCGATGCCGTTGGTGGCGTCGTTGCGGTAGCCGGTGCCCGGCGCCACGAAGACGCCGTAGACCTTGTGGCCGCCTGCCGTGACCGGCAGTGCCTTCGCGTCGGCGAGGTTGTCCGGGCCGCCGGCGGCCCCACCGGCCGGGGCCTGCGTGAGGTTGTTCCCGCGACCGGACTGGTCGTAGATGATGGTGATGACGCAGGATGTGTTCGCGCAGAACGAGTCCTGCGTCGCGGCGTTGGCGAAGCCGCCCGCGCTCAGCGTGCCGACGTCGGTCGTCGCGCCGTCCGAGGAGCGTCGGACCTGGTACAGCCGGCCACTGTAGGCGCCGGACAGGGCCCGGGTCGTGCTGTGCGCGGCGACGCACGGCGTGCCGTTGGACGCGTAGATGTCACACGGCCCGGTCCCCGCCGCAGCCGCTGGGGATGCGCTGCTGGTGACCACGGCGCCACCTGCCAGCGCCAGTGCCGCGCTCCACAGCACTATCGAATGTCGGGCTCGTCGGAGCCGCAGCCGAACAGTCATGGCAAACCTTCCTTCTTACTCGGGTAACTGATCTGGCGGCCGGCAGCGGCGTGGGGAGGCGTGCTCGTGTTTCGCCGCCGCGGTCAGACGGCGGTGATGGTCCACTGGTTGTTGGTGTTGTTGTTCGGTGCCCACAGGACGGCGGTCGAGCCGACCGCGGTGCCGCCGGCGCCGTCCAGCGCTGTGCTGGTTGCGCGGTTGATGATCTGGCAGCGGCCGTTGCCGGTACTGTTCAGGCGCCACTGCTGGTTGTTGCCGCCGTTCCACGGTGCTTCCCGTGCGGGGGTGCCGTTGGCGGTGTTGCCCCAGCTGTCGGCGACCATGCCGTTGGTGTTGTTGACGATGCGGTACCAACCACCGCCGAGGGGCACCAACTGCCACTGCAGGTTGGTGCTGCCGTCCCAGGTCCACTGCTTGAGATTCGATCCGGACGCGACGCTCCCGCCGCCGTCCAGGACCAGGCCGCTGGTGACGTTGGCGATCTTCGTCCAGCCGGTCGGCACCGGGGCCGCGTTCAGGACGGGGATCTGGCCGGAGAACGTCATCTTGACCACGTAGGCCAGGGCGGTGAACGGCGGGTTGGCCGAGGGCATCGCGAAGTGCAGGCCGGCGGCGTCCTGGCTGGGCTTGGGCAGGTTGACGTAGGTCCCCGCGGTGTTGTTCAGCAACTGGGCCGAGACGAGGTTGCTGATGCTGAACTGGTTGGCGTTGAGCGTCTGGACCGTCATCGTGCCGCCCTGCCAGCCCAGCGCGCTGGCGTACAGCACGGTGTTGTCCTTGCTGCGGGTGAACCGGACGTCCTGCGGCGTGCCGGCCTTCGGACCGGAGAAGGAACCGCCGCCCATCGCCGTCGGGCCCTCGCCGAACGTCGACCACAACCGCGTGGCGTAGATCGACTCGCCGAACCGGCCGAGGTAGTCACCGATGCCCAGCAGGAGGGACTGTTGGGCGGCGGGGATGGTGCCGTCGGCCATGGGGGCGATGTTGAGCAGCATGTTGCCGCCCTTGCTGACCCGGTCGATCAGCGCGTGCACCATGGCCTGGGTCGTGAAGTAGGTGATGTTGCTGATGAAGCCCCAGGTGGCGGGTGAGACGCTGTCGTCGGTCAGCCAGTACGGGGTCTGGATGCCGCCCGGCCCGCCGCGCTCGAAGTCGAAGATCTCGCCGAGGCTGTCGAACCCGTCCTTGTAGGTGGCGACCACGTCCTTGTTCAGGGACACCGCCTGGTTGTAGTAGTTCGCGAGGAAGTTCAGCCGCTGCGACTCCTGGACCAGGCTCAGGTCGAAGTCCTGCCAGATGATGTCGGGCTGGTAGCCGGTCATCACCTCCTGGATCTTGGCGCCCCAGAGCTGGTTCTCCGCGGTCGTGCCGTTCTGGCCGTACAGTCTGCGCAACGAGTCGGTGGACTGGGTCGGCACGTGGTCGTAGTAGCCGTTGAAGTGGTAGGCGTGGTGCAACGCCGTGAGCAGCTTCAGGCCCTTGGACCGGATCGCGTTCGCGTGGATCTGCAGCAGGTCGAGGCCGGGGCCGGTCTTGACGGAGTTCCACTCGTTCGCCTGGCTGTTCCACATCGAGAAGCCGTCGTGGTGCTCGGCCACCGGCCCGGCGAACTTCGCGCCGGCGTCGTGGAACAGTTGCGCCCACGCGTTGGGGTCCCAGCTGCCGCCTGCGGACACCAGCTTCGGCGCGAACTTCACGAACCGTCCGGACTTGTCGTTGGCGCCGATGATGAAGTTCTGGGTCGGCCACGCGTTCGGATCGCCGTAGGTCGCGATGTGGTGCTGGTTCTCGGCCGAGCCGCTGATCCACATGTTGCGGGGGTACCACTCGTTGCCGAACGCGGGGACGCTGAGCATTCCCCAGTGGTAGTAGATGCCGAACTTGGCGTCCTGGAACCATTCCGGCGCTGGTGGATGCTGGTCGACCGACGCCAAGGTCGGGGTGTAGCTCTGCGGACCGCTGGTGGCCCAGGCGGTGCCGACCCGGAACACGCCGGTGGCCGCCGCTCCCGCGGCGACGCCGGTCGCGGCGAGGAACCTACGCCGGCTCAACCCGGAGGGGAACGAAGACGATGCGGACGAAGACATCGCAGGGAGCCTCTCGAAGTCACGTTTCGTTAGCTTCTGGTCCCTGGTTGTTCCCGCCGTTGCAGGTCCAGATGTCGACCTTGGTGCCCGCGGTCGTGCCCTGGCCGGCGGCGTCCAGGCAGTCACTGCCGAAGACCTGTAGTTCCCCAGCCGATGTGGACGTCCACTGCTGGTTCGTGCCGCCGTTGCAGTCCCACAACTGGACCTGGGTGCCAATCTGCTGGGTCGCGCCCGGCACATCCACACACCGGCCCGAGCCGAGGCCGACGATCGCGTTGCCGGCGCCGGTCGTGGCGCCCGGAGTGATGGACAGGTTGTCGAACTGTGCGGTCTCACCAGTGCTCGTGCCGTAGCCGACCTGGCCGACGCTCCAGGTGCTGTTGCTCACCGTCCCGACCACATGGCCGTCGATGTTGGCGGTGATCGTGCTACCGGAGAAGGCGAGCGCGAGGGTGTGCCAGCGGTTGGTGCCCAGCGCGGCGGTCGTGCCGTTGGCCAGTGTGGTGCTGGTGGCGGCGTTGTGACTCAGGATCGACCATGCCCCGGTATCGGTCACCTGCAGGTAGTAGGCGTTCAGGTCGGCGGGTCCGCCGCAGCAGCCCTGGGTGGTGGCGCGGCCGATGAGCTGCGCGAAGCCGCTCTGCTCCAGCAGCACGTCGGAGGAGACAGTGTAGTTCCGCCAGCTCAGATCGCCCAGCAGGGCATAGGGATCGGAGAGGCCGTTCCAGAAGATCGGTGACTGCGGCGACATCTGACGCACGCACTGTCCGGTGTGGCCGCCACCGCAGCCGGTGACCTCGAAGGCGCCCTGCATGTCCATCAGGTACTTCGCCTCGGTCCCGGTGGCATTGCCGTCGAACGAGTCGCTGTAGGGCAGGCTCATGGCGCTGGCGGCGGGACTGGTCGCGGTGCCCTTGCCCTGGCCGGTGGTCGTCGTGACCGTGTAGAGGAAACCCGGTTGCGCGGTCAGCGAATAGCCACCACCACTCGGCGTGAGGTCGGCGGTGTGCACGAAGTAGTCGGCGGGGTTGGTGGAGCGGAGGTTGGTCGCCCACACGTGCACGGCGCCGGTGGACAGTCTGCCGGTGACGGTGAAGTTCAGCGTCTGGGCGGCGGCGGTGTCCATCGTCTCGATGACGGTGGAGTAGTCGGTGTTGTTAGTGGACTTGAGGGTGACGAAGCTGCCGTTGTTGCGGTTTCCGTTGATATAGCCGCTGGCGGCGTCCAGGTACTGCCAGCCGGGCGCGGTGAACTGGGAGGTGTGCGCGATGGCCCAGGTGTTCTTGCCGATGGAGTAGGAGCCCGACCACGGCTGCGACGCGAGCGCGACCCCCATGGTGGGGAACGGGATGTTCGGCGTGACCGCGGCGATGATCGGCCAGTTGATGTAGGCGGTCATCTTGCCGTCGATGTAGTCCCGGTTGATGCCGCGGGCCAGTGCCTGCGCGCCGGCGTTGAAGTCGTCGGAACCGTTCTCACTCGCCCACAAGGTTTTCCCGGTCGCCAGCGCGTTGCTCGAACTGGGACAGTTGGTCTGCGCGCTGCGGTATCCACAGACGTAGTGGGTGCCGAGGATGGCGACCGATGCGGCGAACGCCGGATTGTTGACCGCGTCGTCGGCAACGCCCCAGCCGCTGGAGTCGTCCGAGGCGACGACCTTCACGGCGCTGAAGCCGTTCGAGTTCAGGGCCGGCCGCAGGTTCTCGTACCAGGTGAGGTTGCGGCCCTTCTCGTTCCGGCCGCCCAGGTAGTCGATGGTCAGGCCGTGGGACTTCGCGCAGCCCAGCCACGAGAGCAGGTAGTTGATCCCGTCTGTCGTGAAGAAGTTGCCGTTGCCGATCCAGCCGGGTGCGCCCCAGGCCAGCCCGTAGAGTTTGATGTTGGGGTTACGGGCTTTGGCTTGTTCGGCGAGCCACAATTCGTAGCCGCGGCCGCAGTTGAGGTCGGTTCGGGTGTGCTGGTGGCTGGGTTCGGCGCCGCTGGTGGAATTGGTGTCACCACCGATCTCCACCTTCAGGATCTGCAACGACGCGCCGACGCCGGGCTTGAACAGGTAGTCCAGGATCTGGCTGCGCTGCGGCTCCGGATAGTCGATCAGCAGCCTGCTGTTGCCGCCGCCGCCACTGATCGCGCCGATGCCGTCGAAGGTCCGGCCGCCCGACGCTCCGTTGATGGTGATGGACGTGGCCGCATGGGCCGGCGTAACGGCGACGCCCACGACACCGCCCGTGGCCAGGGCGATGCCGGCGACCACGATGGTCCAGGCTCGCAGGCGCCGGAACGGCCGGCTGAATCCCGACATGATGGGTTCCTTTCCGGGGCTGACGTGTCCCATGGCCGATGTGGAGTGACGGCCACGGGACACGTCGTCGGTGAGGTGGTCTGGTTATCCGATCGTCCATTGCTGGTTGGAGCCGCCGTTGCAGGTCCACAGTTGGACCTTGGTGCCGTTGGCGGTGCCGGCACCGGAGACGTCCAGGCACAGACCGGACTGGACGCCCGTGATGGTGCCGTTGGTGTTGACCTGCCACTGCTGGTTGGCACCGCCGCTGCACGACCCGGTCTGCACCTTCGTGCCGGACGTGGTCCCGCTGCCCGCGGCGTCCTGGCACAACATGGTGCTGCCGCTGTAGACGGTGAGCTGGTTGCCGGGGGTATGCGTCCAGGTCTGGTTCGCGCCACCGTTGCAGTCCCAGATCTGGAGCTGGGTGCCCGGGGTGGTGCTCTGGCCGTTGACATCCAGGCATCTGCCCGAGCCCACCCCATGCACCGCACCGCTGTTCGACCCGCTGGCGGGGGCGTAACCGGCAGCGGTGAGGCTGGCCTGCACCGCGTTCTCGGTGGCGTCTGACGGGAAGCCCGTCGTCACGGCTCCTTCGAAGAACTCGCCGGGCGCGCTGTTGCTGTTGTCACCGCCGGTACCGAGCAGGATCGAGGGTTGCAGCTTCATCGGCGAGTAGTTGTTGGGCAGCGGCCCAGACCAGGTCGTGGTCAGGGCACCACTGTTGGCGTTGCCGAATTTCAGCGTGAAATTGGAGGTGCCGTTGTTCTTCTCCAGGGCACTGACGAACGGGAAGTGGACGCCCATGTTGTTGGCGTTGTTCGGGCCGGTGTTGGAGCTGTACATGCCGTTTTCCAGGTCGGCCTCCACCCACGGGCCACTGCCGGTGCACCCGCCGAACCAGCACGCGGTGCCCCATTCGATCGCGTTCATGGTCGCGTTGCCGGTATCCGTGTGCGAGGTCTCGCCGCTGCCGTAGTCGAAGCAACAGAACTGGCCCACGAGATTGGACGACGTCACCATGTAGATCCCCTCGGGCGCTGAGCCGGTGGGCACGTTCTTGGCGTTGTCGATCCGGTAGCCCACGCCCGGCGTCACCTTGACCCCGAATGCCGAGTGGCCATTGACGGTCACCGGCAGGGCCGCGGCGTTCGCTCCGATGTCCGAACCGTTGGGGCCAGGACCGTTCCAGAAACCTCCCCAGGAGATCGGCAGGTCGTTGTGGTTGGTGGTCTGGTCGTAGATCTTCGTGATCGTGCACGAGGTGTTCGCGCAGAACGACACCTGTGCCGCCGCGTTGGCACCGCCACCCGCGGACTGGACGCCGATGTTGAGGAAGCTCTGGTCGGAAGCGCGCTGCACCTGGTAGAGCGGCCCGTTGTAGGACGCGAAAAGCGCCCGGGTCGTGCTGTGCGCGGTGGCGCAGGGCGTGCCCCCGGCCGCGTAGATGTCACACGGCAGGGCCACCGCGGCCTGCGCGGGAACTGCCGTGACGGTAACGCCGACCAGGGTGCCGATGGCAACCGCGGCAGCGACGAGTAACCGTATTCTCATGTGGTCTCCTGCTCTCCCATGAGCACGATTCATTTGATCGACATGTTCCAACAGAAACGCTTGCACCAGGCGCAGCGCGCTGTCAAGAGTGAGAATTTGCGCGCGTTCGGCCGATCGAACACCGAATCAGATTCGTAGTCGAACTCGTCGTCGAATTGCAAATATGTAGTCGAACCGGGCGCGTGGCGACCCCGTGGATCATTGTCGGCCACCCAACTGTTATCTGTTTATCCGATGGTCCATTGTTGGTTGGAGCCGCCGTTGCAGGTCCACAGTTCGACCAGGGTGCCGTTGGTGGTGCCGGCGCCGGTGACGTCCAGGCACAGACCGGACTGCACACCGGTGATGGTGCCGTTGGTGTTGACCTGCCACTGCTGGTTGGCACCGCCGCTGCACGACCCGGTTTGTACCTTCGTGCCGGCCGTGGTCCCTGCGGCGTTGAGGCACAGCATGCTGCTGCCGGTGTACACGGTGAACTGGTTGCTCGACGTGTGCGTCCAGACCTGGTTCGAACCACCATTACAGTCCCAGATCTGGAGCTGGATCCCCGGAGTGGTGCTCACACCGGGCACGTCCAAGCACCTACCGGCACCCACCGCGTGCACCGCAGCACCGTTCGTCCCGCCGCCGCCCGTCACGCCGACCTGCTGGATGACCTGCTGGGCGGCCGATGGCCAGTTGGTCCCGCTGACCTGGACATTTCCGGTCAGGACGTTGTTGTGCGGCGAGCCGGTGGCGACCTGGGTCGCGCCGCCGTTGGACCAGTTGTTCGAGAAGGTGCTGTCGTTGGTGTTGTTGGTGGAATTGGCGTTGGTGAAGGCCCAGACACCGGTGTCCTGCACCACGTTGTTCGACAGACTCAGGGATCGCGAGCCTTCGTCCAGGTACAGGCCGACGGTGTGCTGGTTGTCGAAGATGTAGTTGTGGTCGATCGAGGCTCCCGGGTTGAAGGACAGGTTGTAGATGCTGCCGCCGTCGTGGAAGACCTTCTTGGTGCCATGCACGCGGTTGAAGCTGATGATGGTGTTCTTCAGTGTCGTCGGCGTCGTGTAGACGGGCTGGAAGTTGTAGAGGCCGCGATTGCGGTAGTCCTGGCTGCCGCCGGCGTCGTTGGCGCCCCAGCCCCAGCCGACGTCGATGCCGTCGTAGGCGAGGTTGGACACGTCGTTGTGCTCGATGACGGTGTGCGTGACGTACGTGGACAGGATGCCCGACATCTCCCGGTAATCCTCGGCGACACCGGTCACCTCGTTGTTCGTGATCGTGATGTCGTGGTTGGTCATCGCGGGATTGGACGGATGGTGCGCGTCGGGCTGCACTCCGCCGACGACGATGCCGGCACCGGAGTCGTCGGTGAAGGTGTTGTGGTCGACGGTGACGTTGGACGCACCAAGACCGATACCGGCCGCGGTGGCGTCCGCGTCCTGGCCGATGCCCAGTGCCACCTGGCCGAGGTGGGTGAAGGTGTCATTGGCGAAGGTGATGCCGGTGGCGGCCGAGACCTGTACGGCCGCTGGGATCTGGTTCCACCCGTTGCGCGCGCCCTCGAACAGCGGGCAACCCGACTGGCAGGAGGTCAGGAAGTCCGACGGCTGCTGGAATGCCCTCGGGATGAAGGCGCCGTTCTGCTGGTCGGCGTACCCGATCGAGGTTCCCGGTTGCAGCCACGTGGTGTACTCGAAGGTCATGCCGTTCATCGAGATGTTGGAGACGGGGTTGGCGTAGCTGCCGCTGATGTGGACCAGCGAGGTCATGCGCGGCAGTTCG
>WNGR01002620.1_pt1 | contig 20314 bp, 26 predicted proteins | sample 5407581 | NCBI WGS metagenome assembly WNGR01 (sample SAMN13153383, study PRJNA577476) | soil metagenome | isolation source: 80 cm soil or saprolite under Garry oak tree replicate 2 | place: USA:California | collected 2016-06-15 | reverse complement strand
GGTCACATGGCACAATAGAGTCACGACAACAATAGAGACACGGAACATACCGAGTCACGAGTCTGTATAGTAGGTGGTCACATGAGTCAAGCCTGTGAGTCACCATGAGTCGCAGAGAAAAGGTTAACATAGGGTAAAAATAAAGGAAAATGAATAGAACGGTTCCGGGACGTAACACTTCAGCATGTGTAAGGTAATGAGTCATGGGAGAAGAGGAAGTGGGACGTGTCCGAAATCATAACATTACCCCCCCTTTTGGATTGAAGTCAGCTCAACTTCAACTTTCTCCATCACCATAAAGTTCAGGGTCCCCCTCCTTGCTTTCTCCATATGTGAGCTGGTCGTTAACCTCGGCACACTTATGAGTACACAGGAAATAGAGGTTACTGCGTCTGCCACAGTTGCGACAGAGTTCTCTAGTGGGGCAGTCCACCTCTTCATGTCCCGGGTTGTTGCGCAGGCACTTTCCGCACCACGTGGGTATGGCAGGGGTATGCGCGAGTGCTTTGCAGGTGGTGTGTTGTCATGGCAGAGGGATGGCAAGTCTCTTGAAAAGACACTGAGGGGAACAGTGGCTGTGGCTTTGGCAGTACATACACTGCCTAGCTGGTCGCCTGCATTCGGGACATTGTTTGCGGCAGTGGTTGAGGCTTCTGCACTCCCAGCAACCACGGTTGCGAGGCTCGTCATGGAGTTGGGGCATCTCGAGTGGTCCCCTTGCTCTCAAACCTAGTGGTCGGTCAGAAGGGGATGATGTAGGTCTGACGACCATTCTGGCGTAAGCATCGGTGAGTGTCTGATAGAGGCATGCCCACTCCATACGATCTCTGATGGCATCAATGGTCTGTTCCACGTCAAACTGTGCTCCTACCAACCCCCACTCCTGCCTCCGTATGTCGTCGAGTTGTTTCTGGATTTTCGCCTGGAGATCCAGCTTTTCTCTAAGCCTGGATATCTCAGCATCGATATGTGGATCCTCCAGTCGTCGCAGTACCTCATCGATGGCGTATGCCCAAGGGTCTTCCCTTGTGAACTGTCAAATCTGTGTATTGGTGAGTGGGATGGGGAGTTGGATGGGGTTTGGTGTGTGCATGTAAACGGGGGCGGCGTAAGGGGGTGTTCCTCGCTTCATACACCCTACGACTTCTTGGTGGTTGTTGCGGTAGTAAATGTAAGGCGCAAGCACCTTGTCCGTGTTGTCATCATTTCGAGGGATGTATAAGGGGTAGAAGCGGAGTGAAGCAGGGTTATTGGGGAAGTATGGGAGTCCAGGGTCGTTGTCCTCCTTGACCTCCTCCTCTCGATGATAGTTGATAGGTTCTTCTATCATCTCGATTTGGGTTGCGGTGCTGGCGAGGCTTTCGAGCATTGTTACAAAGCTCGTGTCAGGGGCCTCTTGTATCATGTTGGCAGAGGGGATTATTACCGGAGGGGGTGTGGCAATGTGTACAGGGGATGAGGGGATGATCGTCATAACTCAAGGTGAGGATATTGTATCTCTTGTGGCCTCAGCAGCCAGGACAGTGTTGCAATAGGTGCCACACTCCCCTACTGATTCATACTCGTTGGTGGAAAAGTTCATGATAGGATTTTTGTGATGTGAAAGGGAGAGAGGAGTGATGGGGGTTATTCGTTTGACGTGAGTTCCTCCCTTCTTTTATGTGTTTCTGGGCGCTCCTTCTTCATCAGGGTATCAGCGATAGAAGTCGGTGATTAATTCTGGGGCATGTTTCAGGTGCTCCACAGGCTCCCATGTACTGTCACTTGTGGGGAACCCTTTCCACTTAACTAGGTAGTGGAGCTTGCGCCCTCGGCCCTGTCGGCGGACCTTTTGTACTTCTTCAGCCTCGTATTCCTCTTCTCCATCGATAAGGTCAGGTGGAGGTCAGGTGAAGTTGGGGCCGTGTAACGCCGTCTCCTTATAGGGTGTTAGGAGGTTGGCATGGATCACCGGGTGTATCTTCCATTGTGCTGGAAGTTCCAATTTGTATGAGATGTCTGATAGGACTTTCTTGATGGGGAAGGGTCCATATCTTTTGGGCGCGAGTTTTGATGTGGGGTAGTGAGTGCGAAGATTTACCCCTTCTAGCCAGACAAGGGTTCCTTGGGCGTAAGGCGTAAACTTTGTCTTGCCCCTTTCCGCCATGAGGCGTTGCATGTGTTTGATGCAGTCTTGTGCCTTGTTGCAGGCCTTTTGTATATCTTGAAGGTGGTCGTCCACTGCTTGAACTGTTGTCCTCTTTTCCTCCCACATTGTTCTTGGCTCGCTCCCCATCAGGAGTTTGAATGGTGAGCTCTTTGTTGTCGCGTTCTGCCATGAGTTGTGGGCGAACTGGGCTATGGGTAGTAGATCGGCCCAGTTGTCTTGTTGGGTATTGCTCCAGTGTCGGAGGAATTGCTCAACCCATTGATTGCTTTGTTCTGATTGACCGTCGGTTTGGGGGTGGTACGCTGATGATATGTTTTGTTTTATCCCCAGGACTTGGCACAGATTTCTCATGAAGATAGATATGAATTGTGCTCCCCTGTCAGTGATCATGTGCTTTGGTATGCCGTAGTGGGGATAGACGTGTTGAAGGTATAACTTTGCGACACCTTCACTCGTTATGGTTTTGTTACAGGGGATGAACAAAGCTGCCTTGGTGCAGTCATGATCTGTTATGGTGAGTATTGAGTCGTATCCCTGTGACAGTGGTAACTTTGTGATGAAGTCCATTGTAATGACTTCAAACGGCTGCACTTCAGGATCTGTGGTGATAGGGTATAGGTGTGGTTTTTGATGGTGTGTGTTGATTTTGTTAGCTTGGCACACCGCGCATCCTTTGACATATTCTTCTACATCCTTCTTTAGATTTGGCCACCAGTAGTTTTGCTTTAAGAGTGTGACTGTGTTGCCAATTCTGGGGTGTCCACAATATGGTGGATCGTGAAATGCGGAAATTACCCCCCTTTTAAGGTTGCTGTCACCGGCAACAACCAAGGCATCCTCCTTCCACCAGGTGTTGTGTTCCTGGTGTAGCTGGTACGTGTTGGCCCACTTTTTGATTGTTTCCTCATTTTCCAGGTTGCTCATGTTGATCTTTGAGCGAGTGTCTAGTTCTTCAATTGGTTCGTTACTGGCCAATTTGATGAAGACTTCGGGTGGTAATACTACCACGTTGTCGTTGTCCTCTTCTCCTGTGTCATAGTCGGGTCATCGGGAGAGGGTGTCTGCTCTTGCATTTTTTGTTCCTGCTACATGTTTGAGTACGAAGTTGTACTCTTGTAGTTCTTGGAATTCTTGCGCTATTCGTCGACTGATCTTCCTCAGTTCTTTCCAATAGAGGAGATTGGAATGGTCCATGTGAATGACGATTTGGTGTGGTGCTCCCACGAGGTATGTTCTCCAATGACGGAGTGACTTTACCACTGCCAACAACTCTTTGTCGTAGATGTCGTAGTTTCTCTCGGTTTCTGAGAGGGTTGTGGAGTAGTATGCCACTGGGTGCCAACGGTTGAGTTTGTCTTTTTGGTTTAGGGTCACTCCTATGGCATAGTTTGATGCGTCCACTTCCAGTTCAAATGGTTATTCCAACCTCGGCATAAGGAGCACCGGTTCTTCGCAAATTAGTCTTTTAAGCGTTTGAAGCGCTTCTTCCCTTTCTTCTGTCCATTCCTGCTGGACCCCCTTCTTGGTGAGTTCATTGAGGGCTCTTGCGATCTTGGAGAATCCCTTAATGAATCAGCAGTAGAAGTTGATAAAACCCATCCACCCTCTGAGTTTGGTGAGGGTTTTAGGGCATTGCCAACCGTCCACTCCTTGGACTTTAATGCAGTCCATTCGTACTTTTCCTCCTCCTATGACCAATCCCAAGTATTCGATTTCGGGTGCTTCGAAGGTACACTTTTCTGGTTTGAGGAATAGATCATGTTCCTCTAATTTGTCCAGTACTTGGTGTACAATGCATCGATGGTGGGTTATGTTGTTTGGGGTGGCTACTAGGATGTTGTCCATGTATATTACCACTTCTCCAGTAGCTGTGAGTTCTCAGAAAATGGTATCCATCATGGTTTGGAAAGTGCTTGGAGAGTTTGTGAGTCCAAAGAACATGACGCAGGGTTTGTAGAGCCCTAGGTTTGTTTTAAAGGCTCCCTTTTCCTGGTCTCCTTCTTTGATACAGACGTTATTGTATCCCCAACGAATGTCAAGTTTCGTGAATAATGTGGTGTTTTGGAGTTTATCGATCAACTCTGGGATTAGTGGAAGAGGGTATTGATTTTTGACCGTTAGGGAATTTAGTCTCCGGTAGTCTTGTACCAGTCTTAGTTTTCCATCTTTCTTTTTAATGAAGAAGAATGGGGACGTGTATGGGGATTTTGATGGTCATATGTATCCTTTCTTGAGTTGTTCTTTGATGAACTCCCATAGCGAGTCTTCTTCTCCTCTTGCCATGGGGTATATTTTACAGTCAAACGCTTTTGGTGCGTTGGGTAAGAGTTCTATTGCATGATCCCATGGTCTTGCAGGTGGGAATCGATGTGACTCTTTTTCATTGAATGTCCGCGCGTGCCTTCGGTACTCCTCTGGGACCATTTGTTTGAAGGTTCTTTTTGTTTTGTCCATGGCTTTTTGGGCCAGCTCAGAAGCGGTGGTGGTTTTCCGCAAGATGGCATATGGGGTGGCCTTTTCTTCGTGGATTTCTTCCCATTCTTCCTTGGTAGTTATAGCTGAAGCATATGCTTCTGTGGGGATGCTTGAGATGACCACTGGTTGACACTATTTGTCTAGAGTTGTGTCTTTCCAATGAATGATGGGTTCAAAGGCCATCAGCCACGGGTATCCCAGGATCACTTCGTCTTTGCCCAGATTTGTTCTAAGGAACCTGAGGGTCTTTGTTTTTGTCCCTGTGCATACTTGTAAGTCGGTGAAGTGACTTATTGCTCCATCTTGGTTATGTGTGCCGTCTACGTTCCAGATTTTGATGGGGGTTTCTACTGGAAGGTATCCAATCTTGAGTTGGTGGAGCAGGTTCTTTGAGATGAAGTTGTCAGTTGCCCCTGAGTCCACCAGTACTTCTCTTTCAGCCGTCGCGTGTGCAGATTCAAATAAGACTGGGATTTGCATGGATCGATATCTGCTATTGTACACGCTAATTCGTAATGCCTTAGCCCAGGCTGCCGGGTTTAGGCATTGAGAAAATCCTTTTTGCCGAAGAGTTCATCTGCAAAGCAGTCTCGGACTTCTTCTGATTCTGCGTGGAGGGTGGCTATGAGGGCTTGTGCCTTTTGGGCTGCGCTAACTGGTCCTTGCATTTGGACAGTAACGATGGGGGTATTAGATGTGGAAGCTTCCGTGGCTCTGGCCCCTTGGTTTGGACAGTATCTGGCAATATGTCCCTTTTGGTTGCAATGGAAGCAAAGTCCGCTTTGAACCCTTTGTTGTTTTTCTTCGTCTGTAAACGTAGCGCGTGCCCTTGTACACCCAATGTCCATGGTGTTTGGATTGCGATTGTTGAGCGCATTTCTCCACTGGAATTTTGTTGCTCCTCCTCTTCAGTCTCCTCCTTTGATTCTCTCTTTTAGGTAGATGTATTCTTGTTGGTGATGCCTTGTTGCCCTAGTCCAGTCATTCCATGTTACTGGATGGTCAAACTTTACACAATTGGCCACTAATTTGTATGGTAGGGCCCTTTGGAATACGTCTAGGGTTGCTTCACTGTTGAGATCTTATCCCGCTTTCTTGGCTGTGGTGGCAAATTGGGCTATGAAGCCATTGAGATCGTCACCCTTCATCTTGAGATCCCTGATACTATGTTGGGCTTTTTGTTTTTCCACTGTGTCGGTATATGCTTGGCAAAATCTGGTTTCTATGGTTGTCCATAGATTTTCTTCGGCATGGGGAACCCCTCCGGTGACTTGGTCTATGAGCCACTGTGCTTGTTCTTCGACCCAGTCATTTACAATGGGTCCTTGGATGTATGACAAGAATGTCATGCTTCTTTGATAAGGGATGGCTAATTGTTCCACGTGTGGATTCATCCCTTGGTAGAGAAGGAAATTGAGTAGGAAGGCTTTGCTTTCCTCTCTGTCTCCGTGGAATTCTTTTGGTGGATTGCCTCCCAATTTTCTGGTGAGTGTGGGTGGTGCTGCGGGGACTCCACCACCGCCTCCTCCTCCACCACCACCTCTGCCACCACCTCTGCCACCACCTCCTAGGGGAATACTTTGGATGGTTAGTCCACTTCTGCTAGTGGTTGTGGGTGCGGTAGTGGTGGTTTGGGCTTGTGTGCTGGTCATGGTGTAGGGTGTAAAGATTTGAGGGGTGGGTGTAACTTGTTTTCCTTTGTCTGTGGGGTCTTCAGTATCTGCGAATTCTCCTTCTGATGAATCAACGTCTATTCTGTGTGCGGGTTTGTTTCAGTAGGGTCCTAAGCCATATTCGAGTGGGGCTGGTTCAGTTGTGTACCAGCTTCCTGCTTTGGTGTCATAATCGATTAACGTCCAAAGCCATCTGTCTTCAAGGTAGTGGATTGGAAGATATCCTTGAAGGTTTTTGTCGAATACGTAGTATCCTTCTTGATTGGCGAAACTTTTGTAGACTGCTGTTCCTTTGATGTTATCTGGGAGATCATCGTCTGTACTTCTCTCAATGAGCTCTGACTGGAAGGTCGCTCTGGCTCTACTGGTGGAAGCCACGTTGGTGAGAGACTTGACTTAGTGTAACGCCACGACTGGCGTTATCGTGCGACGTGCGTTTGGGGTCTTAGTTCTTCGTAGAGTGAAGCCATATCAGGGCTTCAGTTTGGTGATGCACAAGTACCAAGTCGAGCCTCGCTCAAGACTGGTGTGAGAGGGGAATGCCAAGTCGAGTACATCCGACTAGCAGGTGCAAGACAAATACGAAGGTCCGCTTCTGGTTGGGTATGCGAGGCAAAATATGAAGGCCTGCGTCGATGAGAGGCAATAGATGAAAGCCCTCCTTTGGAACAACCCAAGAGTTCCCTATCTGATGGAGACTATGTCATGATTGTGGAAGAAGTCAAGTCTACCGTACAAGCTAGGTAGACTAGGTCTTATATACTAGTACGGGATGTTTGTGTTGAACAAACATATGATGTGATCCTAATATCCAGGTCCTAGGAATGAGTCATAATGATGTAGGTAGTGAGTAAGCGTGCGTCATAGTGACGTCAGTGATGATGTCATATGGAATGATCAGTAAGCGATGAGTCATGAGTCTGAGTCAAGATGAGTCATGGGGCTTCAGCATGTGTAAGGTAATGAGTCATGGGAGAAGAGGAAGTGGGACGTGTCTGAAATCATAACATAGACTTTATGTAGGCTACAATAGGACTACAGGAGCACTATGTAGTTCATAAACGTTTCTACAAACACTATGGGTACTATGGATCACTATACCATCTATGAGTACTACTGTAGAGTCTGGTAGAGCCCCCAGGGTTTGCTGATGGCCTGTCATGCTTCACATTCACTGACTTTACTCCCTAGGGCTCATCAACCACCTTAAATCACACTTCCCCAGTATGTTTCGGCTCTATTGTATACTCAAAGACTGGGTGGAGCAACCGATGGCCCAGGAAATTGCAGTTGCCTCAGGTAAGCAGGCACTGGACCCAACAAGTGAGGTGGAGTATATCAAAACACTTGAGGTGGCAAGTGTGTAGAGACATGGTGACATAACGTGTGACATGTAACACAGGGATGACACATGAGTGCCCGATAAAGACAAGTTGAGAGGGAGTTGAGTGGAATGCAAAAGCAAGAGCACAAGCATAAGTAAGACACACAAGGGTTCGAGAACAATTGGGTTGTAGCAACAGGTCATGGGGGTTGTAAAGTAAGGGAACTGAGACAGAATGTGCATGGAGTGATAAGGGATTGAGGCATCGAGTGGTTGTGTACTTGTGGCCTTCGCCCTTGTGACATCAGGCTTGGCATGGCTCGTGCTTGATCTGAAGTCGTATCCTAGAAACAATCAAACAAACGAGATATAGTAAGGGAGACGAGGTGGTATAGTAATCGAGACGCAAAGTCTCATGAGGGTCCAAAGATTCAGCCCATAGGCTCGCTCCTACCAGCACCACACTGCGTGCAACTGGTCATGGGAACACCGGCCCCTAGCGGTTCAGGCGGATTCATGGCAAAATTCACCACTCCCCTGCAAGCCGAGCACAGCCCAAGCGCTGTAGTGTGCCCTTTCACCTTCCATGTGGGAAGCACTTTGGTGAGAAGGTCAGCGACCATGTCATCTGTGGGGCAATAAACGAGTTTGAGAACCCCTGCCCCCACGGAATGCCTAATGAAATGGTAACGAATGTCAATATGCTTCGTTCTTGCATGAAAGTTGTCCGTTGTGGCAAGTGTGAGTGCCACTTGGTTGTCGCAATAAAGTGTTGTGGGAGAAACAATTGCCCCAAAAAGTTCTCCTATGAGGTGTTGCAGCCAAATGCCCTCCTTTGTGGCATGCGTGGCTGCAATATACTCCACCTCAGCCGTGGACAGCACAATGAGCTCTTGCTTGCGTGACCTCCAGGAAACTGCGCCTCCATCGATGAGATATGCAAAGCCAGAAATGGCTTGCTGATGGTGCTGCGAAGACCCGTCTGCATCTGTGTAGCCAGTCAGCTCATGCCAGTCTCCCCTGTACATCAGCGCAAGGTCTCATGTTCCGGTGAGATACTGAAAAACCCTCTTGACGGCTTCCCAATGGGCCTCCCCCAGATTCTCCAAGAATTGTAAGAGCGTTGACACTGCAAACAAGATGTCCAGGCGGGTAGCCACAGATGTGTACATGAGGCTGCCGATAGCTTTGCAGTAAGGAACCTTTGCCATGTGTGCTGCATCAGTCTTGTCTGTGGGTGCATCTTTGGTTGAATAGGAGATGGTGGGGATCATGGGAGTGTTGATGGGCTTTGTGTCACCCAAATTGAAATGCTGGGTGATAGTGTCAATGTATGACTCCTGCGACAATGTGATAGTGTGCGCATCACAGTCTCGGGTGATCTTGATGCCCAGGAGCCAGTGGATAGGCCCTAGGTCGGTTATGGAGTGGCATTCATTGATGTGTCGCTTGGATTCTTGAAGTGCCTTCATGGAACTGCTTGTGATGGCACAATCATCCACATGGACTGCAATGATGACTGGGTCGTCCCCAATACAAGTGTGAAAGACACCTGGATCAACCTCGCTAATGCGAAAACCCAAGTCAGCCAGGGTGCGCTTGAGTGTGTCATACCATTTCCACCTGGCCTGCTTCAGGCCGTACAACGATTTCTTGAGGTGCTTGACGGTGCCTTCCTCACCATCATAGCCAGGCAGATTCTTCATATAAATGTCCTCCTCACTGAGTTCTCCATTGAGGTATGCTCCATTGAAGTCAAAGGTGTTGATGTCCCAATCCTGCTGCGCAGCGAGCATGAGGATGGTTTGGAAAGTTGTGAGTTTTGTGACCAGTGAATAGGTCTCGAAGTAGTTGCTTCCATACACTTGTGTGAAGCCTCGTGCTACGAGACGTGCCTTGTACTTGTCGACAGACCCGTCCACCTTGCGTTTGACTTGAAAAACCCACTTGCTGCTGACAATATTTTGGTCAGGCAGGCATGGGACTGTTTCCCAAGTCCCTGCGTCCTCAAGAGTCTGCATCTCACAATCCATCACCTTCTGCCACAAGGGCCAGTCCTGGCGAGATCGTGCCTTGTTGACAGTTCGCGGATCGCCTTGCATATCGCTGATAGCCTCCGCGATGAGTGGCATGACGCCTGCAACGAATTCACAGTCAGCGCCGAAGTCTGCAAAGTTATCAGCAAAAGCTGCTGCTGCTGCGGTCTTCTTCTTCCGCTTCTTGATATTTGGTCCAGCTCTGTCATCTTCCCCTCCGTCGATGGTACCTTCACCGGCCTCCAGTCATTTCTTGTAATCCAAAGGCCTGCTTTTGCGAGTTGAAGCCCACGTAGCTTGAGTATAGCCAGGACTGCCATCGGCGGTGCTTTGCCTGGTAGTCTTGCTCTTGCCCATCGAAGGTGTCAGCTGAAACCGACCCAGTGGTGCCAGATCCAGCTGGTCTTCAACATCTTCGTCATCATTGTCTTCAGCGTCTGACGGCGGCAGAGCGATGTCTTGCGGTTGAGGAGGTGCCAGTGCTGGGACTGGTGGTAGAGCTGGTGGAAGGGAAGGTGGTGGGGGAGGTGCTGTGATGGAAGGGGTTTTGCCAGGCTTGTTGGTAGGTAGCAGGGCATTGTAAACTGTGACTGTTGTCGATGCAAACCTGACGTTTCGCTCGACTGAAACTGAGTTCTTGCTTGGCCAATAGATTCTGTGGGCATAAGTACTGTTCCTGTCGTACCCAACCCAATGCCCTTCAACGGCTCGCCCATCCAACTTTGAGCCTGCATCAGTGTGAACCCACATGCGTTGCCCCCCTTCAGGCACCCCAGCCAAGTTGGGCTTCTGTCCATGCAGCCATTTGTACAGCGTAACATTGCCGAGTGCCCGCATAGACGTGCGGTTCTTGAGCCACGTTGTGAAAAGAGTTGCCTCCCCCCAGAGATGCTTGGGAAGGCCGCTATGATGGAGAACTGCATGCATGCACTCCAGAAGGCACCGGTTCAATGACTTGGCCACCCTGTTATGCTGAGGGGTGTCGTGCATGGTCAGCCAACGCTCCGTACCTTGCTCCTTGAGGTACTGGTTGAAGTCGGCGCTGGTATACTCACCCCCACAGTCTGAGCGGAGCCGCTTGATTTTTACCCCACGCTGAGTCTGAGCCCAAGTGGCGAAGTCCTTGTAAGCTTGTAAAGCTTCGTCCTTGGAGCGCAAGAGTTGGGTGTGGGTGAAATGGGAGTGGTCATCAGTGAAAGTGATGTAGTAACATCGCCCGCCGATAGTCTGCAGCAGCAATGGCCCCCAGACGTTGGAGTGAATCTCCTCGCCAAAGGTGCTTGCTAGCACTCCCTCACGCTCCTTCTTGATGGCCTTCCTAGTCGCCTTAGTGTATTTGCATGACTCACAGTAGATTGGTTGCCCATCATCAATGAGTGAAATGCCTTGTATTGCCTGAGAGCGGATGAGCGTGTGGATAGAGTCTGCAGCAACATGCCCCAGTCGACAGTGGAGCGTGTGAATGTCAATTACTTCATCAGCCTGACTTGCACTGCACACATGCTCCACCCAGTAAAGCCCATTGGCGTTAGATGGGATCTTTCCCACCACATTGCCCTTGTCATTGCTGATCTTGCAGGTGTTCCCCTCGAATGATATGGCGAAACCTGCTTTAGTAATGTGGCTTATGGAGACCACAGTGAGTGCCATATTGGGAGCATAAAGCATGTCGTGCAGGATGACAGGGGTGAATGACTTGCCGTTAGGTACCCTAATCCACAAGTCTCCCACACCATTAGCGAAAAAGAGGCGCTTGTCAGCTGCCATAATGGGGCATGGAGTAATGGGGCGATAGGAAACGAATTGGTGGCAGAAGGGGGACATGTGACACAAGGCGCCAGAGTCATAGAGTTCACTCTCGGTCCAAGGCTTGCAAATGAAATTTGATTGATCTTTATCCTGGTCAGAGATTTGCTTGATTGCTGCCCAGGCCTTGATATCCTGTTGTGCCTGCTGATCCGCAGTGGCAGTGCCCTCTTGGTGTTTTCTCTTCAGCCCTTGCCCCTCCTTTCCTCCTCCCTTTGCCCAGCAATCAGCCTTCATGTGGCCACATTTCTTGCAATTGAAACATTCAATATCCTTCTTAGGTTTGCCTTTGCCTTTCTGGCTGGCATCCGCTGCAAGTGCTTCATCTTGAGGTTCCTTGGACCTGCCGTTCTTGAGAACGCGCTGATTGTATTCGTTGGTGACTAGCCAGATTACTGTGTTAGGGGTAAGGTCAGTGTTGGTAAGCGATGCTGTGGTGGACATTGCTGAAGTTGTGGCATCATACGCCGTGGGAAGGGAACCAAGCAAAATTGAGGCATATTCTTCATCAGGAATTGACTTTCCCATTGCAGCTAGCTGCTTGTGGAGATTAGCGATAGTCTCGAAATGGGTGCACACATTGTCCTCCTCCCTGCATTTCAGTGTCTGAAGTTGCCAGCAAAGGTCCACAACAATCATTTGCATCCGCCCTTCAAATAAGGCCCGCAAAGCGTCCCAGGCATCCTTGGCATGAGTACTGCCCTTGATGCAATTGAATATTGAGTCGGGCATGGAAGCAGTGATAGCCTGCTTTACAGTTGCCTTGCCAATTGCCCACTGGTTGGCCAAGGGAACTCCATTTATCGCACCGGGCAAGTAAGTCTGAGGCATAGTAATGTTTGTCAGATGATCAGAGAGTATACACAAGCCCATTGCCCAGATCATCTGATCACAATAAACCACCCAATTCGAACCATCTGCCACCAGTTTGGGAATGTTGAAGCATGTCTCATCGCTCATGATGTAAGATTTCCAAAAAGAAAGATAAGCACAGATATGTGGTAGCTCAATCTCATACGTGTTGTCTTTAGGTGCAGGCAGGGCCCATAACCTAGAGACGTGGTGACATTACGTGTGACGTGTAACACAGGGATGACACATGAGTGCCCGATAAAGACAAGTCGAGAGGGAGTTGAGTGGAATGCAAAAGCAAGAGCATGAGCACGAGTAAGACACACAAGGGTTCAAGAACAATTGGGTCATAGCAACAGGTCATGGGGGTTGTAAAGTAAGGGAACTGAGACAGAACGTGCATGGAGTGATAAGGGATCGAGGCGTTGAGTGGTTGTGTACTTGTGGCCTTCGCCCTTGTGACGTCGGGCTCGGCATGGCTCATGCTTGATCTGAAGTTGTATCCTAGAAACAATCAAACAAACAAGATATAGTAAGGGAGATGAGGTGGTATAGTAATCAAGACGCAAAGTCTTGTGAGGGTCCAAAGATTCAGCCCATAGGCTCGCTCCTACCAGCGCTGCACTGCGTGCAACTGGTCACAGGAACGCCAGCCCTAAGCAGTCTGGGCGGATTCATGGCAAAATTCACCAGTGTGAATATCCGCAAGTCTTTTGCAGCTCAGATGGCTCAGGCAGCAGTATGTTCCCCTCCTGTTTTTCCCTGATATGGTTAGCCTGACACAGTCTGATAAAGGGCCCATGGGACCAGGAAAAATTTGAACACTTGTTGACAGAATGGATCATTGCATGTGACCAACCATTCGATGAGGTTGAGAAGCCTGAATTTGTGAAGTTGATGACATATGCTCACCACCCTGCCTCTTCTGTCAAGCTTCCCAGTCAAGAGGGAGTACGATGCTGAGTGATGAAGATGGGTGAAGTCACTGTTGAGGGCACCTGTGGGATGTTTTCTGTATACAATGTCATTGTTCATTTGCTTGAGTCACTCATGCACTAGCAGGAACTGAAAGGGAAAGTTGCATTATCCCTTGACGCATGGACCTCCAGCAATTAACATGCATTTTTGGCAATTGTTGCACATTACATTACAAATGAGGGCCAGTTAGGTGTGTATATTGGTCTACACATCTGGATTGTGTCACTGATCAGTTTTACAGAGGAACTTCTCATTGACTTCTGAGAACTTGTGGGAGAACACTCCAGTGAGAATATGGCAGAGGTAGTATGGGAGACATTGACCCAGTATGGCCTTGTTGGGTGGGTAAGTTTTATTTTTTTCCTATTAATCAAGTTTTAGTGCTGTCAACACTGAACTATTTGCAGAAGATCATCGCATTTGTCATGGACAATGCCACTAACAATGACACTATGGTGGTTGCCATTGAACAACACTGTTATGAAGCAAATGTGCACTTCTCAGCTAGGGAGTCATGGATGCGTTGTATGCCACACACAGTTCACCTAGCTGCAATTAAGGTATAGACTATCTCTGTTCTTGTCCAAAATGGTATGAGTTAACATTTTATCAGCTACTTGAGGGTATTGGCGCACTGTCAAAGGTGGACAGGAAGAAGGCACTCTCATGAAGTGGTGACTATCAAGATAGTGCTGTGGCACTGCTAGATCGTGAGCATGACAACAAGGCTGTCCAGTTCCAGGATGAAGAGGATGACAATGCCGATGCCAATGAACACCCTGCCATGTTTCTATCTCCCATAGCTAAGGTGACCCCATATTGTGCATACTGCCACTATATCATTCTCAGGTCCTCCTTTTCTAGCTTCAGAAGATCATTCGAAATGTTTGGTCCAGCCCCCAATGCCGCCAATCATGGTACAAAGAAATCTATATAGTAATGAATCAAGGAGGTGGGAGTGGCGAAGATCAGAGCCCAGCACTCATGCTCATTCTCAATGTCCAAACATGATGGTCCTCTACTCATCAGATGCTATGTGAGTCCCAGATACATTCTATTACTGTGACATCAATTCCTTACCTACAGTCAGGTTGTGCACTTGATTACTGACCAGCAATTGACTCATACGTCACAAGGAACCGTGACCTTTATCCATATGAACTCTCCAATGAAGACTGGTCTTCAATTAGTATGGTTTCATCATGGCTGAAATTGTTTCACAGTGCAACCACCCAGATGTCTGTGACAAAGGTGCCAATGCTCTCAACCACCCTTGCCATATTTTGTGGGCTTCAAGACGATATCAAGACAATCCTTTGCAGTCTGGCAACAAACACATCCCTGGTCATCAAAATGGGTCTTTTTGATGCTCATGAGAAGCTCAGTGAGTATTATTACAAGTATGACGAATCTCCATTTTATACTTGGGCTGCATGTATGTCATTCCATTGTGTTACGTTGCCACTGAACATCAGCCTTGACTTAGGCTTGGAAGTGGTGTGTGATGCGACTTAGTGAAGGTAGAGCTACACACAGACTGAATGTCACATGGTCTTGGGGATCACAAGGTCCAATGACACTTGGATATGGGACAATGGTCACTTCTTGGGCACAAGTATAGAAAGGGAGAGAGCCCTTAGATCTTGCAGAATAGAGGGGAAGACAAGTGGTGATTCAAGAAGACCAAGCTGGAGAGCTAGGTCTTTGACAACTACATCTTAAGTATTACAAGAAGAGGGCTTTAAAGCGCCTCCTGAAACTCGAACCCTAGTACCTGTATCCTAGTATCGAGTCATTGTATCGTACATGTGATACTAGGCTGACTGACGTGCTGACTGATATGTAAGTCCATGACTAATTACCGCTTACTCCAGTAGTCATAACCTATGAGTAAGTGTCTCTGGATGAGAATGTAACACATTGTATCTGTCCATTTCAGCCAACTAATTCCTTGACTAATTCGCTCAGTACTTGATCCAAGAATATCATATGACGGCATGAAGCTTGACTATGAGAGTGACCCACTACTCTTGCTGTACCTTGAGTCATCCAAAGACCATTTGCAGAACTACTACAATACACACTATGCCGGTAAACATTCAACACCATCTTAAATCACGGCGTTTGCAACCACAACATCCAGCATGGCAGTTGCACCCCCATGCTCGCCTCAGAAAAACTTCACTTTGCATTTTCACTGGAAGGCAAAAGTGGTCATAAACGAGCTGGAGGAGTACTTCAACCTTCCACCAGAAGACTTTGAGACCTGCAACCCTATTCATTGGTGGATGGGTCGGCACGCTCAGTTCCCAAATCTCTTCTGGTTTGCTCAGGATATTCTCTGTATTCCAGGTGCATCTGCAATCTGTCAATGGGGTGCCATAGGTGACAAACATCACATGTTAGGGTCTGCAGTCACTGTTGAACGTGTTTTTTCAGGGGGGCGTGATACTATTTCACTGCACCATGCAAGTCTTCACCCTGAGACAATCAAAGTCCTTATGCTTGCCAAGAAGAAGCTTCATTTGGCGCATGCTCAGAGTGCAGTAGTATTGTGTAGCAGTAGTTAATGTCCTTACTATCCAACTTTCTGTTTCCATATTGTCATATTCACTGTCAGACAGCCGTCCAGGCACCCATACTGTACCATCAACCAACTCAAGTGGTAGGTGTCTGTACCATATACAGTATGGTTCTGACCTGTCAACAGCCATATGTGTACAGCCATCTCCATAATACAGACAGTGCACAGCCCTATTGGACTTATGAACATGGAATTTTCTCTGCACAGCCCAAGGTAGTCACAGCATCACATTGCATGGCAAGCATGCACAACTTAGCATCAATAGCAACAAGTAGAATTATATAAATCTATTTTTTATTTACATTTTTTATTTACAATGTTTATTTTCTGTGGGAAAAAACCTTGGCATGGGGGTATTCAAACCCTGCTACCTCTGTTCTGAAAACAGAAGGGGACTATCAATATGGATTTGGCTGTAATACTTAACAATTTTTCACCATCCATAATGAGAAAATTATTGTAATCAAATTTTATGATCATACCAGGATTATCAGGTCATAAAAAAGTGTGAAAAAACTTAATGTTCAGCCCTAAATAAAGTCTAAAAGACCATTGTTCTCACAATTTTAGTGTGGGCTGAATGTTAAGTTTTTTCACAGTTTTGTCTTGTGTGATAATTCTTGAATAGACATAAGATTTAATTGTGATAATATTCTAATTATGGATTGTGAAAAATTCTTAAGTATTAGTCACTGCTTTTTCCCGGTTTCTTCGTGCAAAAACAGAATCATATTGTCAGTGCCCGCTCATGTTAATCTAACTCTGAGGACGGCAAAATTTGGGTTTCTGTAATTGGGTATGGTCAGCGGATTGAGTTGACACCTTGGTTGATACGAATTGCCACGGGCTTATCTCGGGCTCGAACTTGCTACTGCGTCCAAACACAGTAAGTATGTGGTAAAAATGGGATGTGCTTGTGCTATAAATTGTTTAAGTTCTTCACTCTTGCTTTATCTCATCACTCAACATGTCTTGCTCCGTCTCAGGTCCTACTCCCTTACTTTCACAGTCAATGACGCCAAATTACTCCTCTGTTTCGGGGTAGGTCTCGAACGTCGTTAACAACGTTGAGGTGCCTGACGCTGCTGTCCTGTGCTCGAAAGGGAGTCCCAGGATGTTTTAGGGGAGCTGAAGACCCTCGCCAACATCATACAATCCTCCATCGACAAGATCGAGGAGGTCCTTAGCGCTAACGCCTTCGTCCTCCCCTCGTCAAATGCATCTTTTAGCTTTGAGTCAGAGGCACCCCGCATGCACCCGAGCATTCAGTCCGCCGGGTCGCTTATTACCTCCGCCGCGGCGCAACTCATGACCCTTGTGAGGCCTGCACCGTTGGTAGTCACCGATGTCATGATGCAGGTGAATCGGATTGTTCCTGCGACCATCGCACACTTCCAAGTCACTGTTTACTAACAATATCAAGTTCCATGTTTCTACTGCAATGCGCACTGCAGTGAGTACTCATGTTGCGGAGATCCTTCGGGATGCAGGCCCCAAGGTAGCGTCACTGGCAGATATCCTGTCGGTTGAGAGCTCTCCCACCTGACTTTATGTTTGCTCAGGGTTTACACGCACGAGAGATCGCCAAGCCAATGGGGGTTCATCCTGCGAAGCTTGGTGTGTATCAAGATGGAGTAAAATATGTCCGCTGATAGTGTGCCATCAGCTCGGGTCCTTCGTCTCCTTGCAACGAATCACATATTCATTGAAGTGTCGCCGGATGTGTTCGCCAATAACCGGTTATCCACTGTTTTTGACACTGGAAAACCTGTTGAAGAGCTGATATCAAAGTGGGCCCTATTCTGGACACGATCGCCAAACACAATAAACTGACAGATGACTTTAGCCCCGAATCGAAGCACATTGGGACCCTTGGCATAGCGTCTATCATCGAACACGTGTATGAATTCCCCTTTGGAGTCATTCTCATCTAGGCTCTGACCACGTTCCCCCAGTCTTGATGTAGTTTTTAAGAGCTCATCGTACCTGACAGAGACACTTCTCGATCCCGAATTTGGGCATGCCACCGGAACGACTAAGACTGCTCTAAACAAAGCATTCGGCATCGAGGGAGATATGTGGGGCTGGTTAGAGGGTCCGGATAATAGATTCCGCCTTGCAAGATTCGGCGCTGGGATGACTGGCTTGAGAAACATGACTCCGGATGATGCGCTTTTCGACGGTTTGTCACCTTTTACTCTGTCGATTACCGCCTGACTTGATGCGTCATACCCACAGGGTATGGATGGGAAAAGTTCCCTCCTGGCTCACTAGTAGTCGATGTTGGAGGCGGCGTTGGCTCGCAGTCATTAACACTTGCTCTTCGCCACCCTAACCTTCGCTTCGTTGTGCAAGACCGCGAGGCTGTGATCGGTGATGCCAATGAAGTACGATGCACATCGGTTCCAATTTCCATGTAAATTTTTTCCTGAAGTATCTTTAATGCAGTACTGGAAGAAAAACATGCCCGACGCACTCGATTCTGGACGCGTGAAACTGCAAGGTCCGTCACATTCTATCCCTGCATTTTCCAGAGACGAGTGCCGATATTCGGGCTTTCGAAGCCCACAGTTTCTTCGACCCGCAGCCAGCGCGGGAGGAAGATGTCGCAGTCTTCCTTGTATCCAAGGTTCTCCACGACTGGGCGGACGAGTACTGCGTCACAATCTTGAAGCATTTGCGAGCCGCCGCTGGGCCCAAGACGCAGCTGGTCATCGTCGAACTGCCGATAGCTTGCGCGTGCGACGAACCCGCCACGCACGAAATCCCCGGCGCGGAGCTCCCCGTTCCCCCCAAGCCTCTGCTTCCGAACTGGGGTCGCGTGGGCTCGATGGCGCATACTACAGATGCTATGGCGAGTTCGCCTGGTACTGACTAGCGTATGTACTAATGGCTAGACGTGTCACAGATGTTGGGTCTCTTCAACGGGCAAGAACGCACGATCACGGGTCTGCGCAGCTTGCTCGACCAGGCGGGCTGGAAGCTTATCGCCGCGCATCACGATGCTCCGTCGGTGGCGACATACCAAAAGACCATTGCAGTTCCGAACTAGGATGGGTGCGCCGCTCTTTAGCCTCTTTGTCAGATGATTCGTGTCTCTCCGGTCGCTGCTTTGTGTTGTAAACTACGGCTCTGCCAGCAACCCTCATATGATAGGGAAAAAAAAAATCTCAAATGGACTTGAATCCCGCGATACGTATGCCAGTGAGAGAAAAAAGCCTTGTTGGTGTTAGAACGGACTGTGCGGCGCCTTGTGTGTTTTAGTAAGTGCATATACCACTAGTTCCGGGAGTTGTCGACGTTCTGAAGCCAGGTGAGGAACAGACGAGATCGCAGTTTTTTCGCAGGCTGTAACGCTCACAGAAAGGGAGGTTGTAAACGTATGGCCCTGTTCGGGGCACGCTTTGTTGTATCAGCATCAGCCAAAATAAATAATTTGTTTTGTTTTGTTTTTCTGTGTTGGGAAAAATGGCAGTTCGAGAACGCTTCCGAAAAATGAGTTTGTGCGAAAATAATGCAACAGGCCAGCCGAATAAATAAAGAGGTTTGACCTCAGCTCCGAGTATTTTTTACCTCGCTTTCTCTTCGTCAGACGACTGTGACCAGGCGTGATGCATGATCATACGTGTTATCTAGCACTTATATAAGGCACACATTCATTATGCACATACTCGATCTCGAGTATTGTAAGGCACGTTTTTTCCAGGGCCGGGGGGGGGGGGGGGGGGTCACCCAAAAGTCCTTAAAAAAATTTACTTTTTTTTGTGACGGGAGGGCCGGCCCATTGATCCGGAGGGGGTGCACATTGTGCCACATTCCTGCACGCTCCCCGGTCCACTTTCCCGCGCTTTGTCACTTTCCCGCGCTTTGTCCCTTTCCCTCACTGTGTGCGCACTTGTTTTCTATGTATTGCTGCCCCCTGCTCCCTTCTTTAGCTAATGCACCCTAGTTCCTTAGCCCCTCCTCTAGTATATATTTCATGTACTTACAACTCTTACAAGAAATGAAGAACATAATGGACTTCTCACCTTGCGTTTTAGACTTCAGAGAGCTCAGTGCAGCTCATCCTTGTGTTCCCCAGTGTGCTGCACTTGTGCGCGGCCTTAACGACTCAAACGCGACGCATTCCCGACCCCGGCGGCCACCCGTGCGAAGTTACACGCCGTGCGGAAGCGTGCGTGACTGTTTCCGACCACTTCCGACCACCCAACTGCATAGGGCTCCATGCAGCCCACCATTTCCGTTCCTGGGCTTGCCGCACTTGCACGCGGCCTTAGCCATTTGAACCCGACGCGCTGTCGATCATGCTGGCCCTATATACAACACCTTGCACCCCGTGGAGGAGGCCTGCAAGACCACTTGTGCCGCTTCACACCCCCACTAATCCTGTGCACCTTAGACACGTTCCCTAGCAATCAGGGAAAGTTTAGGGTATCA
>WNGR01002466.1_pt1 | contig 20316 bp, 22 predicted proteins | sample 5407581 | NCBI WGS metagenome assembly WNGR01 (sample SAMN13153383, study PRJNA577476) | soil metagenome | isolation source: 80 cm soil or saprolite under Garry oak tree replicate 2 | place: USA:California | collected 2016-06-15 | reverse complement strand
TTGTTTCGAGCAGCAGAGCGACTGGGGTGGATTGTGGAACTACACCTGGCGCACCGGGCTCGACGAGCACGGCGACCCAGTACACGGGAGCATGTACCGCTACCTGTGGTCCAACGGGCCCAAGGAGTGCCTCGAGTTCGCCGACTACACCTTCGATGAGCACTTCGGGCAGCCGATCCCGTCGTTCCCGCCGCGCGAGGTGCTCTACGACTACATCACTGGACGGGCCAAGGCGAACAACGTGCGCCGGTTCATTCAGTTCAACACCGCCGTCCGGTGGATCAGCTACGACGAGAAGGCCGGAAGGTTCGCAGTAACCGTGCAGACCAGGGACGACGACCAGACCAGGACCGAGCAGTTCGACAAGGTAATCGTCGCGACCGGGCACTTCTCCACGCCGAACATGCCGTCGTTCGAGGGGTTCGACCAGTTCCCCGGCCGCATCATGCACTCCCATGACTTCCGGGACGCCCAGGAATTCGCCGGCAAGCGGCTGCTGGTCATCGGCAGCAGCTACTCCGCGGAGGACATCGCGCTGCAGACCAAGAAGTACGGTGCCCAGTCAGTAACCGTGTCCTACCGGACCCAGCCGATGGGCTTCCCATGGCCGGCGGGCATCGACGAGGTGCCGCTGCTTTCCAAAGTCGACGGCAACACCGCGCACTTCGCTGACGGGACGACGCGTGATGTGGACGCCATCGTGCTGTGCACCGGGTACCAGCACTCGTTCAGGTTCATCTCCGACGAGCTGCGGTTGCGCACGGCGAACGTGTTGTACCCCGGCAACCTATACAAGGGCGTCTTCTGGCTCGGCCAGCCCGACCTCATGTATCTCGGGATGCAGGACCAGTACTACACATTCACCATGTTCGATACGCAGGCGTGGTATGCGCGGGACTACGTACTCGGCCGGATCTCGCTGCCCTCGCGCGAGGAGATGGCCGCCGACATCGCGCGTTGGCGCGGTCGGTTGGCCGAGTGCGCGGGGCCCTTCGACGAGATCGACTTCCAGGCCAGCTACCTGGTGGACCTCCATAAGGATGTCGACTACCCCAGCTACGACGTTGACTTGACCCGTGCGCACTTCAAGGAGTGGGAGCACGACAAGATGGCCAGCATCACCGGATACCGGGACCGGTCTTTCTCCTCACCCTGCAACGGAACCATCGCACCGGTTCACCACACCCCGTGGTGGGGAGAACTCGACGACTCCATGGCAACCTTCCTGGGCAACCAGACGTAGAGCGTATCCGTGCCCTCGTCTCCCAGGCGGCCTCGGTGAAGACTCGGCTCAGGTCATTGCGCATCAGGTCGACGGTCATCACGTTCCCGGCGCGGTTCTTGGCCGAGCACTCAAGCTCGGCGCGCTGCCGGGCGGCCTGCCGGTGCGCGGACCGCTAGCGCGTGCCCTTGATCGGTCGGGGTCGTAACGGCCCGGCCCCGTCCGGCGCAGGAATGCCCCGGGTCCATAGCAGAAGGCGGGGCCGACCTTACCGAGCCTGTCCCGTGTCCGACAGCTCCTGCTCTCGGTATCTCAGGTGTGCGAACCTCGCGCGAGGCGCGCCTTCACCATCATCCCGGAGTTGACGGCCATGACACTTTCGGACAGCGCAGCCAGCAGAGTGCCGAGCTCCACAAGGTCGTCCAGGTCAGGGGTGGCATCCCCGTCGTCAAGGTGGTGCTGGGCCTCCCTCGCCGAGTTAAGCGCTTCGTGCAGAGCGCGATGTACGCCGATCGTCGTCGGGTCGGTGCTGCTCATTTCGCTCCTGGCTGGGTCAGCGGCCCATGTTCGCCGCGAACGTCTTCACGATCATTGACAGCCAGGATATGCAGGAACGGAATCGGCTCGGGCCTGTTGCCCTAACTCCCGGCTGCGCGCATTGAAAGGGACGAGGCCTGAAGATCGCTCATCGGTTCTGGAGCTCGCGGGATACCGCGGACAACGCCCGTCGCACGGGCACGCCGGACCAGTTGGAACGCTATGAAACCCCGGATCCAGTTCTAGCGCAGTGAAAGCCCGGATCCAGGGCATCCGGCAGCCGTGGCACCGGGATCGGTCATTGGGTGTCAAAACACCCCATGACACGGGGTTTTTTGACCCCCGATCACGGGCGCCGTGACAGTTGTGGCACCTGATGCTGGCCCCATTGCCGAAACGACACGGGTTATTTTCGTACGCGCCCCTGGAGCACCCTGGAGCACCCTGAACGCGGCATGAACGCGGCATCCATGTCGTTCGATCCGGTACGGGTAGTGCCGGAGCGACGAAAGCCCGAGCCTGCGGCTGCTCGTGACCCGGCGACGTGGCGCAGAACAGAGGCGCAGAACAGAGGCGCAAAACAAATCTGTATTCAGCGTGCCGGAATCGTCTTCTGGCTGGGTCACTCCCGGCGGGCTGGCATGATGAGAGGTGATGAACAAGTCAAGCTCCCGCCGCTTCCCCGTGACGGTTTCGCACCTTCCGGTCACGCGCTGCCAGATCTGCGACCGCACCGTCGCGCACCAGCCCGGCAAGGCCAGCGAAGTCCTGACCGAGCACTACCGGCGGGCACATCCGGAAGCGCTTGGCCTCCCTTCCGCATAGCCGGGCCTCGGAGATCCCCGCACACCGTGCGAGGCTTGCCGGGTGGCTATCTTCCGGGCGGAGCAGTTCAGTGTCAGGGTGGAGGACGAGGTCCTCGCTGACTTGCGCGCGCGGATCCAGAACACGCGGTGGCCGGGGGCGGCGCCGGGTGCGCCGTGGGAGCAGGGCACCGATCTCGGCTACCTGCGGGGCCTGCTGGGGTACTGGGCGGACGGCTTCGACTGGCGCGCGCAGGAAGGCTGGCTGAACGGGTTCCGTCACTTCCGGGCCGAGATCGATGGTATCCGGGTGCATTTTGTACATGAGCGAGCCCGCACCGGCCACGGAATCCCGCTGATCTTGACCAATGGCTGGCCGAGTTGCTTCGCCGAGTTCCTGCCGCTGGTGCCGCGGCTGACGGACCCGGCCGCGCATGGCATCGAGGGGCCCGGTTTTGACGTGGTGATCCCCTCGCTGCCTGGCTACGGATTTTCTGACCGGCCGGCCCGGACGGGGGTGACATGCCGCTATACGGCGGGAGTGTGGCACCGCCTGATGCGCGGCCTGGGATATCAGCGGTACGGCGCGCACGGCGGCGACTTCGGGGCCGCCGTCACCACGTTCATGGCGCTGGATGACCCCGTGCCCATGCTCGGTATTCACCTGTCCAACCTGGATGTAGCACCCTATACGGGGCAAGGGTCACGGCCGCTGTCCGCGGCAGAGCAGGCCTACCTGGCCCAGTACCAGCGATGGCGTGAAGATGACCGCGGCTACGGAGCGATCCAGTCGACGCGGCCTCAGACACTCAGCTACGGCCTCAACGACTCGCCAGCTGGCCTGGCTGCCTGGGTGCTGGAGAAATGGCGCGGCTGGGCCGACTCCGGCGGAGACATCGACGCCACCTTCTCCCGCGACTTCCTGCTCACCGTGGTGACCCTGTATTGGGCCACCCAGACGATTGCGTCCTCCATCCGGGACTACGTTGACAACCGGTGGCTGGCCGCCGAACTAAGCCTGACCGACGCGGTAACGGTGCCCACCGCAGTAGCTGTCTTTGCTCATCAGTTCATCGACGACGGCACGCCTCCCCGCGAGTGGGCCGAACGTCTTTACAACATCCGCCGGTGGACGCCCATGCCCAGCGGCGGCCACTTCCCATCCGCCGAGCAACCCGACCTGCTTGGCCGTGATATCGCGGCCTTCTTCAACGACCTCGGGCCTGTCGGCCAGCCCAGAATGACGGGCTTAACTGGGTGATCTGCGCCTGTCCCTGGGGCGGTTCGGCCTGCGGCACTGTGCCTGAGGACCTGCGCACTGCCGTTGCCGAGCAGACTGCCATCATCGGCGAGGTGATTGCGTCGCGCGGATGCTACCCGCCCTCCCGGCCGCAAGCGTGAACGCAGGGAAATCCAGCGGCCTGGTTCATCGTCCGGTCAGGCCGTCGGCCATCTCTCTGAGCAGATCGATGTGGCCGTTGTGGCGGGCGGTCTCCTCGATCAGGTGCATGAGCACCCATCGCAGCGTGACCGGCTCGTCCCGCCAGCTCAGCGTGCCCCGGGACTCCGTGTCAAGGTCAAGTGGCGCGACCAGCTCGCTGAGCTGGCCGCAGCTGGCCCGGTACTCGGCCAGCAGCCGGGCTAGCGGGACGTGCAGCCCGAGCCGCATCTCCGCGTCAGGGTCGTCCTCGGTGACCGGGGTCCGGTCCTGCTCGCCGAGCAGGATCACCCGGATCCAGTAGTACTCGACCCAGCGCAGGTGGCTGACCAGGCTGGAGATGGTGGTGAGCGGCGAGCCGGGCAGCGGTGCCCGGCGGGCCTGCTCATCACTGAGGCCAGCGCATTTCACCTGCACGGTATCCCGGACGTAGTCCAGCATCGTGGTCAGCACGGCGCGCTCGTCCCAGCTGGGCGGGATGTCATCGGTCCGGGACGACGCAGTGATCGGCGTCGACGCTGCTGCGGCGCGGATGAGGTCCTCGCTCAAGACAACCACAGCCAATGGCACCGTCCTCCTGTCTGGCGGGCCCGCACCGGCCCATCCGGGCGGCGTACCCACGGTAGGGATCCCGCGGACGAGCGCGCAACGGGTTTCCGGCGGGGTATCGCGACGACCTGCACGTCTGGCCAGCGGTGATCTCAGGCACGGACTTGTTCTGACCTCAGGTCGTCTTGATCAGGCCGCCGTCGATGAGGTAGTTGGCGCCGGTGACGTTGCCGGCCCGATCGGAGGCCAGGAACGCGATCAGCGTGGCGACCTCCTCCGGAGCGGTGAACCGCGCGGTGGCGAACCCGCCGATCCCGGCGATGATCGTCTGGCGGGCCGTATCGGCGTCCACCCCGGTGGCCTTGGCCACGGTCGTGGCCACGCCGTGCTCGCCAAGCCACAAGTCGGTGGCGACGGGGCCAGGAGAGACGGCGTTGACGCGGATGCCGTGCGGCCGAACTCCTGGGCGAGGGTCTTGGTGAGGTTGACCAGCGCGGCCTTGGCAGCGCCGAAATCGATGGTGGCGGCGTCGGGCTGGAAGAAGGCATTGACCGATGCCACGTTGACGATCGCTCCGCTGCCGTTCTTGACCATCTCGGTCAGGGCGGCGCGTTCTTCGAGCAGACCTGAGACGCGCGCGGCCTTGACCACCAGATAATCTATTGATCTAGTATTTGGTACTGGATTAATGACGCCGAGATAAGTGACGCTGGCCGGAGGATCGCGTGGACTTCGCCGAGGACCCGGATCACCAGCTCATCCGCGAGGCGGTTCGTGGGGTCTGCGCCCGGTTTCCCGACGAGTACTGGGCCGAACTCGACCAGAGCCACACGTTCCCCTGGGAGTTCTACGCCGCGATGGCCAAGGGCGGCTGGATCGGCATCGCCATCCCGGCCGGATACGGCGGTGGCGGCCGGGGCATTACCGAGGCCTCGATCGTGCTGGAGGAGGTGGCCGCCTCCGGCGCGTGCATGAACGGGGCGAGCAGCATTCACCTGTCGATCTTCGGCATGCACCCGGTGGTCAGGCACGGCTCCGAAGAGCTCAAGCAGCGTTACCTGCCCCGCGTCGCGGCCGGGGACCTGCACGTCGCGTTCGGCGTGACCGAGCCGGACGCTGGCCTGGACACCACCTCCATCCGCACCCGCGCCGTCCCCGACGGGGCGGGCTACCGGATCGCCGGGCGCAAGGTCTGGATGTCCAAGGCGCTGGAATCCGAGCGGGTCCTGCTGCTGACCCGCACCACCCCCGTCGGGGAATGCGCAAAGCGCACCGACGGCCTGACCCTCTTCGTCGCCCCGCTCCAAGATCCCGCGGTGACCGTCCGCCCCATCCCCAAGCTCGGCCGCAACGCCGTCGCCTCCTGCGAGGTGGCCTACGACGGCCTGTACGTCAACGCAAGCGACCGCGTCGGCGAGGAAGGCCGGGGCTTTACCTACCTGCTCGACGGGCTGAACGCCGAACGGGTCCTGATCGCCGCCGAGGCCCTCGGCACCGGGCGGGCGGCGCTGCGCCGCGCCGCCGCCTACGCCAAGAACCGCACCGTCTTCGGCCGCCCGATCGGCCAGAACCAGGGCATCGCGTTCCCGCTCGCCGAGGCGCACGCCCGGCTCGGCGCGGCCGAGCTCGCCATCCGCCATGCGTCCTGGCGGATCGACCAGGGCCTGTCGGCCGGGGAACAGGCGAACCTGGCCAAGTTCCTGGCCGCCGAGGCCGGGTTCGCCGCCGCCGACGCGGCCGTGCAGACCCACGGCGGGTTCGGCTACGCGACCGAGTACCACGTCGAGCGCTACTGGCGCGAAGCCCGGTTGCTCAAGATCGCCCCGATCCCGCAGGAGATGATCCTGAACTACCTGGCCGAGCACGTCCTCGGCCTGCCCAGGTCGTACTAGGAGGTCTCATGTCGTCGCGGGAAGAGCCGGATTTGGTGGAGTGGATGCGGCAGCGGTGGCTGGAGCAGGATGAGCCCAAGCCCGAGCACTTCGCCGCGATGGCCGCGCTGCTGCGGACGACGATCCTGGTCACCGACGAGATGGACCGCGTGCTGAAGGAATGCCAGCTGTCCAGGACTGGCTACCTGATCCTGATCACCTTGCAGACCTCGCGCGAGCAGACCCGGCCCCTCGGCCAGCTCAGCAAGGTTTTGCTGGTCCATCCCACGACCGTCACCATGGCCATCGACCAGCTGGAGAAGCCGGGGCTGGTGCGCCGGGTCCCGCATCCGACCGACCGCCGTACGATCCTGGCCCGGCTGACCCCAGAAGGCGACGACCTGGCCGAACGGGCCACCAAGGCGCTAGCCGGGATCGGCTATGGCCTCGGCGATGTGTCCGCCGCCAGCGCCACCCAGGTCACGGCTGCGCTGCAACGGATACGCCAGGCAATCGGCGATCTGCCCCGATAACGGCATGAACGCGGCATCCACGCCGTAAGCCTCGTCACCCGCCGGAGGGTGGTCGCATTCGCGAGAAGACTCTTGTCTTTGCTGCTCAGGGGACCGCTTGCCGTCAACCTTCCTGGTCAGCGGGCGGGCGTGGCCGTTCTGGTCATTGGTGGCTCCTAAGAAGTGCGGGTGATCACGAAGGGCACGACCCGGCACGGGCGTCCGTTCACGCCAGGTCGCGAGATGATGGGGTATGCCACCTGACCCGGAAGACAAGCCGGCGCTCCCGGCGCACAGCGACGAGGAAACCGGCATCGGCTGGGGCGAGGACCCGGAGCCGGACGATGAGGAGCGCCTGCGCCGGGACCGCCCGCCGCACTGGGACCAGTGAGCATCCCGTCGAACCTGCGCCCGCCTCGCGCGGAGCGCTGGGCTCGGCTACGCCGTGCCCTGTGGCAGCCGCCCCGCGCTCATGGCGAGCAGCCGCGTGAGCGCGTGGTCGGCCCGCTCGAGCTCTTCTATGACCTGGCCGTGGTCGTGCTGGTCGCGCAGGCCGCCCACCACCTGGCCGGGCACCTGACCTGGCGCGGACTCGGCGAGTTCGCCGCGGTGTTCACGCTGGTGTGGATCGCGTGGGCCAACGGCAGCCTGCACCACGAACTGCACGGCCACGACGACGCCCGCGCCCGAAGCACGTTCCTGCTGCAGATCCTGGTGCTGGTCGCGATGGCCGCCTTCATACCCGAGGCAGGCGACGAGCGGGGAGCCGCGTTCGCCGTCGCCGCGGGGGTCCTGTTCGCGGTGCTGGCCGTACTATGGCTGCTGGCCGCACGCGGTGACCGCCCGCAATATCGCCGAACGAGCGGGCTGTTCGTCACCGGCACGGCGGCCTGCGCCATCGCGCTGGCCGCCACCGCGCTGCTGCCTGCCAGCGCCCGCGTGCTGGCCTGGGGCCTGATCGACGCCGCCTACCTGGCCGGATTCGCCGCCGTGATCCTCACCGTCGCCCCGACGCGGGCGGCCGCGCTGACCGTTACCGACTCGCTCACCGAACGGTTCGGGGCGTTCATCATCATCGTGCTCGGCGAGACCCTCACCGGCGTGGTCGGCGGACTGGCGGGCCAGCCGGTCAGCGCGCTCACCATGGCCGTGGGGCTGGTCGCCGTCGTGGTCGGCTTCGGCGCCTGGTGGACCTACTTCGACTTCGCCGGACATCGCCTGCCCAGGCCGGAGCCGGTGCCCGGCCTGCAATGGATACTCGGCCATCTGCCGCTTACGGCTGCTGTGGCCGCGATGGGCGCCTCGATGGTCAGCCTCGTCGACCACGCCCATGACGGCCGAACCCCAGTTGCGACCGCGTGGGTCCTGTGCGCAGGCGCCGCCGCCGTGCTGGGCACGACGATGCTGGTCGCCGCGAGCCTGCCAGCCTGGGAGGACAAACGCGGCTTGTACCGGCCCCTCGCCGGCGCCTGCGCCGCCACCGCAGTAGCATGCCTCGGCGTCGGCGCCGCGCGGCCGACGCCGCTCGTCCTCGGCCTCGCGCTCGTTGTCCTGCTCGGCATTCCCTGGGGTCTGGCCGTCACGCGCCGCCTGGCCAGCGGAGCCGATTCACCCGGCACCCCCGAGGCCTAGAGGGTGCCCGTCGGTGACCTCGACGTTGCTCACCATGGGTGAGCGCGCGGTAGCAGCGGCTCGTGATAAGGGAAGCAGTCATCGCATTCCGGTTGGCGGGCGCGGACGCGTGGTCTAGCCTGCTGTGACTATGGCCGGTGTAGCTGGTTACGGTAACCCGGCGTGCGGGCACCCGGTGCAGCCGGGATTTTTGTTCTGCCCGGTCTGCGGGCAGCCGGCCGCCGGCAGCGCCGCGCCGTCTGAGCCGTCGACGGCGCCGTTGCCGGTGGTCCCCGCCTTGCCGCAGTCCGCATTGTCGGCGCCGGTGTCACCCGCGGCCGGTCAGCTGCCGCTACCAGAGTCCACGCCCTGGGACTCCTGGTATGCGCCCCGGCGTCCGCCGCCCGCGCCGACCGGCCCGCAGCCATGGCCGATGCCACCGGACAGTGTGCTACCGCCGCCCGCCGACCCGGATGCGACGCGGGTGGATAGCCCGGGTCCGCTGGCGTATGACGACCCGGCCACGGCGATGCTCGGCGACCTGCGGCAGGCGCCGGCCTCTGGCGGCCCGCGGCGCCCCCGCCGCCCTCGCCGCCCGCTGGTCCCGGTGATCGCGGCCGCCGCGCTCCTGGCGGTCGTGGTCGGGATCGTAATCTTCCGGGCCCACACGGGTAGCACCGCCGCGACGGGCACCGCGCCGTCTACCTCGTCGCAGGACGCGCGGCGGCAGGCGGCGGTCGGGCTGTCCAGGCTGCTGGCGCAGAGCGTCACCGACCGTGCCGCCGTTATCGATGCGGCCGAGGACGTGCGCGGCTGCGGCCCGTCCCTGAGTCAGGACGCGCGGACCTTCACCCGCGCGGCCAGCTCCCGGCAGCACCTGCTGTCCCGGCTCGCGAGCCTGCCCGGCCGTTCGGCGCTACCTGCTGCGTTGCTGCCGAACCTGACCACCGCCTGGCAGGCGTCAGCCCAGGTGGATACCGATCTCGCCCGGTGGGCGGCCGACACGATGGCCCGCGGCTGCCACCGCAACAGCCGATCCGACGCCGGACTGCGGGCCTCCTACGCCCCAGAGAGCCGGGCGACCGTCGGCAAGCACGCGTTCGCCCGCCTCTGGAACCCGGTCGCCAGGCAATACGGCCTCACTACCTATCAGCCGAGCCAGCTCTAACAGGTCCGGGGTGCTCAGCTAGCTGCAGGCCGGCCGTAGGACCTCCTGACGATAACGCCGCCAGTTAACGGCCGGGCAATGGCCGCGGGCCCGGGGGATACTGGTGCGGTGCGGTACGACCCGACCATCTACCTCGGCTCTGCTGCCCACTATCGTCACGGCCGCCCTGCGTACTCACCGGAGCTCGAGGCCGTCCTGACGCAGGAGGCGAGCCTGGATGGGAACGGCCGGCTTCTGGATGCCGGCTGCGGCCCGGGCGTGCTGACCGTCCGCCTGGCTGACCGATTCCCGCACCCGGGCGGGCTGCGACACGACATCGAATCCGTCGACACTCGCCGTGCCGCTGTCCGGTTTGAGCAGGGTGGTCAGGATCCTCACGATCGTGGTCTTGCCGGCGCCGTTGGAGCCGAGCAGCGCGAAGATGCTTCCGCGTGCCACGTCGAAGTCCACGCCCGTGAGCACGTGCAGCTGGTCATAGGACTTCCGCAGTCCGCGGACCTGCAGCGCCGCGTTGTTCGTTTCCATGCCTGCTGTCTCCTTATGCCACGGTCACGTTCGACAGGTCCGCACCCATGCCCTTGAGTCCGGCGTAGGTGAGCTTGTCCATCCGGGCCCCGTCGAAGGCCACCGTGCGGATGGCGGTGCGGTACTTCCTGCTCGTAGCGCGGAAGGACACATCCCGCAGCGTCGCGCCCCGGAACGTGACGCCTTCGAGCGCCGCCCGGTCAAACCTCACAGAGACCAAGGCCGACCCGTCCAGACGCAGGCCGCGCAGATCGGAGTAGGAGAAGTCCACCCCGGTGAAGGTGCACTGCTCGAAGACCGTGCGCCGCAGGTCGGTCATCCGGAGCTTGACGTCCATGAGCGCGACATCGGCGAACCGGGTCCCGGTCAGTCCCGACTTGCTGAAGTCGGTACGCACCAGGATGGAGCCGCGGAAACTGGCCCGTGCCAGCTCGATCGCCGACATGTACGCATCGGTCAGGTCGGCGCCGTCGAAGTTGGCGTCTGCCACATCGCTGCCCTTGAACGAGCTGCCGGCGAGATCGGCGTGCGAGAAATCGGAGCCGCGCAGCGCGCTCGCCTCGAACTTCCCGCCCCGCACCGCGACGCCCGCGAAGTCGCTCCCGCGCAGGTCGCTCGCATCGAATCTCGTCACCAGTTGCCGCTCGAGCGACCGGGAGAGGTTGGAAACCTCCTGCACCGTCTGCTCGATATCGCCGATGCTGTCGATGGTCAGCTCGAAGGCTGCCGTGTCATCCTTGCCCTCGGCCTTGAGCTCACGGAACCTCTCATGCAGGTCCGCAAGCAGGTCCGCTTTCAGCTCGCTGATGCTCTTCGCGCCCTCGTAGGGTGCGAAGACGCCGTCCACGTATTCGTCTAGTTTGTCGCTCATCGATTCGTCTCCTCACAGCAATGTGTCGAGCACGCGCTTCGCGTACTCCCAGTTGCTCTTGTTGCGCGCATAGGTCGCCCTGCCCTTCTCTGTGATCCGGAAGTATTTGCGCCGGCCGCCCTGCGATTCATCGCCCCAGTACCACGTGATGTCGCCGTCCGCTTCCAGGCGCCGGACGCTGGAGTACATCGTGGCTTCCTTGAGCTCGTACTCGCCGTGCGAGCGCTCGACGATCAACTTGACGATCTCGTAGCCGTAGCAGTCGGATTCCGTCAGCAGCCGCAAGATCATCGTGTCGGTATTCCCGCGCAGCAAATCGGATGTGACCTTGCTCGCGCTCATCGCACCACCTCCGATGAACAATGTATGTCTTAGTACTGTGTCTGTCAAGGTAGTAGTGACGTCACAGTACCCGGATGCGTGTAGCAGCCTGCCAGTCACCCTGCCGCAGCTCTTCTGGAGGTCGCACCATCGTGGGCCGCTGTACGCCTTATAGGGCAATGCCGGCGTCAGCTTGCTGGTTGCGTGGGCGGCGGCGCAGACGTCGGAGCAGCTTCCGTCACCCTGGCACCACCCGTACCAGGTCATAGGACATGGTTGCCGCGTTCATGCTCGCCGCGACCAGCTAAGATAGCCGCCATGGCGGAGCCAGCCTCGACGCTCGCGGCCGGGGACGCCGGCCCTGCCGGGGACGCCGGCCCTGCCGGCAGCGTAGGCACTGTCGAAACGCAGTACCTCGACCTGCCGGAGCCAGTCCGGCTCGACTGCGGCCGTGACCTGCACCCGGTTCGGGTGGCGTACGAGACCTACGGCACCCTCTCGCCCCGGCGCGACAACGTCATCCTGGTGTGCCATGCGCTCAGCGGCGACGCCCATGCGGCGGGCTTGGCCAAGACGCCGCCCGAAGAGAGCACCCGCGACGGGTTCGCGGCCACCGATCGCGACGGCACGGCCGGCAAGGGGCTCGGCTGGTGGGACGGGATGATCGGCCCCGGCAAGGCGTTCGACACCGACCGCTTCTACGTCGTGTCCACGAACCTGCTCGGCGGCTGCCGGGGGACGACCGGGCCGTCGTCGACCGACCCGGCGACAGGCCGGCCGTACGGACCAGACTTCCCCGTGATCACGGTGGCGGACATGGTACGGACCGAACGGGCGTTCCTTCACGCGCTCGGTATCGAACGGCTCGCGGCGGTGGCCGGAGGCTCACTCGGCGGGATGCAGGCCTTCGAGTGGGCCATCCTGTTTCCCGATCAGGTCGATGCCGTCGTGGCGATCGCCAGCACGCACGCCCTGCACCCGCAGGGCGTGGCCTGGAACGCGATCGCGCGGAACTCGATTCTCGGCGACCCCGCCTGGCAGGGCGGCCGGTACTACGGCACGGGCCGCGCGCCCGATGCCGGCATGGGCGTGGCCCGGATGGTCGGCCACATTACGTACCTGTCCGCGCAGGCCCTGAGCGACAAATTCAGCCGCCAGCTGCAGTTCGCCGACGACATCCGCTTCACGATCACCGAGCCGGAGTTCGCGGTCGAGAGCTACCTGCGCCACCAGGCCGAATCGTTCGTCAGGCGCTTCGACGCCAACACCTATCTCTACATGTCGCGCGCCCTGACGTATTTCGATCTCGCCCGGCAGCACGGCAGCGGATCGCTCGTGCAGGCGCTCGACGGCGTTTCGGCGCGGACGCTGCTGATCGCGTTCAGCTCCGACTGGCTGTACCCGCCGTCCGCGTCACGGGAGATCGAGGCGGCGCTCCGCGCTCTCGGCAAGCCGGCCGAGGTCCACGTGATCGAGGCGCCGTACGGCCACGACTGCTTCCTGCTCGAAGAAGCGCGGCAGACGCCCATCATCCGCCGCTTCCTGGAAGGACCCCGGTGACCGTCAGACCAACCGAACCCCGCACGTTCGGCTTCGAGACCCGGCAACTGCACGCCGGGCAGCGGCCCGACCCGAACACGGGCGCACGCGCGGTGCCGATCTTCGCCACGACCAGCTACGTGTTCGAGGACCCGGAATCGGCGGCGGCCTACTTCAACCTGCAGGAATACGGAAACACGTACTCGCGCATCATGAACCCGACCACCGCGGTGTTCGAGGAGCGGGTGGCGAACCTCGAGGGCGGCGCCGGCGCGGTGGCGTTCGCCAGCGGGCTCGCCGCCCAGGCGGCCGCGCTGTTCACGCTGCTCGAGCCGGGCGACCACGTCGTCTCGTCCTCGGCGCTCTACGGCGGGACGGTGAACCAGTTCAAGCACGTGCTGCGCAAGATGAACGTGGAACTGACGTGGGTCGATCCCGACGATCCGGACGCGTGGCGCAAGGAGGTCCGCGCGAACACCAAGGCGTTCTTCGGCGAGACGATCGGCAATCCGGCCGGGAACGTGCTGGACATCGAGACTCTGGCGGCCATCGCGCACGCGCACGAGCTGCCGCTGATCGTGGACAACACGTTCGCCACGCCGTACCTGTGCCGCCCGATCGAATGGGGCGCCGACATCGTGATCCATTCGGCGACTAAGTTCATCGGCGGCCACGGCACTTCCATCGGCGGCATCGTCGTCGAGGCGGGCACGTTCAACTGGTCCAACGGGCGGTTTCCCGTGGTCGCGGATCCATCGCCGGCCTACCACGGCCTGCAATTCCACGAGACGTTCGGGACGTACGGCTACCTGATGAAGCTCCGGGCCGAGACCCTGCGCGACCTCGGCGCGGCGCTGTCGCCGTTCAACGCCTTCCTGTTCCTGCAGGGGCTGGAGACCATGTCGCTGCGGATGGAACGCCACGTCGATAACGCGCGGGCGGTCGCGGCGTTCCTCGAGTCGCACGAGCTGGCGTCCAACGTGACCTACCCCGGCCTGCCGGGCAGCCGGTACCGGCCGCTCGTGGAGAAGTACCTGCCGCGCGGCGCCGGCGCCGTGTTCTCCTTCGACTGCGCCGGCGGCCGAACGGGCGGGCAGGACCTCATCCGCGGCATGACCCTCTGGTCCCACCTGGCGAACGTCGGCGACGCGAAGAGCCTGGTCATCCACCCCGCCAGCACGACGCACCGCCAGTTGAGCGACGACGAGCTGCGGGCGGCCGGCGTCGGGCCTGGCACGGTTCGGCTGTCGGTCGGCACCGAGTCCGTCGCGGACCTGATCTGGGATCTGGAGCAGGGTTTCGCGCTGGTCGCCGCGACCGCGGGGAAGAAGGCAGCGACGGCATGACGGATCTCGCCCGGTACCAGGACCCGCTGACGATCCAGCGTGTGCTCCACACGGCCCAGACGATCGCGATCGTGGGCCTGTCACCCAACGAGCTGCGGGCCAGCTACTTCGTCGGCTACTACCTCAAGCGGCACGGCTACCGCGTGATCCCCGTGAATCCACGGGAGACAGAGATCCTCGGCGAGACGTGCTACCCGAGCCTGCCGGACGTGCCCGTGCCGGTGGACATCGTGAACGTCTTCCGCGCGCCGGACGCCCTGCCGCCGATCGCGCGGGACGCGGTGGCGATCAACGCGGGCGCCCTATGGTGCCAGTTCGGCGTGATCAACGCCGAGGGCGCGAAGATCGCCGAGGACGGCGGCGTGACGGTGATCATGGACCGCTGCCTCAAGGTCGAGCACGCGCGCTACATGGGCCGGATGCACTGGCTCGGTTTCAACACGCAGCGCATCACGTCCGTCCGGGCCGGACTCCAGTAGGCAGAGTGGAGCAACTCTCATGACAGAACCCGCGCACCCCATCGACTTCGCGAACCTGCCTACGCCCGCCGAGGGCATCCTGGTGACGTTGTTCATCACCGTTCGCAAGGTCGCGCGGTCCCGGGACTTCTACTCGCGCGTCCTGGGCGGCACCGTCGTCCTGGAGGAGAACCCGTGCATCGTCAGGCTGTCCAATTCGTGGATCATCATGAACCCCGGCGGGCCGCCCACCCCCGACAAGCCGGACATCTCCGTGGTCGACTACCAGCCGGGCAACACCACCTCGATCTTCATGAACCTGCGGGTCGCCGACATCTGGGCCTGCTACGAGGAGTGGAAGGCGAAGGGAGCGGAGTTCGTCACGCCGCCGATCGACCGCGGGGCGGAGATCCGCTGCTACATACGGGACCCGGACGGATACCTCATCGAGGTCGGCCAGTCCACCGGCCTGCTGCACGGCGAACTGGCCGCCAAGCGCCCGGAGGATCTCCCGGGCTGAACGGCTCACGCGTCCGAGGCGCACGGGTGGCCGACGGGCGGGCCGCCCGCTACTGGAAGATCGCCAACCCCGGCCGGCCGAACGCCACCGGCGAGCCGGTCGCCTACAAGCTGATGCCGCAGGACAGCGTGCTGCCCTTCGGCCAGCCCGATACCCACCTCATGCGGCGGGCTCAGTTCGCTACCCGGCACCTGTGGGTCACCGCGTACGACCCTGATCAGCGGTTCCCCGCCGGCGAGTACCCCAACCAGCACCCCGGCGGAGACGGCCTGCCCGCGCCGGACTGCCACTACGAGAGCTGAGGCCAGCTCCTGGCGTAACCTGGCCCGGTGAGCATCGTGGTCCGGCCCGCCACGACGGCCCGCTTCGGCGACGTCGCGACCATGCTCGGGCCCAAGAACCCCGAATCCTCGGTGTGCTGGTGCCTCAGCCACCGGCTTGACTGGAAGACCAACCGGGCGCTGACCGGCCCCGCCCGGGGTGAGTACGTCAGGAAGCTGTGCGGCCGCGACGTCGCGCCCGGCGTCCTCGCCTACTCCGATGCCGAGGTCGCCGGGTGGGCCGCCGTCGCGCCCCGGTCCGAACTGCCATTCGCGCGGTCCGCCAGGATCCCTCACGTCGATGACCTGCCCGCCTGGTCGGTGTGGTGCATCCGCGTCCGTCCCGGCTACCGCGGCCGGGGCATCTCGCACGTCCTGCTCGACGGCGCCGTGGCCTACGCCCGGTCCCAGGGCGCGCCGGCGATCGAGGGCTATCCAGTCGACAACCAGGGCAAGAAGGTCGACCTCACGATGGCCTTTGTGGGTACCCGCAAGCTCTTCGAGGACGCCGGCTTCACCAAGGCCGCGGACACCAGCTCGGTCGCCGGAGGCTTCCCGCGCGTGCTGATGCGGCTGGACCTGTGCTGACCGCCTAAGATCAGCGTGATGCTCACCGTGAACCATCTCGTCACGTCCGGCACCTTCTCCCTCGACGGGGGAACGTGGGACGTGGATAACAACGTCTGGGTGCTCGGCGACGACGCCGAATGCGTGGTCATCGACGCCCCGCACGACGCCGGCGCGATCCTGTCCGCGGTCGGGCCGCGCCGGCTCACCGCCATCTTGTGCACCCACGCCCACGACGACCATGTCGACGCCGCCGCCGCCCTGGCCGAAGCCACCCGCGCGCCGATCTGGCTGCACCCCGCCGACCGCGAGCTCTGGGATCAGACCTACCCTGACCGGGCCCCGGACCGGGACCTCGCCGACGGGCAGACGATCACCGTGGCCGGCGCCGACATCACGGTGCTGCACACGCCCGGGCATTCGCGCGGCGCCGTGTGCTTCCACCTGCCCTACCAGCGCTGGCTGTTCAGCGGCGATACGTTGTTCGCCGGCGGACCAGGCGCGACCGGGCGCTCCTTCTCCGATTTCGGCATGATCATCGACTCGATCCGCGACCGGCTGCTCGTCCTCGATCCGGGCACGGTCGTCCACACCGGTCACGGCCCGGACACCACCATCGGCGCCGAACGACCCCACCTGCAGGAATGGATCGCCCGCGGCCACTGACGCCCAGCTGAGCCCGGCAACCGGGCGGCACCTTCCCGGAAACCGGACTCAGGCCACGCCGGCACCGTCAGCATCACGCTCCGGGTGCGCCGGGCCAGCCGAAACGCCATGAAACCCCGGATCCAGCACGTTTTAACGCAGTGAACCCCCGGTTCCAGCGCGTCCGGCAGCGGACCGATCTTCATGTTGACGCCCGGATTGTTAGCGCTCACAATGACGGCGAACCCTTTCGTCGCGAAGCCCGTGCGGTCGCCGGAGCCGTTGCGCAGGAATTGTGAACGCTAACATCACGGCTCGGCGTGGCCATGCCCGCCGCGCCCCTGGACACCAATGATCTGGCCCGCACGCGTCAGGAGGTGACACGCCCCCTTAAAACCGGAACATCCGGGCCCGCTTCCGGCCCGTTGCCCGCTGCGTTGCCCGGCGGGGGACCAGCCAGCAATGGATTTTCGGATGAGAAAGGCAGGCTCGACGATGACTGTCCGGTCACGACTCCGGCACGTGCCGGCGGCACGGCCCCAGCCGGAGCGGCGACGTCCCTCCCGTGCGACATCTACGCCACGGCCGGCACGCCGTGCGTGGCCGCGCACAGCACCACGCGGGCCCTGTACGCGGCCTACAACGGCCCGTTGTACCAGGTCAGGCGCGCGTCGAACGGCGCCACCACGAACATCGGGACGCTCGCCGCGGGAGGCTACGCTAACGCGGCGGCGCAGGACTCGTTCTGCGCGGGCACCACGTGCACCATCACCGAGATATTCGACCAGTCCCCGCAGCACAACAACCTCACGATCGGGCCGGCCGGCGGGGCCGGAGGGGCGGACGTCGGCGCGAACGCGACCGCGCTGCCGGTCATGGCCGGGGGCCATAAGGTCTACGGGGTCTTCGTGAGCCCGGGAACCGGGTACCGCGACGATGCCACCACGGGAGTGGCGACCGGATCCCAGCCGCAGGGCGCCTACATGGTGGCCAGCGGCACCCACGTCAACAGCGGCTGCTGCTTCGACTACGGCAACGCCGAGACCAACAACCGCGACAACGGCAACGGTCACATGGACGCGGTCTACTTCGGCACCTTGTGCTGGTTCGGCCCGTGCAACGGGTTCGGCCCGTGGGTGCAGGCGGACCTGGAAAACGGCCTGTTCAGCGGCGGCAACGGCAATAATCCCAGCAACGCGGGCAACAAGAGCGCGTTCGTCACCGCCCTGGTCAAGAACAACGGCACCACGACTTACGCGATCAAAGGCGGCAACGCGGATTCGGGCGGGCTGACCACCTGGTACAGCGGCTCCCTGCCCACCACGAGCGGCTACATGCCCATGCATGCCGAAGGTGCGATCATCCTCGGGGTCGGCGGCGACAACAGCAACAGCTCCGCGGGATCCTTCTTCGAGGGCGTGATGACGGCCGGCTACCCGACCGATGCCGCCGACACCAGCGTCCAGGCCAACATCGTCTCGGTCGGTTACGCGGCGGCGTCCGGCGGCAGCGGGGCGACCGGGACGATCGTGGCCGGCGTCAACAGCGCCAAGTGCGTGGACGACAACAACGGCAGCGGCACCCCCGGCACCAAGGTGCAGATGTGGGACTGCGACGGCAACACGGCCGCGCAGAACTGGACCGTCAACAGCAACGGCACCCTCACGATCGCCGGCGGCTGCATGGACATCACCGGCGCCAAATCCGCCAACGGCACCCTCATCGAGTTGTGGACCTGCAACGGCGGCGCCAACCAGCAATGGCAGGCTCAGAGCGGGGAGCTGGTGAACCCTGCCACCGGTAAATGCCTTGACGACCCCGGCTCCAATACCACGAACGGAACCCAGCTCGTCCTGTGGACCTGCAACGGCGGCGCCAACCAGCACTGGACGCTCCCGTAAGCCGCGTCGGCCATTAACCCGTCGGCCTGATCTACGGGAGGGCCTGGCCGGGATCGCATCATCCACGATCCTTGCTGCCGCCTGGCGTGTCCGTCCCAGCCCAGCTGGAGTGCGGGCCGGAGCGGACCTCGCGTGATCGTGGACAGAAACCCGCACAAAAGCGAAGGGGGTCAAATGCGAAACCGCGAGCCAGTCTCGCCGTCTGGTCATCGAGGCGGTGATCCGGCTCTGCCCCACCCAGAGGTAAGGGAGTCGCCTCCTGTGGCCGCGCGCCCGGGCTCTGCCGTTATCGTGGGCCAAAATCCCCTTGATAGCGGGTGTTTGGCCCACGATGATCCGCTGGCCCATGGTCGCGGGACTGGCGTGGTCACTGATGCGATTCACCGCGCCGCAACCATGCCGCGGATCGAGACCCGCGGGAAACGGGGGTAACTGTCTACGATCTTGGCTGCCGCTCGGTGGGACACACCAGCAGCCACACCAGTCCCGCGGAAAAGGGGCAGGCGGATTATTGAGTATCAAAATTCCCTCATGGGGGGTACAGCGACCCACGATCACGGACGCCTGTGAAAGCTGTGGCACTTGATGCGGGCATCTTCTTCGCGGGGGCCGCTTCCCTCCGCGTCCCGAGCCGCGCACTTATGCGTTCAGGCGCGCGGCCCGCCGTCGGCGGTGTAGCCGATCTCCTGGAGGACCCAGGTGTTGCCGTCCGGGTCGGCGAACTCGGCGAACTCGGCGAAGCTGGCGTAGTCGCGCCGTTCCGGGTCGGTCCCCGGCTGCCAGCCGCCTTCCAGTCGTCGACGGGCGACTTATGCCGGATGGCGCTGACTTTGGCGCCGCGTTCGGCGAGTTCACAACGGGCCGCTTCGATGTCGGTGACGGCCAGGTACGTGCCCGCGCCGATCCGGGCGCCGCGTCGGTGAGCCCGACGCCGAACTGGACCGAACAGGCCGAGCCGGGCGGTGTCAGCTGGACCACGCGGAAGTCGCCGGCCGGGTGGTAGTCGACGTCGAGGGCGAAACCGGCCTGCTGCGTGTAGAACGCGGCGGCCTGGTCGACGTCGGTCACCGGAACCGTGACGACCTGGATCTGGTAGTCCATCAGGCACCCGCCAGCCTGCGGTAGGCGCCGGCGTCAATCAGGCTGGCGAGCTGCCGGGCCAGCGTGGACGGATCGATCTCGACCTCGAACATCCAGCCCTGGCCGTATGGATCGGTGTTGACGACTTCCGGCGTACCGGCCAGGTCGTCGTTGCGGGCGCGCACCGTCCCGGCGACGGGCGCGACCAGGTCGTTGGCGCTCTTGACCGATTCGATGTCGCCGCAGGCTGATGTTAGCGGCCTATCTATCTGCACATAGGACCATGATCAATGGCAGCGCTCTTTGCGCGGCTCTGGCTGTCACGGAGCGTGACTGACCCGGTGGGCCTGACTGTCGCCAAACCGTTCAGAACGCCGACTACGGGCGTGCTGCAAGCCAGGCCGACCGCGTGGGCGACCGCAGACAGATCATCCCGTTCGACGCGGCACTGGTGCCCTTTTCACGCGATCGACCGCTCTCGGCGTCGGCCACGGATCGCCAGCCCTGTGACG
>WNGR01002462.1_pt1 | contig 20336 bp, 18 predicted proteins | sample 5407581 | NCBI WGS metagenome assembly WNGR01 (sample SAMN13153383, study PRJNA577476) | soil metagenome | isolation source: 80 cm soil or saprolite under Garry oak tree replicate 2 | place: USA:California | collected 2016-06-15 | reverse complement strand
CCGGCCGCGCGCAGCCGCGCGACGGCGACCGCGTCCGCGGTCGCCGGAGGAGCGTCGCGCAGGATCTTCGAGCCGGCGGTCGTGACCTCGCCGGCGATGTCGAAAAGATCCTTGATCGAGACCGGCAGGCCCGCCAGCGGAGACGGCACCACGCCCTCCTTTCGCAGCCGGTCCGAGGCATCGGCGGCGACGAGCGCGCCCTGGGCGTGCACCTTGGTGAAAACGCGGCCGCCTTCGCCGCCCGCGTCGGCGATGCGCGCGAGCGCCGCCTCGACGAGCCTGCGGCTCGTGGTCTTGCCCGCGGCGAGCTCCTGCGCGAGCGCCGCGATCGGGCGGACGGCCGTTTCAGCCATGGATCACTTCCCGGTCCACGTCGGCGGCTAGCGCTTCGCGGCCTCGTCGTAGTAATGCATTTCGAGCAGGAGGCAGCCCGTTTCCGACTTGAACGGGCCGTGCGGCGTTCCCGGCGGGCGGCAGGCGTAGGTGCCGGGCCCGAAGCGCGTGCCGCCCTTGCCGTCGCGGTCGTTGCCGACGATCAGATCGCCCGAGACGAGATACACCTCTTCCCAGTAATCGTGCACGAAGGGCTCGGTCGTATGCACGCCGGGATCGAAGCGCAGGTGGCGCGTGCGGGAGCCGCGCTTCTTTTTCTCGTCGAGGAATCCGGCGAGCACCTGCTGCCGGATCCCGTCCGGATAACCGGGCAGTTTTTCCCAGCCGCGGTCGAGGTCGACCTTGTAGAACTCCTTGTGCTCTTTGTGGATCGCCATGAAGTCTCCGTCGCGCTCCCCTCCACAAGGGCTATCTTACAGGGGCTCGAGGTTCCGCAAGCGGTGGGACGAATCCCACGGCGAGTTTTCCTTTGCGTTCCGTCGCGCCTCGGAGTAGATTTTTCATCCGACCGGAGCCCTCAAGGAGCCGTTGATGTCAAAGTTCGTGATTTCGCCCCACTTCAGGCTGCAGGAATGGGTCGCCGAGGAAAAGGGCTACTTCAAGGCAGAAGGCCTGGATTACGAATTTCGCGACAACTACGGGCCGGGCGACGTGGGGAAAAAGCACGCCACGCCGGACAGGATCGGCGCCTACCAGAGCATCGAGCAGGGACGGGCCTGCGACGTGAGCGGGGCCTGCCACTGGACCGTGAATGTCGCCGCCTCGACCGGCCACGGCAAGCTCTACGCCGACGCTTACTCGGTCGCGCCCTGCAGCGTATTCGTGCCGCCGGAATCCGACATCGAGCACCCGTCGGAGCTGAAGGGCGTGCCGATCTCGGTCGGCTACCAGTCGGGCAGCCACTACTCCACCATTCAGGGCCTCGAGCAGTACATGGGCCTGGACGACATCGAACTGTCGTTTGCCGACGGGCTTCTGTTCAGCCGGCTCGAGAAGCTGATCGACCGCAAGGTGCCCGCCGCGTCCCTCTTCAGCGGGCCCTACTACTTTCTCGAACAGCTCGGTTTTCGCAAGGTCATCGACACGACCTTCATGATGGCGACGTCGATCTCGGGGAATCCCGAGCCGGAAGACCTGCGCAAGTATTTCCGGGCGCTGCGGCGCGCGCAGCGCGACATCGATCTGCGTCCGGAGCTCTACACGCACTACTACAGGAACGAGTTTCCCGCGCGCTTCCTCGACCAGATGGACACGCGCCGTTGGGGGCCCGGCGAGCGCATCGTCTTCGAGCCTTACACCAAGGAAGTGTTCGAAGAGTCCTTCAAGTGGATCGCCGAGCGCCGCATCTTCGCCGAAGGCGACATGGGGCCGGGCAAGTACGAGGATTCGGTCATTTCCCTCGCGGCCTAGGCCGACTCGAAGTTCATCCCGAAGGCCTCCGGGGGCTTCGGGCCCCAGACGTAGAGGGAATCTTCCGCCGGGTAGTTGGTCGCCTTCCAGTTGGCATCGGCCGGGATGTAATCGATGTCGCAGAAGTATTCGGCGAGGCTGTCCCAGGGATCGCGGATGTAGTGGAAGAAGTTCGACCCGATCACGTGCCGGCCGAACCCCCAGCCGTCCTTGTACCCCTTGTCGAGCAGCCGGCAGGCCCCCATGCCGATCTCGTCGACGTTGCCGACTTCGAAGCTCGCGTGGTGGAAGCCCGGCCGGTCCGACTTGATGTAGCCGAAGATGTGGTGGTCGCTGCCGCCCTGGCCGCGCATGAAGGCGACGATGTCCTGCGCGCGGTCCGAGAGCTGAAGGCCCACGACGCGCGTGTAGAAGTCCACCATCTTCTCCATCTGTGCGGTGAAGCGCAGCGTGTGGCCGAGCCGCGTCGGCCGCACCTGGACGTCGCGCCTCGGATGGCCGGGCACCCCGGCGCGGTTGAGATGGCCCGGGTTGTTGATCTTCCACTCCGCGGCGGTCCGCCATTTCGCCGGCTCGACGACGCGCACGTTCACGAGCAGCCCGTCGGGGTCGCGGAACCAGATGCCTTCGCCCGGCGTTTCCCTCGGCGCGTCCACGAGCTTCACGCCCGCTTGCGCGAGCCGCTTCTTCAGGCCTTCGAGCTCATCGGCCTTCGTCCCGAAACACACATGGTGCATGTGCTTCTTCTTGCCCTCGATCAGGATCACCTGATCCTGATCGCGGCCCTCGCAGCGCATGACGATGCGTTTGTCGAACTCGCGGGCTTCCATGCCGAAATCGGTGTAGAACTTCCTGCCGACCGTCGCATCCGGCACGGCAAGAGCGATGTGCTGCAATGAGCGAACGGTCATGGTCCCTCCGAACTGATATTCCCCGCCGCGCCAATTGTACCGTTTCGGCTGGCGAGAGCGTCGAGGCGGTCGCGGGCTAGCGCCTCGCGCCCGCGCGTTTTGTTCCGGTGACGCGGGAGGCCTCGATCACCGGGCCGATCGCGGAATGGAAAGCCGGCGCCATCACGTGCGCGCCCGCCACGCCCGGAGTCTCCGCGAGCTGCTGCAGGAGCTCGACGCAGATTCTCCTGCCCTCGGCTTTCGGGTCGGCTGCGCGCTCGAGCCGCTCGACGAGCCCGTCCGGGATCATCGCCCCGAAGAGCTTCTCTTTCATCCAGCGCGCCGAGCGCGCCGAAGGAATCGGGGCGACGCCGATCAGGATCGGCAGCTTCTGCGCCACGCCCAGTTCGAGCAGGCGCGCGGCGTAGCGCCGCACGGCGTCGGGATCCATGCAGAATTGCGTCTGGATGAATTCGGCGCCGGCTTCCATCTTGGAGAGCAGGCCGTTGGGACGCCAGCCGGCCGGAGGATCCACCGGCAGCTCCGCCGCGCCGAGAACGAACCTCACTGCGCCCTTGATTTCGGTGCCCGAGGGAAGCCTGTGCTCCGAGCGCATCTGCTGCGCGGTCGCGAGCAAGGCCGTCGTGTCCAGGTCGAAAACGGGCTTGGTGTCCGGCTGGTCCCCGAGCTTCGGGTCGTCGCCGCGCAAAGCGAGAATATTGCGTATGCCGAGCGCGGCGGCGCCGAGGAGCTCGGCCTGCAGAGCAATGCGGTTCCGGTCGCGACAGGTCATCTGCAGGACGGGCTCGACACCGCTTCGCACCAGGAAGTGCGCCGCCGCAAGGCTGGACATGTGGGCTTTCGATCCCGCGCCGTCTGTCACATTGATCGCGGCGACGAGCCCGCGCAACGCGAGCGCGTGATCGATGAATTCGGCGGGATCGGTGGACACCGGCGGGGAAAGCTCGGCGGTGACGACGAAACTTCCGTCCTGCAGGTGCCTTTGCAGCTCGCTGATGGCGCTATTCGATGACTGTTCCTTCGTCGCCAAATCCATTCTTCGCGTCCCGTCGTAGCCCCGAGTGTAGCACGCCGCACATCACCTTCTGCCCTGTCTCTCCGCCTCGACTCTTCTCATGAATTTCGGCGCCTGCTCGCGCAGGCGATCGTCCGTCATGCGCCCGCTCCTTGTCATGTAGTCGTACGCGAGCCGCCAGGGCGCCTCGCGCATTTTTTCCGGAAGGCGCTCGTACCAGTAGGAGCTCGCGTTCGCCGCGGCGAGCAGCTTTTCCACGACGGGCCTGCGCTCGCGCTCGAACGCCGCGAGCGCCCGCGGCACGTCCTCGCCCGCCTCGCCGAACGCCCGGTCGAGCGCGATCGCGTCCTCGAACGCGAGGCGGGTTCCCGAGCCGATCGAGAAATGTACGGTGCGCAGCGCGTCGCCGATCAGGACGAACTTTCCCGAGAACCAGCGCCGGTTCGACAGCAGCGGAAACTGCCGCCACAGCGACTTGTTCGAGACCAGAGGATGCCCGTCCAGATCGGGCGCGAATACGCGCTCGCAGTACGCGCGCGACTGGGCGTCGTTCATCCGCCCGAGTGCCGCCCTTTTCCAGGTGGCCTCATCGCATTCGACGACGAAGGTGCTCATGGCAGGGGCGTGGCGATAGTGGTGGGCGACGAAGGCACCGTCCCCGTTGCTGCGGAAGGTGAGCGTGAGGCAATCGAACGGCTGCGTCGTGCCGTACCACGCGAAGCGATTGGTAAGCAGCTCGATCTTCGGCTGGAACAGCGCTTGCAGCGCCGCACGCACGAGCGAATTCGATCCGTCCGCGCCGACCACGACGTCCGCGCCCGCGAGCTCGTCGAGCGCAGTCACGGCGCGGCCATACTCGACCCTCACGCCAGCGTCACGGCACAGGTTTCGCAGGATCTCCTCGAGCGCGAGACGCCCGATGGCGGAAAAGCCGTTACCGTCGATGTCCACGCGCTCGTCGCGGTGCACGATGCGCTGTATCGGCCAGCGTTCCATCGCCGCCCGCATGACGTTCGAGAGCTGCGGCTCGTCGCGCTCGAGGAACGCCAGCGCGCCGTTGGAGAATACGACCCCGAATCCGTAGGTCGCCCCTTCGGGATTCTGCTCGGCGACCTCGATCCGCCAGGAAGGATGGCGGCGCTTGGCGAGCAGGGAGAACAGCAGACCGGCGGGTCCGGCCCCGATTACGGCGACGCGCATTTCATGACCGCGTCATAGTTCACGAAATACCCCAGGGGCTTGTTCACCTGCGATTTGAAGCTTATACTGCACGGTAAGAATCGCTTGTAATCTACTGATTCCACAAGAAAGCAAAGGTGCAAATTGGACGCTGTAGTGCGCAAGAAACACCCGAGGGGCATCTCCGGGCCCCTATGCTACGCCGGTCGGGTGCTCCTCATCGCCCTGCCGATGCTCGCGCTGACCTACGCGATCTTCAGCGACGCATCGGCCCCCACCCTGCCTTCGCTGCCGCTCACGTTCACGATCCTGCCGTTCGTGATCTGGACGGCTCTGCGCTTCGGGCAGCGCGAGGTGACCGCGCTGAACGCGCTGGTGTGCACCATCGCCGTGTGGCACACGATCGAGGGACGCGGCCCGTTTGCGTCGGCGCCGCCCGGTACTTCGGTCCTGCTGCTGCTTGCGTTCATGGGCACCGTGGTTTCCACGGGACTCGTGCTCAACACCGTCGTCGGCGAGCGCAGCCGCGCCTTCGAGGCGCTCGCGCAGGCCTTGAAGACCCTCAAGGAGGAGGCGATCCGGGATCCCCTGACCAATCTCTACAACCGGCGCTTTCTGCGGGACTATTTGTCACGCGAGCTGCTGCGCGCCGCACGCGAACGCATTCGTGTCGCGGTGATCATGATCGACCTGGACCGCTTCAAGCGGGTGAACGACACAGCGGGACACGCCGCCGGCGATTTCGTGCTCACGGAGATCGCGACGCTGCTCAAGCGCCATATCCGGGGCACCGACATCGCCTGCCGCTACGGCGGCGAGGAATTCACGCTGGTGCTTCCCAACGCCACTCTCCAGAGCGCGCGCAGCAGGGGCGAGGCGATTTGCTCGGCGATACGGGAGGAAGGCGTCCAACTCAGGGGTGTCACCGCATCGCTGGGCGTGGCGATCTTCCCCGATCATGCCGCCGAACCCGAGTCCTTGCTGCGCGCGGCCGACAAGGCGCTCTACGACGCGAAAGGCCGGGGGCGCAACCAAGTCAGGATTTTCGCGCGCGGAGCCGCCAAGATTTCCCCGCTTCGCTCCAAGACTGCCAAGCGCGCGCACGCATGAAGGGTCCCGGAAGGGACCTGCTTGCATCCGGAAACGGATGCTTCTAGGATTCCCTTCGCGGCCACACATTCTCGGGCCGCGTTCGAAAGGGGAGATTCCATGCAACCTGACATTCATCTGAACTACTGGGCGATACTCGTCGCGGTGGCCGCCACGATGGTGCTCGGCTTTCTCTGGTACGGCCCGATCCTCGGCAAGGCGTGGATGAAGGAGATGGGCATCCCGGCCGGCAGCAAGCCCGACCCAAAAGTCATGCGGCGCGGCTTGATCCTCATGTTGATCGGCTCGTTCCTCACTGCGTTCGTGCTCGCGCACACCGGCGCGGTGTGGCGGCCTTCCGTGTGGAAGGCGGGATCCGACCAAGCGGCCGCTTTCTACGGCTTCCTCACCGGCTTTTGGACCTGGATCGGCTTCTACGTGCCCTTGCTTCTCGGCGCAGTGTCCTGGGAGAACAGATCCTGGAAGCTGTTCTGCATCAACGCCGCGTACTACTTCGTGATGCTGCAGATGGTCGCAATGATCCTGGCGTTCTGGCGCTGAGGCAAAAGCCTCACTCGCGGGTAAAGTCCAGCCGCGTATCGACGAGCACGCCAAACAGCTTGATCGGCTCGCGGCGCGGGATTTCCAGCGGCGGCAGCTCTTCTGCGTCGATCGCGACGCCCATCTCGGTCGCGAGGTCCATCAGCGTCTCCGAGAGCACAAACTCGCCCGCGCGCGCGCGGTGCAGCAGGCGGTTGGCGATACTCACGCAATCGCCGAAAACGAAGAGCTGCTCGGGCGTGGGGCTTTCCTTCGCGAATCCGATTACGGCGTCCCCGCAGTGCAGTCCCTGCGAGACCGCCGCGCGGATGCCGAAATCGCGCCGCCACGCCTCGGCGAGGGTCGCAAATCCGCCCTGGATTTCCTGCGCCGCCTCGACCGCGTGCTGAGCGTCGTCCTGTCCGGTGAAGGTCGCCATCACGGTGTCGCTCAGGATGTCCACCACGGCACCCTCGTGCGCCTCGACCGCCTTGGCCATCAAGGACACGAATTCGCCCACGCGCGCGAGCACGATTGCCGGGTCGAGCATGTCCGACATGCCGGTAAACCCGCGCATCTCGGCGAACAGGATCACCAGCGGAGAGCGTTCGGGTTTCTCCGCTTCGCTAGACGCCACCTCGTATCTCCCCTCTTCCGCCACGCCGCGTTCTCGCCCGCCGGCGGGGCCGACTGCACGAAGTAGGAATTTTACACAGGCCGTGTGAAACGGTCCGACCTATTCCGAATATGCATATTATTCAAATGTCGTTAGTTCAGGCCGTCGGGCGGAGTATAATTTTTTTATCCCCGTACCTTCAACCCGGGCGTTCCGGCCCGCCACCAAGATGGAGGTCAAAATGGCTGTTCGCATCGGCGATGAAGCACCGGACTTCACGGCAGAAACCACCGAGGGAAAGATCCGCTTCCACGAATGGATCGGAGACAAATGGGCGATCCTTTTCTCGCATCCGAAGGATTTCACGCCAGTGTGCACCACCGAACTCGGCTACATGGCGAAGTTGAAGCCCGAGTTCGACAAGAGGAACACCAAGATCATCGGCCTTTCAATCGATCCGGTGAGCGACCACAACAAATGGGTCAACGACATCAAGGAGACTCAAGGGACCGCAGTCAACTATCCGATGATCGGCGATCCCGACCTGCACGTCGCGAAGCTTTACGACATGATCCATCCCAACGCGAGCGGCGGAAAGCGCACCGCGGCGGACAACGCCACGATCCGCTCGGTGTTCATGATCGGCCCCGACAAGAAAGTGAAGGCGATGCTCGTCTACCCGATGAGCGCGGGCAGAAACTTCGACGAGGTTCTGCGCCTCCTCGACTCGCTGCAGCTGAACGCCAAACACGCGGTGGCGACGCCGGTGAACTGGAAGCCGGGCGAGGACGTGATCATACCGACCTCGGTGTCCGACGAGGAAGCGAAGAAAAAGTACCCGCAAGGCTTCAAAACGCACAAACCGTATCTGCGGACCGTGACCCAACCCAAGTAGCTTGAAACGGACGCCCAAAGCGCCGTTTCGAGTCCGCGCGTTTCAGCGGACGGAAAGACATGCCGTTCAACGCGCGGACTTCCCATGAACGAGCACAAGAATCCAGCGGCTGCGTCAGGAACGCTGCAGCTCGGCGAGCTCATCGCGCGGCGCATGGGTTTCGGCGCGATGCGCGTGACCACCGACGGCAGCGACATCTGGGGGCCGCCGGCCGATCCGCGCACGGCGAAGCTGGTGCTGCATCGCGCCCTTGAGCTCGGCATCAATTTCTTCGACACCGCCGACAGCTACGGGCCGCACGCTTCCGAATCCTTCATCGCGGAAACCCTGTATCCCTACCCCGAGGGCCTCGTCATCGGCACCAAGGGCGGGATCCTGCGCCCGAGCAGGCGCCGTTGGGACCCGGACGGCCGCCCGGAGCATCTGCGCCGGGCGTTGGACGGAAGCCTGAAGCGCTTGAGGCTCGAGCGCATCGACCTCTATCAGCTTCATGCCCCGGACCCGCAAGTACCCTTCGCCGACTCCGTGGGCGTGCTCGCCGAGGCCCAGCGCACCGGCAAGATCCGGCACCTGGGGCTGTCCAACGTCAGCGTGAAGCAACTGGAAGCGGCGCGCCGGATCGCTCCCATCGCATCGGTGCAAAACCAATACAATCTGGAGAACCGGGAATCGGAAGACGTGCTCAAAGCCTGCGAGCGGCTCGGCGTCGCCTTCATTCCGTGGTACCCGCTCGGCGACGGAGCGGCGCTCAGATCGCGCGGTGTGAAACAGCTCGCCCGACGGCTCGGCCTGCCGCCCGCGCAGGTGGCGCTCGCCTGGCTGCTTGCGCATTCGCCGGTCATGCTCCCGATTCCCGGCACGACCTCGATCGCGCATCTGGAGGAAAATACCGCGGCCGCGGCCCTGAGAATCGCACCCGAGGATCTTGCAGCACTCAACTGAAAAGGAACGGAGGAACCCATGCAGCGTATCGCGATGTTTCTTGCAATCCTGGGCGCCGGCGCGTCGGCCGCCCTGACCGGCGGCTGCAAGAGTCCGCCGACTCAGGCGGAGATGGCCGCCTACGACTACGGCCCGCGCCCGGAAAACCACGAGAAGCTCATCCGGGACTACCTCTGGCCCAAGCTCCTCGATCCCGGCGGCGCGATCGTCGAGTTCAAGGCCGGACCCAAGCAGCTCTTCCAGCAGGAAACGGCGTTGCGCCCGCTCCGATACGGGTGGGGAGTCTGCGTGTGGATCAACGACAAGAACACGCGCGGCGTCTACGACGGCCCCTACCCGATGGTGTTTTTCATCCGCGACGGGAAGATCGTCGCGACGAACGGCGGGTCGGACGACAACATCATCGGCTGGCGCTACGCGCGCACCGGGTGCAACGAACTCGGCGCGCCGTTTTGGACACCCTGATCGAACAAGCCATGCGCCTCCTGATGGGGATCTTCGCCGCGACATCGATCGCCCTGGCGTCGCTCGCGGGGTGCCAATCTCCCCCACTGACCCGCGTAGACCTCGCGGTGCTCGATTACGGCGCGCGCCCGGAGGACTACGAAAAAATCGTCCGCGACTATCTGAGAACCCGGCTCGTGGAGCCCGATTTTGCCTTGATCGAGTTCAAGGCAGGCCCCAAGCCCCTCTACCAGAAAGAGTCGGTCCTGCGCGACCGCCAGTACGGCTGGGCCGTGTGCGTGTTGATCAACGACAAGGATAGACGCGGAGCTTATGAGGGGTTCTACCCGATGGTTCTCTACATTCGCGAAGGAAAAGTCGTCGCCACAAACGGGAACGGACTGGAGCGCGCCGCAGGCGTCCGCTACGCGCACGCGCAATGCCGGGAGCTGGGCTACGAGGGGCTGTGACGGGAGAATTCAGAAAATGCAAATCGCGCTCAACGCATGCGCGGCGCTGTTGCTCGCCGCGGCGACCCAGATCTCAGGGAAGCTGGATCTTGCCGCCCCCGCCGCTCAAGGGACCTTGCGGAACGACGATCGAGGAACTCGCCTGGCGGCGCAGCTCCTGCAGCTCGCGCACGGTGCGGTCGATCGCATCCTTGGCGAGCGACCCGAACTTCTCGGCAGCCTCGCCAAGCGAGTCCGCGCCGATCTCGAACGCGATCGGGATCGAGCCGGCGGGGGTCATGATCTGCGTCTCGCCGATGTAGACGATGGCTCGCGACGCGTCCGTCTTTCCGTCCTTCGTGACCGGAGTGAGGCGGCGCAGTGTACCGATGCGGCGGTCTGTGAATACCTCCTCGAGGTAGAGCTTGTCCGGTTCGAGCTTCAGCTCGGAGGATTTCAGTTCGGGCGTGGCCATGCGTCGGCTCCATGAGACCGAAGGGTGCGAGCTTGGCCTCCGCGTGTTCCGGCGTCAAGAGGCCGGATCAATTGCGTTCCTTCGCGAAAGCGAGGGCGGACATTCCGACGATGCGGGGCAGCGTCTCGCCGATCGAGTCCCGGAGCACCGCGTCGGCGATACCGTCGAACGGCGTCGGCTCGGCGTTCACGATCACCACGCGCGCGCCCGCGTGCTTCGCCGCCGGCACCGCGCCCGCGATCGGATAAACCTTGAGGCTCGTCCCGACCGAGAGCAACAGGTCCGCCTCAGCGGCGGCCTGCATCGCGCGCTCGATCACCTCGGGGACGAGCGCCTGGCCGAACGAGATCGTGTCGCTCTTCAGGATCCCGCCGCAGTCTTTGCACGCCGGATCGGATTCGCCCGAGCGCACACGGTCGAGTGTCGCCTGCATCGGCCCTTTCCGGCCGCACGAGAGGCACACTACCTTGTGCACCGTGCCGTGCACCTCGATCACGCGTCCGGGAGAATTGCCCGCCTTCTGGTGCAGCCCGTCGATGTTCTGCGTGATGAGCGCGTGCAGCTTCCCGCGACGCTCGAGTTCCACGATCGCCATGTGACCCGCGTTCGGCCGCGCCGTCCATGCCGGGTGCGAGAGGCGCGCCTGCCAGGATTTCCTTCGCACCTGGGGATCGGCGACGTAGTAATGGATGTCGGAGAGCTTCTCCGCCTGCGGGTCCTTCGTCCACACCCCCTGCGGCCCGCGAAAGTCCGGAATCCCCGACTCGGTAGAGATGCCGGCGCCGGTGAGGACGACGATGCGCTTTGCTTCCTCCACCAAAGAGTGAGCAAATTCAATTTGTCTTATCGGCGGAGTCAATTTAGGACACGATTTTAGAACTGCTGCTTAAGTCTGGACATATAGTAAAGGATCAGTCCTCGCACGACATCCCCACAACGCTGAAAGACTAATGCCGTGTGTTACGTCGGCGATTCTCCGATCACCGTGTTCGAATTTTTCAGATGCATCAAATTCAATGTATCGGCCCCTTGTAAAGGCGACGATCACCATGAATGAACCAGCCTAAGAATTGTATGTAGTGGCCCAATGACAAGGCTGTCGTTGAAGCACGTCAAAAAAAGCGCTATCGCTATATTCCATTAGAACTACAACCCACCTACTATAGGTCCATAAGAACTACATCACTGTCTATCGGCCTTTTAAGCGCCGTCTGCCGCTTGATGCTTTTATTTTAGCTGTTACCCATGCACGTGCGGCCCGTCTAAAGCTATGCGCCCTCCGAAGGGGACCTCGATGAGCTGTACGATGTTCAGAGTACTCGGTATAGATTGCGAGCCGCGCTTATCAACAATTAATGGGATTAAAGGGATGCACAGGATGGCAAGAAGCGCAGCGGTTCTCGTATCGCTTCTATTCACGAACCTCGCAATCGCGATCGATCCGGCTGGGTTCAACGGCTCCTTTTTTAACATTGTTGGAGGCTCTGTGTTCCCCGCGCAGTGTCAGAATATGGGATCTGCGGGCGCCGCGACGCTGTGCGCGTGTAACTTCTGGTCCGGCAACGCAGGCTTCATTTGCCCTGGCCTTTGGAGCCACAGCGGTAATAACGGTCTCGAGTTCGTTCCCGATGCTTTTGGAAACTACCATTGCACACTCCCGGATTCTCGCGGATGTGGAGGTACCGGAGGAGTGTTTGTCGCCGCATCTCCCGTTTGTCCCTCGGGATCTCAGTTCACCGAGCTCCTTGGAAATCCTTCTGCCGCTAATGCCATTTGCACATCGATCGCCAATCCACCGCCGCCGCCGCACGAAAACCTTGGCAAGCCCGACTTCTGCACTTCTGGAAATCCTATCAATCAACGGACCGGCAATAAAATCGAGTCAGCGACTGATTATCAGGGTGTCGGTCCGTTTCCCTTGGTCTTTACGAGGTATTACAACAGCGATACGGCAGTTATGGATGGATCGATCGGCGCGCGCTGGCGGCACACGTTTGATCGGTCCGTTAACCCAAATACCCGCACTGTGTTTCGCCCCGACGGCAAAGCATTCGAGTATACGTTCTCCTCTTCTACATCGACATGGACGTCCCAGCCAAACGTAACACACACGCTTGTCCAGCTATTTACGCCCTCAAACGTTCCCGCTGGTTGGAAATTCACCAACTCAGACGACGATAGTGTCGAGACTTACGACGCGAACGGAAGGCTTGTCTCGATCGCAAGCAGAACGGGGATAGTCCAGACTCTCTCCTACGACAGTCTTCTCCGTCTCTCCTCGGTCATCGACAGCTTTGGCCGGAGCCTCACGTTTACGTACGGCGCAAGCTCGCGAGTGTCGACGATGACTGATCCTGCTGGCAATGTTTTTACGTATGCCTACGATTCAAACAATAACCTGAGCACCATCACGTATCCGGATACCCGAGTTCGGGCCTACCCGTACGAGGACGTCACGCATCCGTTTGCGCTGACCGGCATCGTCGATGAGAACGGTAACCGCTACGCAACGTTTGCCTATGACGTGCAAGGCAGGGCGACTTCGTCGCAGCATGCGGGCGGGGCAAATGGCGTCACATTGGTTTTCAACCCGGACAACACGACGACAGAAACGGACGCGCTCAACACCTCGAGAACCTATACGTTCCAGACCGTGTTCCGGCTGGTTAAAAACACCGCTGTCGATCAACCGTGCGTAAATGGTTGTGGACTCTCGGCCTCCGCATCAACGTATGACAGCAAAGGTTTCATTGCTTCGTCGACCGATTGGAACGGGAATCGAACGAACTACACGCACGACACGCGAGGACTTGAGACGAGCCGCACGGAGGGGTTGACTTCCGCTGGTGGCACGACCGCGCAGACGAGGACGATTTCCACGCAGTGGCATCCCATGTTCCGGTTGCCGGTGGGGGTGGCCGAGCCGCTTCGGATCACGAGCTACGTGTACAACGGCGACGGCGGAGCGAGCTGCGGCTTCGAGGCCGATGGAACGACGCTCGTGCCCGGGGTGCTGTGCTCGAAGACGATCCAGCCCACCACCGATGCTACGGGCGCCGCGGGCTTTGGCGCAACGGCCACAGGTTCGCCGCGCACCTGGAATTACGCCTACAACGCCAACGGCTCGGTGCTCACGATGGACGGGTCGCGCACCGATGTGAGCGACGTCACGACCTATACCTACTACGCCAATAACGATGCGGACTTGGGCAAGCGCGGCAACATTGCCACGATCACCAACGCACTGGGACAGGTGACGAACATCACCGCCTACAACGCGCACGGCCAGCCGCTCACGATCGTCGATCCGAACGGGCTCACCACGACGCTCGCCTACGATCCGCGCCTGCGGCTCACCTCGCGAAGCGTTGGCGGCGAGCTCACGAGCTACACCTACGACGGCGTGGGACAACTGACGCAGGTGACGCTACCCGACGGTTCATCGCTCACCTACAGCTACGACGCCGCGCACCGGCTTACGGCGATTGGCGACAATTTGGGCAACAAGATTGCCTACACGCTGGATGCCATGGGCAACCGCACGCAGGAGCAGGTGCTTGACCCGGCCAATGCCCTCGCACAGACGCGCAGCCGCGTCTTTAACAACTTGAACCGTCTTGCCCGGGAACTGGGCGCGCAAAACCAGACCACGCAGTACGCCTACGACAACCAGGGCAACGTCACCTCGGTGACCGATCCCCTGAACCACGTCACGGCCAATGCCTACGATGCGCTCAACCGCCTCATCCGCGTGACCGATCCGAACCTTGGGCAATCGCAGTACGGCTACAACGGCATCGACCAGCTCGTCTCGGTGACCGATCCGAGAAACCTCACCACGAGCTACAACTACGACGGGCTCGCGAACCTCAACCAGCAGAGCTCGCCCGACACGGGCGCCACGCAGAACATCTACGACAGCGCCGGCAACCTGTTGACTCAAACAGACGCCAAGGGGCAGGTGACGAGGTACGCCTACGATGCGCTGAACCGGGTGACCTCCATCAGCTTCGCCGACGGCTCGAAACAAAGCTACGGCTACGACCAGGGCGCGAACGGCATCGGGCGGCTCACCTCCATCACCGAGACCGATCCCCAAAGCAATATCACGAGCCTGCTCGCCTACGGCTACGACCAGAAGGGCAGGGCGACCTCGGAGACCCGCACGATCGGCGGCATGAGCTACGTGCTCGCCTACAGCTACGACGGCGCCGGGCGCCTCGCGGGCATGAGCTACCCGAGCGGCAGGACCGTCTCCTACGCTTTCGATGCGCTCGGCCGCATCAGCCAGGTCAGCACCACGCCGCAGGGCGGCGCGGCGCAGATCGTCGCGAGCAACGTCGCCTATCAGCCTTTCGGCGGGGTGAAGGGCTACACGCTCGGCAACGGCCAGAGCTACAGCCGCAGCTACGACCTGGACGGCCGCATCGCGAGCTACAGCCTCGGAACACAAAACTTCGCAATCGGCTACGACGCGGCGAGCCGGATCAGCTTCATTACCGACGCCGGCAATCCGGCAAACGCCAACACCTACGGCTATGACGTGCTCGACCGGCTGACGAGCGCGGTGCTGCCGAATCTTCCCTTTGCCTACAGCTACGACGCAGTGGGGAACCGCACCTCGAAGACCGTGGGCTCGGCGACCGATGACTATGCCTACAGCGGGACGAGCAACCGGCTCTCTTCGATCACCCGCATGGGCGGGGCCACGCGCAGCTTCGGCTTCGACGCCAACGGCTCCACCGTGAACGACGGCATTAACGGGTACGTGTACGACACGCGCGGGCGCTTGGTGCAGACGGTCGGTGCGCTGGGCGCGACTACCTACCAGGTGAACGCGCTCGGACAGCGCATCCGCAAGACGAATTCGGGTGACGATCGCGTCTTCCTCTACGACACGCGCGGGCGGCTGATCGCCGAGACCACGCCCGCAGGGCAATTGCTGCGCGAGTACCTGTACCTGAATGACATCCCGCTCGCGGTGATCCAATGAGACCCGCCGTGAGCAGGGGAGCTGCAATGTGGCGATCGCTCGGTTGCGCGGGGTTGTTGCTTCTCGCCTGCGGTGCGACACACGCAACGGTCCCAGCCGCACCGACCAATCTCGTAGCGACTGCGGTCTCCGGGTCGCAGATCAACCTCAGTTGGACAGACAACAGCACCAACGAGACGAGCTTCAAGATTGAACGCAAGACCGGTAGCGGTGGGACGTATTCCCAGATCGCAACCGTCGGCACCAATGTCACTACCTTTAGCAACACGAGCCTCGCCGCCGGCACGACCTATTTCTACCGCGTGCGCGCGTCGAACTCGTCGGGCAATTCCGCCTATACGAACGAGGCAAGCGCGACCCCAGTGGCGGACACCACCGCACCGACCGCGCCCATCGGGCTCACGGCAACGGCAACCAGCACCAGCACGATCAACCTGAGCTGGACGGCGTCCACCGACAACGTGGGAGTCACCGGATATAGCGTGGAGCGTTGTCAGGGCGCGGCTTGTACCAACTTTGCCCTCCTGCAGGTCGTTGCACCCACACCCACAACCTTTGATGACTTATTTCTTATTAACTCGACCAGCTACAGCTACCGGATACGCGCCAGCGACGCGGCGGGAAATCTCAGCGCCTACTCCGCCGTGGTGAGCGCCACGACGCAGACCGCTGCGGCCGGCGCGACCCCGCCGACCGTGCCTGCTGGCCTTACCGCGACGGCCGTGAGCGCGAGCCAGATCCAACTCAGTTGGATTGCCTCCACTGACTACGCAGACAACCCCGAGAGCGGCGACGGAGTGGCGGGCTATTTGGTGGAGCGCTGCCAGGGGGCGAACTGTGGCTCCTTTGCGCAGGTTTGCGGTGTTTGTACCACAGGCATGGGCATCAACGAGTTCGGTCTCACTACCTTCAGCGACTCGGGTCTCGCTGCGTTGACAAGCTACAGCTACCGGGTGCGAGCTCTCGACATATCTGGGATTCCGAGTAGGCGTTCGATTGTCGTTTCGGCAACGACCGGGCCCCTGGAAACGACGCCGCCGACCGCACCGACAGGGTTGACCGGAGCGGTTGGGGGCCCGGGTCAGATCAATTTGAATTGGACGGCGTCCACCGATAATGTGGGGGTGACCGCATATCGCGTGGAAATGTGCTCCGGGGCAGGTTGCGGCAACTTCACACTCCTTAAGGTCGTTGCGCCGACACCCACAAGTTTTAGCGAAGCGGGTCTTCAGCCATTGACGAGCTACAGCTTCCAGGTACGAGCTACTGATGCGGCGGGAAATTTCAGCGGGTATTCCAACGTAGCAAGTGTCACGACATCGAGCAGCAGCGACACGACGGCACCGTCGGCGCCGAGTTTGACCGCTACCGTTGTCGGGCCGAATCAGATCGATTTGACTTGGACGGCCTCCACCGACGACGTGGGTGTTAACGATTACGTAGTGCATCGTTGTGAAGGCGCGGGCTGCACCTCTTTCGCTTTTGCCCGGGCGCCTTCACCTACATTTACCTCGCCAACGAGCGTGAGTGATACCGGTCTTGATTCGGCGTTCAGTTATAGCTACCGTGTGGCCGCCCATGATGCGGCGTTTAATATAAGCGCGTGGTCCAACGTGGTGACTGTCACGACGCAGAATCCGGATACGACGCCGCCGACCGCACCCACGGGGCTGACGCTTACCGCTGCGGGCCAAGGTCAGGTCAATCTGACCTGGACGGCTTCCACCGACAACGTGGGGGTGGAGTTGTATCGCGTCGAGCGCTGCCAAGGCGCGAATTGCACCGTCTTCGCTGAGGTGGCAACGCCGAGCGGTACGAGCTTCAGCGATTACGGGCTTGTCGCGGCCACGAGCTATAACTACCGGGCACGAGCCGCAGACGCAGCCGGCAACCTGAGCGGCTACTCGAGCATTGCGTCGGTCACGACCCAAGGAACTTCGGACACGATGGCACCGACGATGCCGTCAGGGCTGACGGCGACTGCGGCGAGCAGCAGCCAGATCAACCTTGCTTGGACTGCGTCCACCGATAATGTTGGGGTGACCGGCTACCAGGTGGACCGCTGCCAGGGTGCAAGCTGCACTACGTTCGTCCAGGTGGCGACGCCGACCGGCACGAGCTTCAACGACACCGGACTCGCTCCGAGCACGAGCTACAGCTATCGCGTGCGTGCCACCGACGCCTCGGGTAACATCAGCGCGAACTCGAGTATTGTCACGGCAACTACTCAGGCGCCCCCGGACACCACCGCTCCAAGCGCCCCGACGGGCTTGACCGCGACCGCGGCGAGCACGACCCAGATCAATCTAACGTGGATAGCATCCACCGACAATGTGGGGGTAACTGGTTATCGCGCAGAGCGCTGCCTGGGGACGGGCTGCACCAACTTTGTCGAGATCGCTGTGACCACGGCAACAAGCTTCAGCGACACAGGCCTCGCTGCGGCGACGAGCTACAGTTATCGGGTGCGGGCGGCCGACGCGGCGGGGAATCTCTCCGCCTACTCCAACGTGGCGAGCGCCAGAACCGGGGCGGCGACCGCGCAGATCTACTATATTCAGGTGGATCATCTGAACACAGCTAGGCTTATTCAAGATCAGGCTAGAAATACCGTTTGGCGTTGGGATCAACGTGAACCTTTCGGGAACGACGTGCCGAATGGCGACCCGAACAACATCGGAACTACCTTCGACTTCCCATTGAGATTCCCCGGGCAGTACTTCGATCGGGAGACGAATCTCGCGTACAACTACTTCAGGGATTACGATCCGGCAATTGGCAGGTATGTGAGAAGCGATCCACTTGGGATAAAAGCCGGTCTTAACACATATGCGTATGTAACGAGCAACCCTTTGGTCTTGGTCGATCCTCGAGGACTGAAGCAGCTCCCGGAGGGGAACATATTGGACATTTTCGGAAAACTTGCCAAGCCATGCGAAGTGGCTACAAACATTCGTGAGTTGTTGAATGTCATCGAGCAAAGGTCATATGAGAATTATCAGGCCGACATAGCAGATCTCGAAAGGCAGCGTCAAATCAACGAAGATGCCTGTCGACGGAGCCTTAGTTCTAATCCTTGCTTTAATTTCGCGCAGTGCCTGCAGGCGACTAACAGATCGTTCAACGATCAGTTGCAGGCGCGAAATGCTAGCTACGATGAATATCGGCGGCAACTTAGCGACCCGGACTTTCTCGTCCGATTTCTGAACGCTGTTGCGTCTGTTTGCAAACCTGAGACCGTCTACGGTGGTAGTTCGCGAGACTATTAAGAGGGAACAATTTGCCACAGAGGGACAAAAGAAGTTCGGTGTTGGCATCTTAGTCGGAGTCCTGATTACACTTATTTGTTTGGGCGGGTTGGTACTGTTCGCCGTTGTGCGTGCCCCCTCCGTCGAGGATGTCGTGAGGAAGAATGTGCAACAGGAATCTGCCAACGAGCAAGCGCGTCTAGGGGTCGACTGCAGGAACGTGGATGCTGACTTGCAGAAGTATCTAAGTTCCGAGGGTGTAGAAGCGCTATCGAGTCAGAAAAAGGATCTCGCTGATTTGTCCCGGCTCCCTTCAGCGCCCGCGATGTCCTTGGGAACGCATTCACGAGCTCGATCTCGCGCGGGTCGCGGCACGGCCGCCTGGCGCCCGAAAAAACCGCACCCACGCCCAGAAGGCGAGGAGGTCCGCGAGCACGGCTCCTACCCCGAAGAGCACGCGACCGAGCATTTGACTGGTTTGCAAGGGCCCGCGGACATTGTTGAGGGAAAAGCCCCTCCTCAGGCCCGAGTCACCCGGCCCGAAGGCGATCCAGTCCGCCGTGAGCGCGAGCGCGGTGACCATCAGGGCCGCGATCAGCGCCCGTGTTCTGACGAAGCCTCGGGGCAGCGCCAGGAACGCTCCCCCGAAGGCGAAGGCCATCCCCACCGGCAATGCCGCGAATTCCCAGGCGGCGAACCTGTTCGCCTTGGGCCCGAGCTGATAGACGCCGAGCGCGACGACGCCCAGGCCCGCTGCACACACCACGAGACCGATCGCAACGCGCTTGCCCGGCGACAGACTTTTTTCGGCCACGCCGCTCCCTCTCCTTCTAACTCCGCAATTTGAACCGCTGGATCTTTCCCGTCGCAGTCTTCGGCAGCTCGGGGAGAAACTCGATCCAGCGCGGATACTTGTAGGGCGCGAGCTTGTCCTTGACGTGCTGCTTGAGCGCGGCCTTCAGCGCGTCGCTCTCCGAGTTGCGCTGCTTGAGAACGACGTAGGCCTTCGGCTTGATGAGCTTGTTCTCGTCTTCGGCGCCGACCACCGCCGCCTCGAGCACTGCTTCGTGCGTGACGAGAGCTGCTTCGACTTCAGCGGGCGAGACGTAGATGCCCGAGACCTTCAGCATGTCGTCCGAGCGCCCGCCGTATACGTAGTAGCCGTCCTTGTCGAGGCTGTACTTGTCGCCGCTCTTCGTCCAGCCGCCCATGAAGGTGTTGCGGCTCTTGTCGTGGTTGTTCCAGTAACAGGCGGCGCTCGTCGGCCCGCTGATCTGCAGCTCTCCCATCTCGCCCTGCTTCACCGGGTTGCCGCGCTCGTCCACCAGGCGCAGCTCGTACCCCGGCACCGGTTTGCCCGTGGTGCCGTAGCGCAGGTCGTTCGGCCGGTTGGAGAGAAAGATGTGCAGCATCTCCGTCGAACCGATTCCGTCGAGGATCTCCACGCCGGTCTTTTCCTTCCAGCTCTTCGCGATCTGCGGCGGCAGCGCTTCCCCGGCCGAGACGCACGAGCGCAGTGCCAGGTTCTCCCGTTTCGGGAAATCGGGGCTCGCGAGCATCGCCGCGTAGAGCGTCGGCACGCCGTAGAAAATCGTCGGCTTGTTTTCCGTGAGCCGCTTGAACACGGACGCCGGCGTCGGACGCTCGGCCATCAGAATCGCGGTGGCGCCGGCGGCAAGCGTAAAGGAGAGCGAGTTGCCGAGGCCGTACGCGAAAAAGAGCTTTGCCGCGGAGAAG
>WNGR01008498.1_pt1 | contig 20343 bp, 24 predicted proteins | sample 5407581 | NCBI WGS metagenome assembly WNGR01 (sample SAMN13153383, study PRJNA577476) | soil metagenome | isolation source: 80 cm soil or saprolite under Garry oak tree replicate 2 | place: USA:California | collected 2016-06-15 | reverse complement strand
CTACAGGATCGGATGATGCGCCTAGCTCTGGATTGGCTACGACGAAATATGCGACTTACTCACGCGGCAGCGGAGAAAGAAGCTCACACCCGCGACTGGAAAGCCTGTCTGAAGGCTTCTCGACATTTGGAATCACACCCTGGTTTGCGGGGGGGAATAGCGGAAGCTGGTTGAATGTGTGCGCCTGATATGGCTCATCGGTACTGTCCAATGTTAGAAATACCTGGCACAAAGAATGAGGCAAAACGATGCAAAGTATCCAACAGATGGTGACGGGAGCGCAGCAGCTAGTGAGTTCTGCGACAACAGTAGCGAGCGCAATGACAAAGACGAGGGCAGCAGCAACTACAGACAATACTGCCAGCATTGTCCCTTCGACAACGGACGCCAGTTCGATGATCACGGCAAATGATTTTCTCACCTTATTGGTAGCCGAGATGAAGAACCAGGATCCGACTCAACCTACGGATCCTAACGCCTACATCACGCAAATGGTAAATGTAAACAGCCTGCAGCAGTTGATCGGGATCAACCAGGGCGTCAGTTCGCTCGATGCGGCTGCCGGTGCAGGTCAAAGCTCTTCAAACAACGGAACCGGGGCGCCGGTCTCGTAGCGCGGCAGTCAGTCAAATATTTGAGAAACAAAGAAGGAGCGGCGATGCCATCATTTTCGATTGCACTTACTGGGCTTGAGGCAAATTCGGTTGCACTGAACACGATCGGTGACAACCTCGCGAACCTGAACACAACGGCCTTTAAGAATCACACCACCAGCTTCTCGGACCTGTTCTACCAAAACATTGGGACCACGGGCTCGGGGAATGCGCTGCAGTCAGGCCTGGGTACGCAGGTTTCGGGTACGAACACCAACTTCTCCCAGGGTTCGCTGTCGGCGACCACCAACGCAACAGATATGGCATTGAACGGCAACGGCTTCTTCGTTTTGAACAGAGGAGGAACCCAGCAACTGACCCGCGCTGGAAACTTTCAACTGGATCAAAGCGGCAATCTGATCACAAGTGCCGGCGATGCCGTGATGGGGTATGCAGCGGTCAAGGGAGTTGTAAACACAAACACGCCGCTGACTGAACTCCAGGTGCCGGTCGGAGCGACGCAGGCGGCACAGGCAACCGGAAAGTTCGGCATCACTGCGAACCTGAACGCGGCCACGGTTGTCGGAGGGACATTCTCGTCAACGATCACGATGTACGACTCCCTTGGCACCAGCCACGCGGCCACCGTCAACTTCACGAAGACGGCGGACAATACCTGGGACTATGCAATTTCGTTGCCGGCGGGCGATGCAACCGGTACGCCCCTCAATAACACTGGAACCCTGACGTTCAGCAAGTCCGGCGCCCTGTTGACGCCTGCGGCGAACCCGACGGGCGTTACGTTTCCGGGTCTGTCCGACGGGGCGAAAGATATGACTTTCGACTGGGAGCTGTACAACTCGAGCGGCGCGCCTCGGATGGGGCAAACGGTCGGGACATCGACCGCAACCGCAACTACTCAGGACGGGTTCGCCAGCGGGTCGTACCAGAGCTTCTCGGTAGATGCTTCGGGCGTTATTGTAGCGGCGTTCTCGAATGGTGAGAAACAGACCATCGGCCAGATTGCAGTCGCCTCAGTGACAAATCTCGAAGGACTTACGCTGGCAGGAGGAAACAACTACCAGACGACGATATCCTCAGGCGCAGCGAGCGTTGGCGTCCCTGGAGCGGGAGGACGCGGATCGATCAAGGACGACATGCTGGAACAGTCGAACGTGGATATCTCCGCGGAGTTTGCCAACTTGATCGTGGCACAGCGCGCATTCGAAGCGAACTCGAAGACTGTAACCACATTCGACAACGTGACCCAGCAGACGATCAACATGATTCGCTAGTGCTTCCCGCGGCATGGCCTGGAGATCGATGCGCTGAGTCAACGACTCGTCGGACGGCACGCGTGTGAGCATTTCCTAATATCCGTGAGGTCCTTGTGGCACGGTCCGTGCAGATTACTCAGCCATCAAGGTATCGAGTTCCCAGATCGGTGAACGGTGCAGCAGGGCCTTATGGCTGAAACAAAGACACAGATCGCAGCCACCGCAGAAGAGGGTGGCGTCTCCGAGGGAGTGCTCCAGGAGATGGAGCGGCATCCTGTGTGGCCGATGATCTCGCGCCTTCCGGTAACACTGGCGGTGGGCATTCCGTTGAGCGGCCTTAAAGTATGCATGTTGCTGGAACTGAGATGCGGCCAGACGATCAGGAGTGGATGGGCAGTAACCGAGGATGTACCACTGAAGGCGGGAGCGGTCCAGATTGGTTGCGGCGAGTTTGAGGCGGTGGAAGGCCGAATGGCGCTGCGGCTGACGAGGTTTGCTTAGGAGCGATGATGCTGGTTGCAAGCGGGGAAATACGAGATGGAATATCGGGGTATCCGAAGACAGGTTTTGCGGCGCAGCTGCTGACTTGGGCTCAGAGAGTCTTTAACTACGTGGTTGCGAACGGCAGCAGGAGCCGTAGCGTGCGTCGCATGAAGCTTGTCGAGAAACTGGAACTGGGTGGCAAGCGTCAACTGCTGCTGGTGGCGTGTGACGGACATCGATACCTCGTGGGTGCTGGTGGCGACAGCGTTCAGTCGATTGTCGAAATGACTGTTACCGGTCCATCCGATTCAATGATCCACGTGGAACAGGAAATGACATGCGGTTCGTGAATCGCTCCAGTGCCGGTGGCTGCCTGGCGCTCGCCGCGCTGTTGATCGCGATCGTTCCCGGGTCGGTAAAAGGGCAGGGAATACAGCAGCGAGGCACCCCGGCCGAGGTCAGGGCCAGCCGCTCTCCCAGCTCTGTTTTGAAACCCGCTCAAGGTTCCAACGCCGCATTGCCCAGACGAAAGGCGGCCGCCATAACGAGAAAGTCTTCCCAGGCGGCCATCACACCAGCGGTACCGGTGACGGAGCTGGACAGCATTGCCCGGCAACTGGATGGCTCACAGAGCGTTCCATGGTCGATCGTGATCGGGTTAACGCTACTGACTCTGCTTCCCGCTCTACTGTTGTCGATGACGCCGCTGGTCCGGCTGCTTGTGGTCTTTCACTTCCTCCGACAGGCGCTGGGGACGCAGACTGCTCCGTCCAATCAGGTGCTGATGGGCCTGGGATTAATGATGACGTGGTTTCTCATGCAACCCGTGTTGTTACAAGTTGACCAGACAGCTCTGGCTCCGTATCGGGCCGGCACAATATCAGGCGAACAGGCGCTCCAACTGGGAGCGGCGCCGGTGAAGGCCTACATGCTGCGCTATGCGCGCGAAAAGGACCTGACCCTCTTCGCCTCCGCAGGAATAGCGGCACGCCCAAAGATGGCGCCGTTATCTCGACGCCGGTAAAGATCTTGCTGTTTGTAATGGTCGATGGATGGAACCTGCTGGCGGGTTCATTGTTGAAGAGTTTCTGAGGCAAAGGGTTGGCGCCCGACGTAGCGAGGGAGTATGTCACCGGATATGGCAGCGGAGATTGCGCGAAATCTACTGATTCAAGCGATGGTACTGAGCGCGCCCGTGCTTATCGCGGCATGTCTTGTGAGTGTCCTGCTGAGCCTGATGCAGACGCTGACCAGCGTTCAGGAACAGACATTGACGGTCGTGCCGCGACTGCTTGTCGTGTTTGTCGTCACGGTCGTGACCATGCCGTGGCTGGTCAGGCGTTTGGTCAGCTACACAGTGACACTGTGGTCAGATTTTCACCGGTATTTGGGATAGGGCGGGGAAGCGCGTGCAGATGCAGGATGCATCAACGATGCTGACAGGCCAGCAAATAGCGGACTGGCCTCATTTCCTCACCGCGGCGGTGCTGGTGATGGTGAGAATAAGCGGGGTGATGGTCTTTGCTCCGATCTTCTCCTCAGCTGCAATCGCGCCACGGATCAAAGCCGGATTCGTCATCGCGACCACTCTGCTGCTTGCACCGGTAGTGGGAACACTGCCGCAGGCGCGAGTGGAACTCGACATGACAGGGTTGCTGGGCGAGCTGGGCGTAGGGCTGACCTTTGGGCTTGCTCTGAGCCTGATTATCGAAACATTAATGTTCGCGGGACAGATGCTCGGCATGGAATTCAGCTTCTCGTTGGTAAACCTGATGGATCCAAATAGCAACATCCAAACGCCGGTGTTGGGGCAACTTCTGAGTTGGATGGGGCTGCTGGTGCTGATCGGCGCGGGCCTCGACCGTTCGCTCCTCGCAGCGGTGATGCGCAGTTTCGCGGTAGTTCCGGTAGGCCAGGCAGTCGTGAGGGCGGAGACAGGTGCAGCGCTGGCTGCAATGTCGGGCGGAATCTTTATGGCAGGATTGCAACTCGCGGCTCCCGTCATAGCAGCAGCCCTGACCGTGGAGATTGTCGTCGCTCTGGTGGGAAGGATGTCTCCTCAACTGCCAGTGATGGTCGTGAGTATTCCGTTGAAAACGCTCATGTCGTATGCGGTCTTGATTGGTTCATTGGCGGTATGGCCGACCTGGATAGAACGCCACTTCACCTCATTATTGAATCAGGCAGCGAAGCTGGTGGCCTCGTGAGTGAGAAGGGAACAGAACAGGCGACTGAGCAACGAAAAGAGAAGGCTCGGAAGAAGGGCGATGTTGCCCGCAGCCGTGAACTTCTCGGTTCGCTGTCAATGCTGGCCGGTGTTCTCGTGATGGGCGCGTTAGCAAAGCAGTTCCTCTCGGGATGGAGCCAGGTTTATGCGCGCAGCCTGACGCTCGGAATGAGCGACGTGCAGGCGCAAGGCATTGACCGCGCATGGATGCAGGAGGCAATGAAAACCCTGGTGCCGTCGCTACTGCCGGTGGGGCTGGTCCTGACGTCGAGCTTTGGCGCGGCGCTGCTGGCGGGAGCAAGCCAATCAGGCGGCTTGCACGTTCAGCGGGACGCGCTGGGGCTAAAACCGGAACGGTTGAATCCAGTGACTAATCTCGGAACTATCTTCAGCCTCCGCTCGGTGACACGGATGGCGAAATCCTTGATTCCGGCCGCAGTCTTGATTGCGTTGGGAGTGAAGGCATTGAAGGAATTGATCTTGCCGATGCCGGTGATGAGCGTAGCGCGTTTGCCGGAGACTCTGAATGTCTGCTTTGGGCTGGCCGTGAAATCCGCGTGGGTCATGGTGGCGTGGTCCGCGCTCGACTATGCCACAGAACGGATGGCATGGAACAAGAAACTGCGGATGACCAAGCAGGAGATACGCGACGAGGTGAAGGAGACGATGGGCAATCCGCAGGTGAAGGGGCGCATCCGGCGGATTCAGAATGCGATGCGGCGGCGCAAAGTGAAGGCCGACGTGTCGCGAGCGAGTGTGGTGATTACGAACCCGACGCATTATGCGGTTGCGCTTGAGTTCAGCTTTGAGTCGATGCTGGCGCCGACGGTGCTGGTGAAAGGGCGCAACCTGCACGCGTTGAATATTCGCGAAGAGGCCCGGTGGAAGGGCGTGCCTATCGTCGAGAATCCGCCCCTCGCCCGCTCTCTCTATAAATCTGTAGACGAGGGCCAGCCGATTCCGTATGAGCTGTACGCCGCAGTCGCAGGAATATTGGCGTTCCTGTACCGGCAGGAAGTCGAGAAGGCTGCGCGGGATCGTAAAGCGGCTGAGGAATCCGCTAGGGCTCCGATGTTTGCGGCCACACAAAGGGCCGGCGGAGGTGCGGTGTGACGGCGCAGGCGGTGGCAATGACGGGTGGCTGGACGAAAGCAAAGCGGAATGCGCTGGCTTTGCCGATAGTGGCGATCAGCATGGTCTTCGTGATGCTGATCCCGGTTCCGAGTTTCGTGCTGGACATCCTCTTAGTCGCGTCGATGACCGCCTCGATCATCGTGTTTCTGACTGCAATCCAAGTCCGCCGTGCGGTGGATTTCAGCGTATTCCCGACGCTGCTCCTGTTGTTGACCTTGTTCCGTCTATCGCTGAACATCGCTTCGAGCCGAAGGATCTTGCTGCACGGGCACGAGGGAACCCACGCCGCCGGCAGCATGATCGAGTCGTTCGGGCAGTTTGTAGTGGGCGGGAACTATGTGGTTGGATTCGTGCTGTTCCTGGCCCTGATTGCCATCCAGTTCCTTGTAGTCAGTCACGGCGCCGTGCGCACGGCAGAGGTGACGGCAAGATTTACGCTCGACGCACTTCCCGGCAACCAGATGGCAATCGACGCAGACATGAACGCGGGCCTGATCGATGAACATGGCGCCCGCCGAAGACGCGAGGCAATTGCGCGCGAAGCAGAATTTTACGGTGCGATGGATGGTGCGGCGAAATTCAATCAGCGGGATTCGCTCGCGACGATTCTCATTACCGCAATCAATATTGTCGCGGGCCTTGCCATCGGCGTCCTGCAGCAGGGCACGGATCTGCTCACGGCGGTCAAGACTTATACGATTCTGACCGTCGGCGATGGCCTTGTGACCATGATTCCGAGCCTGCTGGTGACGATTGCGGGCGGAATGGTGCTGACGCGGGCGTCGTCCTCCGGACAACTTGACGACGAACTCAGAACGCAACTCTTCGCCAGAAGAAACACGTTGTGGATTGCGTGCGGCGTATTGGCAATCATGGCGCTGGTGCCCGGTATGCCCACCCTGGCGTTTCTGCTGACGGCGACGGCCGTGGGCATGATGGCACACCGGACGCCAGATGAAGTGCCGGCAGCAGATACAGTGGATGCTGCTTCCGAAGGAAAGAAAGCGGCCGCTACAGCCGGATTGGCTCTCGGCGACAATCTGGCTGGATTGCTGAAGATGGACGAGTTGACTCTCGAGATCGGGTTCCAGCTAATCTCCCTTGTCGACGAGAAGCAGGGAGGCCAGATGCTGAATCGCATACGCGGACTGCGGCGGCACTTGGCAACAGAGCTCGGATTCATCGTGCCGCCCGTGCATATCACTGACAATCTCCGCCTGAAGCCGCGAGAGTATGTAGTGTCGCTGCGCGGGATCGAGATTGGCCGATGGCAGACGGAGCAGAACTGTGTGCTTGCCGTGAATGGCGATCCCAAGGCGCGGCCGATCCCGGGAAACGTGACCCAGGAGCCCGCGTTCAGAGTGGCCGCACGATGGATCGCTCCGGGCCTCGAAGAACAAGCGCTGGCGGCAGGGTATTCAGTAGTGGATCAAACTACGGTGATTGCGACCCATGTCGGCGAGCTCATTCGCAGACACGCGCAGGAGTTGTTGGGACGGCAGGAAGTGAAACGTTTGTTGGATACGATGAATGAAAGTCATCCCAAGCTGGTGGAAGAGCTCATTCCGAAGCTGCTGACGTTGGGAGAGGTGCAAAAGGTATTGCAACAGTTGTTGCGTGAGCAGGTATCGATCCGCGACCTCGGGGCGATTCTCGACGTGCTTGTGGAGGCGACGCAACATTCCAAGAGCACAGTGCATCTGGTTGAGACTGTGCGGCAGTCGCTCGGCCGAGCCCTGGTGCATCCTTTGCTCGACGCCGATGGCGGGTTGCGTGTTCTTGTGCTCTCCTCCGCGCTTGAGCAGGAAATTATCGGCACCTTCGATCCGGAGAGTACGTCCCGGCTTCTCGGCGATGGCTCCAGACCGGCTCCGGCCTCCTTCCTGCGAAAGATCGTGGACTCTGTGAAGAGCCTAACCGGGGGGGGCCCATTGACGGCCCTCCCCGTGCTTCTCGTCCCAAGTCCGGCGCGATATCACATGCGCCGGTGGCTGGAGCCATTCCTGCCGGCAGTGACGGTGCTGTCGCCGGCCGAAATTCCGGCCATAGTGCGGGTTAGAAGTATTGGGACGATAGGTTAGTTCGAACGATTGAAGAGGAGTCAATGGAAAAGCATCTGGAGCAAGACGCGATCGATTCAATGTTTGCATCGGCCCGCGACAGTGTATTGGAAGTGCAGGCCTCTGCAACTCCAAGTGCGGAAGGAGAACTGAAAGCTGAACCCTACAACTTCAGCCGTGCAGGGCAGATCAGCAATGAGCAGATGCAGGCAATCAGCACGGTGAACGATCTTTTCGCACGAAACCTGACGCACAATCTGGGCGCGTGGCTGCGGACGCGGTTCGAGGTAGCGCTCGCTTCGGCGGAACAGATGATGTATTCGGAGTTTACGGAGCGTATCCCCGAGCCAGCCTACGTATGCTCGGCCCGGCTGGAGCCGCTGGATGTGATCGGCGCGGTGCAGTTGGACTTGAGCATGGCGGCGCCGATCGTCGATCTGCTGCTAGGCGGAGTTGGCAAAGCCGGCGAGCTGAGAGAGCCAACCGAGATCGAAGACGCCATCCTGCTTTCGGTGATGGAGATTGTGCTGCGCGAACTGAATCTGGCCTGGCAGCCAGTTGGCCTGAAGTTTGCTTTGGATAAGCGGGAGATGGAAGCGCAGGTCCTGCGATTGATGCCTGCGACGGAAAAGACACTCTGTATGAGCTTCGAGATTCGGATGCCGGAGGCGCAGGGTTCGTTGAATCTCTGCTTGCCTTCGGTCGTTCTAAACACAATTCTTCGCCGGCTGATCACCGAGCGGGATCGCCCTAGACGGCGTTCCTCCGAAGCGCGAGAGAGGCTCGCTCTGCTGATGGCCGAGACGCAGTTTGGCGCCGTACTGCAGTTTCCACCTATGCGGTTGAATGCGCAGGAGCTGGCGGATCTAGCTCCGGGTAAGGTGCTTCGCCTTCCTCTCCCGCGCCAGTCCTCGGCGGAGCTTTGCGTTGGAGGGTTGCCCATGTTCAATGCTCAGCCGGTACGTTCTGGAGAGCATCGTGGCGCGCAGGTCAACGGTCATACCGCAGAGGCGGAGCGGCCAGTCATGTAGGACAGCCATTGCGGAAAGCGAAGCAGTATGGTCGCGTCGCTGCAATCCGAGACTGAACTTGAGGGAGACCGGGAGATGGATGAAATCGGTGTAACACAAGCGGGAGAGAGCGAAGCGACTCAGGCATCCGCAAGAGGCCTTTTGCTCGATATCGAGCTCGACGCCACTCTTCAGTTTGGTTCGCGTGAGCTACCTCTGAAGGACGTGCTGGCCCTGGGCCTGGGAGACGTTTTGGAGTTGGACCGCCATGTCTCGGAGCCCGTTGATCTGGTCGTAGGCGACAGGATTATCGCCCGAGGCGAGGTCGTGATCGTTGACGGTAATTTCGCGCTGCTTGTCACTGAGTTGGCGGAGCCGCAAATGCGATTGGAGAGTATTCGATGCCTGTTCTAGCGAGCGTATTCTCGACGGCGAAATCGCAGGACAAGTTGGCGAGAAATCAGGATGTGTATCTCCCCAGGTCAACGAAGGATGTGCGTCTTGCGCAATACGCTGCGACATCTGCGGGTATGCGTACCGTCTGTGGCAATCCAAAGTGTTCCAAAGGCTGGATCTCATTCTTGAAAGACCGGCGGCGGCCGATGTTTGAGGGACGCTGGAGCTGCACTGCGGAATGCACGGAAGTGTTAGTCGATGCGGCAATACGGAGGGAATTGATCGAGCCGGATATTGCGGGCAATGGAGGGGAACACCAGCACCGCGTACCGCTTGGACTGATTTTGCTGTCGCAGGGCCGCATCACCCAGCCGCAGTTGCAACATGCACTCCATATGCAACGGAGCGCTGGAACAGGTCGCATCGGACAATGGCTGATTGGGGAATGTGGACTCGATGAGGAGCACGTAACCCACGGGTTAGGAGTCCAGTGGAGATGCCCGGTATTATCCGCTGAAGGATTCAATCCTGCAGCGATGTCACTGGTCATTCCGAAGGTCCTGGTGGAGAACGTTGGGATGGTGCCTCTTCGGATCGCCGGCGGACGCATCCTTTATTTGGGATTTGAGAGCCAGTTAGATGCCGCAGCAGCATTTGCGATGAAGCGCATGAGCGGGCTGACAGTAGAGAGCGGGTTGCTCGATCCGACGACATTACGTGCCGCCAGAGAGACTCTTTCGAAGTGTGACTTCGTCGCATGCACGTTCGAACGGGTAGTGAGCGTCGAGACCTTGTCGAGCAAGGTAGCATTCGCGCTCAGCGAGACACAGCCAAGGGCGTCGCGACTGGTTCGGGTGCATCAGTTCTACTGGCTGCGGATGTGGTTGGAGCGTGGAGCAATGAGCTCCGAATACGGCAGTATCCCCGCGACGAAGGAAGATGTTATGGACCGGGTCTACTCGCTGGGCACGGGACAGTGAACTCCTTCTAACCTTCTCCGCTGCCAGTGGCATCTGACATGCCTTATCTCATCGCATGGACAGTGGTCTCTATGCCGCATACACGGGATTGCTGGCGCGAACCCAGGCGCTGGATACCGCAGCCAACAATCTGGCCAATGCAGGTACAGTTGGATTTCGCGCTCAGCGAGACTACTTCCGCAGCGTTCTCGGCGGGATCGACGATGACACGTCTCCGTCTCAGGTCGGAGGCGCCGTCAATGACTTTGGCATCCTGGGCGGAAATCTGATCGACCAAGGTCAGGGCACTATGACGGCAACGGGCAATCCGCTGGACCTGGCGCTCAATGGTCCCGGATTCTTCGCGATCCAGACGAAGCGGGGAGTGCAATATACGCGCGATGGCGGCTTTACGCGCTCCGATACCGGAGTGATGCAGACCATGCAGGGTGAACCTGTACTCGACGGAAACGGTCAGGCCATCACGATACCGACAGGTGCTTTGAGCATCGGCCCCGACGGGAGCGTGTCGGTCACGACAGTGGAAGGAAGTGCGATCGCCGGCAAAGTGGGAGTGTTCGGATTTCCGGATGATACAGCACTGGTCGCGTTAGGCACAAACAGATTTGCGCCGCCCGACGGCGTGCAGCCCGTTAGCGTCGATACTGCGATTGAGCAGGGCTCGCTCGAAGGAGCGAACCTGGATGCGGTTCACGGCACCATGCAACTCATCCTGGTCCAGCGGCAGGCGGAGATGATGCAAAAGGCGCTGAGCGTATTTAACAACGACTTCGATAAGACAGCGGCGGAAGAGTTGGGACGCGTCTGACGGCAGCAATAAAGTGACACGAAGGAGCAGCGATGATTCGAGCGTTATATACGGCGGCAAGCGGAATGAGCGCACAGCAATCCAATCTGGATACGGTGGCCAACAATCTGGCGAACTCCGCGACTGCAGGGTTTCGCAGCCGAAAGATGCAGTTCGAGGACATGATCTACCAAAATATGGTGGTCCCGGGATCGGCTGCGAGCGCGTCAACCACGTCTGCGGGCCTCCAGATCGGGCTGGGAACGAAGTCGACTGCAAGCGAAGTGATCATGACGCAGGGCGATTTCAATCAGACCGGCAACACCCTCGACCTCGCGATTCAGGGCGCCGGCTTCTTCCAGGTGCAATTGCCGAATGGAACGCTGGGCTATACGCGGGACGGCAATTTCAGCATGAATAACGCAGGCACAGTGACGGATACGAATGGCAATCAACTGTTGCCGGCACTAACGATTCCTGCAAATGCGACTTCGGTCACGATCTCAAAATACGGTGTGGTGACTGCGACGCTACCCGGGCAGACGGTATCGAGCCAACTCGGCACGATCCAGTTGGCGACCTTTCCCAACCCCGGCGGTCTGACTTCACTTGGCGGCAACCTCCTGCAGCCGACATCGTCTTCAGGCAACGCGATAACGGACGTGCCGGGAGGCAGCAGCGGAATGGGGACGTTGCAGCAAGGCTATCTGGAGAACTCGAACGTCGATGTGGTGGCCGAGTTCGTGAACATGATCCTGGCGCAGCGCGCGTACGAGAGCAATTCGAAGGTAGTCCATGTGGCCGACGACATGTATTCGCAGATCAATAACATGGTCCGCTGAGACGGACGTTGAGAAGACGGGGGGTGTGGCGATGATGCGACGTGGGTTCATTTCAGTACCGCTGTTGGTAATGCTGTTCGCCGGCATTGCACTCATGGATTACCCCCAGTCAGCGGCACAAGTGGATGCGGGATGCGAGCCCGATGGCTATCGAGTAATAGCGCGGAGATGGGACGTCGTGTTGAAGACGGGCTGGGAGTTGAGGCAGGATTGCGGTCACCCAGAGTGGCCCACACATTCGGTTCCCGTCGCCATGCTCGCACAGAGCGATATCGTCAGGTCGAGCGAAAGTGTTCCTCTTATGCGGCCTCTGATGATTCATGCCGGAGATCGCGTGAGGCTCTGGATGCAGGACACCAGAGTCCGAATCGAGATGAGCGGCGTAGCGGCGCAGTCGGCAAGGGTCGGCGAGCGGATTATGATCCAGGTGGCGCGGCCGCTTGATGGTGGCGGCTCGACCGTCGAAAGTATACCCGGACTCGTACGTGGGACCGGAGATGTAGAGATGGAGCGATGATCGTGGAAATGGGTCCGCTAAATGTTGCCGCCTGTGAGGATGCACTCGAAGAGTTTCGATTGAAGGAGTGCCAGATGCAAACATCCAGACAATTGTTGCGTACGGGAACCGTTGAGCGACCTCGACGGGCAAAGCTCGATAACAGCGGGAACACGCTCCCGGGCCGGATGACGATGTCGAAAGCCGAACCGCCAGCCAACACCGCCATGGCGCGAGCGATAGTTGGATCTGTTGTCTTGCTTCTGATTGTGCTGGCGGCATCGACTCTTTCGGCCCAAGTGCCCATGGCCGCTGCGACAACCAAAAGCAAGCCGAGCACGAAGTCCTTGGCCACGGGCAGCGATCCAGCCGCGGCATCCCTCGACGCGTATCTGACGCGTGTGCGGTTGGATAACAAAGCGGTACAAACGGCTCCAGGCGCAATCTGGACGGATGCCGGACGCCTGACGCGGATGTCGACGGATGTGCGCGCAATGCGCCCGCACGATCTGATCTCCGTGGTGATTTCAGAGAGCCTCGCAGCCTCAACGGATGGGACCGTGAAGGGCTCGCGCGCGTCCAACGCGAGCTCCGGAATCTCCGGACTGATTGGCACACTTCATGCCGCAAATGCCCTGCAAAATCTGGTCAATCAGAATTCCAAGTCGGAATTGAGCGCGCAGGGAGCGAGTGCGACGAACTCCAGCTTGACGACGACGCTGGGCGGCCAGGTCGTGGAGGTGCTTCCCAATGGGATGCTCGTCATTGAGGCAGCACGGCAAGTGGAGTTCTCGCAGCAGTTGCAGACAATCGTCCTGCGTGGACTGGTGAGACCCGAAGACATCTCACAGGAAAACCAAGTGTTGTCGACTGCGATCTCCAGCCTCGAAGTGCAGGTCCGAGGCAAAGGTGTTGTCAACGACTACACCCATCGCCAAAATGCATTGGTGCGATTGCTGCAGTGGATGCTTGTGTTCTAGCGGATAAGGTCTGAACAGGTGTGAGATGCAGCGAATTGCGATGATCCTGATGCTTCTGATGACAGCGCGCTTGAGCGCGGAGGACCCTGCGCAACGCCAGGCGCGCATTAAGGACATCGCAACTGTCGAAGGAGTCCGCGATAACCAGCTAGTAGGCTACGGGATTGTAGTGGGACTGCATGGCACAGGGGACAGCCAGCAGACCGGCTTCTCGACCCAGACATTGGCGTCGATGCTCCTGCGCATGGGAGTGAGCGTGCCTGCCACAGGAATTCGCGTGCAGAACCTGGCCGCTGTATTCGTGTCGGCAACGCTTCCGCCCTTTGCGAGGCCGGGCGCCAAGATCGACATTACCGCCTCCTCGGCCGGAGACGCGAACAGCCTGGAGGGCGGCGTGCTCATGATGACCCCGCTGTACGGCGCGGACGGCAAGATCTACGCGCAGGCCCAGGGGCCTCTCGTCGTCGGTGGGTATTCGGTGAGTGTCAATGGCAACACGAAGCAGTTCAACCATCCGACCACGGCTCGAGTGCCTCTCGGTGCAATGGTGGAGCGGGGAATTCCGATGCCTCTTGCGGGAGTGGAGACCGTTTCGCTGCTCTTGAACGACCTCGACTTCAAGAGTGCAGAGGCAGTCGCCTCTGAAAACGAGCGCACCGGTACGGTTGTGATTGGCGGGTCGGTGGTGCTGCAGCCGGTGTCGATCCTGCACGGCGGCCTGGCGGTGAATATTGTGAACGAGTTTCAAGTCTCCCAACCTGGTCCCTTCGCATCAGGAAATACCCAGACGGTGCAACAGACGCGAGTCGATGCCAAGGATAAGCCAGTGAACAGAATCGAGCTGAAGCAGGGCGCAACGGTTGATGATCTGGTGCGCAGCCTGCAGACCATCGGAGCGTCCGCGCGCGACGTCATCTCAATCCTCCAGACTATGAAGACCGCGGGGGCACTGGAGGCGGAGCTCGAAGTCCAATGATCTTTGCCATTCCAGTTGCGGTGGCCTCACCTATATCAGCGGCGGCTCAGGCCCCGCAAGCCAGCGGAGCGCAGCACAGAAAACTCACCGACGCGGCGCAACAGTTTGAAGGCATGCTACTGCAGGAGATGCTGAAGCCGATGAAAGAACACGGGTTCTGCGAAGAGGATGGCCAGGGCGACAGCGACAACAAGAATGGAAGCAATGGTTTTGGAGACACGCTAAGCAGTTTCGGGACTGAGGTCATGGCAACTGCAATTGCGAAGAGTGGCGGCTTGGGAATTGCGAAACGGGTAGTGGAGCAGGTGGAAGGCGAGGCTGTCTCGCATGGCAAACGGTCGGGATCTGAAAGACAATGAGCCCGGACATTCCAAAATAATTCTTCGTAGATTACTAAAGTCTCGTGAGATAGAGCCGATGAACTGATGGAATGTGGAGGTATTTGGATTGAGCTATTCGAATGGGATCGGGAGCCCGCAACAGAATCTCAACACACAGGAAGCAGGCGTGGCATCCAGAATAGGGGTAGGGAAGGCCGCCGCGAATTCCGTGTCGTCGCAGTATGGAGCGAAGAGCACAATCCCTGTCGATGAAGCGAACCTGAGCACGACCGCAAGTGTCGTCACTACGGCGTTAACGATGGATGACGCTCGCACCGTGAAGGTCGCAGCGTTGCAGCAGGCGATTGCCTCGGGAACCTACAACGTCTCGTCATCGGATGTTGCGGACAAGGTAATCAGCGCTCTGTTGCGGTAGCGCGAATGACGGAGCGGAAGATGCTGGATCGCAAGTCTGAGACTTCCGGAATGACCGAGTGGGAAGGATTGATCGAGGAGGCGCGGATGGCTCTTTCGACGCTGCGTGCCGGAGACCTGGAGGGTTTAGCTGTCCGCGCGGAAGCGATGTTGGCCGTTGCCGTCAATCCGCAGCGGAAAACGAAGCAACCGCTGCCCGAAGCGAAACTAGCCAGCCTCACTGCAGAACATCGTCTTCTGGGAAACCTGCTTTTAGCAACGGGAAGAAATCTTGACGTATTGCGACTTGTGCGCGGTTATCCTCGTGACTCGACGCGTACAGGAGAGGTTAACTCGCGATGGGTACGCTGACTGCACTGTTGCACTTGTCGCAAAGTGCCCTCGAGACAAATCAAGCGGCGATCGACATCACGTCGAATAACGTCGCAAATGCCAACACACCCGGCTACACCCGACAGGTCCCAACCTGGCAGGAGAGTGACACCGTATTCCTCAATAGCGTCACGGGTGCCGGAGCAGGAGCCAGCGTGACCATGGTCTCGCAGCGTGATGCGGTGTTGAATCAACGAGTACAGCAGCAGACACAGCTTGAATCCTCCAGTTCGATCGAGAGCACTGCACTGACCGCCTTGCAATCGATCTTCGGTATCACTTCGACCTCTGCCTCGGCCGTGTCGACGACGATCGGGACCGACATAAATGCGTTCTTCAGCTCGCTGAGCGCGCTCGAAGCGAGCCCGTCCGACGCTTCAGTGCGGCAGGGTGTCCTGAGCGCGGCCGAGACCCTTGCGTCGGATTTCAATGGAACGTCGAATCAAATTGCGCAACAGGCGTCAGGGTTGAACCAGCAGGCATCGGGAGTTGTAAGCCAGGTCAACGCTCTGACCGCGTCAATTGCGGCGCTGAATCTACAGATAAGGAGTGCTAGCCCAAGCGGGGATGCGGGCGCACTTGAAGATCTGCGTCAGCTCGACCTCTCGAAGCTCTCGACTTACATCGGGTTCGACCAGACCAAAACGGAAGGCAATGGCTTGACGTTGACGACCGCAGACAGTGCTGTTCTGGTGAGCGAAGACAAGTCGTTCGCGCTGACCACGGTCAACTCAAACGGCAACGTTAATGTGCTATCGGCGGCCGGACAGGACCTTACGTCGCAGTTGGATGGTGGATCCCTCGGCGGCATCCTTCAGGCGCGGGATAGGGATTTGCCTCAGGTTTCTTCGGCGCTGGACGCCCTGGCCTATGCGATCGGAAGCGCGGTCAATGCACAGAATCAGGCGGGACTTGACGCAAACGGAAATCCCGGTGGAGCGATCTTCAATCTGCCTGCGGGTTCATCGGGGGCGGCAGCGGCAATCTCGGTGGCAACCTCGGATCCGAAAGCAATCGCCGCTGCGTCCGTTGGCCAGGGATCGAGTGGCGGCGCCAACGCAACCGCTTTGAGCGCACTGGTTAACGCGAGGCTCTTGGACGGACAAACTACCCCGGAGTTTTACGCTTCACTTCTAACACAACTAGGCGGCAAAGCTTCAGCGGTTTCGGAAGAGAACACGACACAGCAGGGTTCGCTAACACAACTCCTGTCGCAGCAGAGTGCTCAATCGAGCGTGTCACTGGATGAAGAGGCGGCCAACCTGATGCTGTATGAGCGTTCATACGCCGCAGCGGCGAAGGTGTTCACCATTGTGGATCAATTAATGGCCTCGGCTTTGAATCTCGGCCAACAAACAACGGTCGTGTAAGCAAGCCGTTTTTACGGCAGGGAATCGTGAGATCGCCGGAGACAGGAGAGGAGCCAGAATGCGAGTAGATCCACATTATGTGAACGGGCTGGTCGCTTCGTTGAACAAGTCGACTCTGTCGGAGCAGCAGTTAACGGCCGAGCTATCGTCGGGACTGAGAGTGTCTTCGCTCTCGGACGATCCTGTCGCCGCAGGACAAGCTTCGCTCCTCAGTTCGGCGATCAGTCGCGACGATAGTTTTGTGCAGGCGGCGGCGGGTACGCGGAGCCTGATGCAGGTGGCTGACTCGGCGCTGGGAAGCGTGGTAACACAATTGACCTCGGCATTGTCGCTGGCGGTTGGGGGCAACAGCGGGACCAACAGCGCGTCTAACCTGATTGCGCTTTCGCAGCAATTGAGCGGCTTGCGGGACCAGGTCGTTTCGCTGGCAAACTCCAGCTACCAGGGGACGTACATCTTTTCCGGAAGCCAGGGCAACGTGCAGCCATACACGGTTGACACAAGCACCTCGCCCGCGACCACTACCTACAATGGCGACTCGCAGGTCGGCACGGTAACCACACAAAGCGGTCAGCAGATCCAGACCGGCCTCGCCGGGTCCGCCGTCTTTTCAGCCCCTGGAGCGGACGTGATGGCGGCGCTGAATCAACTCATTGCGGACTTCTCGAGTGGAACGGTGAGTGCATCGGCGCCGACCGATATCGGTGTGCTGCGGACAGCGCTCAACAACGTATCGCAACAGAGGTCAGTATTGGACAGCTCACTAAGCCGCTTGGAGGGAGCGAGCATCTATGCCCAGACGGATGCGATCAACCAAACCTCCGCCATGAGCAACCTGGTTGCAGCCGACCCCGCGGCAGTGGCAACCAACCTAAGTTCCGCGGAGACGCAGACTCAGGCTTTGATGAGTGTCATCGGTGCGGTCCAGAAACAGAACCTTTTCAACTATATGTAGAGTTGCGACAAGAGCCGTGTAGTATGCGCTCTATTGTGGAGGGCTGGTCGTTGAGAGAAGTGGCTGCGGGAAGTCCCGCTTGAGTACGTAAATACGGAAGACCATGGGATAGCCGTACAGGTCGAACACGCCGCGCGTGGCATCGAGCCGATAGGCCGAGTTGAGATAATCACGAAACTCCGGCCACGTGTTGAGCTTGTCAAAGCTATACGTGGACTCCTGGTACCATTCGTTGCTCAGGATGATGACCGACGGCGGATCCTTGTGGATGTCGTCCCAAAACATATTGCGGAAATAGGGCACGGAGTTTCCATCATTGGGTCCAAAAAAACCGGTATCTCCCGTGAATCCAGTGCTGCCCGCCAGGTCCAGACGATAGAGCGCGCTGAAGCATCCGCCCACCATATCGAGGCACTGTACTTTACCTTGCAGTTTGTCGCCGCCGAGCCGCAACAGATCCTGTTCTAGAGCAAATGCGGCGGGGTTGGTCTCATGCCGCCCACGCACCTTGCGCGCGTTGAACGGAACCATCAGGAGGACGCCGAACGCCATCCCCATCAATCCAATATTTCTTCGCCAGCCGCGATCTTTCAGGGCGGCGGTGAACTCCAGCCCAATCCACAGCAACCCGAAACTTACGAGTGCTACGCGGTGGTAATCGTATCCCTTGCGCTGAACGAAATACGATATCGCGCCGAAGATAAAGCCGGCGCGCACCGCCCAAATCTCCCAGTTCGCACGGTTCCGGCTCGCGATGGCGAGCAGAATTGCAAGCGGCAGGTAAACCAGGAATGCCTGGGGAGTGCTGCGGCGAATCAGGACCCACAGCGAAGGATGCGCCAACGACGAATAATATGGGACTGTCTTACTCAGGATGTAGAAGAATGAGCTGAAGGCATGCCCCGGCAGCAGAAAGTCCAGGAGGATGCCGAGCGCAATCGCGAAGCCAACCAGTCCGAACAAAATATGAGCAAGGGGGGATTTCGACGGCCTTCTTAGCACCAATAACGGAATCAGCAGCAGGCAAAGTGCGAACGGGAGCACGGTGGGCTTGATGAGAATTGCAATGCCCAGTGCGAGGCCGAACGGCGTCATCAAGGCTGGCCAGTTTCTGCGTATCGCAGTGAAGAGAAACGCATAGCCAATGAAGATGAGCACAGTCATCACTTCATCGCGTTCTGCAGCTTGATACGGACCAAGTGAGCCAATTTGCAGGCTAAACAGCACGCCGGCAAAAAGCCCGGCGATCCAGTCGTAGGGCCGCGCGATGACGATCATAGCGAGCGTCATCGAGCCCAGCAGTGTGTATTCATAGAGCCGCCAGCCAAGGTCGCCGCCGCCAAAGATAGCGATAGCCCAACGCTCCGTGAGATACGCGCCGGGCATATTGATGTCGCAAATGTCTTTGTACGGGACTCTGCCGTGTTTCATCAGCAGAACGATATAGTGCATCACCTGCGTATCCCACATCCACTGCCAGTGGATCGTGAACGCTACGTAGGATGCTGCTCCCGCCAGCAGCACCACGATGCACAGAATTCGGAAATAGTAGACCTGACGGTCCGACAGTGTCGTCTGCAAGGCCATTTGCAAAATTATACCTTTGCGAATAGTGAGTAACCGCGGAATCAGTCTTGCAAGTTGATGTGTTCTATCCGGCTGATTGCTGGCTCTTGGCGCCGAAGTCTGGACCGAAATAGCAACGCTCGACGACCATACAAAAGATGTGTTCGAGTGCGAGATGAGACTCCTGAATATTCATCGTCGTGTTAGACGGGACGATGACGTTGATGTCGGAAAGGGTTTTCATCGCTCCTCCACCATTACCGGTGTAGCTCACGGTATGGATGCCCATGCCGCGCGCGATCTTCAGGGCCTTGACGCAGTTCTTCGAATTCCCGCTTGTCGATATTGCGAGCAGTACGTCGCCTTTAAGACCAAGCGCTTCGATCTGCCGCTCGAAGACATTGTCGTAGCAGTAGTCATTTCCGATCGCAGTGAGAATGCTGCTGTCAGTGGTGAGGGCGACGGCGCGAAGGGCCGGGCGGTCTACGGTCAGGCGGGAAACAAACTCGGCGACTAGATGCTGCGAATCGGCGGCTGAGCCTCCGTTGCCGCAGACCATCAGTTTGCGGCCTGCTCTCATAGCCTCCGCGGTCAGTTTGCCGGCCTGCAAAACGGCTTCGTGGATGGATTCATCGTTGAGCACCGCAGTGATTGTGGCGACGGACTGGCTGAGTTGATACTTTACGAGGTCTTTGATGGTGGACTCCGGTACCAGCTAACTGGAGGTCGTCGCCAGAATGTCTGCTGGTGCAGTTGGTTTGGGAAATGACGGAGGATACTCGAAATTGATACGATCTAGCTCGACTGCGTATGGGCGCTTCTGCACCTGGGTGTAAATCGACCCAATATATTCGCCCATCACTCCGAGGAAGACAAGTTGGAGCGACGAAATGAAAAATACTCCGATCAGCATCGGTGCCAGGCCAAAACTGAAGGTCGACCAAAACGTGAGCTTGAGGATAAGGTAACCCAACGCAACCAGGAATGAAACGCTCGCACCAATGAACCCGGCGAGAGCCGCGAGACGAAGTGGAATCTTCGAGTTACTGATGATGCCGAGCATCCCAATGTCGTAGAGGGTATA
>WNGR01003887.1_pt1 | contig 20347 bp, 19 predicted proteins | sample 5407581 | NCBI WGS metagenome assembly WNGR01 (sample SAMN13153383, study PRJNA577476) | soil metagenome | isolation source: 80 cm soil or saprolite under Garry oak tree replicate 2 | place: USA:California | collected 2016-06-15 | reverse complement strand
TGGCATACTCGGCAACGATCGTTTTGCCTGTACCGGTAGGGGCCGCCACCATAACCGATTGCCCCTGAGCGAGTTGGGCAATGGCCTCTAACTGAAAGGGGTCGAGGGGAAAGGGGTACCGCTCTACAAATGTTTGTATCCCCACCAGGGTCTCGTTCACTGCCTCCACTTGCTTGTCCATAACCTCATCTTTATTTTGTGTATTATGTTTACTGCCCCATTGTAACATCTATAGCAAGGAGGGACAAGCAGATTTCTTCTCATCCAATACTATCTCTCAACGCCAACGCCTTCTTCAATTGCTCCAATGAAACGTTACCACCGGAGCAAACAATGCCGACTTTCTTACCTTTTAGCTCATCACGTAAACGGTAGGCGGCGGCTAGAGAGGCTGCGCCTGCGCCTTCAGCCAGAGTATGGGCACGTTCGATATACCAGGTAACGGCTTGCAAAATTTCCTCTTCACTCACGAGCATAAATTCTTTGAGCATCTGTCTCATAATCTCTTGTGGCAGCTCAAATGCTCTACCGGTCGCCAGGCCTTCGGCCATTGTGCGGTTGGAAGCCTCGACTAATTGCCCCTGTTGCCAGGATTCGTGGGCAGCCGGAGAGGCTTCTGACTGGACAGCAATTACCCGAATAGAAGGGTTGATGGCACGGGTCACGATGCAGGCGCCGGATGCGCCACTGCCTCCGCCGATGGGCACAATGATGACCTCTAAGCCAGGTTCGTCTTCCAGCATCTCCAGTGTTTCCGTGGCTACGCCCGCAATGAGCAAGGGTTCGTTGCCTGAATGTATGTAACGATAGCCATGCTCTCGCGCCAGGGCTTCGCAATACACTTGGGCCTCATCATAGATAGTGCCGTGAAAGATGACCTCGGCCCCCATGCCCTGCATGGCAGCTACTTTGCCCGGATTAGCCTTTTCGGGCACAACGATGCGTGCCCTGACGCCAAACAAGCGGGCGGCATACGCTATTGATTGCCCGTGGTTGCCAGTAGAGGCGGCAATGACACCGCGTGCTCGTTCACCAGCACTGAGTTGAGAAATAAGGTTGATCGTTGATGGCAGGGTAGCTATGGAGAGGAGTACGTGCCAGATAGGGGCGGATTCGTTTTTGTGCCAGCAGGATATCCTGCAACTTCGGGATAGACATGGGAATAGCCTCGCTTTCAGTTCTCGTGCAGAGCATACAACTCTGTTATAGAGAGTCATACTCTACAAGGGGGTCAAAGGTCAAGAGCCAATCTGGCCAGGAGTGCTACGAGGCGGGGAGCCTTTTAGAATGAGGTTTTCTCTGAAAAAAGAGAGCTCAGCTAGAGCGCAACCGGGGCTTAAGCGTAGCCGTTGCCGGATGGTACATCTATCAAATTTCGCTTTTCGTTGTCAAGTGATGAAGCTCAGCCACGGATTGTCATTCACAAGTTCTCTTGTTGGTCATGAGGCGGCTGCTGAGCTGAGATCGGCAAGTGCAGGACTTCTTTCCATTTGTCCAGCAGCTCTAAAAACGTTATGCGGCCGAAGTGGCAGTCATATAAGTACCGATACATCTGTTCGTAGATGGACGGCTCCGGCAGCTGATCGGTCTGCGTAAGCTCTAGGAGTGAAGCTTGGGACTTAGGATCGTCGGGAGGTACGGCCATACTCATCCCTCCAATAAGGCTATTGCCTGGTCACTGCTCAGCAGCAACCAAGGTTGCTCAAACAGCAGATGCTTCGGTGGCAGCGGGCACGGCAGTTCTGCATCATTCATACCACCAGCCAAGCACAAAGCCGACCAGCCCGCTATAACGAGGCTTGCTGATCCCGCCACTGTATCAGCCGATTAGCATGCACAAGCAGGTCAGCACGATCTACCATGTCACCCATTGTTACATGCCCTCCTGTTTTTCATCTATGTGGTAAAAGCCACCCACCCTATCCAGATGATAAACCGTCAGCAGCTCGACCAGCGCCGCAAAGCCGCCCGTATCGAGCGCCGTCAAGACCTTACCCTCAAGCCCCGGCACCCAGGCAATTTTGCGGTAGAACCAGCCCGCGAAGCCAAGGGCAGCTACTTTTTTCGGCTCGTCATCAGCCCCGATCCGCGCGGCGAGGATAGCGACAAAAATCTAGCGCTCAGAGCGCTGACCGAAAAGACCATTGCGAGCTTAGAAGACCGTTTTCAGCACCCCCTACCATGGGTAGCGGCGGTACATGCCGACCACGCCGACCATCGGCATGTGCATGTCATCGCCATTGTGCCAGAGCGGTTACAGGTGCAGGACTTTCAGCGCATGCGCAGCGCCGCCACCCAGGAAGCCCTAGAGCAACTACGCCAGCTTGATCTAGCCCACGAGCAAAGAGAACTGAGCCAGCAGCAGCGTGAAGGGCTAGGCTTGTCATGGTAGGCCAGGCATTGCACCGGGCGCGCTTTGCCCACGCCTCTGAAGTATGGCCGCTGCTATCTCCATCGTTTGCCCCTGACGGTGTGCTCCTCGGAACTAGGCGCTTTTTGCTTAGTAAGCGACTTGTAACGGCCCGCAAAACCAAACAGCGCCCAGAACTCGGCAACCTGCTGATTGTTGCCCCCACCCGAAGCGGTAAGGGCCTCTTAGCTACAAGCCAGCTACTCACCTGGCATCACAGTATCATCGTGAATGACATAAAGGGCGATCTATTCACCCAGACTGCAGGCTTTCGTAGCCTGCTAGGGCCGGTTTATGTGCTTGACCCCACCGGAGTAGGGCACTACTACGACCCGCTACAGGGGAAGGCAACCGAAGACGCCTTATACTCAAGCGCCGCGCACCTGCTCCACCAGGCCGAGGAACACGACCAAATATTTACCCAGCGTGCTACCACGATGCTGGCGTGCATCTTTGCCGCCGCCAAACGGGAAGAGGCAGCAGCCCTTCCTTATGCCCGTATGATGCTCCGTGCGGGCTTAGCCGCCTGTGTTGAGCGGCTGAACACGGTATTCCCAGAGCTTGCCACCATCTTTTTAGATATGAGCCTGGAGAACGCAAACCTGACCGACCGCTTTTTGCTGTCGGCTTGGGGAACTCTCACCGCCCGGATGCGCCCATTGCTGACTGAGACGGTCATACGCTCTCTGGCTCAGTCAGACTTCACGCCGGAGGAGATCATAACGAGCAACAGGCCGGTTACGGTGTATATACGCTGGAAAGAGCAAGACCTGCTTGCGCTATCGCCACTAGTCCGGCTGCTATGGGGGAGTTTGATAGATGAACTGGTTACAACCTACAACCAAAAAGCGGGCAGGGGATGCCAGCCGGTCATGCTCCTGATTGATGAGGCTGGCAGGACAGCTATACCCTCGCTGGCCGACCATGCCACCACCGTAGTAGGCAGAGGCATAAGTATATGGTTAGCGGTACAATCCCTCTCACAGCTTGAAGTTGTGTATGGCAAGGCGCGCGCCCAAGTGCTCCGGGACAACATGGAGAGTCAGCTTTACTACCGCCCGACAGATGTAGCTACCGCTCGCTATGTTGAGGAACGTTGCGGCAGACGATCTGCTTATGCTCACCAAACAACTGAGCAGCAAGGCGGCCATACCAGCGAAGGCCGATCAGAGCAGGCTATACCACTTCTGAGCGCCCACGACTTTCTACGCTTCAAAGACCATGAGGTGATAGGGTTTCACCGATCACTCCCACCATTCAAGCTAGAGCGGATGGACTGGCGACAATACCCCATACTTCAGAAGCGAAGAACTGTACCCCTTCCGAAACTGCCAGCCCTTCCAGACAGCGCAGACCTGCCTATGATGCAGGGACTAAACCGCTCGCACTACATAGACCCTGACCGCTAGCCCTTTCACCGCGACTTCTGACCTGCCAGCATGGTTGAGGCATCTACCGTCACCCCGGTTGCGCTGCTCAATCAGAAGCCACCCATGACGCATACACCACACCGACGACCTTATTGACCTTATCAGGCGGGAGCGAGAGGGCCCCTTTCTCATGATCAAAATGTTCCAGATAGCCACCCAAACAAATGTCGTGTGATATAGCCCGGCTATGGATAGGTTTCCTGCTTGCTTAGTTCTTGTGTAGCGCTCTGTGTTTTTTTAGTAAAAAATGGTTGTGCAATCTCAACCACATTGATACATCCATAATCGTATCTTTACTACTTCTCAATCATCCCGTAACCCCCTGCATGGTGAAATAGTAAAGGCAGAACATTCATTTCAGCCTCGATTAGGCTTTGCCTTCTGTGATGGCGACCCTTTCTCTGGTGATTTTGTGGTTGTGTAGTCACGTAGTTAGGTGAAACGGACATGAAAAAGTTTCTCAAGTCAAAACTGATCTTCACTCTGGTTGCTGTTACTCTCGTCTCTTTACCGCTATTTAGCACTTTGATTTCATTTAGCACTTTGATTCCATTGCGAACCAATGCCGACTCACCATCATGGGTTAGCTCGACCAATCCGACCTTGACTGAGCTTTCGCAAACCCCGCAGTATGATGTGTATGATACCCCAGACGACCCGACAACTGGTGGCTACTTTAATACAGACTGTACCAATAAGATCTATAACACAAACGCTTCAACTAATAGGACCACCTGTATGGTGCCTACAGCATATGGGTGGCTGGGATACCCAGGTTATAAAAGTGATCTTCTGCTGAACGGTACTACCGTGGGCGGCGATTTCACGAGCATTTATTCGAAGTATGGACCTGGCGCCGTACCGAACAGCAATACCAGCTTCGTTTTAACCTCTGGGAACATTGGCTTGAGTGTTGCCGTTTGGACGCACACCTACACCGAAATTTCTCCATCGGTTAATGGCTTTGACGGCTCGATAACCTATTCATACAACTCTAACCCTGATTTCTACGTCAAAGATGCCGCCGGCAATATCGTGGAAGCAGACGGTACAACTATGGCATTCTCTCAAAACGGTCAGTGGATGGTATATTATTCACCTACTGCAAACGCAGTTGTCCGCGTCAACCTGCTAACAAGGCAAGTGCTACCTTTCGCATCCACTGGGGGAAACTACAACGCGATCAGCGACGATGGCCAGTACGCAGCGACATCATATCTTCTAAATAGTCAATGGTACTTCAAGGTCTACGATTTATCCACGTGCAGCACGAACATTCCTGCCACGATAAACGGTCCGGTCAGTTGCAGCTCAATTGATTTCACAAGCTTCTTGCAGAATAGCTCGATTCAGAACTACCACCACGCCTACCACCTACGGTTCGATGGCGACCAGAACCTTGATTTCTATGCGCTATACGATGCGAGCAACAGCTTTTACCTCGGTACGGCCGGCAATTACTACACGGCCAAGTACCGGCTCTTGGAGCCGAATGTTTCACCTACTGCCGATGGATATTTAGCTATGGGTGACTCGTATGTTTCAGGCGAAGGGGCCGGATTAGCGCCGGGAGAAACGTCCGCTAACTTTACATGCCCACGGTCTTCAAACTCGCAATGCTTTATTCCAGGCACTGACGAGAAGCTGAACAATTGTCACTTGTCGGTAAATTCATACCCGTACCTTATGGCTCGGACGTTGAGCATTTCTAACTTCCATTCGGTTGCTTGCTCTGGTGCGACAACTGACGTAATAAGCCTTGATGGCAGCGCACAATACAAAACTAAATATACAGATATTCCAGATAACAGCTTGGGGGCATGGTTGCCAGGGTATCAGCCACAAGAGAAGTATCTAGATAGCACATCGCCAAATGTCATAACTCTATCCGATGGCGGTGATGACATAGGCTTCAGCGATATAGTCATGAGGTGTACCCTCCACCTTATAGGAGATGACTGTTATTACTATAAACAAGACCGGAAGGCACTGGCACAGCGCATCATTGATAATTTTGGTCACTGGGTCAATCTTTACTCGTCTATAAAGCATAAAGCTCCTGTCGGCACAAAAATATATGTTACTGGCTATCCCTCGGTAGTCGCCCCGACTGGTTCATGCGGCCCGAACGTCATCTCTTTAAGCAGCAACGATAAGGTGTTCGCCAATCAATTCGTAACTTACCTTAACTATGTCATATCGCAGGCTGCCGCCTGGGCTGGCGTGCAGTACGTCGATATCCAAAATGCCCTAGTAGACAGCCAAGGCGACCACCGGCTGTGCGGGACATCGCAAAACATAGCCGTCAACGGCTACACCAGCGGTGAGGAGTACGTCTTCACCATAGGCTCTGAAAGTTTCCACCCCAACGTGTACGGGCAACGGCTGCTGAAGACTGCTGTACTTAACGGCACTGCCAATTTCACCGAATTAATGCCTGACAAACCGGATTTCTCGATTCCGCTCCCCTCGATTACAGACACGAATGCCCCGCTAACGAACTTCTTGAATGCGCCGGACAACGGGCAGCCGAATGTCATAACGGTGTACGATCAGACGACAACTGTCGATAATAGTGATTTCATATATTATCTTCAAAATGCTGCCAAAGTACACGCATCGGGCATAAGTGATGGATTGAAGCCATCCACTACCTATGATGTAACGCTCCATTCCGACCCGGTTGACCTAGGTACCGTTACGACCGACGCCAACGGCGACATAAACGCCTCTGTAACCATACCAAGTACGGTAACGCCAGGCTTCCACCAGGTTGACATTACCGGGCCGAACATGGCGGGCCAAACCGTCAGTGTGCAACACATGGTTTTTGTAGCGTACAGCACTACCGATTACCTTGGTACCGGCCCTAACAGCTCAAAGACCTGCCTATTCGTCCCGCAGAGCGGCATCGACGCCAACAAGGACGGTATTGATGACGCCTGTGAGGGCTCTCAAGATGTCGCTGCACCCATCACTACCGCGGCCCTATCGCCGTCGCCAGACAGCAACGGAAACTACACCGGTACGGTGACTGCCAGTCTGTCGGCCACAGCCACACCAGGGTTTAGTGTCGCTAACACCAATTACACGATTGACGGCGGTTCGCAACAGACCTACTCAGCTCCTTTCACTGTCTCGGGCGTTGGCAGCCACACGATCACCTACTGGTCCGTTGACAGTGCAGGACTAACCGAGGCTATGAACAGCAAAACCTTCACCATTGCCTCCAACATCATTGCCCAAGACAACTTCCAGCGCCCCGACCAGACCTATTGGGGGACGGCAAGTGACGCGAGTGTCTGGGCCGGGGATGCCAACAGTACCAGCGTCTTCTCTATCAGCGGCAATACCGGGCAGGTGGTTAATACTGGGAATACTTCATACAATGCGATCCTCGGAACAACGGCAACGAACGCGGAAGTGCTCGTTACCGGCAAGCTTTCTTCGTTCACCGGTCTATCCAATATTGGCGCAGTTTTGAGGTTCACCAACGGTAACAACTGGTATGAAGCATACTTTAACGAGTCAAACCTCATTATTCAGAAGGAAGTGAACGGCAAGCTAACGGTAATCAGCACCACCGCGTTTGCTCCATCGGCAAATACCCTTTATTCGCTCAGGTTCCGCATTTCAGGCACCTCCCTATCTGCCAAGGTCTGGCAGGCAAGCAGTCAGGAGCCTGCCAACTGGACGGCAACCGTCACCGACAGCAGCCTCTCCTCAGCCAGCTACACAGGTCTTCGCATCATCGCCCACAAAGCGACAGCGACTATCACGGCTTTTACGGCAACACGTTTATGATACGGGAGGTGTTAGGCATATAATACTGATAAGGTACCGTATGGCGAGTAAGCAACAAGCGACAACAACGAGCAAATTCCCTAAACCCTACGGAATTAGATTGACCAAAAGATATATTCCGCTGGCTACCGCGGGGCTGCTTGTACTGGCGGTAGTAGTCTGGATTGCCATAGCTCAAATTCAGCGCCAGCTTGCCATACATCAGCAACAGCAGCGGTTTGATAGTATACGATCAATTCAACGTGCTTTTGAAACGAATATGAGGCAGTCGCTCGGTTCCTCGCTAACTGAATTGAAGGAAGATGACAGTTGCTACCACCTGGCGCAGCAGGAGTTCCATTTTTTGGGCACGAACGGTGTGTTGAACTGCGGCATGGAGATTCAAGGCGTTACCAACGAACTGCCAGGTGTAGCTGCATCCGGCAATGGTGCTTGGTATACGAGCCTGCAAATCGCCGCAGCGGCGAAAGATGCACTACAACACTCAGGATTGGCCTTTACGCGATTTGGTCTCGATAGTATACCTAAATATGACGGAGCCGTCATTTACGGCGATAACTACAACTTATATGGACAATTAGTTCGTTGTGATTTGTCTGCTTACGACCGATATGATCCAGTACCTACTAAAAGCGTCAAAACCGTACATTCGGACCAACTTTACTTTACCTTTAATTGCTACCAGTCGGCGTCAAAAAACTTCTTCAAGTTTGTTTATTCGCCGCTGGATATCTACTAGCAGCCCCCACACTCACAACCCCGTACCTGCTCCAGGTGTTTTGTCTTAACGCCAGCGGTTATGTATTCCACGCCGAAACAACAGCCATACGCGACACGATACTAGCCCGTTTCGCGTGTCGCCGTGCCAGCAGGTACTTAACGGTAGTATCTATGCCAAGCCCTTAGCACGCCAGCCCGCCTGCCAACCCGCTTAGCACCGCCCCGCTGCTAAGGAGCTTAGGACGGCTTGACTGTGCTAAGGGCTTAGCATACAATGGTAGAGGTAACTAATTGGAAGGGAGCATATGGAAGCAGAACACCACAACAACGCACTCACCGCCGAGACCGGCAGGCGTGGCGGCCTGAAACGAGCGGAGCGGCAAAGCGCCCAGGAGCGCAGCGCACTTGCTCGATATGCCGCGCGGGCACGCTAGCACCCTCAGGAAGCTCAGGCAGCACGAGAGAAAGCCCAGGAGATTACGTACCTCATCAAACACGCATTAAAAGACGGCAGGCAGCTACCCCTCATTCAATGACTTACTCTTTTACAGACCCACGCCGCACCATTCATACGCAGGCCATGCAGCGACGACTGACCAAATATTAAAAATTGGTAGAATAGCGGTAGGTGAAGTGATAGAGGGAGAAAGTATTTAGGGGGAGAACGAATGCCACTACTTAACTACACCAGCAAAACACCAACTCACCAGAGCATCGCCGAAATCAGCCGAATGCTGGCTAAAGCCGGAGCCAAACAGATCATGCACGATTACGATGATACTGGTAATATCGTTGCCCTTGGCTTCAACCTGGAACTTGAGGACCAGCGCATTGGCTTCAGGTTGCCGAGCGATTGGCACCCTGTGCAGGCATTGCTTACCGAGGCAAAGCGTAAAAATCCGAATATGCGACCCTGGCAAATCACTGAAGACCATGCTCGCACTGTCGCCTGGCGTATCGTGAAAGATTGGGTTGAGGCGCAGCTAGCGATTATTGAGACACACATGGTTACAACCGCACAAGTGTTCTTACCTTACGCCGTTACCTCAAATGGCCAGACGCTCTATGAATATATCGGGCAGAATACGCAACTGCTGTTAGGTGAAGGTAATAGTTAAACAACCTCTAATCCGCGCAAGACGCGCGACCGCGCGACTCAGCAAATAGACAAAGTGCTAAAGTTCTGCTATAATAGCCGATAACTTTTGGGTAGAGGTTGGAAGCCCCGTGCTGATCTACTGAATGGCCAAGTTGTAGGTTTGCTGTTGCACGTAATGAGCAACAAACCCTACTGAGCCTATCCGCTCAGTAGGAAGTGACGGCTACTCGGCATCTGAGAAATAATAGATTCGAAACCCAGGAGAGGCAATGTGGACCCTAAGGTATTAGCTAAAATTAAAGAGGACCTGATCGGTACCGGCGTCTTTTTGGAACGCGATACCTACCAGCTTTTTAAGGAGTGGACAGCGGGGAGGGATTTTTCGGTTTATAGGGAGTACCCCTACAGCTATGGTACCCATCCGCTCATCATCGATGGGACAGTAGACGTCCTGGCCGAAACGAGTATAGGGGGCATCGTCCTAATTCTGCCGGTCGAGTGCAAGAAGGCTGATCCCAAACTGAAGCATTGGGTATTCGAACCGCACCGTCCGACTGGCCTTCGCGATAAACCGTATTTTATGTTCACTAAGGACGGCGAGAATTGGTTCACACAGGAGTATAACCTTCCAACCCTCGGCTACAATACCTACAGCGGCTACGAGAATTGCGTCAACGTCTTTGAATTCAGTGAAGATAAAGGCGCCCTCAGCAGGAACGCCGATAAAATGTTGCGAGGTTATTTCGCAATCAAGCAGCCTAATGAGGCGGTACCTGGAATTGTAGAGAAAATCCCATCCGTATCGCGCCAGCCAGCAGCTAGGAACTTTATTATACCGATCGTAGTAACGACGGCAAACTTATGGATCGCACAGTATGACCCCAAAGATATAAACAAGGCGACTGGTGAGATCGATACGGCGAAACTCGATTTGGTCCATAAGGATTGGCTACTGTATCATTATCCCCTTGCTTTCCACGAGCAAACGAGAGGCATCTTGGCCGGCTCAACTACCAACGACATAATACGCCCTGACAAAAGACCCACTTTTGTGGTGAACTCGGTAAAACTTCCAGATTTTGTCACCAATCTCATCCGCGATCTAGCCGGTTACTTCTAGGACACGGCCTTGCTATATGGAAGGAAGTCATGAGCAGCTACGCAGGTCTTTATGTTAACGACAAAGAAGTGTTTACTTACCGCAACAGAGTAGACCCAGAAATGCTTTATTTATTCTCCGTAGATGAGTTATTGCATTTAACGGGTAAAGAGGCGACTAAGTATGCAAGAGGTTGGGACATTGATGATATGTCTCCTGAAGAGATTGAGGATCTTGAGGTTTTTGTATATGCAGCACCCGCAGGAGTGCTCAAAGATAGATTGAGTGTCTTGGGGTTCGGTGAGACTCTCGTAAAGGAGGTCTTTGAAGAGTCGCTTGAGGACGCTATTGAACATGCTGCCACCTTTGCTCAGAGGTATCCAGGCAAAGACTATGGGAAAGAGGTAGAAGAACGTTTAAAAGAACTCCAAAAACTCAACTATGACACCTGGATGCAACAACTAGGTGCCTATATCTCGTCGAACCGTTCTCTCAAGGAGAATGAAGTCCGGTCATTATATGACGATGGGCCCTTAGAAATTCTGAGTTCCGTCGATCAAAGGATACTACTTCGGGCCATTTCGGAGCATATCGACGAAAATGAAGTAGTCACGCTTGATCTAACAGACCTTGCAGAAGGGGGCTGGCTCGACGAGCAAAATAGCAATAGTGCCCTCCGTAAAAGTTGGGAGTTTACTAGCGGCGCACCCATAATTATTACGGAGGGTATCTATGATGCTCAGGTATTAAAAGGCGCGATCGAAATCCTAAAACCACATCTAGCTCCTTATATACGATTTTTAGATTATGAAACCAGAAATGAAGGTAGCGCTTCGGTCGCCGTTAGTACCTTGAAAAGTTTTGCAGCAGCAGGCATAAGTAACAGAATCGTAGCTATTTTTGATAATGACAGCGCAGCACGTGAGGCAGTCACAGCCCTTAAAGGGATAAAACTGCCTCCACGATATACGGTTATTCATTACCCCGATATTGACTTAGCGAACGAGTACCCAACGCTAGGCCCACAGGGAAATGTAACGATGAACGTCAATGGGCTTGCCGGATCAATTGAGCTCTACTTAGGAACCGATGTACTCAAAGACGATGAAGGTAATTTAATGCCTGTCCAGTGGAAAGGCTATATGAGCAAGATAAAGTCCTATCAAGGAGAACTCTTAAATAAATTTTTGGTACAAAAAGCATTTAATGAGAAGCTCAAGGCAGCAAAAACGAATAGAAAAAATGTCGACAACCAAGATTGGTCGGGGTTGAGCGCCATACTAGATAAGCTAGTTGAAACGCTCAGTAAGTAAACTGAGTTCGAACAACAACATATAAATATCATCCTGGCATAATATACTTTTTAACAGGGGTCGCTATAGCAATGTGCCGCCCTTGACAAGCCCCTAATTCGCCATCAGCCGGTAGCTACCTCTGTTACACTACGTCGCAAAATGAGCCAGCCTGTTGAAAAACTCTCTTGAAGAGGCGATCAGAGAGAGAAAGGTGCCACTCCCTTCTATTACCGGTGTCCGGTCTTGTCGAGAAAGAAGTATCCAGAGAGCCACAACCACACTGAGGAAAGCCACAAACAACGAGATACGCTGGCAACTTCGTGAGAGGAAGAGAGAGATCCGAGTGCAAGAGATGGAGCGTAAACAAGAGGCTTCACCAAGACAGGAAGGGGTATGACGAGGTCTTTCACACGCAGCTTTTCTCCACAAGCCAGAGCTTTTTCTGAAAGCTGTCGGGCATGCAGAGGGATGTGCTTCTCTGATGGGTCTTCTATAAGCGCATGAGCTGCTCCTTGTGGCCAGGGACGGCGTCCCCAGCCCCGGTTTTTGAGTAAGCGCTTGAGATTTTGCCCTGCTGCTCGCATCAGCGCTTCACTATTCACCCGCCAGAGTCGTCGTAAGCGAAAGCGCCTCATACCATGCCACTGCTTGCCCTCGGCAAACAAGGGTTCGACCCACCCACTGCGTTTGCGATACGCTTTCTTGTAGGCTTCGGTCGTGGAGTACGCCCTCACCCGATCGAGCACCTCCTCATCCACACTGCGGCACAGGCTGCGCCCCTGGGTACTGGTGGTACACTGCTCTTTGAGCGGACAGTGGTTGCAGTCTTTGGCGCGTGCGCGATAGCGGCGAGAGCGCTCGGTAGTTTGTCGCTGCGAAAAGTGCAGTTCTTTGCCTGCTGGGCAGATGTAGATATCACGCTCTGCATTGTACTGGAACTGCTGAGAGCTAAAGAATTCCGTGCGATGATCGTGATCAGGAAGGGGAATGTAGGCACGGAGGTGTTGGCTTTCGATGGCCACGATATTCTCCTCGGTGCCGTACTTCTTATCGCCCGTGGCTTGCCTGGGCCACAGTTTCCACCGGAAGCGCGCTCGCCACAGTAAGTCGAGCATCGGTTGGTTGTCGGTGACCTCGAAGGGCGTCACTAGAGCCTCCAGGATGATGCGTGCTTTGCCGCCATCGACCACATAATGGGTGCGGTAGCCCAGAGCCGAGCCATTTTGGTTTCCATCAGCGTCGCATCCGGGTCAGTTGTACTCACCCGCAGGTCAGCCATGCGCTGATAGCCGCGACTGCTGATGTTGCGTTGTTGGGCTCCCAGGTGCTCAATCCAATCGTGGCGTGCGGCATTCTGCTGAACAAGTACTTCGCGTTCCTCCTGGCAGAGCGAGGTGCTCAGAGGGACAGGATCGACTGATTCACTCGATGGTGCTTCATCTTGAGGCGGAGGCTTTTCCTTCTCCTCTGGCACCTCCTCGCCTTTGGCCTTGAAGAGGTTGGCCAGATGCGCTTCAACGGCAAAGCGCGGCGTGAGGGAGTCTTTCGAGGCGTTGGCTTCCACCTTGGTGCCATCGATGTAGAGTTCCCTTCCCCACACCAGCCCTGCTTGTTGGCATTGCTCGACAATCTTTTCAAAGAAGCGGTGAAAGATAGCGACCCCATGGCGCTCACGGATGCGCGTCAGACTGGAATGATCCGCTAACGGCTCTGCCAAGTCATAGCCCACATACCACCTCACGCTCAACCGATCAGCCGCATGGCGCATCAGTTGCCGTTCGGAGCGAATGCCTTCAAAGAACATCACCAGTTGGAGCTTAAAGAAGACGATGGGGTCAATGGAGGGACGTCCACCGCCTGCATAAGTCTCCTGCACGAACTCACGCACAAACGAGAGATCAAGTGTTCGCTCCAGATAGCGATAGAAGTGATCTGGTGGTACCAGTTCTTCCAATGACACATTGATGAGCTGAGCAAAATTTCGCTCTTTCTTTCCCATCATGGTGGTTATCTCTCTTCCTCACCCAGCCGGGGGAGCACCCGCGTGGTCTGTTTCTCCTCCCATTGATGCGGTCGCAGCCACAGTGAGATATGCATCGGCTGCATCGTCTCTTCCACTACCGTGATCAGTCGTTCGCTCAACTGGCTCAAGTCCACTTCATTGTGCACCGTTGCCGCAAAAGTCGCCAGGGTCTTGGCCGCATCATACTTGCGCCGGTAGAATCGACGGTCAATTATTGCCTGGATGCGATGGCGCAGCGGCTGAAACAACCCTGCAATTGCCAGGGTTGAGGCGACAAGAACCAATGGGGACTGCGAGGCTTGCCCTGTTAACCCATGCATGAGGGATTGGAGAGCGAGAACGAGGCCAAAGTAGACCAGGGCCAACATTGCTGTCAGTGTAGCATAAACCAGAGTGCGCTTGATAATGACGTCAATCTCCCACAGCCGGTAGCGCAGAATGGCAAAGCCAAAGGAGAGGGGAATGAGGATGGGGGCAGCATTCCCAAGCGGGGTGAGGATCAAGTCACCCAGGGACCCGTGTGGCAGGGGTGATGAGAAGAAGGCATACCAGACAGTAATGCCTAACTCGATCAGGTAGGTCCCGGTCACGCCGAAGACGATCCACTTGGTCTGCTGCCGCTGGACCGCATTGGAGACCGAGCGGTAGCGGTAGAGTTGGGAGATGACGAAGACGCCTAGAAAGCCGTACCAGATCAGGAAATAGAGAAGAACGGGGCCATCAGCTAAGAGGTCCCAGCTCCCCACGATCTGCCATCCAAGAAAGGGCACAGCACACCAGCTGATCCAGCGCGGCACAAACCGCCCGGTGGGGAAGAGGGAGAAGACCAGGAACAGCAAGACGAAGGCAAGGACGCCCTCGATCTTGGCTGGCACCTGCCAGATGGAGGGGATCGTATCCAACGGGCTGATCGTGCTATTGGCACCTTGTGTGACCAACAGAAAGGCGACCAGCAAGGCCATCCAATCGTTGGATTTGCGCCAGAAGATCAGGACAGCGACGATGAACCAGATCAAGGCGATAACAACCCCCAAGGCGAGTAAGAAGCTAGCATAGCCCACGGGGTACGAGGTCTGCTGATCCGCAAAGTACACCGGCAGGCTCGCAACGAAAACACTGAAGGTGAGCAGGCTCAGGAGCACCCAGGCGAGGCGGAGAAGCGGAAGCCAGGGCCCCTGCAAGCGCGTATTGAGTGCACGGGGCAAGGCAGCATGCATGTCTGCCTCGGTCGATCGAGACGGAAGGTTCATCGGGAGACTCCTTTTGTTCCTCTTCCAGCACTGGGCCGATGCTCACCACAAAGGGCGAACGTGACAACTTCCAGGAGAGATGCTCATCTTGCTAACATCATACCATATCTCTGTTGTGATGTCGTGACGGTGAGGGTGACCTACTGCTCGTTTCAATGACTTTCGCGGGTGATCATCTAGGTCTCTGCCATCCCGACTTTTTCAACACGCTGGAGCATTGAGCGACAACCAAGCACTAATTACCCACGCGCAACCTTGCACCTAGCGCAAAAGTCACCTTGCATTTTTTATTGTTCTAGCAGGCATTCACTTGCCGAGCTTTATACCGCGCGTCAGCACAGCGCCAGCATATAAACACATGCTTGCCCGTCACCCGCCGCACAAACTGAATGGCAGCCACGAACCCAGGCACCGGATTATTTTTAGCTACTGCCAGTAAATCACACCCACAATCAGCACACTTGCTCGTGTCACGCATGCCCATACGCCACATGCGCTGATAATCGCTTATGCTCATCTAGATCACGGCTCAAGTCCTGTATAGCCGCACCTGCCACACTCCCACGCTGCTTTAGCTCATTGAACTCATCCCGCGTCGGCTGGTTGTCTACCACCTCACGAATACCAGCCACCGCTTCATGCACCGCCTTAATCTCATCGAGAATGAGCTCTAGTTTGTGACCAATATATTTATTGTCATCCATACAACCAGCTTAACACCAAACCTATTTTCCGGCTACTTGCAGTGAGGAAACAAAAAACCACAAACACCTTGCAGTCTTGAGGGAGGTTTAAGCATCTTTAATTATTATTGAGTGTAACGATAAGTTAAGAGGGCACCTTTTGTACTTCGGGCACCGCTCCCACTTTCAGTACAATATCTTCCATGCCTGGCGAAAAATCACCAGACCAACGCACGATTGATTGGGCCAAGATCATCGAGACGGCCCTGGACATGCCCGGTAATGTCGGCAACGTCTACAACCGGTTCTACAACTACTCCTATGCCAATCAAACTTTGCTGTGGATGCAGGGTGCCAGAGAGCCAGTAGCCACCTACAAACGCTGGTAAGCACTGGGCAGACAGGTCATGAAAGGCGCAAAAGCCTACGAGATCATTCACCCGATCTTTGCTAAGAAAACCGATGAAAACGAAGAACCGGTCATTATTGGCTTTAAAGCAGCCCGACGGATCTTCACCTATTCGCAAACCGAAGGCGAAGACTTGCCACCAGTAGAACTACCGGAGTGGGACATAGACACCGCCTTGCAGCAGCTCGGGATTACTAAGATACCGTTTCGACGTAATGACGCCAATATCCAAGGCTACTCTTATGACCGCAATATTGCCATTAACCCGTTCGCGGCTCATCCGACTAAGACACAATTTCATGAAATCGGGCATATCGTATTAGGACACACGAGACCGGAGCAAATAGCCGAGTATGAACAGCATCGAGGCGTTATGGAATTTCAAGCTGAAGCCACGGCCCACCTTGCCATGAACGAATTAGGGCAGCTAACCGAAGAAATGGCTACCCATAGCCGCGGCTACATCCAAGAGTGGTTGAAAGGCGAGCGGCCGCCTGATAAGGCGATTCGGGAGGTGTTTACGGCCACGGACATGATATTGAAGGCTGGTAGAATAGCGGTAAGCGAAGTAATGAAGGGAGAGGGGAATGAGTAAGATGAGATGCAAATACTGTGGTAGCTTATTTGGTCTATATGATATTGGGCTTACTTTTCAACTTCTTTCCACGATAGCAGGTATGATAACGATGCAGGATTTTTAGGGCTATTTTTCCACATCATACCGCTTCTAATCAAGACACATTCACAAGAGCCGCCCTAGCAAGAAACTACGACGGCTCCTGTAGTTTGCAGTGATAAGCTAAGCAGCTGTGCCAGGCAAATGGAATGCATACAGATAGGTATCTGTGGAACCAACGTAGTTGGTTGAGGGGCTATCTTCAAAGAAGCAATTTTATACATGAGCACAACAATAAATCAAGAGACGCATCCACACCGAGCCCTACCCTTACTTTGCAGTTCCCGTTATTGCCGGATTTTGAGCCTGAAAACCATCCCTGCACTGTGAGCTAGAAGGATGGTTTTCTTGGGTTATGTGGGTTGAAACTTCTTCAATAAGGGACTACCTTGCTACAGGATTCTCGAAGCCGATGTAGAAGGGCATCGCACACCTTTAACTCTTCTTCGCTCCACGTCCATATTGGCTGAAGGCCCTCAACTCCTTCAACCTTCTTTCTCCATGAGTCTTTTGTTTTCGGTATTGGATACCTGCCCCAAAAGTTAATCGTATCAGTGAGTTTACTGAGAAGGGCGCTCTCTTTGGAGTTAAGGTTGATATTGGCTTCTTGCACTCATTGGGAAGAACTCCGCGTTCGCTATTCTTTACTTTAGCCAAGCCAGATCTATAGGCTTCTTCTAATATCGTAGATGAAATTAACAATTCTTCAGCTTTATCGATCCACCAAAAGCAGTCATTACCGTGGGACTTGTAATCCATCGTGAGACCCCTTTATATCTTTGCAGAGCACCGCTCTGATGCATCCATTTTACAGTTTAAGGTAGAGTGTTGTGGGCTTACGAGTACTTTATGGATGAATCGCTGCGATACCCTAAACAGGCGGTAATCCCAAAAACCTCCGCACCTCAGCGATAACTACGGTAGTTGCTGTAGCCGATACAAGCGGTAGGGTTCCTTTGCCGACCTTAATCATCATCCTGCTCAACCAACTCTGCACATGGGGGCCTGGCTGCTCTTGAGAATCTGCATCTTCGTCCAGCGCAGTATCGAGTTCGTCGATTAACTCTTCCGTAACACCTAATTGTGTGAGCTTGTCTTTTAACCCTGGTAAATCGCCAGGTTGGACATGAGTTGCATGCTGGTTTGTTGGCCCTGGGTTGCCCACAGCAATATTGGTGCCTCCCAGAATGGTCATGTGGAATGTTTGCGTTACTTTCTCCTGGCCAAGCGTCTCTAAAGGCGTTTTATTGTCATCGTAATTCATCGCATTGATGCCAAGCTCTTTCTCGATCTCTAACACAAACTCAAGCACCCTTGCTCTTATGACTTCCAAGATACCGGCAATAAGCGTGGTAGTCATTACCTTCCAAGCAGCGTTTAAGGCGTATCCTGAGTAAAGCTCCTTCTGCTGGTAATACAAGATCATATTCCCCGACCAAGGAATAGTTATGGTGTTAGTGTCGGTGCTTCCTCTGACAAGCTGCTCCAACTCTCCAACCGACTGCTTCATAAAAACTTTGAACAAGCCGTTGCGATGTGCTTCCTCTATAACTATCTCAGGTATAGACACATTATCGAGTTTACTTCCAAAGGGGCCAAAAAAGGTACCCCTTACTTCAGTTTTGAAGATACGATAGTCTGGCAAACTGTCTATGGACTCATACCCTCCGGCTTCAGCTTTCGCCCAGTTACTCAGTTCCTTGTTATTGAGCAGCCTGCCCAATCGTAGGCAGAGACGCAGCACTTCGCCTAACGGTGTTTGACTGTTCGTAGCACCTTCATTGATCCGACGTAGGAGCTGGACTATTTCGGGTTTCGTAGTATCTGCCATCGTAAATCCTCACTACTATGCAGGGTCATCTGGTTTTGTGCGCGATTCCCGCAAGAACCTCTCCAAATCTTCGCGCCTGACTAAATACGCCTTGCCAGGGCGGTAGGCAGGCAGCTTCTTTGATCGTATCCAGGCGCGGATGGTATCAATCGGCACGCTTCTGTTCAATATCTCATGAATGTCCTCAACCGTAAGCCATGTTTTATCCTGCACGGCCCTCACCTCTAAAACAAATATAAGCTAAGCGATTCAAGGTAAGTATAAGGGCTACGTCAAATGCAATTTAACGCAGGCAAACCTTGCTAACTTTAGATAAATATATTAAGCTAATATAAACCATCTACTGCAAGTAAACCAAGCAACTCAAGGGAGAGAGTATGCGCTCATGCGCTAGAAAGTGAGACGGGAGCCTCATGAGACAGCAGCAGTTATCCCCTATAAAACGTCGCGCTAGTGCAAACCAAGTAGAGCCTGATGTGGATGAATTGGACGATATTGAGGATTCGTATTTCCCGGCCCGTCTGCCGAGCAGCGCCCGGCGTTACCAGACTACCAACGGTTCGCAGGTTATCCAGCAGGGCAACCGCCGCTTCATTCTCCATAATGGACCGCCCCCGAAGCGGAAAGTCCACTGGTCGCTTATTCTAGGTATCGGTATGGCTTTAATGTTGGGGCTGTATTTGGGTCTCACCTGGGTTACTAATTGGTGGGTAAACCATCAGCTGGATACTACCTACGGTATGCCCCGTACCTACCAGGTTGACGCCGTAGTGGGGCATGAGGATAGCGTCGTGAACCCATCCCACTTTATTTTCCTGAACCTCAACGGCCACGTCGAGATTATCGAGCTGCCAGGCGGCAATGCGGCCAAAGCCAAAATCTACGTCGGTCCGGTTTTATTTTCGGATAACGCTGCCTTGGTGCCGGTGACCGGGGAGTTTAGGAATGTCAACGGTACCGAAGAAATGCTGGTGTATATCCAGGACAAAGTGCTTGTCTATGTGAGTGACGGGACACAGTTCAAGCCTAAACAGTAGGAGGGTGCTATGCACATCGTGGACGACCCAGTTGAAACAATCCATGTGTATATGGTCCAGGAGGAACCAAAGCAACCGTACACGGTTTTACCCCTACTTGCCGCGTTGCTATATCTAGCAATGATCGCTGGCATTACGGTCTACTCCGGGCAGCATCCGGTGTATGAGCATCAAACGCTGACCATTCCCGCCCGCTTCTTGCCGCCGCAAACCTTCACGGCTGCCCAGCCGATTATTCCAACCGGGGTAAAAACCTATCCGGCTACCACTGCGCAAGGGACGCTGACTATTACCAATGGGTCAGTTATCGCCCAGACCTTGCCAGCGGGCCTTATACTACTCAGTAATAGCGGCGTTCAAATAGCGACCGACCAGGCAGTCTTTGTCCCGGCTGGCAGTGCTGACGGCTATGGAATGTCAACTGTTTCGGCACATTTGTTGGCATCGGGTATCAACATGTCAACTCTTTCAGTTAATCAGACGTTGGGTACGTCGTTATATGTACGGAACCTGCAACCGTTCACTGGTGGCCATCCAGCCTACTCAGTTACGTTCGTGACGCCGCAAGATAGGGTACAAGC
>WNGR01006136.1_pt1 | contig 20349 bp, 21 predicted proteins | sample 5407581 | NCBI WGS metagenome assembly WNGR01 (sample SAMN13153383, study PRJNA577476) | soil metagenome | isolation source: 80 cm soil or saprolite under Garry oak tree replicate 2 | place: USA:California | collected 2016-06-15 | reverse complement strand
GCACTGCTCACAGATTATGACATAGGTTCCGCATACAGCGCAGCCTATTATACATTCTATGCAAATATTCGTTTCAATTGGAACAACGAACAGCGTATTCACACGCTGCTGCTCACTCCACCTGCGCATTACGCGGCACAAACAGCCGTCGCGGCTAACACGGCGATTGTGGCCGCACGAAGTGGCATGCCAACAATTTTAGTCGATGCGGACCTCCGTACACCCAGCCTGGAGCAGCGCTTTGGCCTGGATAAGAGAGCCGGTTTCAGTGATCTGCTAACAGAGGCAGAGGAATCGATCACCACTGAGAAGGTCCAAGAACATTTGAAAGAAACCTTTGTCGCCGGTTTACGCGTGCTTGGCGCAGGGACAGCAGTCGAAGGCCCAATATTACTGCTCTCCACGAAACTACAGCGAGTTATTCGACAAATTTCTCTTCTTCTGTCAGAGGGAGAAAATGCAACTGGCATCGTTATTTTCAATAGTCCGCCAGTATTAGCGGGACCTGATGCCTCACTGATAGGGGCACTGGTAGAGCAGACAATTTTGACCATTGGAACAGGTCATACAACCCGTTTACAAGCAAAACAAGCACAAGAGCAATTAGAACGTGCTCACGTGAACCTGGTTGGCATCGTGATGTTAGATTTTTAGAGTATGATACGTACCAAGTAGATAGATACCCATCTCTTTGCAAGGAGAGCATACTATGCAGGGACGCCAAGACCAGGAACCCAGAGACGGATTTTCCGGGCAATATCCTATCGATTTCAATGGAACAGGAAGGCAACGGGCTATTCCGCGTCGTCCACCTAGCATGGCTCGTATCGATCATCCTCCTGCGACATCGCGTGTAGCCCGTCCACAACGTGAAGTTCCTCGTAAAACACATTGGAGACGGCGGCTTCTCATCTGGGGGATCATCCTTGTTGTATGTGGTGTTCTGGCATGCGGCATTGGCTATGCGGCAGTGAATTTTTTCGCCGCGACCAATGCTGGCGCAGGACCAGCCAAAACGGCCGCGGATTTTCTTGCGGCCATTTCCAATCAAAATTATGACCAGGCCTATAACGACCTTGACGCAGTAATCACCATCCAGCTCGCTCCAGACGATTTTAAGCAGCAGGCGCTGACGACAGATCGTTGTTATGGTGTAGTGACCAATTATAGCGAGGTACAAGACAGTGCTGTGCAGAATAATGCACAAAGCTATAGTTTCAGCTACACCATTACGCGCAGTAAGCTCGCGAAACCTTACACGTTACGGATGACGGTGCAACAAGATAGCAATGGTGACTGGAGAATCAGCAGTTATGGCAATAACAATGATTTAGGGCCAGGACAGCCACCATGTAGTTAGAAACCCACGAAGAAACTCCCGGGAGTTCCAGGGAGTTTCTTCTGTTTACAAATGGGGGAGTGCACTGTGTACATCAACCTTGTTTGAGGTTACGAAATACCTCGAGCAACTCCTGTTTCGTCGCAGGTAGGACAGGTTCTGCCGCCAGACGATGCAACATGTCGATGGTCTTTCGTACCTGTTCAACATAGTTGGTGCAGCCTTCACATGCTGCGATATGTTCCTCGAATTGTACACGTGTTTGCGGCAAGAGCGCTTGCTCAAGATAATCGGTGACGAGTTCCACAATATCACGGCAGGTAAGCTCGTTGTCAGAAGTGGTCAATTCAAGCTCCGTCTTCCTCTTCACAGTACGCCCTATCAACCTGCTGAGTAATTCCCTTGCTCTCTTCATCATATTATGCCTGCCCCTCACCAAAATACTGCTCAAGAGCCTGGCGTACTCGTGAGCGAGCGCGATGTAAAAGCACTCTTTGATTAGTCTCAGATATGGCCAGGAAGTTACATACCTCCGCAGAGGTCCACCCTTCTACATCTCGAAGTGTGATTACCTCGCGCTGGCCAGGTGACAACAGCTCGAATGCCCGCTGAATTTGTGCGTCTGTCTCTCGTGAAAGAAGCCGATCCTCGGGCATTGCATCCCAGTTTTTAGGGAGAGAGATCCAGCGATCCGGCGAATCAGGATGATCCGCTGCAAAGAAGCGCTCAGGGTCTACTGCAGGCTCGCGGTGTTCGGGATCGAAGTCTGATAACACAGAGAAAGGGATACTACGACCTTCACGCTGGGCACGCGTTTTGGCACAGTTGGTGAGAATCCGAAAAATCCAGGTCTTGAGTGAAGAACGCCCTTCGAAACGATGCAGTCCTTGCAGTACACCTACCCATGCCTCTTGAACCACTTCTTCCGCCACCGCCCTGGTCGGGACAAAGACCTGTGCCAGGCGCAACATGGAGGCATGGTAGTGATCAATAAGCGACACAAAAGCAGCCTCATCGCCGCGACGAAGCAACTCGATGAAGTGCATGTCATCAGTAGACGCCATTACACCCGAGAAACCAGGTGTATCATCATTTTGCCGGACTTTAGCGACATCAGATACACCCCGCGGGGAAAGTGTTCCTTCGTCCATCAGCTCCTGTCCTGCTCTACGAGCAACTGAATACTCTATTGTCCTGCGGTCTTTGAGGCGGCGCTCAAGAGAACGCATTCTCGCCGGTAATTGCCTGGCCGAGGATGAGCGTGTGAATATCGTCAGTGCCCTCATACGTATAGACCGACTCGAGGTTGTTGGAATGGCGGCTGATGGGGTACTCTAAAGTGATACCATTCGCGCCAAGGACTGAGCGGGCCTCGCGGGCCGTTTTGAGTGCTTCACGAACATTGTTGCGCTTGGCAAGAGAAATCTGAACGGGATGCAGGAGACCTTCATCTTTCAGGCGTCCAAGCTGCAAAGCAAGGAGCTGTGCCTTCACCAATTCAGTGGCCATGATAGCGAGTTTTTGCTGCACAAGTTGGAAGCTGGCAATGGGGCGGTTAAACTGAACGCGAGTCTTCGCGTAGTCAAGAGCCACCTCGAAACACGCTCTCGCGGCGCCAGTCGCACCCCAGGCAATTCCATAACGCGCTTCATCGAGACAAGAGAGTGGTCCGCGCAGGCCGCGTATGTTCGGCAACATGTTCTCGGCGGGGACGCGGCAATCTTCAAAATGCAGTTCAGAGGTGATGGAAGCACGCAGTGAGAGTTTGTGATGGATATCGCTGGTGGTGAAACCAGGAGTACCGCGCTCAGCGATAAAACCTCGAATGCCGTCCTCGGCTCGTGCCCAGACGATAGCCATATCTGCCATGCCGCCGTTGGTGATCCACATTTTCGTGCCATTCAAGACGTAACTATTCCCGTCATGACGAGCAGTCGTACGCATACTGCCAGGATCACTGCCGGAATCTGGTTCCGTCAGACCGAAACAGCCGATTACTTCGCCGCGAGCCATACGCGGGAGCCAGTGCTGTTTCTGTTCCTCGGTACCGTAAGCAGAGATTGGGAACATAGTGAGCGAACCCTGAACAGAGACAAAGGAGCGCAGACCACTATCGCCAGCCTCTAACTCCTGACAGGCCAGGCCATAGCAGACAGCACTCAAACCCGCGCAACCGTAGCCATCGATATGCATGCCCAGCAAGCCAAGTTCAGCGATAGCTGGAATGAGTTCACGCGGGAAGGTGCCAGCCTCAAAATGCTCCCCGATGATGGGTAATACACGCTCGCGAACAAATTTACGTACGGTATTGCGCACCAAGCGCTCTTCTTCTGAGAGCAGATGATCGATGTTATATAAATCAGTGGCCGGTGGCATTTGCACCTGGCGGTGAGTCGCTGTTTCTGCCATAAAATAAGGACCCCTTTCGTTAAAGCAGCGAGCATACCGGATTTAGTGGTAATTAACCTCATCTCTCTTATTATATCTCACTGAAGCTTCATTCTTCATAGTTTCTTTTCTTTCGATACCATCATATGCTTGCATTGTGCCGCAAGCAAGCATATGATGGTATCGATAAGAAAGCATACACCATAGTTCATCATGAGCGATCAGAGTATCGACGTGCTGGCCGATGCGCACGCGCCCTCTGGAGGAGAGTACGTGCTGAGCCTGGATAGTGGTGAGGCCTATCGCCTGATGATCTCTCTCCAGGAGGCCTTCAAGCAGGGAACGGACCAGTCGGGCGTTCCAGAAGGGCTACTGGGCGCCTCCTGGCATCCCTCTCAAGGAGACAGACGATGAAGCAGCGGCAGCACCGCCACAGCGGGCTATACAACCCGCAGACGCACACCTTCGCCGTCACGCATATCCGGCTGGAAGCGGCCAATGCGGGCAAGCTTGCCGCGCTCGATGACCTCGCTCAGGTCTACCTGCCGCTCTGCCAGCAGTACGTGACGCTGTTTTGTACCGATGAGCACCCCGATAAGTTTCGCGCCACATGCTTTGCTACGCCGCTCTCTGAGCGTTGGCACCGGGTCGCCATCCAACAAGCGGCAGGCATCGTGCAGTCATGGCGCACCAACCGCGCCCAGGCGTATCAGGGCTATCTCGACGACCTCCTGGACTACCACGAGCAAGAGGCAGAAGGCACCCTGGATGCAGACGCCAAAGAACCCGTGTGGCGCGAGTGGCACATCCCGACGCTCTCGCAGACCTGCATCCAGGCCAACGCCAATGTGGTCGTCCTCGAACCCGCGCAGGACTCGACCTTTGACTACTGGCTCACGATCAGCACGCTCGCATTCCGCCAACAGTTGCGGCTCCCCGTCAAGCTGGCGGCCTATCACCGCGAGACGCTCAAAGGCAAGACCATCAACACCAGCATCACCCTCAACAAGCGCGGGGACGGCTGGTGGTTGACCCTCAGTTATGATCAGGTCGTCCCAGTACAGACCGCGCCATCGGCCCCGGTGGTCGGCGTGGATGTGGGCATCGCCAACTTCGTGACCACCTCGACCGGCAAGCACTACGGGACCTTTCATGGCAAGCTGCGAGAGCGCCAGAAGCGCGACCGGCAGAAGCGCCGCCGCAAGGCGAAGCTGCGCAAGTGCCTGGAAAAGAAGGGGGTCAAGAAGCTTCCCTCCACCAGTAGCCGGTCGGGGCAGCGTCTTACCCGCCATGTCCGTCAAGAGATCAACCGCGCGGTCAATCAATGCTTTGCCGAGCACGAGGGCGCACAGTTTGCTTATGAACACCTCTCAGTCGCCACGATGAAGCACAAAGCCCGTGCTATGAATGCCTATCTGTACGCCTCCAACCTAGCGCACATCCCCAAACAGATCGCCTGGAATGCCGCCAAACGAGGCGTAGCCGCGATCAGGGTCAAGAGCGCCTATACCTCGCAGGAGTGCAGCGTGTGCCATTATCCAGATCGAGCCAATCGGCCCAACCAGCAAACGTTTTGCTGTCGGGTCTGTGACTATCAAGCGCACGCTGATTGCAACGCCGCGCTCAATATTGAGCGCCGCCTGAATGATGCGGAACTGCGGGCCTGCAACAACCGGAAGGAAATCAAGGGGCTTCTCCTGAAAAGGCATCAGGCATGGAAGACGTTCCAAGGTTGGCCGTAGTCTAACCTGCCGCCTAGTTCGTTCGTCAACAGGCGTAGCTGAACGCGAGGAGTTGAGGCAATGCCATCATTGTCTCGACTTTGAGCAACTATACTACAACCCCCAAACTGGAGAGCGCGACTATCGCGAGTCAAGCCACCAGGATTGACCGCTACCCTCGAAGCAGTGTATCATAGAGGAGCTATGAAATATCCATCATTTTGGGACAGCCTACAAAAACCAATAATCGGACTAGCGCCGATGGACGGCGTAACCGACGCGCCCTGCCGCACTATGCACGGCCTCTATGGACGTCCGGACGTGGTGCTGACAGAGTTTACCAACGTCGAAGGGCTATGGCGCGGGAGTGACCGCATCTATCGAGATTTTCTCTACACGCCCGCAGAGCGGCCTGTGGTAGCACAGATATTTGGCTGCCAACCAGAATACTTTTACAAAGCAGCACATGTCGTCTGTGAACTGGGCTTCGACGGCCTCGATGTAAATATGGGTTGCCCGGCCCGAACAATCGCCAACCGGGGAGGAGGCGCAGCCCTCATCCGCGTGCCCGACACCGCGAAGGCTATTATTCGCGCAGCGCAACAAGGCGTGCGCGACTGGGCCAATGGTCAGACCCTGGAAGACCTGGCAATGGATCCTGAGCGTATCAAGCGCATTCGCAAAATGAACGAAGAGCGGGTGCGTGTCTGGGGTGATAAGCTGGAGATTGAACGCCGTCTCATTCCAGTTTCTGTCAAGACACGCCTGGGCTACGATTCAATCGTGATAACTGATTGGGTGCGAGAGCTGTTGGAATTAGAGCCACATCTTATCTCAATTCATGGGCGCACGCTGGCTCAGCACTACAAGGGTGAGGCTAATTGGGATGCGATTGCTGCTGCCGCTGAAATTGTGCGCAAGACCGATACGTTAATTTTTGGCAACGGAGACATACAGAGTCTCTACCAGGCGGCGCAGCGCATTCGTGCCTCGGGCGTCCATGGTGTACTAATTGGCCGGTCGAGTTTTGGCAATCCCTGGCTCTTCCGCGACCGTGAGCAATTGAAAAAACTGCTCAAGGACGGTATCAATCCAACGCCGGAGGATTTGCCTGAGGCAGCACCCAGTCGCGAGGAGCGCCTGCTGATGGCCCTTGAACATGCGCGCGTCCACGCGAAGCTCAAGGGGGAAGACCACTTTGTCGAGTTACGCAAACACATGGGCTGGTACCTGGGTCATTTTCGCGGCGCTAAAAGGGTGCGCAACGAATTGGTACGCATCAACGGCCTGGCGGATGTTGAGCGCATTATCATGGCGGCGTTAGAAGAGCACGACGATATCGAGTATGAAGGAGTGGATGTTTCTCCAGAAGATGTGCGGGACGCCGAGCTAGACTTGACCTGCGCATGTTAAATACAATCTTCAACACGTCGCGGCAAGGAGTCCCCTGGCTTCTAGCCACGAGGAGGAATGGCCGCCACTTTCACATAAAAAACTCTTGACATATCTTGTGAACATTGGTACACTGCTCCAATGAAACAGACCATTATGGCGAAACTCAAACTGCATACGACTCCTGAACAGTTCATGGCATTGCGTCGCACGCAATTGGCCTATCGTGCTGCTTTGAATTACGTCAGCCGTCATGCATTTGAGCATGGCAAGATCAGCAATCAGGTCCGTCTGCAAAAGGAAACCTATGCCGAGATACGAGCGGTCTACACCTTGCCCGCCCAAATGGCCTGTAATGTGCCCCGTCAAGTGGGGGCTACCTACAAAACCTTGTGGAAGAAAGTCAAGCAGAATGCAGCACACCGCCTCGCGGGCAAGACCAAGAAACGCTATAAGGGACTGGATCAAGCCCCGAAGTACATTTCCCCCACGCTCACCTACAATTTCACATACGACTACTCGTTTAAGCAAAAGCAACAAGTGAGCGTCTTGACCCTTGATGGGCGCGTGATTGTGCCCTATACGGGATACCACAAACACACGGCTTTGCTCCAGCATGTAGCGACTATCGGGGCCGCTAAACTCTGGTATGACAAACCGCATAAATGCAGCGTAAAGGCACTCGTTCCGCGACCCGTCGCTTGATAGCGATCAGTGGACGAGAGAGACGGTTGAAGCTGCAGACCAATCACAGCATCGCGAAGCGCATCATCGCACAGCACCCACACAGCATCATTGGACTTGAGAACTTGACCGACATCCGCGAACACACCAAACGCCGGACGGGCAAGAAGGCGAGTCAGAAGCAACGCCAGGCGAATGCGGCTTCCTCCACATGGGCCTTTGCCGAATTGCACGGGATTCTTGCCTATAAAGCCGTGCTTGCGGGGAGCCTGACCGTCAAAGTGGACGCCCACTTTACCAGTCAGGCATGTCCCAAGTGTGGCTTTACGAGTAAAGCGAACCGCCCGAAGAAAGGGTTGCTGTTTGTCTGTCAAAGTTGCCATTATACCCTTCATGCAGACTTAGTTGGTGCGCGCAATGTGGCACTCAGAACGTTGCTCATCCGACAAGATTGGATGAGCACGGGGCAGTTGTCGGTTGCCCCTGATGTCTCGAACGATGAAGCCAAAGCGGCACGCTTGCGAAAGTATGCCGAGTTGCGGTGGAGTTCAGAGGCAAGCCCCTGCCTTTAGGCATGAGGTCACTGACCCTCTTATCTTCGAACGTGGTGAATCTGTATTCCTCTGGTCTGAATTTGCAGACGATCGGTCTATACGTAAAGCGCTGGCAGGCAACGCTCATCGACATGGTGATCTGCACTGTGCTGGCAGCCATTGCTATTTTCAACGCCAATTTCAACACGCTGTACAGCCAGTTCCTGTCGTTGATGATTCTCTTTCTCGCTCCCTGGTGTGCCATCTATCTCACCGATGCCTGGTTGCGCCGGAATACGTATGACGCGGTTGGCCTGCTCGCCCGCATCGGGGGACCATACTGGTACCAGGGTGGCATCAATCCGGCTGGCTTGCTCGCGATGATCGGCGGTATGATCGCCTCCGCGCTCTGGCTGAACTCTCCCTTGTTGCAAGGTCCCCTGTCGCACCTGTTTGGAGGTTCTGATCTGAGCATATTTACGGGTTTTATTGTAGGCGGCGTTCTCTACTGGATTCTCGCGCATGTATTCACGCTACAAATGAACCCTGCTCACCTTGCACAACATGCCATCGAGCTTGAGCCATCAGATGGGTAAGCCCTCTTTCGCGCCTCCAGGGGTGAGAAAAAAGCTTTGGGTAAGCCAGATGCCCAGGAGCATGGCGAGCTTAGACACGACCTGGGATGCACACGCAGATACGCGCCCCAGCGCCCGGCGTACTCTCGATCTGGAACGTCCCGCCCAGGTTGGCGACGCGCTCGCGCATCGAGTGCAAGCCCAGGTGGCCCGGAAACGAGGCAGTTGTATCAAATCCCACGCCATCGTCCCGCACTTCCATAATAATACCATCGGCAGTCTGTTCCAGGCGCAGCACCACCTCGCTCGCGCGTGCATGCTTCACGGTGTTGTGCATGGCCTCTTGGGCGATACGGTAGAGTTCCTGCTTGGTACGCAGCGGTAGATCGGGTTCGTCGCACAGCTCGGTCGAGACGGCTATCTCATATCTCGCTTGCAGCGCCGCCGCCTGCTTCGTAAGCGCCGAGACCAGCCCTTCCACCTCCAGCGATTCCGGGCGCAGTTCGAAGATCAGCGCGCGCATTTCGGCAAGGCCGGCCTCGGCCAGTGAGAGGACGTAGTCGAGCGGCTCAGCCACGTGATCAGGATCGCGGGTGAGGGCAATACGCGCAGCATGCGTCCCCAGCGAGATGCCGTAGAGCGCCTGGGAGACCGAGTCGTGCAACTCGCGCGCCAGCTTCTGCCGCTCCTCCAGCGCCGCCAGGTCCTGCGCCTGGGCATAGAGCCGCGCATTCTCAATGGCGATGGCGGCCTGGTTGGCGATGGCCAGGGCAAGATCAGCGTGATGTGACGTGTAGTAGTCTGGTTGACTATGGCTCGCACTCAGCATGCCAATCACGTGATCTTTGAGCTTCAGTGGAACAGCTACCCACGAACGAATGTAACGGAAGGTCGTCTCCAGAAGATCACCAACCGCCTCCCGGTAGCCCTGAGCCAGGGAAGTTTCATTATGCACGTTGTCAATGATGACCGGCTCCCCGCGACAGAGCATCTCCCAAATAGGTCCCATTTGCTTCAACGGGAAACGACGCTGCACGATGTGTTCTTCAGATTGGGGCCCGCGTGTGCCAACGAGCACCAGATCTTCATTCTCTAAGATAGTGATGGCAGAGCCAGTAGAATCTACCACCACCTTGAGTTGATCGAGGATCAGATCCAGCAAAGGTTTCAGCTCAATCGTCGAGGCCACGTTGTGGGAGACCTCCAGCAGGGTAGACAACTCGCGCGTACGCTCCTCCACGCGCCGCTCCAGCAGTTGTTGGGCCTGCACGCGCTCGGTAATATCGCGCGCTATTCCCAGGATGTGAGGCTTGCCCAGGTAGGTGAATGCAGTTCCGCGCGCCTCAACAGGGAACGTAGTGCCGTCTTTGCGTAGAGCGATTAATTGGTTCGGTACCTGGCCCCCACTCTGAATGATCTGGAGAGATTCTGCGATGAGATGGTAATAATCGGGGTGGAGAGTAGCTGTGGTAGGTAAGCCGATAAATTCCTGGTGGCTGTAGCCGTACATCTGGCAGGCCGCAGGGTTCGCCTCGACAATGTGGCCGTCCAGGCCGGCGATGAACATGGCATCACTGGCGGCTTCAAAGATACTGCGGTATTGCTCTTCCCTCTCGCGCAATTGCTGCTCGGCCAGTTTGCGCTCTGTGATATCCGTATTTGACCCGGCCAGGCGGTACGCTTTGCCGTTCGCGTCGCGTAGAGCAGCTCCACGAGCGAGAATCCAACGATAGGTGCCATCCTTGTGCCGCAGGCGGTATTCGATTTCATAGGAGTCTGTCTCACCATTGATGTAGGCTCGGCCAGCCGCTAACGTCCGATCGATATCATCGGGGTGTATGCGTTTGAGCCACTCTTCGACATTATCGGCGATCTCATGTTCCTCATATCCGAGCATGCTTTTCCAGCGCGTCGAGAGATGGTATTCATTGGAAGGTATATGCCGGTCCCACAGCCCATCGTTGGCGCCTTGCACGGCCAGCCAGAAGCGTCACTGGGTATCAAGCCTGTCCTGCTGGCGCTGCTGGAGTCGTTCTAGCGCGGCGCGAAAGCTGGTGAGCAGGCGCCGTTGCCCTGCATCTTCCGGCCAGACCTCGGTTGGTACCGCAGGTATCCGATCAGGGTCTTCGATGATCTGGTGGAAGAGGTCCAGGAGTGTATCTTCAATGGTCGCGTTCATACCTTGCCCTTGTTTCTTGCTTGACGAGAGGTATCCTCATTCTGCCTTCTCTGCTGAATCGGGCGAGACCAGGCCGGTGTGGATGGCACAGAGTGTGGCCTGGGTGCGGCTCTGCACGCCCAATTTGGAGAGGATTCTACTGACATGTGACTTGATGGTCTGCTCGGTATTGTGCAGGCGGTGAGCGATTTGTTTGTTAGATTGGCCCTGGGCGACCAGACGCAGCACCTCGGTCTCGCGTTTGGTCAGCGCCTCGGGGCTTTCAGGAGTACTCACCGCCTGCATCAAGCGCGCCGCCGCTCTGGGCGTCAACTGTACTTGCCCAGCTGCCGCCGCTTTGATGGCCTGGCACAGCGCCTCTGCCTGCGTATCTTTGAGCAGGTAGCCGATCGCCCCCGCGCGCACCGCTCCCACCACCGAGGCATCCTCTAAGACGCTGGTGAGGGCCAGCACCTCGGTCTCGGGCAGTTCGCGCCGGATGGCGGCGGTGGCGGCGATACCGTCCATCACCGGCATCAGCAGGTCCATCAGCACCACGTCCGGCTTGAGTTCTCGCGCCTGGCGCAGCGCCTCCGCGCCGTCCGACGCCTCGCCCACCACCTCCAGTTCGGGATCATATTTCAGGAACAGGCGCAGTCCCTGGCGCACGACGCTGTGATCATCGACGAGCAGAATACGAATGGTCATGTGCCACCCCCTTTTCATAGCGGTGCTCACCCCTACCAAAGTATGAGAAGAAATCCATCGTTTGCCAGATGCGTTACCGGGTTGCCGGAAACTATACTTGCTCTAGAAAGAAGCAGTGACTGGGACTTATACATCAAAGCTGATCTGATCGTTGATCGATGTCACAGCCAGCAAGTGAACGGTTCTGCTTCGTATTGTAGCACATAGCTGTTTTGCTTCTGGGAAAGTCAGAAGCGCGCAGAGACTAGCAGACGAGGTACTGATGATTCGCGTGTTGCTTGTCGATGATCAAGCCGTCGTGCGGCGCGGATTGCGGGTGCGCTTCCACCTGGAGCCGGATCTCGAGGTCGTTGGGGAAGCCAGCACCGGCAGAGAGGCGCTTATCCTGGCGCAGACCCTCACGCCCGACGTGGTGCTGATGGATATCGAGATACCGGGGATGGATGGCATCGAGGCCACAGCAGCCCTGCGCAGGGTGGTCCCCCAGAGCGCCGTCGTGATCCTGAGCATCCATGACGACGCACAGACACGCGGACGAGCACAGGCCGCCGGGGCGGTCGCATTTGTGGAGAAGCGTGGAGGAACCGATAGGCTGCTCTCTGCCATTCGCCAGGCCGCCGCACAGGCCGGAAAGAGCAGCTAGTAACCGGTCAGCTCTCCAGCTGTTCTCGTGGAGGCTTCGGCAAGAAAGGAGGGATACCAGCAAGCAAAGCGCATACAAAACATGGCTCTCATTTGTTGCAGATGACATCTCCTGAGAGCACGCCTCAGGAGACACCAAAGAGTGTATGACCCGCAGTAATCCTTCCCGCTCCTCTAGTATAGAGCTCGATGATGGGTGAGAGTAAAACAAAGAAGAACAGGACTCCTGACGCCAAAGCTAAGCGGTGCCGCTCATTCCAGCCCACTCGATAAGCCCACCTGGATATAAGCCAAACCCCGGCAGCTACCAGGCCCACAGTAGCCAGAATAGGTACCATAGGAATGGGCACCAAATTAGGCATGACCCACGACGTAAAGAAAACAGAAGGCGGCGAAAGCTCATGAATAAAAGGTCCTATTTGCACCATTTCCATTTCCCCTGATACAATAAAAAGCACATTGTTTGGTCGGACACTCTTTGATATCCCCTCAACTATAAGAGAAGGGCTTTACGGGCAACCTGTGTCGCGTCAAATAAAGACATAAGACGTTGTTGATATTCATGAGAGGTTACCTGAAAAAACTTATCAGCAATGGATATAGCTGGATACAGGTATTGTGGATATGCTTGCACGTGGGCAGGCGCTTCTGGTGCTGGCGAATACATCTCTGGCTCCAGCAATTACATATAACGGAAAGCACGCATACTGGAATGAAACAAACCCTGCTTCTTATTCGACATGGGCAGACAACCTGGAATGCTGACCATATACTCCCCGGGCAATTGCCAGGGATTGAGTTGAATGATAAAGGAAGAGAGCAAGCAGCGCGCCTCGCGAATGCCCTGGCTCTTATTCCGATCAGTGCCATTATTACTAGTCCACTGGAACGAGCACGCGATACCGCAGAAATTATCAATCAGGGGAGAGATCTTACTATACAGCTTGAGCCGAATTTGATGGACACCAATGTTGGCCGCTGGGCGGGACAAAAGTTTGACGAACTTGCTAAAATCGATCCCGATTGGAAAGCGTACGTCCAGGACCCATCAGTTGCTCCTGAAGGTATCGAGACGTTTCCCCAGGTACAGCAGCGAGCCCTGAAAGCGGTTGAACACTGGCGCACAAAGGATTCCATTGGGGCCTACCCGGTATTTGTAGCTCATGCCGATGTCGTTAAATTGCTTGTGGCACATTACACAGGTCTGGAGGCTGGCAAGGCAGGCAAACTTTTCATTGATAATGCCTCTGTAAGCCTCGTCGAAATTGATAGTGAGCAACTCCAGCACACGCGGGTCATTGCCGTTGGCTGGAGCCCGCACCCAGGATGGCTCAAACCTGCAATAGTAGAAGCAAAGAAAGATAAGGAAGATACTTCCTTAAACGAAAACAACGAAATTCTATAGATTGCGTACCGAAGGGAGTGCTAGTATGTTTGATCCACGAGATCCCATGGAACGCTATTATTGGCATTATGAATCCAGGCGACAACTCTCCATTGCACAGATCATAGCCATGGAAAGTGTTGATGTAGAAACAGTTGCACTGACCTGGTTATTGCTGGAACATGGGACCTCACTGACAGTATCAGGGCCGACCGATCCCCAGCCAGGTGTGGGCAAAACCACGACACTGAATGCTCTACTCCAGTTTCTCCCAGAAGGAACGGCGCTGGCCTATATGTCGGGTATGTATGAAAATTTTGCCTTTACTCGCATACCTGATATCAATCCTGCCACGACCTATGCATTGTGTAACGAAGTAAGCGACCATCTGCCAATCTACATGTGGGGTAGAGTAGCGCGTCGCTATTTGACGCTACCAGCGCAAGGTTATCATATCGCCACAAGCGTTCATGCAGACACTGTTCAGGATGTCATCTCCTTGTACCATCACGACCTCCATCTCAGAGCAGAAGATGTGCGCCGCTTAGGCCTGGTTGTCAATATTGGCCTGGTGGGACACGCGTACCCCCTGCGTCGTCGCTGGTTTACCACGTATGTATTACAGCCCGACGCCGATCCCAAACATCCTGATGAGATTATACCTATTCCGCTTTCTCTCTGGAATGAGTTTGACGATACCTTTGAGCACGCGGACCAGCCAATTCTAGACGACCTGGCGAAATGGGCCGGAATAGCGGCAAACCAATTTGCCCCTGCCCTCAAACGGCGCATTGACTGTTTACGTAAGGTGTCACAGGGGCATGGAGTTGATCACAGTCAAATGTACGATGCTATTGACGAAGTGCGGCAATGTGAAAAGAACAACCTCCCTTGAAATAGATCAGCCATTCCATTTGTTCCAACTAATGATCAGATAAAGAAAGGAGTTTTCAGATGCTCATACGTAAGCAAGAAGCAAACGAAGGGCGCTGGCCGCGTATCTGTAATGAACGTCCATAACAATAGAAGAGGAGCACACTGGCTATGAGTTATTCTGTTGCCATGCTCAGTGTCCATACGTCCCCGCTTGATAACCCGGGGAGCACAAAGGATGCTGGCGGCATGAATGTTTATATGCGCGAACTTGCAAGTAAGCTAGGTCATCGCCAAACGACCGTCGATATCTTTACCCGTTGGACAAATGAACACAGCCCTCGCATCGTTCAGCTTAGCACAAATGTGCGCGTTATTCATATAAAAGCTGGGCCAATTACCCCCATCCACAAGAACGAGCTTTACCAGTATCTGCCGGAATTTATCCACAACATCGAAGCATTCAGACGAAGCAAAGTAAGACAATATGATGTCCTGCACAGCCACTACTGGCTCTCTGGAGTAGCCGCTATGCAGCTCGCACAGCGCTGGGCAGTTCCCCATGTCACCATGTTTCACACACTAGCACGCCTGAAACAGTTGGCAAATCCAAAGGAGAAGGAACCCGCATTGCGCCTTGAGATGGAGCAGCAGTTAATAAAACAGGCTGACCGCATCATTGCTGCAACCGCCGACGAGCGCATGCAGCTTATCCGCTATTGTGGCGCTACCTCAAGCCAGGTAGAGGTCATTCCATGCGGCGTCGATCTCAGGCTTTTTGTGCCGCAAAACAAACTAGAAGCAAGAAATACACTTGGTCTCCCACCCTCTCAACCTGTTTTGCTCTTTGTAGGGCGACTCGATCCATTTAAGGGACCAGATTTGTTGCTGCGGGCCGCCGCTATGATGGAAGAAGAGGCACAGGTCGTAATCGTAGGGGGAAAACTTGAAGGCGATAACGAGCTAGAACAACTCAAGTCGCTGTCGTTCGACCTTGATATCAGCGAACGAGTCCATTTTTTAGGGGCGCGGCCGCAACGAGAACTGCCTGCAGTGTACAACGCCGCCGATGTGACTGTCATGCCTTCCTACCATGAAAGCTTTGGCCTGGTGGCGGTTGAGTCGCTAGCCTGTGGTACGCCAGTAGTGGCAACCCGAGCAGGGGGGCTAACAACCATCGTGAGACACGGTGAAACGGGATACTTAGTGCCACGTTGCCCCGGCTTTTTTGCCGAGCGATTGGATACGCTCTTACAAGATCGAGTATTGTTGGAGCGGATGTGCCTGGCAGCCCGACCGTCTGTGCGACATTTTAGCTGGAAAAGTGTCGCCGACCAGGTAAGCAGTGTGTATCAGGAGATGATAGGCGAGATGGAGCAATTGCTGGCACAATAGAAGATTCTGAGCATGAGACAAACTTGCAGTGAGCCGATCACCAGCTCACTGCAAGTTTGTCTCATGCATACCCACCTACTGGTTCAGTTCAAGTTGCAAGACGTCGTTAAAGTTCGGAGAACCCCAACCTGTGGCGTAGCTCCAGCCCTTTGTAGCTTTATAGAAGAGAAGGTCGCTGACCGTGCTATCATCAGCAGTGATATTGGTATAGGGATGGAAGTTACCAGGATGATTCGCCAGGTTATAGAACTCGGGTACTCCTCCCAAGGCAGGCTTCCCCTTTTGCTGTAATGCCTGGTCGATGAGCAATGCGCCAGCAGCCCAGATGGGAGCCGCAGCACTGGTGCCTCCAGAAGCAACCCAGGCGCCCTTGTAGTATACAGCGATATTGGGATAGGCGGCCGCAGCAACATCTGGCACCTGGCGCAACCCGTTAGGCGCTACGACCGTTGCAGCAAAATCCAGGGGTCTGATGAAGACATGCGACAATGAACCATCATATTGGGTAGTTGTTCCTGGGCCTACCTGCCAGGACGGGCGCTTAAAATCAGGGTTCTCGCTTACGCCACCACCACTCCCCCAATCGTTGGAACAGAGTGGTAAGTCGTCTCCAGGCCCCCAGGCCGTCTCACTGGTGCGCACATTACTATCATTTACCTGCAAGTGTGTGCCGCCGACAGCGATGGCATAGACAGCGCTGGCGGGAAAGGACACTACAGCGATATGTGGTAGACGTTGCGAATAGGCTCCACAATCACCGCTACTGATGAAGACCGAAATGCCCTCGGCAGACAGGTTGCGGAGACTTCTGTTGACGGCTGCCAGTTCAGTGCTGCTGAATGCGCTTTCAAAGGTCCCATAGCTGACGCTTAACACCTGCACTTTGTGGTCGGTTGCGACGCGGTTAAAGACATCAACCATCGACTGGGCAAAGGAGGTACTCTTGCCATCAGTCTGATAATCGAGGATCTGCGCCTTTGGAGCGAGGCCTGCAATAAGTTCAAGATCCATGATCGCCTCGCCCTGCCCCGAACCGGCCGCGAGGTGGCCGTCAACATCAATATTCTGAACATTCGGCGCAGCGATACCTACACAAGCAGCATAGCTTGCAAGGTCCTGGGGATTGTAGGTATCACCAAACTCGGCCACACCGATGGACATGCCCTGCCCCTGGTACCCCTGCTGATAAAGCTGATTCACCTGATATGCCGCCGCAAGTTTGTTGCGAGTGAGCGTCTGTTTTGCTCCGTACTTGCTACAATCGCTGGAAAGAGATGTGGCATCTCGTGTGGCAAAACCAAACGGCGGTTGGAATTGAGGGAGAGCAAAGTTATCCAGGCCAATAACCGAAGAGACCAGCGAGGAAACAGGCTCTGGAAGCTTCGGTTCACCCTCCTGCAAAAAGAACTGGTAGCCATTAATCGTATATGCATTGAGTCTGATATTCAGGGTTCGTTCGATCGTAGCGACCGTAGCATGGACTTTGATCGAGGTGTGCAGAGCATCGGTTGAATCAACAGTATAACCATGCTGTGTCAACCAGTCTATTGCCTGCTGCTGTTGCGCATCCGAGAGAGCATAGCGTTGCACAATCTGATCAGGAGTCAGATACTGGTGGAACGTGGCAGCGCCAGGCGTATACATTTGTGCAACATCCTGCTCCATCGCCGCATCATTGTAAACGAGAGTAAAGGTCAGCGGTTTGACTTCATTCTGCGGTAATGGTGTGCCATTGGGAAGTTTTCCAGTGCCAGATGGTTGACCTGCCACTGGATGAGTAGATTTTTTTGAGGTTGGAGTAGGCGTTAGTCCCGTGGTTCCCGCGGTTCCCGTGGTTCCCGTGGTCTTCGTAGGTGTGGTTGATTGTGCTCCTGGCAGCGAACACGCACTGACCAGGAAGGCAATGATGGCGATACCTAAGGTTAACTGAAGAGGGAACCAATTGGTAATGGTAACTTTATGATTCACAAACACCTCCAAATCGAGTTCATAGGCAAAAGCTTCAGCGGCGGAAACTCTTCCACTATTGAGTATCCATAGTATAGCAGGATTTATTTACCATAGTATAGAGTTTTTGTCGCTGGAATGCAGTGAACAGGGCAATATTGTCATCGTGAGGCAGGTCACACCTTATTGTACAGTTTAAGAGGGGTCAGATGACCTTCGTTTGAGACGGCACAATGTAGAGACCGCACTGTCATGCTGAGCGCAGCGAAGCATCTCGTGTCAGATGACCTTCGTTTGAGACGGCACAATGTAGAGAGACTCTCTATCACAAAATGTTCACAAAAGAAAATCAACCCCCTGCTCAACAGCATAATGGACACTTTTGTCAGATTTTGGGATGGACAATCCTCTTTTCGTATGGTATAATCAATCCAATTACAAGGAGATTTCCAAGTTTGCACGTTCAGCCTATATTTCCTGGTGTTGGTCATATGGGCATTACATTCGGCTCTTTTCTCGCCGGGTGAGGATGATTTATATAAACATGGATTCAGTCTCATTGGCATCACAGGTTACATCACTGAAAGAAGCGGTGATTACACGCGGTGGCACATAACATACACACTGGGGAAATTTTGCCCTGGTGTTTTTTATTTCGCACAATCTATTTTTTACGCGCACTGGATGCCGGGATCATCGATTAGTTTTCATTCATTGTCGATGGCCATCGAGTCTAGTCAGGAGATTAGACAAGTATTGCAAGAGGTCTAAGCAAGCTAACTTGCAGAGAGGAAGGAGGTAAGAACACTACCTTTTTGAATGGAACATCTAGCCTTTGTGCTGGATGAGAGGAGTTTGAAACACACAAACCAGGTGCGCGACATAAAAAGATACGCCTCTATAAATGTATAGAGAGTGCAATTGAACGAAGATGTGGACACGGAGTGGTTGCAACATATAAAGGAGAGTACCGATCATGAACTCAAGTATGATCAGTAAGATCGCAAAAGCCAAGCGTTACGCGGAAGAACCAGAGCGAATACAATTTACTCGCTTTGAAGCAACGTTCCGGGGCGAAAATGATATACACACAACCATTTTTGATAATGGTGAGTGGATATGTACCTGCCGTTTCTTTCAAGACTGGGGCGACTGCAGCCATACTATGGCTATGCAGCGAGTATTGGGCGTCACTATTCCCGCGGCCCATCGACATGGGATTCCAGCAGGGTTAGGTACCAGCCCACTCGTACACTGAGCTGGTCAACGCATTCATGGCGTTGAGGGCTATCCGGCCTCTATACAAGCCACCCGAAACAATAAAAAGAAGCACTGGAAACTGAAACGAAACAGACCAGTGCTTCTTCTCTTGTATTGCTAATGGCCAATGCCCGGTACGAAGCTCAAGATGATAATAGCAGAAAACATAATGGTAGCCAGTATGGCGATAAGCCTTAAATCCTGACGCACATAGGCGTAGTGTTCTGCGGTGACCAGGGTAGCAGCGGCCCGCTGCTGAGCTTTTTGCGTTGCCTGGCGACGAGAGGCTACTCGGGCAGCGGCGCTCCCCTTTGGAGGGGCTACAGCGGTAGCAGTCGTGTCTTTCGCCTCGCTCTGCTTTGTCTCGCTACGTTTGGCTGTACTTTGCCTGTCTTCAGCAGGGGCTGCGACAGCCGTTACGCTGGCGGCAGCAGGTTCAGCATTACTGGTGTCCTCAAGCTCCTGTTCAGCCGGGACTTGACGCACCAATTCAATATTTTTCTGTACTTTTGGCCTATTACGCTGTGCTCCACCCCGCGTGGACGTAGTCTTCTTTGGCATCCTTCATCACTCCTTGCCCATAAGATTTACTTACATTGAGGTCATTATACACGAAGGAACAATATCAGTCGAGGGGGTAACTGATGAGCAACCTTGCAGTATATCCACGGCTGAACCAGATTGCCTGAGCCCTGGCGGATTGGGAGACCGGAACAGACCCCGTTCCTACTGGAGGGTTTTCGCGACGGGTCCTTACGTTGGTGCGTGCCCATTGTACTTAACAGATGACGGTATTCTACAAGCCGACGCAATAACCTTACCTCATCGAGTTCACAATCAAGAAAAGGAACGGCTTTCTACTATACTGTTATGCGCCAGCAAAGGTCGACAAGTGGAACGTTCAATCAACTCGACTGGCAGCGTGATGTGTGTCGGCGGCTTCTCTGGTTGCTGAATACGTTCGAGTAATCGAGTAATACATTCTTGTCCGATAGCCGCAATGGGCTGCGCTATCGTGGTGAGGCCTGGTTCAAACGCTGAGGCGTAGAAAATATTGTCATATCCAATAATGGATATGTCTTCAGGAACCCGAATTCCCTGTGCATGAAGTGCGTTAATCGCACCAAGAGCCATCATATCATTAAAGACGAAGACGGCTGTGAGATCAGGACAGCGCTGGAGGAGTTCTTGCATGGCCTGGTAACCGCTTTCGTAGCGTCCATTCCCCATGGCAAAGGACTCCGTGGTCAGTTCGATACCAGCTTCAACCAACGCATGTCGAAAGCCGACAATACGCTTCGCTATGTAAGAATGGGGTGGGGATATGGTGATGCACCCGATGCGGCGGTG
>WNGR01002828.1_pt1 | contig 20349 bp, 18 predicted proteins | sample 5407581 | NCBI WGS metagenome assembly WNGR01 (sample SAMN13153383, study PRJNA577476) | soil metagenome | isolation source: 80 cm soil or saprolite under Garry oak tree replicate 2 | place: USA:California | collected 2016-06-15 | reverse complement strand
CGTCTCGTCCACCGGCGCGGCGTCGGCCCCGAGGACCAGCGAAACCATGAAGCGGGCGGCCGCGCCTGCCGATTTCGGGACCGTATCGGCTGCAGCCCGAACGGCGAGCGCCGCGACCTCATTCGCGCCAAGCATCTCTTCTCCCTCCTCGGATCTTTCGGTTGCCTGCTCGTTGGTCGCCCCAGCCCCATGAGACAGCACACCCGCCCTTTGCGATTCCGAGACCCATCGAGCCTTCACCGACTGTCAGCACCGCCATCTGTCTATTGACGCCTGTCTTGACTCGTCCCCTCGGCCCGCTCCTCGCACCATGCCCTACTCTGCTGCGCGCTTCTGTTCCCGAACCACCCCACTCCCATCAACCCCGCCACCTCGGCCCACCAATTACGTCACCACCACAATTCTTTTTCTTCTTCTTAACTTCTTCTTCTTTTCCTACTCACAACCCACCATCATTCTCCAACCCCACCTCTCACTCTTTCTCTCTTCCTCTTCTTCCTCTTTCCGTTACCTACCTTCTCCCTGTCCTTGCCCCACCCTCTTCTTCTCTTCTCCAACTCTGGTCCCAGTTTCCCGACCCCTCTCCCCAGTCGTTGGGGGAGAGGGGTCGGGAAACTGGGACCCCCTCCGTCACCTCGATTCACGCTTGCCAACTTGGTGGGGCAAGGACAGCGATTCCCGCAAATTAGTCCGTCTCAGGGTGCCTACTCGAGTGGCGACCAGGGTGCCTACGGAGGTGCCTAAGCGATTCGGCACCTTGTTAGGCACCCAAAGTCAGGGTGCCTAAAGGCTGCCTAAAGCCGACGTCACCGCGGACGTCTACTATCCGTGAACACGCTTTCCGGCTTGTCTGGCCTCAGCGCCACGCCTGCGGCCTCGCACTCGAGCAGCAGGCGCCGCAGGTGACCCACCACCTCCTCGCGGAGGTCGGGGGTCAGGCTATTGCCTCGGAGTCGGCCGAGGTCGATCGCGAATCGCGTCTCGGTGAGTTCGTAGAGCGACCCTTCCTCGATTGCGGCACCGGCGTGCACAGGCGCGTCTGCTGCGGTCGATGCCGGAACAGACGTGGCGCGCGGGGCTGCCTCAGCGGCATCGCGTCGCCCGAGGTTGGTCACGTACGTCTGTAACTTCCGGGTCGTCCAGTCCTCGGCGAGTACCTTCGCGATGAGCTTCTCGAGCCTGGCGAGCGCTTTGGCCTTTCCTTCCGACTTGTCGTCTCGGACGAGGTGCCGATATGCGCGGACCACGTCCAGCGCGTGCCTGCTCGAGAGGACTCGGCAGCCGCCCTCCACCTCGACCCCCTTCACCATCGCCGCCTTCACGACGGCAGGCGCCTCGTTCCTCGCGCATCACGTTCTCGTAGAGCTGCCTGCGGCGAACGTGCTTCGGCTCCCGGTTGATGATTGCCGGAACCGTCGCGAGCTCGGCGAGCTGAGCGGCCCTCCAGCGGCGCTCGCCCCAGATGATGACGTAGTGACCCTCCTGGTCTGGGTGCGGCCGGAGCTCGAGGGCCTCGATGATCCCCTCCTGGCGGATGCTGGCCGCGAGCTCCTCGAGCTTAAGCTTGTCGAAGTCCTCGCGCGCCTGCGTCTCGTCCCGGTGAACCAGCTCGACCGGGACCTCTACGATCTCCCTCCCGGTCCCCGCGAAGATCTGGCCGAGGGAGATCCGCGGTCGATCCGGCGTCGCGCCGGCCTCGGCCTCCTGGGTGAGCTGCGCCGCCGTGAAGCGAGCGACCTCAGACATGGACGGCCTCGGTCGTAGCGAGGAACTCCTCGACGAAGGCCCGGTACGCCTCGGCGCCCTTCGAGTCCTTGAACCTCGGATCGAAGAGCGAGGCGGCCTCGGCCATGGAACGCGCGATCGCGACCGCCCTCGGGATGCGGCTCCCAAACAGCGCGCCGCGGCAGTTCGCCTCGACAAACGCGAGGGCCTCCTCGGACTCCCGGTCGTTCGTCCAGAAGGTTGGAAGGTAGCGGATGGCCGGGCGAACCTGGCCATCGAAGACCTCCGAGAGGATGGTGCTGAACTCCACGATGCAGCTCGCTGCGAACCGCGTCAGCTGGACCGGCGCAACGATCTGACGGCACGCCACGAGGGCGTTCGCCATCACGGCACCGCCGCCGGGCCTGCAATCGCAGAGGATATAGTGGTAGCGGTCGGCCAGCCTGTCGAGAGCGCGGCGCAGCTTCACGGGTCCGCTCACCATCGTCTCCTTTCCGAGCCTCATCTCAGTCAGCACCGGGTCCGGATCGGCTGGGACGAGGTCGAGGTACTCGTCCAGTTTTACCGGGGCGAACTCGCGCTCCGGATGCAGCATCAGCTCCCGCGACGTGTAGGTCGATCGAAGCTTGTCGATTCCGAGCACGAGGCTCAGGTCCGCCATCTGAGGATCTAGGTCCACGACGAGAGTCCGCCTCTTGTGGTCGCGGAGCCCCCACGCGAGCGCCGCCGCCGTAGCCGTCTTCCCAACGCCCCCCTTCGGCATGACGACCGCTGCTCGCACTGCGCTTCCCTTTTCGGTCATGTGACTCCCTCCGACTCTTTGATGTAGGATATTTCCCTACGCATCCTAGTAGGTGTCATGTGACTGTCAAGTGGCAGCCATCGACTGCCTTCGTATCGAGAAACACGAAAGCACTGCCATCTGCGTCATTGGGGACCGTCACCTGCGAGAGCAGGGCTTCATCCCGGCGGGTCGAGAGACCCGAACGAACGCCGTCGCAGACGGCCGCTGGTCGGCAGACATCTTCTGCATCGCGCTCCCAGCGCCCTAGGCGGAAATCGTCGGCGCCGCCCCCTCCGCGGAAGGGACGAAAGACATTGCGTCAGCGTTGTCAGTGAGCTCTGGTACTGTTTGGGAGCGCGGAGGGGGGGCGCGACACCGGATGCAGTCAGCGTCGGTCCGGGGCGTGAAGCCGAGGAAGTGGTGGACCATCGGCGATGGGAGCGCCGCGGCTTGCCGGTGTTTTGTTCAGAGACCGAGGGAAGGAGATGCTGATCAGATTTCTGGCGCGCTTAACAGACACGTTACGGGGACGCTGGCGCGGGTTCCTGTTTGGTGCAGCACGCGTCCGATTCGGTCACGCGTTTCCCAATCCAAGGGACCCACATGCACCGGATCCAGTACTCGAGGCCTGCGAGCTGCTTGAGGGCCGCGCGACACTCGCTGCTCGTCCACCAACAAACGCGGCTGTGGTTACTACAGCGGAACGCCTCCTCAAGATCGACCCCGCCCGGCGACCCGTATACGCCTACATAGGGTGCCTACACCCCGCGCTCGGACGCGTAGGGCTCATCATCGAGCGCCAGTGGTTCGACCGCGATCCACATGGCGTGACGCGTTGTGATTCCGGCGGCCTCGCCGGTCGCATGGGCAGCTTCGCAATCCTAGCAGACTCCGAAGCAGCCGATGGCTTGGTTGGCCTCTCGTTCACCGCCCGAGGGCCATGGGAGCGCGCGCTGAAGTCCGAGATCCGCCAGGCCTTCGGCACGTGGAGAGCATACGTAGAAGGAATGACGCCTGATCGAGCAGTGCTGCGCGACGTTCGCGGGCGCTGTATCGAGTACACACTCGCTAGAGGCGATGAACTGGATCGTAGAGTGTGGACGTGGGAAGCGCGGGCGTTTGACGACGTCGAGCTGCGGGACGTCGCCGCTGTTGTGCTCGCTCCTGAGGCGTTCAAGGAAATGAGCGCGCGGCTCCACGGAAGAGCTCCCCCTAGCGGCACCAGATTTCTCGTAGGACACGTGGACCATCGGGGCGTGCACTACTTCCGTGAGGATCAGGTCTACGACGCCTTCCTCGGAGGTGCGCGCGCGTGACCCGCTTCATTGCGCTCCTGGACCGACCGTCGCCGAAATCGTTCGGCTTGGTGCCTGTCATCACAGAACGCCACGGCGTTCCGGCAGTGACCGGAGTTGCTGGCCTTTCGGCTCATCGCGTACAGCCGATCAGCATACCGGAGGTTAACAACCTAATTGCTGCCGGCCATGCCCTTCGGGTGACTGGCGAACTCAGTCCCGCCGATGATGTTGGTGTGGATACGGTCGCGCTATGGGCAGGCACCGCCTTCCTGGAGGCTGCTGAGCGCGCTGACCTTCTTCCTGCGCCGTTACCCTCGCGACCGCACCCAGCCGAGGGCGGGTCGTTCTATCTCGGGCGAGCCGCAGCCCTGTACCCTTACCTTGACCAGTGGGTTTCGCGCGCACTGACAACGCTTCTGAACCACAGCGATCAGCAGAAACAGCGGCACATCGCAGAGCTGATGCGTTGGGTGCTTCCCAGTAACCCGATGACGCTTGCCGCGCTGTGGACATCCTCGAGCGAACCTGACACGGAGTTGCGGTGGCAAGTGCAGTCAGCGCCGAGCCGGGTCTCTCCGAAGCAGCTCATCACGACCCACGCGGATGTTTTGGCGCGCCATGCTGACCCCTTCCGCGATATCCGGCTTGTCGCGTTTACCGGCGGCACGGAAACTAACCGCGATATTGTAGCCAAGCAGTTTGCCGACCTCTCGCGAACGGTGCTTACGACATTCGAGCGCCCTCTAAAGGAACTCCTTAATCCTCAAGAGTTGGTGGACGCGCCTGAGCGCAAGGCGTCGCTGATGGAGATTGGCCAGCGCGAAGTAGAGCACTCGCCGCTGAACCTAACATTGCGAGCTCTGGGTGCTGAGGACAAGAGCGGGCTGGTCGTGCTGGACAGTGTTAGACATGCGTCGGTGTACGAGGTCCTCAGGTGGTTGCGCCCGAAGAAGCTTGTGCTCGTATCCGTCGACATTAACCTACACCGCCGCAGAGAACGGCTACAGGCGCGCAAGCTGGATCCGGACGAGTTCCTCAACGATCCCACCGAGAGAGAAATACCTGCGATCGCGGCGAAGGCGGACCTGCGAATCGACGGCGAATCTCTGTCTCATCCGGAATTGAACGAACTCCTGCGCCAAGTCACTGCATAGACCATGTCGCTACAAGGGGAGCGGCGCTTCCCTATCCGCAGCGCACTCAGCAATCTTTCGTGAAGCGTCCGGGTCGCCGCCCGACACAATGAGTGAGGCAGCCGATCGCAACAAAGACAGTTGCTGTTCGCTCTCCGGCGTTCGAACTAAGGGCTGAGTTGGCCCGACGCGCTGCTTGATCCGGCTTGCGCGCACCGTCTCGTCCAGCTCGACGACAACCAGAACAAGTGGCGCGGGGGCCACGAGTCCGGCGACGGTCTCAGCTGCAGCCATGTGCCGAACGCCGTCGACAACGCCGCGACCTTTGCCCGCCAGCGGCCGTAGGGTCCTCACACAGAAGCTCTCCCATCCCCACTCCGCGATCAGAGTTCGTCCGAGAGTGATTAGCGTCGCAACGTCGGACGCCATTCCTCGTCGCACTGCCTCGGCTCTTATTACGTCACCGAACGATGCCTGAGCGAAGCCAAAGCGGGCTACAAGGTTGCTCGCGATCGTTGTCTTGCCGGTTCCACTATGCCCGGCCAGCGCAACGGCCACCCTCAGGCTAGAAAGGGCAGATCGCTGGTCGTTTGTTCCCGAAGCACGACCCATGGACGCGGATCCTTCTTTTCGATGGCCAATGGCCGTTCGAGCACGCGGACAGACTTGAGCCGAATAAGCGTGGCGTATCTCTTGTGTGCGCGGTCGGTCCAGAAGCCCTCGTTTGCGCACAGTTCTGTGGCAAGAGATCGAACGTGAGGCCAGGTGGCGGTTCCGAGCTCTACGGACTGCGACGACTCCACGTGTGCCAAGCCGACTACTGGACCAGACGAACGCTTCAGGAGGAGAACGTCCCCGGCCGCCACCCTGTTGTACGGCGCCGATCGCGTGATCGAGAACCTCGACTCAACCGTCTTCATTCCTTGAAGTACATAGGTCAGGAACGGCTCAACAAACACGCCAAGATGAATGCTCTGCGCGGAGGACAGGATATGTCGCCATTGGGTATCACCGGCAAGAGCAGTGTCAACTGCGGCGACAACATCACGGGGCCGCGATATCCTCATGTAGTGCAGAGTACTCCGCGCACTCCGTTTCCTCAAGGGTAATCAGCTGTTGCTCGGCGTCCCTCACCCAGTCCTCCTCGGAGTGCGACAACTGCCTGCCGACAACTTCGGCGACACGCGTAGCGGCAAGGTCGCCGGGCGCCGCCTGTCGCTCGCGAAACTTCAAGGCTTGCGCAATTGCAAGCAAGAGATCCGGCCGGAGGCATCGGAACACCCGGTTGGCACTCGTCCAGACCGCTGCAGCCGCGCGTCTTGGGTCTCGTCGACTGACGGAGGGCAATACATCCCCTGCGACCAGTGCATGCAGTCGCGGGTCCACAACTGTCGGCACAGCCGGGAAGCGCCGAACGCGGAGGTCGAGATGCCGCCAACGGACCACGTCCCAGCGTTCCTCGCGGCGGGGACGACTAACAGCCACCCCTTCGGCCGACCCCAGGCTCCGAAACGTTACGAGGTCGGCGCGACGCCACGAATTGAACACGGGTAAACCCGCCGCTTGAAGTGACCGCGCCTCGAAAAATGGGGTCGCATACTGCAGCGCCCCTCGCTCGACGCGAACAAGCGTCAGCCCATTCCGAGTGGCGTCGGCGACCAGGGCCTCCCACTCCTCTGCAAGACCGGGGCGGGTTCCAGCGCCAGGCCACGATACGAATACCGTTCCATGAGGACGAACGATAGCTGCCGCTGCGGTCAAGAAGGCAGCGAACTCGGCAGGATACCACGGTGGATCTGCAACCACGACGTCAAAGCAGCTGCCCCATTGGCGCGAGGACAGCGCGACGTCTCCCCAGATGTGATCGACGGGAGCTTTTGCTAGATAGGGAAGCCACGCCTCGTTAGCATCAGCTAGGGCGACTCGTGGTGCGACCGTGCACATTGACGTTGCTAGCGACGGGCAACCGAGAAGTGCAACCGCGGAAGGGCGGAGCTCACTAACGGCCTGCGTCAGATACGTGGTGCTCGACGGGTGCAACCGCCAGTCCTGATCGATGGGGTGTGGCGTGGGGCCAGGCAATCGGAGCAGCCGTTCGGATGAGCCGAGCGGAAGTGAGAGACCTAGCCGAGCCAACGACGCGACGACATCCGCCGGGTAGATCCCGGGGAGCAACGACACGAGCGCCGCGACCGAGCGAGCGCCACTAGCCGCGCGCGCGACGAACTCGTCGTTTGCATCCTGAAATGTCAGTGCGCGGTCCACCGCACCTCCTGGATCGGAAGGGCGCGCTCGGCGGCGCTAAACCGTCGCTCCAATTCCGTACGCCAGGCGTCGAGAGCGTCGAACTGGCCTCGATCGAGCGCGTATGACCGGAGAGCTGTGAGTCGCGAGCGCACTGGCGTGAATGGCGCTAATTTAAGGGGAACAGTCCGCAGGGGAAGCGTGCGGTCGACAGACTGAAGTCTATCGACGAAACGCGCGATGTCGCCCCAGACTGGCCGCGCATAAGGATGCGTTAGCGTAACGTACGCGTACACGTCCAGCCCCTCACAGAGGTACCGTTCGAACAGCATCATCTGAGTGTCGAATCCGGCAGGATCCGCACCCGTGTTGAAAGCGAACGAGTCGTGATCGAAGCCCTTGAAGCAGCACACCTTCCCGAAGTTGCTGTACGAGGCTATGCGCTTCCGTTCGGCTTCGGTCAGATACCTCCAAAAGTAGTCCGTCGACAGGTTGTCATCGGACCACAGATATGTGCTCTTCGCGAGATCGGCCGCCTCGAGGGCCTCCATGGTCCAAAGCAGCCACTCGGGAGCGAGGTCGGGCTCGCCGCCAGAGAGGTCGAGAACCGGAGGGCGCATGGATAGTCGCGCGAAATGAGCTACCAACTTGTCGGGCCCTATCCATTCCGAGCGAGAAGGTGACGCCGCGAGCAGCTCGAACGGAACGAAGCAGTACCAGCACCTCCAGTTGCATGCACCCAGTTGAAATACCTGGCTATTGATGTTATCGCCCGGCGGCAGCCCTAGCTTCGCCCGGGCGGGGTCAATCGGCAGCGGGTTCAGGACCCAACCCTCGCACTCTCGCGCGAAGTGCCTGATCCGGCCAAGCCCTGAGGCGTTGGGGGGCTCGCGTAGGTCCTTTTCCTGGTCGGAGTCAGCGATGCGTGAGATCAGCACACGGCGGCCCGGAACGTCTACGACGCGCTCCCGGTACTTCGCGGACGCGTGGATCGTGTTGATGGGCATCAGTGGACGTCCGAGACTCGACTGAGTCTGTCTTTCAGGTATTCCTGCGCCAGGAAAGACAGGTAATCCAGTTCAGCGTCTGACAGGTCGTGATCGTTAGGTATCCCGTGCCATTCTTCGATGCATTTTCGGCAACACGCGGCGACCGCGTGCTGGGCGTACTGGATAACCGTGCGCATCTTTCCCTGCTGGGTCGGTACCTGCATGAACGAGTACTTATGCGTCCCTACCGGCCCCACAATGCGGGCGAGGTTTGGTTTAACGTCCGCCAGGACTTGACCCATCCCGCGCCGTCGCGCGTCCTCGAGGGCATGTGTGTTGAAGTGTCTCGTCCAAAACTCCCACCGGATCGCCTCGAAGCGCATCATGTCGAACGTGTAAGCCACGTCTTCGCGCCGCCTCGCGTGAATGCGGCGCCAGTCGACCGGAGCCGCGCCGCAGGCCTTGCACACCCCGGGCTCCAAGAAATTCCGGCCTTGGCCGCGGCGTCGGTAAGCACGCGTAGGGGAATTGAATGCGTGGAGGCCATTGGCGCAGTCGCATGAGCCGCAAGTAATCTCTAGTTGCGGGATCTGGATCATCACCCCTCCGACGCGCGTAACGCGCGGAACAGTAGGTCGACATCCGCATCGGGGTTCGCCGGCGGAAGAAGGTGCTGGAATGCGAAATCGCACATTCGGTGCACTTCGTCGCGCACAGCAGTCTGCAGGTTATGCGCTGTGCCCCACCAGTCGAGCGGGTTGCTTGTCTGCCGCTCCAGCACCCACGCGAGATGATTTGCAAGCGCTCCGGTAGGCACATTCGCGCGCCGAGCGACATCGACCACCGCGGACTTTAACGCGGGCCCGTGGTTGCGTGCTACACGGGCGACCTCAGTGACAAGCTCATTCGCACGCCCATCGAGAAGCACATCGCTGGCAAAAGTGGCGGCCTCGACCTCTTCCTGGTCCACGCTGTGAACGAAGTCGTCGGTATCGATCACCGACCGTGAAGGGAGGTTTGGCTCCTGCGCGCCGTGGAATACCTCGTGGAGGACGTCATGCATGAGCCGGTCGGCGGACTGGGTCTTCTGCTTAACGATGATCACGTTGCGACCGTCGATGCGCCAACAGGCACCGTGAAAAGCGCCGCTGTCTGGGAGCGGGATGATGGCCGTTCCCATGTCCCAGGCCCACTCAACGATACTGATTAGTGTCAGCGGTCCCTTAGCAAGAAGGGCCGTTCGGACGTCACTTGCAGTCCTCGGTAGAGGCTTCTTCGGAATGTGGTCAGCGCATCGCGCAGTGCCCAAAGCGATCCGGTAAGCGTACGCGGTGTACGCCCGCACGAAAGAAGCGTTCCGGCCCACGGGAAGCTTGAAGCGCGCATCGGCGAACGCCTCCGACTGAACGGGTGGAACCGCGGGCAGTGCGAGTTGATCCGCCGTCCAGCCAAATACGTGACGGAAGCGGTCCAACGCCAGCCCCGCCGCCATCGAATTGTCGGGATCTTCCGAGAACTCGGGCGGAAGCACGCGGTCGCTCAGGAAGGCGTCCGTAAGGCCCATCTCGCGAGAGTAGTCGCGCGCCCGCCGGACCAAGGGCGCGGCAAGCAACACCTTCTGCTCTATCGAAACGCCCAGCGATTTGGAAATCGTGAGAAGGCGATCAAATGTAACGCCACGATAGCGCGCAGACTCCCAGCGCTGAACCTGCTGCTCGTGAACGCCAAGCTGCACCGCGAGCTGCTTCTGACTCCAGCGGTTCGCTATACGCGCTTGAATCAAGACGGAGGGCAGGTCCTCGAGACTAGTGCTATCGAAACGAGTCTTTCTCCCGCCAAGCAGGTCGTCGTACTCGGCGAGTTCCCGCCCGAGCCGCTGTACCTCAGATTCGAGTGCGGCGCGCTCTGCCTTGTGGATGTCGGGGTGGACGCGGTCCGCAGGTTCGCGGCCCCTTGCCGCCGCGAGAGCGTCCGCGAGCCGTGCCAGCTGCGTCCGCGTAATTTGATACTCGCGAGCGTTGGTGATCATGCCATCCACGCAGTCAGGTCGAGGAGCACGAGGCCTTTCCCAGTGCCACTGGTCTTGTCGACCTGGAAGAAGTCGACGAACGCGAGCCCAGTTCTTTGTTCGACGATCGATGAGGGAAACAGATCCGCGAGATACTTGACCTTCATCCGGTGCCGTCCTAGCGCGCTAAAATCGAGAAGGGCGGGATCAACTAGTTTCGGATCGACGTCTGTCGGATCCCAGCAGCCATCCCAGTCAGCCGGATAGGTCTTCGCCGTAACAAAACTGCCGTCGATCCACAGCCTCCTGCAGCCTCCCCTGGACAGTGCCGCGGCGGCTTGGCGTATGCCCCCGAGGATCCCGCGACGGCGCGTGTTGAAACCAAAGCGCTCACGTAATTCGGACCACATTGCGGTGTGTTGTCCGGGTGGAAGCAGGCCGTCGCGCGTCAGCTCGGGCAGCACGACCCAACATATATGTTGTGTCGTCCTGCCTGTCAAGAACTTGAGTGGGCGCAGCGCGGCCAGGCGAGCGCTTCCATGGGGCGCCCTCGATCGGGTGCCTGGTCGTCCCGGGGCTTCGCGCCTTGAGGGGTGCCGGCTAGCGCGCGCTGCGTCGGTTGGGCGCGCGCGGTGAACATGCTGGAGCTGGTCCTCCCGTCCGGCGTGGTACTGCACCACGTGCCTGCTCAGTCGCTCTCGCCTCCAAACCCGCTGCGCGCCGCCTTGTCGATCAGCTCGCGGGCAAGGTCGAAGTCGCCGCGGGCCACCGCTTCTCGGACCCGCTTCGCGAGGTCTTCCAAGGAGGGCGGCGGGACGCTCGTGTGCTGGACCTCGCGCCCCACCGGCGCCCCATTTCCCGTGCTGCTGCCTGCGCAGAGTGAGCCCGGTGCGTGTGGCAGCTGACTTGGAGGCACTGGAATCTCAGGCGCTTGAGTCTCGATGCGCGCCGTGTGATCCAGTGCGGCGCCGGAAGGCATCTTTGGGGTGCAAGTGGTCGCTGCTTAGAATCCAGTAACCCCGACCTATAAAACTCCGGAATCACACAACAAACATCGCTTTCGGGGCTTGCGAACGATCCGGCCCGATCGTCGCGGGCGTTGAACGTCGCGCGGAGACAGCGGGGACCGGGCACCGGCTCCCGTCCGCGCTCCGCGCCTCCGTCGTGTCAGATCGTCGTGCTACTGAGCGCAACTGTACACTGCTCGGGGTGTGCCCTTGCGCAAGCGTGCCGGATTCACGGAGACCCTAATGACGGACGAAGCGCATCCGAAGGATTCGCCACAGGGCGATGCGACAAGACGCAAGGTGGAGTTGGGCGTGCAGCAAACGGAGACCCTCGGCACGGCTGTGGCGGCGCCGAAAGCGCCCAAGCGGCACGGCAAGAAGTTACGACGCGCGAACGCGAAGGTCATCCAGCTTGCGGCTGCCGACGGTCAGGCGGCGAAGTACCCTCGGCACGGTGTTCGTGCTGCGCTACGGATCCCTCGTGGCATAACTGACCAGAACGCCGGGAAAGAATGCCCCGTCGCTGACGCCGCTGCATACGTCGGAAACAAGGTGACAGGCGCGTTCACCGTCGAACTGAATTCCGCGATCAAGTACGGGTTCCTTGAGCGCCCACGCCCCGGGTTCGTGAAGCCGACGGAACTCGCAAAGAAGGTGCTGCGACCAAAGAAGCCGGAAGACGAGTTTGAGGGCCTGCGCGAGGCCGCGCTTCTCGCACCGGACATTTCGGAAGTGTACAAGCACTATCGGGGCGAGAATCTGCCCGATGCGCAGTATTTCGACAATGCGTTGGTGGATACGTTCGGCATTCCTGCGGGGAAGGTGGCGGAGTTCAAGGCGGTATTCCTGGAGACGCTCACAGATGCGCAACTCGTGACGAAGCATGGCGAGAAGTCGCGCGTTCTGGACGTGTCGTCGGGCGCCGGCCCACTCGCTGAGGCGGCCAAGGCCCAGCCGAACGTGGGTGGCGCACCGTCCGCGCAGCCCAGCGAGACCTGCTTCGTGATGATGCCGTTTGCAACTCCGGTCGGCGGCTACTACGCGTCGGTATACGGACCAGCCATCAAAAAGACTGGGCTTATCGCTGTCCGCGCGGACGCCGACATATTCGGCACGGGAAAGATCGTCGATCAGATTGCGAGTGGAATCGAAGCCGCGAAGGTCCTCGTGGCCGAGCTGACGGGGAGGAACCCCAACGTTCTGTACGAGCTGGGTCTCGCTCACGGGAAGAACAAGCCGGTTGTGCTCGTCTCCGCGACCGAGTCAGACGTCCCGTTCGACCTCCAACACATTCGCGTCATTTACTACGACCGCGACGATCCGTTCTGGGGCGAGAAACTGATTGAGAAGATCGCGGAGAACATCACGTTCGTCATCAACAATCCCGGCGAGGCAACACTTCAGAAGATTACACGAATCGCGTAATGTCCACGTGAACGATGGGAGCGCTTCACGTCTAGATGCGCAACAACTGCTCCGGCCAGCGCTTCGGATTTTCGGCATCCGGTCGCCCCGCCTTGCTCGCGCACGACGTGCAGAGAAGCACGACGGCGCCTCCGTTCGGCACGACCTGATGCGCGTTCGCGGCGGACGCGCTGGCATTCGAAGCACTGGCCCGTGCGACCGTCGGCCGTGGTGGTCACTCGCTGTCCGCGTGATCCTCGCGTCACCCTCGCCGCTGCGAGCGACGGGCGCCGCGGCGGACGTGCTCGAGCGGCTCGCGCGCCGCGACCTCGCCGCGCGTTGCCGAGTCCTACGCCGGCGACCACCGGCCGAGAATGGCGGGTCGACGCGATGGCCGAGCGCTGAACGCGGCGCGAGGCAAGACTGGCGACGCACGCGTGCTCAACGAGTGGGACGAGGTGTCGACCATGAGCCGCCCGTTCCAGCGCAAGTCGCGATGCTCGCCCTGAACGCCTCGGAACAAGTCGCCGCGCGCGCGGCGCGCTCAAGGAGTTGCCGCGCGATGTCGATGTCGCCGCGGCGCGCCGCTGCAGCCGCCATGTTCGTGCACGCCTCGAGGAACGCCGGGATCGCTCGGCAGTTCGACGGCGTCGACCCCCACCACCGACCGACCGACGACGTTCCGCGGCGTACTGGCCGCACCATCCGCACCGAGCGTCGTGGATTTTAGTGCGCCGGTGGTGCGCAGCGCACCATCCGGAAAAAAAAGAAGGCCGCGTTCCGTCGGTTTCCCGAGTGGAATCGCGGCCTTCTGAGTCGGGGAGACAGGATTCGAACCCGACCGGCGCGTTTCGGATAACCACGCGATGGTCCACGCCTTTTCGCTATTTCACGTGTCCGAACGGTCGGTTCCGGGTTCAGTCCTGTGCCCCAGGATGCCCCAGCTCACCCCGCCACTGCCCCCCAGACTGGGAGACATTCGGGAGACGCTCGCGGCGCCTCATATGTGAACCCGCTCGACGCGCCGTGACGTACCAACGGCTCGTCCCGCGGGTAGCGGACGGGCGGTTGAACAAGCCGCGCGCGCTGCTGTCGCTCGCTTCTCGGCCAGCGCTGGGGAGCCGCAGCCCCATGGGTCGCTCGGGCCCCGTCGGAAAATCCCGGGTCCATCTCCGCGATGCAGGAAGCGCGTGGGTTCGCACTCCGCGCCGACCGACGGTCAAGTGCTCCCCCCACGACGTTCTCCTTCGTGAAGCTGTATAGGCCCTGGGGCTGGATCGTGGGGGCCGGGATCTACCTCGACGACCTGGACGCCGCCCTCGCAGCGGTGGCGCGCCGGGTGATCGGAGCGACCGCTTTCGTCCTGGCCCTCCTTGGAGCCAGCACGCTCGTCGCCCGCCGGAGCATCCGGCGCCGAACAGCTGGAGCTGTACCAGGCCCAGAAGCTGGAGGCGGTCGGCCGGCTCGCCGCGGGCATCGCTCACGAGATCAACACGCCCATCCAGTTCATCGGCGACAACACCACCTTCGTCGGCGAGGCGCTGACGTCGTACGCGTCGTACCTCGAGCGCCAGGAGAAGATCCTCGGTCCGGTGCCGCTCCCCGCCGAGGTTCGGGAGGAGCTACGGCGGGCGTTCGCTGAGACAGAGCTGCCGTACTTCATGGAGAACGCTCCGGGGACCATCGCCCGCACCCTGGACGGGGTGAAGCGCGTCGCGACCATCGTCCGCGCCATGAAGGAGTTCGCTCACCCGGACCAGAAGGAGATGGTCGCCACCGATTTGAACCGGGCGCTGCTCGCCACGCTGGAGGTCGCGCGCAACGAGTACAAATACGTCGCGGACGTGGAGACCGACCTCGCAGAGATTCCCGCGGTGATGTGCTACCCGGGGGATCTCAACCAGATGTTCCTGAACGTCATCGTCAATGCCGCGCACGCCATCGGCGACGTCGTCAAGGGGACGCAGGCGAGAGGCACGATTCGGGTGTCGACTCGCTGCGAAGAGTCGCAGGTTATCGTCGCCATTGCCGATACCGGCGGCGGCATCCCGCCGGCCATCCAGGACAAGATCTTCGACCCTTTCTTCACGACCAAGGAGGTCGGCCGCGGCACGGGCCAGGGGCTCGCCATCTCGAGGACCATCGTGCGCAAGCACGGGGGGACAATCACCTTTGCGACTCTCGCGGGCGAAGGGACGACGTTCTTCATCCGCCTGCCCGCCGTGTCGCCGGCCGAGGCGCCAGAAGTTCCGGCGAGCGCGGCGGCGGCGTAGGCGACACGTGGGTGGCGCTGGCGTCGACAATCACTGCGTGACGGCGCACGGGCGAACGTGGTTTCCCGGGAAGGTCCGCGCCCCGTCGTCGAAATACCGGATGAGCAAATCCGCAGGGCGATGGACCTCATCGGCGGCAACGACGCCGATGCGCCACCTGGCCCACGCTCTTACCGCTCGAGCGCACCAGGCGGACAACCTCAGCTTTGTAGTCACGGTGAACTTCCGCCTCTTCCGTCGTCCCATGGTCAGGACTGACAATCCAACCCGCAGATGGCGGCCTGGGCCCTCGCGGGATTGATCCGGGTCAAGCCCATTCGGCCCTCAGACCTCCCAGTCCGCGCTCACCGTCGCCGCGCCAGTCATCGCCGGAGACCCCTGCCACCGAAGCGTAACTGCTGGCAGGGCCGCATGACACAGCACGCCTTCCGGGTACGGGCGGCCTTCAAGACTCCCCCTACGTCGTGCGCTAAGGCGCGGCGTCAGGACGTGGGGCCTCCGTCCGCGCCTACTGCCGTGGCGGCGTAAGCTCGCGGTGCAGCTTCTTCCGCAGGTCGAGCACCGTAGCTCGGGCGCGCTCCTGCCACCCAAGAACCGCGAGCGCGTCCGGCAGGTACTCCTCCACGTGTCGGGTTGGTGCCCCAGCGCTCTACCCCGTGCTTGATCTTCTTCTCCTGCGAGCCCCACCGCGCCATGTGCCCGAGGATGGCGCCTCGGCGGGCAGCTTCGAGACGGCGATCACTCTGCTTCCTCGGCCACGAGAAGCTCGATACCACTCAGCTCTACGCGCAGAGCCCGTCCCACATGATCCAGAACACCTTACCGCGGCGCCCTCATGAGTAGATAATGGCCCCTTACCGCAACCTGAGGTGATCGGTGCGTCGGAATGAAGCCGGAGCTCCAGCGGCGAGTGAGAAGCGGGCGGACCCGCCGGGACCACGGAACGGTCTCGTCGTGGGAATCGGGGCCTCCGCCGGGTCGCTCGAGGCGCTGGACCGCTTCTTCGACGAGATGCCTGCCGACTCGGGGATGATCGTGGTTGTCGTGCAACACCTGGAGCGCAGCCATCCCAGCGTGCTCGCCGAGCTGCTCGGCAAGCACACGCAGATGCCGGTTCAGCAAGCAGAGGACGGGGTTCGCGCACAACCCGACCACGTCTACATCATTCCGCCGAACGCCGTGCTCACGCTGGAACGGGGCCTGCTGCGGGTCGCGAGGCCGGCGGAAACCGGCCTGCGCACGCCCATCGATACGTTCCTCCGCTCGCTCGCCCAAGACCAAGGCGAGAATGCCGTCGGAATCATTCTCTCGGGGGCTGGCACTGACGGCACCGCAGGCTTGCGGGCAATCAAGGTAGACGGTGGGCTGACGCTCGCGCAGGCCCCTGAGACCGCCAAATACGACAGCATGCCTCAGAGTGCGATCCAGGCGGGGCTCGTGGATTTCACGCTGCCCGTCGAGGAGATGCCTGCGCGCCTACAGGCCTACGCAGCGCGCCTGGCGGGGGACAGGCGAAGAGGGAACGAGGCTGCCGACGCCCAGGTGACCGCCATCCTCCCCGCGATCTGCGAGATCCTCCAGCGACAGACCGGGCACGACTTCAGCCAGTACAAGCGGGGCACGCTGCTGCGCCGGATCCGGCGGCGCATGCAGATCCAGCAAACCGCCTCCGCCCCCGACTACGTCGCGTACCTCGAACGGAACGCCGCAGAGGTCGAGCTCCTGCATAGAGACCTGCTCATCGGGGTGACGCACTTCTTCCGCGACCCTGAGGTCTTCGCGGCGCTCGCGGGGGAGGTCATTCCGGCGATCTTCGAGAGCGACGTCCCGAGCGCCGCTGTGCGCATCTGGGTGCCAGGTTGCTCCTCGGGCGAGGAGGCTTACTCGATCGCCATCCTCGTCCGCGAGTACGCGTCGCGCTTCGACTCCAAGCGACCCATCCAGATCTTCGCCACCGACATCGATACCGAGCAGTTGGCGGCCGCGCGGCTGGGTTCCTACTCAGACGAGATCCGCGAGCACGTCTCCCCTGAGCGCCTCGAGCGCTTCTTCACGCGGGAAGGGGCGTCCTACCAGGTCGCCAGAGAGCTTCGCGAGGTGTGCACCTTCTCCGAGCACAGCCTCATCAAGGACCCGCCGTTCTCCTCGCTCGACCTGATCTCGTGCCGGAACATGCTCATCTACCTCGCGGCGGAGCTGCAAAAGAAGCTGGTGCCCCTGTTTCATTTTGCGCTTCGACCGGGGGGCTACTTGCTTCTGGGCCCCTCGGAGAGCCTGGCTGCCTACCCCGAACTGTTCGTCACCGAGAACAGGAAACACCGACTGTTTCGGCGTAACGATTCCGCGGTGCGGCCGCGGGTGGAGTTCCCACTGTCGGGCCGAACCGGCCGTCCGGTGGCCCAGCCCTCGCCGCCTCCGCAGTCGGCCGCGCCGACCTCGCCGCACCTGTTTAGCCAAGCCTTTGAGCGGATGGTGCTCGAGGAGTACGCCCCTCCCTGTGCCGTCATCAACGATCGAGGCGACATCCTGTACGTCGCCGGACGGACGGGCAGGTATCTGCAGGGACCCGTGGGCGTTCCAACCAACAACCTCCTCGACCTCGCCCAAGGCACCCTGAGGATCGAGCTGCGCAACGCCCTCACGAAGGCAGTCAAGAATCAACGGAAGGTGGTGCGCGAGAACGTTTCCGTGGAGGTGGATGGTCGCCCGCATCTTCTTCGGCTGACGGTCCGACCGGTGCCAGGGCTCCCCAAGGCTGCAGGTCTCTTCGCGGTCGTGCTGGAAGTGACTGGTTCGGCAGAGGAGCCCGACGCCGAAGAGGTGGCCCTGGGGTCCTCGGAGCAGCCCATTGTTGAACAGTTGGAGAACGAGCTGCGGACCACCCGCGCGGACCTGCAGTCGGCCATGGAGGACATCGAGTCGTCGAACGAGGAACTCAAATCCGCCAACGAGGAGCTGACCTCCACGAACGAAGAGTTGCAGTCCGCCAACGAAGAACTGCAGACCTCCAAGGAGGAGATGCAGTCGGCCAACGACGAGCTACACACGAAGGTGCAGGAGCTCGACGCCGCCAACAGCGATCTGCAGCACCACTACCTGGGAACGCAGATCGCCACTATCTTCGTGGACCGCGCGCTTCGCATCACGAGGTTCACTCCCGCCGCCACCAGGCTGTTCAATGTGCTGGAGGGCGACGTGGGCCGGCCGATCCGCGACCTGGCCCCCCGTTTCGTGGAGGAGGATCTGCTACCGGACCTCCAGACCGTGATGCGGACGGAGACGGCCATTGAGCGGCGAGTCCACCGGGCCGACGCTGCCTTTCTCGTCCGCATGCTGCCGTATCGAACCGTCGAGAAGGCGGTCACGGGCGCCGGGATCACCTTTGTGGACATCACCGATCTCGACCGCACCCAAGGTGAGCTGCGCAAGGCGATCGGAGACCTTCGGGAGGCGGACCGCAACAAGGACCAGTTCCTCGCGATGCTCTCTCACGAGCTGCGCAACCCGCTCGCTCCGATCCGCAACAGCCTCTATATCCTCGATCGCGCCTCGCCAGGAGGAGAGCAGGCGAAGCGGGCGCACGAAATCATCAACCGCCAGGTCGGCCACATGACACGGCTCATCGACGACCTGCTCGACGTGACGCGGATCGGACGGGGCAAGTTCCATCTGCAGCAGGAGTCCGTCGATCTGCGCGAACTGGTGCTACGCACCGTCGAAGATCACCGCCCGGCCTTCGTGGCGAATGGGGTCGAGCTGGAGGTCGCGGTGGGTGACGAGGCCGCCCAGGTCCATGGTGACCGGACCCGGCTGGTGCAGGCACTGGGGAACGTCCTGAACAACGCGGCCAAGTTCACGCCGTCCCACGGGCGGGCGCGGATCACCCTGGAGCGAGATGTCCCGGCGGATCAGGCGATCATCCGGGTTCGTGACAACGGAGCGGGCATTGCCGCGGACATGCTCCCGCGCGTATTCGAGCCGTTCGTGCAAGGGGACAGCGGTCTCGACCGCACCCGCGGCGGCTTGGGACTCGGCTTGGCGCTGGTCAAGGGAGTCGTCGAGATGCACGGCGGAACCGTGGCAGCGCACAGCGAAGGTCCCGGTACAGGGGCCGAGTTCACGATCCGGCTACCCTTCGGAGAGGGTGCACCAGCCGCGGAGGCGGCGGACGCCAAGATGCCAAGCCGCTCTCCCCGGCGCGTGCTCGTCATCGAGGACAACGTCGATGCAGCCAACACTCTGCGCGAGGCGCTCGAAGTCGGCGCGCACGAGATCGAGGTCGCCTACGACGGGCCCGAGGGCCTCCTGAAGGCTCATGAGTTCAACCCCGAGGTCGTGTTGTGTGACATCGGGTTGCCGGGGATGGACGGTTACGCGGTCGCCAGGGCATTCCGCGCCGACGAGGCGCTGCGGGCGACGTACTTGGTGGCGCTGACGGGGTACGCGCTGCCACAGGATGCCGCCAGGGCCAAGGAGGCGGGGTTCGACCAGCACCTGGCCAAGCCGTGCAGCGTAGAGGAACTCGAGCAGGTCCTCGCGCTTGCACCCCCCGCGGGGGAAGTTCGGTAGATTGCCCGTTACTCCTCGCCCGACCCCGTCGTGACCTGATCGCTGCGCTCGGCGACGCTCGCGCTCTTTGCCAGGAGGGCGCGATGGACATCGAGAGAGGGGCGGCGGCGTTCCGGGAGGCGGTGAAGCGTGCGGGCCGTCGCGGAGATGTTCGTGTTCGACGCCGTCCTCGAGCAGTTTCACAGTGGAGGAGCCTCAGCGCACCAAAAGTGACCTCCAATGCCTCCTCACGATGGGCGCGGCGAGGCCCCAGTCCCTGGGCGAACAGCTCCCCCAGCCGCCGATCGAGTTCCGGTGTGCGCACCGGCCTGCCACCCGGCCGTAGTCCGCAACCGCCCGGAAGCCCCCGCTCTTGAAGCGCGTCACGGCGCGCCCCACCGTTGCCGGCGACACGCGGAACGCGCGGGCCACCTCCTCGCGAATACGCTGCTCGTGCTGCAGCACCACCGCGATGAGCACGTCACGCGAAGCCACGTCCTCGGCGCCGAAGACGCCGACGAGCTCGCCTCGGACGAACACGGCGAACGTGCCGTCGTCGTGCTCCTCGACGCAGCCGCCATTTCCAAACCAGATCCGGTCTGGCTCCGCCTCGCTCACACCCGCCAGCATCGCACCGCTTGCCGTGACCTGCACCACGGTCAAGTGGTAACGACCGTGGGTGAACTACAGTCCCATGCCTTCTCCCATACCCCTCAGGATCCCGAGCGCCTCGCGCGGCTTGAAAACGCGCTCAGGCAACTGACCGGACCGACCTCGCCCAAGTGCCTGATTTTCGATCGCTCCCCGCAGGGACGTCCGAACTCTGGCGCTCGGTACCGCGGCGTGCGCAGAAACCTATTCGACCTACGGCGCGCCTCGGCCATCCAGAACCTGGAAGCCATCCAGCGCAAGGTGGCGTGATGAGATGTTCTAGTG
>WNGR01004132.1_pt1 | contig 20350 bp, 16 predicted proteins | sample 5407581 | NCBI WGS metagenome assembly WNGR01 (sample SAMN13153383, study PRJNA577476) | soil metagenome | isolation source: 80 cm soil or saprolite under Garry oak tree replicate 2 | place: USA:California | collected 2016-06-15 | reverse complement strand
CCTTCGCCGATGATCCAGACCTCGAACTGGCGGTTGACCGCAGCGCGGATCAGCACGTCGAATCCCTTGTAGGGCACGAGCCGGCCGCAGGCGAGCACGAGCCGGCCGCGATCGTTGACGTGGTGCGGCTCGATCTTCGGCCAGTCGTAGACCGTGGTGTCGATGCCGAACGGCACGACATGGCATTTGTCTTCGAATTCCCGCAGCAGCGGCGCCTCGTCGACCAGCACGCGGTCGGAGACGATGATCGCCTTGGCGCGGCGCAGCGTCCGCCGCATCAGGGGCTCGACGAACCGGCGCAGGCCGGCATGGGTGACGATGTCGGCGTGCCAGTGCACGACCAGCGGCCGCTTGCGGCCGAACCCGAAGGCGAAAACGAGGTCGGCGAGCGGGAAGGGTGCGTGGAGCGCCAGCAGATCGTGCTTGGCGATCTTCCGCCACAGCCGCCAAGGATAAGCGGGGGCGGCCGGCAGCGACAGCACATTGCCGAACGATCGCACGCGCTCGACCTCGACGTCATTGATGATCTCGCGGCTCTCGCCCTTGTCCGAGCAGACCAGCACGGCGGAGGCGAAGCTCTCCCGCAGGCTCGCGCAGATGTCGCGGATCACCGTGAGCGTGCCACCGAACAGGTCGGGATAGTAGATCTTGAAGATGTGCAGCACCGACGGACGGCGCGGAGATTCGCTGGCGTTGTTCATGATGGCGATCAGCCCGCGAGGAGTGCTGCGATGAACGGTGCGGCTAGCACCGAGATGAAGATCACGCCCCGCACGAGTGCCGGCAGCATCGGCTCGATCGTCCAGTGACGGCCGTGGTCGAGCATTGGAACGGCAGGCGGTGAGCTGGAAATGCGGGCCAAGCGGTCGGCCATGGTCAATGTCCCTTCAAGTCGCGCCCTTAGTGGCCTCTCGTATATGTGGGAAAATTTACCACGTCAATCGCCAAATGGGAAAAAGTGGGATTGTGTCCCACGCCGTGCGTCGCTACAATTCAGACATGAATGCCAAGTCCGGGCCCAAAGCGGCGGCGCCAGAGCCGAATGCCGCTACAAAGCTGCACGCGCCGCTGGCGCGGCTGCTGCGCCCGTTGGTGCGGCTGTGCATCCGCAGCGGCATGACCTTCCCGGCGCTGGCGCAATTGCTCCGCGAGCTCTTTGTCAACGTCGCCGAGCATGATTTCGCGCTCGAGGGCAAAGAGCAGACCGATAGCCGCGTCAGCCTGCTCACCGGCATCCACCGCAAGGAGGTGGCCCGGCTGCGCGGCGCCGGCGCGCCCGTGCACGAGACGCCGGCTGCGTTGTCGCTGACGAGTGCCGTGATCGCGCGCTGGCTTGCCGCGCCGGAATTCACCGATGCGAGAGGCGAGCCGCTGGCGCTGCCGCGGACGGCCGAGGGCGATGCGCCGTCGTTCGAGCAGCTCGTCGCCTCCGTCACCAAGGACGTGCGCCCGCGCGCGGTGCTCGACGAATGGGTCGACCGCAAGCTCGTCACCATCAACGGAGCTGACGAGATCGAGCTGGTCGAGGCTGCCTTCGTTCCGAGCGGCGGGGACGACAGCAAGTGGCACTATCTCGGCCGCAATCTGCACGACCATATCGCGGCCGCCGCCGAGAACGTGTCGGGGCCGGCGCCGCGCTTCCTCGAACGCGCGGTGCACTACAACAACATCTCGCCGAAGCTTGCGAAGCGCCTCGAAGCGCGCTCGCGCGAGCTCGCGATGGACGCGCTGAAGACCGCGAATCGCGAGGCGAACCGCGCGCTCGCCAAGGACAAGGGCGGCGAAGCCCGCTGGAATTTCGGTATCTACATCTATAGCGAGGATGCCGATGAGGAGAGCGAAGGCAAGGACAGCGGCAAGGAAGGCAGCTCGTCATGAGCCGGCCGCCGCTCATCTCCCGCCGTCTGCTGCTGACGGGATTCTGGCTCGCCGGAACGGCCATTGCGCGCGCGCAGGTCAAGCGCGGCACCGACCAGGGCATCGGCGGCACCGGGATCACGCGCGGCGATGATCACGGCATCGGCGGCACCGGCATCGTCGGTGTGATCCAGCGATTTGGCAGCATCTACGTCAATGGTGAGCGCGTCACCTATGCGAGCGACGTGCCGGTCCGCATCGACGGCGAGGCGGCTAGCCCCAAGGCTCTGCGCATCGGCCAGCTCGCGCGCGTGGTGGCGACGCGGCAGGCCGACGGCACGCTCGTCACCCGCAACATCGCGATTGCGAGCGAGGTCTCGGGACCGGTCGAATCGGTGAAGGGCAATGAGCTGACGGTGCTCGGCCAGAGGATCGTTGCGGGCGGCAAAGATAGCAAACTCCGTGCAGGCACGCAGGTGGCGGTCTACGGCTTGCGCCGCACCGATGGCGTGATCGTCGCAAGCCTGGTCGAGCAGCGCCACGATTCGGCCGAACGCGTCACCGGTCTGGTCGAGCGCGGGCCGGACGGCTTGCACATCGGCGGGCTCAAGGTGAACGGCGTCGATCCCTTGCTCGTTGGCCAGCGCGTCCAGATCGAGGGCAGCGCGAGCCAGGGCGCGATGCAGGCCGCGCGCACGCGCATCGACGATTTCTCGGATCTTGTCGGCGCAAGCCGGCTCTCGATCGAGGCTTATGTGCAGCGTGCGGGCTCCAGCCTCCAGCTCGGCTCCGGGCTCGTCGCCCATGACAGCTCGCGCTTCGGGCCTGCGGCGGGCGAAGCGCGCATGGTGGTCAACGGCGTGTTCGATCGCTCGCGCGGCCTTCAGGTCGACTCGGCTCAGGTGATCGGCCAGGGACCGGGATCGCCGACGCAGGCGCCGGGTGGCGCCGGCAATCCCAACCGATCGCCCGGCGGCTCCATCCTGCATCCCAACCACGGCAGCACCACTCCGAGCGCCAGCCAGCCGGGCCCGGCCGGCGCGCCTGCGCCTGGAGCAAGCCCTGGTGCAAATCCCGGCTCCGCGCCGACAGGACCGAGCGGCCCGTCGGGTCCCGGCGGTCTCGGCTCGCCCGGCGGGCCGATGGGGCCCGGTGGTGGAATGGGGGGCGGTGGCCTCGGCGGTCCCGGCGGCGGGATGGGCGGCGGCCGGCGCTAGGTAGTGAAAATAAGAGGGCCCTAACGCGCTCTTGAGAGAAAGGAGCGTAGCCGGTCGTGACGTGGATCATCCAGGACCTCGGCCGGTGGACCGCTTTCGACGATCTGGCCCTTGTCCAGAAACCAGACGGTGTCTGCGACCTCGCGCGCAAAACCGATCTCGTGCGTGACGACAACCATCGTCATGCCATTCTGCGTCAGCGTCCTCATCACCCGCAGCACCTCGCTGACCATTTCCGGATCGAGCGCGCTGGTCGGCTCGTCGAACAGCATGACGTCCGGGTCCATCGCCAGCGCGCGTGCGATCGCGACGCGTTGCCGCTGCCCGCCGGAAAGGCGCGACGGCAAAGCATCGGCCTTGTCTGCCAGCCCGACGCGGTCGAGCTCGGTCATAGCTCGCTCTCTGGCAGCTCGCCGGCGCATTTTTCGTAGACGCTCCAGCCCCAGCGTGATGTTGCCGAGCACGGTGAGATGAGGAAACAGGTTGAACGCCTGGAACACGAATCCGATGCGCTGACGCAGGCGGTTGATGTCGACGCCACGCTCGGCGACATCCACACCCTCGAACAGCACTTTCCCGCCTTGAATGCCTTCCAGGCGGGTCACCGTACGAATGAGCGTGGATTTGCCGGAGCCCGATGAGCCGAGCAGCGTGACGACCTCGCCGCGTTTCACTTCGCCGGTCACGCCGGCCAGCACCTGGTGCTCGCCAAACCATTTTTCGACGGCGTCGAAGCGGATCATGGTTGCCCTCACGCCGGCTGAACGCCGAGCCCACCACGCTCGGCGGCCAGCCGTCGTTCCAGCCAGCGCGCCGCCGATGTCAGGGTGAAGCAAAGCGTGAAATAGGTCAGCGCCAGCAATCCGTAGACCTCGAACGGTTGCGTCATGAGCTGGTTGTTCACCTGGCTCGCCGCAAACGTTACTTCATTGGCGCTGATGACATAGCCGAGCGAGGTCTCCTTGATGGTGGAGACGAACTGGCTGACCAGGCTTGGCAGCATGTTGTGCAGGACTTGCGGCAGGATGACCTTGAAGGTGGTCGGAAAGTAGCCGAGGCCAAGGGCCTTTGCCGCCTCAGCCTGGCCTTTCGGAAGGCCTTCAATCCCGGCCCGGATGATCTCCGAAAGATAGCTTGCCTCGTAGACGACAAGCGCGAAGAGCAGCGTCTCGACGCCGCCCACCGTATTACCGATCAACAGCGGCAGCGCGAAATAGGTCCAGAAGATGAACATGATCAGCGGCAAGCCCCGCACGACATAAACCACGGCGGTCGCCGGTCCGCGAAGCCAGCGATGCGAGCTGAGACGCGCCAGCGCGAGTGCAATCGCGATGGGAAAGCTGAGAGATAAACCAGCCACCGCGAGGAACAGCGTCATGGCCAGGCCACCGACGGGGCCGTGCGGATATTGCCCGATCAGGAACAGAAGCCAATTGTCCTCGAGGATCTCCAGCATCAGCGGATCTCGAGCTTCAGCCGCCGGTCGGCCAAGCCGCCGAGCGCCATGATGGCGAAGGAGATCGCAAGATAAAGGATGGTTGCGACGGCAAACGCTTCGAACGTCTTGAACGTGTAGCTGTCGACCTCGCGCGTGCGATAGGTCAGCTCGCCGACGCCGATCGCCATGGCAAGGCTTGTGTTCTTGAACAGCAGCAGGGTCTGGTTGATCAGCGGCGGGATCACGATGCGCAGGGCCTGCGGCAGGATCACGTAGCTCATCGCCTGGAGATAGTTGAATCCGATCGAAAGTGCGGCCTCGTATTGCGTCTTCGGGATCGATCGAATTCCGCTGCGCAAATCCTCGGTGATATAGGCCGCACTGGCGAGGCCCAGCGCCACCATCGCAAGGAGAAACTCGCTGTGGTGGCTATTGACCCACATGCGGATGGCGCGAGGCAAAAGTTGAGGGACGCCGAAATACCAGACCAGGATCTGAACCAGCAGCGGAACGTTGCGATGATATTCGACGTAACCGGCGACCAGCCATTCGAGGGGCCTGAACGGAAGCATGCGGACCAGCGTCAGGGTGATCCCGATCGTCATTCCGAGCAGCCACGCCGCCACGGTCAGCGCGATCGTCGTCGCCAGTCCCCAGATGAACCAGTCCAGATATTGGCCGGTCAGGACTGCGGCCGGGTCGAAGACATAGCCCATCGTTAAGTCATGTGCTCCGGATGTTCAGTTTCGCGCCGAGGCGAGGGGATCAGCCCTTGATCTCCTCGATCTTGAAATCCTGCTTCATGTCATAGACCGTTCCCGGCCCGAACCACTTAGCAAAAATCTTGCCGGCTTCTCCTGATGCATCCAGCCCGGCGAGCACTTTGTTGACCTGATCCTTGAAAGCCGCTTCGCCCTTGCGGACGCCGAGCCCCCAAGGTTCGACGAAGACCGATTTCTCGACGATCGACATCGGCGAGGACGCCTGCGCCTGTTTACGGAGCTTCACCAGGATCAGCTCCGAGCCGCAAAAGCCGTCGACCTTGCCCTGGGCGACGGCAAGAAATGCAGAGGACGAATCCTGAAAGGTCACGGTTTCCGCCGCCGGAATCACCCGCCTGACGCCCTGTTCCGAGGACGACCCCTTGATTGCGCTGACCCGCTTGCCGGAGAGCTGCTCGAGCGCCGAGATGCCGGAATCGGCAGACACCAGCACCTTCTGCTCGCTGACAAAGTACGAATAGCTGTAGTCGATCTGTTGCGCGCGTTCCTTCGACCAGCCGAGATTGGCAGCGAGGATGTCGACCCGGCCCTGGAGCAGCTCGGGGATTCGGGCCTCGACGGCCATCGGCTTGATCTCGAGCGCAACACCGATCGACTCCGCGACCTTGCGGCAGATGTCGATGTCGTATCCGACGATTTCACGTGTCTTCGGATCCTGGAAGCTGAACGGCTCGGCCGTGCCGAGCGTCCCACAGACCAGCTTGCCGCGGGCCTTCACATCGGCAAGCTCGTCGGCCTTTGCCACGCCGCCGACCCCGGTGATGAACAGGAGTCCGGCGGCCGCGACCTGGAACAATCTCATGGCTCTTTCCTTCATCCTTCAACTAGCGCAAGGCCGCACAGGTTCGTGCCAGCCGTGTGCAGGCTTCCTCGATCTTCGGCAATGACGTCGCGATAGACATGCGCAGATAGGATGACATGCCGTAGGCCGTTCCATCGATCACTGCGACACCGGCGGCATCGAGGAAGTGCATGACGACGTCCAGATCCGTCTTCAGGATCTTGCCCTCGGGTGTGGTCTTCCCGATCAGGCCGGCGCAAGACGGAAACACATAGAAGGCGCCGTCGGGCGCAAGGCAAGAGAGGCCGGGAATGTCGTTCAACATGGCGACCGCACGATCGCGGCGAAGGCGATACATCTCGCGGGCCTCGGTGACGAAACCCTGATCGCCTTCGAGCGCTGCGGTCGCCGCCGCCTGGCTGATCGCGGACGTGCAGGACGTCGACTGCGACTGGATCGTGTTCATGGCGGCGATGAGCTCTGCGGGTCCCGCGCCGTAGCCGAGCCGGAAGCCGGTCATGGCATAAGTCTTGGAGACGCCGTTGACCAGCAGAGTCCGCTCCTTCAGCCGAGGCTCGACGGCAACGATGCAGGGAGTTGCCCCGCCATCGAAGCGGATGTGCTCGTAAATGTCGTCGGTCATGACCGCGACATTGGGGTGCCGCAGCAGCACGTCGGCGAGCGCACCTATCTCGGCGGTGGAGTAGAACGCGCCGGTGGGATTGCAAGGGGAGTTCAGAATGAGCCATCGCGTCCTTGGCGTGATCGCTTTCTCCAGAGCCTCGGCCGACAGCTTGAATCCTGAGTTCTCGCCGCAGCTCACGATCACCGGTGTGCCGTCGCAGGCCTCGACCATGTCGGGGTACGAGACCCAATAGGGCGCGGGGATGATCACCTCATCGCCGGCTCCGAGCGTGGCGGCGAGCGCGTTGTAGATGACCTGCTTGGCGCCGCCGCAGACGGAGATCTCGTTCATGGCGTAGCGAACGCCGTTCTCGCGGGCGAGCTTTGCAATGATCGCCTTGCGCAGTGCCGGCGTTCCGTTGACCGGTGTGTAGCGCGTCTCTCCCGCTTCGAGCGCGGCCGCAGCCGCTGCGCGGATATGCTTCGGCGTATCCAGATCAGGCTCGCCGGCCGTGAGATCGATGACGTCACGTCCCTCGGCCTGGAGCTGCCGGACCCGATCCCGCGCGACCATGCTCGGCGACGGCTTGATCCGTTGAACCCGCGGGGCGAGTGCGATGGCACCCGCGCGGCTCATGACGTTGGCCCTGGGGCAGGAGCGTTTCCAGTACCGATGTAGGAATTGTCGACGCGGCCTTCGCGGATGGCTGCCAGTGCGCCGGCTTCGCGCGCCTCCTGCTGCCTGACCCGATCGAGCAACTCTGCCGCAATCGCGCGGTCGAAGGCCACGATCCCATCCTCATCGCCGAGAATGACGTCGCCAGGCATCACTACCAGGCCGTCGATCGAGACCGGCACGTTGATCTCTCCGGGACCTGATTTGTAGGGACCGCGATGCGTGACACCGCGCGCGAAGCAGGGAAAGCCAGCCTCGGCGAACGCGGCGACATCGCGGACGGCGCCGTCGATGACGAAGCCGGCGACTCCCATCGCCTTGGCGCGCGTCATCATGATCTCGCCGACCAGGGCCTGGTTGAGATCACCGCCGCCATCGACCACGAGCACGTCACCCGGCCGGAGCAGCTCATAGGCCTTGTGCAGCATGAAATTGTCGCCGGGCCGCGTCTTGACGGTGATCGCGGTGCCGATCAGGCGGGCGCTACCATGGAGCGGCCGGAGCGCACGCGTGCCGTGCAGCCGGTTCATATTGTCAGACACGATCGCGACCTGCGCGGCAGCAAAATCGGCGATGATTGCGGGCGGGACCGAGGGTGGTGAGGGAAGCAGTCGATGACCGGGCAGGAGCATGGGCAAAACCGATGGGCTGTGCGCTGGAGCGCAGATTTCGCCTGAAGCGTGCCCTGCGACAGACTTGAAGAAAAGTGAATATTTTTCTAGGTATATGATCGCTTTTTTCGATTGATGGACATCGAAGCCATGGTGAGCCTGACGCTGAAGCAGGTCGAAGCCTTCTACTGGATTGCTGAATTGGGCGGGGTGGTTGACGCCGCTGAGCGGCTGAACCTGGCGCAATCGACCGTCTCCAAGCGCATCGCCGAGTTGGAAGCTGCGCTGGGGAGCACGCTGTTCGATCGCAACAGTCGAACGATCAGCCTGACGCGCAGCGGCGAAAATTTGATGGAGCTCGCGGCTGAGCTGTTGGAGCTTGAGGCGCGAATGCGCCAGGTCGCAGCAGGGCCGCTGGCTTTCAGTGGTGCCTTCCGGTTCGGCGTCACCGAGCTCGTGGCGCTGACCTGGCTACCGAAACTGATCGTGGCGATGAAGGAGGCCTATCCGGCGGTCATTCCGGAGCCCGAAGTCGAATCCAGTGTCGTGCTGCTCGACAAGCTCGCCGATCGTCGCCTGGATCTTGTCATTGGTCTTGATCCGCCGGCCAGTGCCGACTTCAATGCACTGCCGCTCGACAGCGTCACGCTGCAATGGATGTCGGCGCCTGGCGTCGGCCCCAAGGCCAACGAGGCCGCGCTCGACGAGATCGCGCAATATCCGATCCTCACCCAGGGGGAAGGATCAGGCTTGCAGAAGCTTGTTCTGGATTGGCTGGGCGCGAGCGGCATCAAGCTCAATCGCGTCGTCAAGTGTAACAGTCTCAGCGTCCTCTCTGCGCTGGCGGTGGCTGGACTCGGCATCACCTTTCTGACCGAGCAGTATTTCCGGCATGAGATCGAGATCGGCCTGCTGCGCACGATCAAGACGTCGCCGGCCATCCCGCAGATCAGGTATTTTGCCGTGACGCGTGCGGACGCCGTCGATCCGCTGGCCGGGCAGATCGCGCGGATTGCGCGTGAATGCTGCGATTTCTCGCTTCGAGGCTTGTCGGCCCGGCGCGTTCGACAGGCCTAGCCCGCGCTGAGACGTACGCCGGCGCGCAAAAACTTTTGCGGATCGACCGCCTCGCCGTCGATGCGGGTTTCGTAATGTAGATGCGGGCCGGTCGAACGTCCGGTCGAGCCGACGAGCCCGACCACTTGGCCGATCTTCACGATCTCGCCGACCTTCACATTGATCTCGGAGAGATGGCCGTAGCGGGTCGCAAGTCCGTTGCCGTGGTCAACCTCGATCATGCGGCCGTAACCGCCTGACCAGCCGGCCGAGACCACCTTGCCGTTGGCGGTGACGCGAACGGGATCGCCGGTCGAGGCGCGGAAGTCGAGGCCGGTATGCATCGCAGGGCGGCCGAGGAAGGGATCGCTGCGGACGCCGAAACCCGAGGTGAACTCGACCTCGCCGATGACGGGCTTGCGATAGGGCACGAGCGCCAGCGTGCGGTTGAGCCGGTCCATGTCGGCGCGGGTGAGGTTGATGCGATAGAGCTGCTTCTCGAACGGCCCGGCGTTGGCAGTTAGTTTGACGGGGACAAAAGGCCCGCCCATGGCGGTGCGCGGCACGGCCGCCTCGAGATTGGCCATGTTCAGGCCGAGATCACTGACCACGCCGCGCATCCGACGCATGCGTGAATCCATGCCTTCCTCGACGGCGCTGAGCGCCGCGATCTGGCGACGCTCGACCTGGTCAAGCGAGGTCGTGAGCCGGACCAGGACATTGTCGAAACCCTGGTTCTTGGCGAATTGATTGACCGGCGGTGCCATGACGGTCGGAGCCCGCGATTCGAGCCGCGCTTCGCGATCGGGCGGGGCCACGAAGATCACGGTGTCGCTGATCGGTGACGGTTTTGGCGTGCCCTGCGTCGTCGTCTGGGCCGCGTCGCCGCGCTGCGGCGTCGAGCGGGGAATCGATCCGGTTACGTCAGGCATGGCGCCGAGCGCCGTGGCCCGGGACTCCAGCGCCGTTTGGCGCTTCATGATCTGGTCGAGCTTCTGGTCGAACTGCTCCTGGTCGAGCAGCTGCCGGCTGGTGGTGCGGTCGACCTTGGCGCGCAGCTCGGCGATGCGGTCTTCATAGGCGTATTGCATATCGGCTTGGCGGGCGATCAGGCGGGTCAGGACGTCGTCGCGGAAGGCGAAATAGGTGGCGGTCGCCGCCGACCACAGGCCGAGCAGCACGATCGTGCCGACCACGATCCAGAACACCACAGGCCCCAGGCGAACCTGCTTGCCGTGATGCACGATGGTGTAGGCGTCGTCGGTGTCGGCAAGGGGAATCGCCGTTGCCGCCGCTGCGGCGGCAGGACGGCGATGGAAGGCCCGTCCGTGGTCGTGGGAATGATGTTGGGGGTACTGCGAATATTGGGCAGAACTTTTCGACATCGGCACTCCCGCGCCGGTCGGAACGGTTCCTGACGGCTCAATTGCCGCAGCAATCTGGGCCGGTCATGGTTAATTTTCCGGAAACGGGAGCGCCCGAATTTAACGGGCTGGTTAAAGACTTCTTGCCGCTGCCAGCACCTCGTCGGCATGGCCGTCGACGCGGACATTGCGCCAGACCTTCGCCACCTTGCCGTCGGCCCCGATCAGCACCGTGGTGCGAAGAATCCCGAGGAAGCTCTTGCCATACATGGATTTTTCGCCCCAGGCGCTATACGCCTCCAGCATCTCATGCGTCTCGTCCGAGATCAGGGGAATGCTGAGGCTGTGCTTGTCACGGAACTTCTCCTGGGCCTTTAACGGATCGGCGGAGATGCCGAGCACGGCGGTACCGGCCGCGGCGAAGGCGTCCTTGAGCCGCGTGAAGTCGATGGCCTCGCGGGTGCAGCCGGGCGTGTCAGCGCGGGGGTAGAAGAACAGGACGAGCTTCTGGCCGGCGTAATCGGCCAGTGTCACCACGCTGCCGCCGTCGCGGGGCAGGCGGAAGCCAGAAGCCTTCTGGCCTTCGGCCAGAGCGGGTGCTGAAGCGGCTTTGGGCTGAGAGGCCTTTTCAGAAGATTTTAACCGTTTGGATGCGGCCTTATGCGATGCTGCTTTTGCGTTTGTCTTGGTTGATTTGCCCGCTGATGCCCGTTGTGTTTTCGCCGGGCCTGTTTGAGTCGATGCCCGTGTTTTCGGGGCCTGCTTTTTAGCCGTCGGACTGCCGGAGGGCGTTTTGGACGATTTCTTTCGGGATTTCTTGGACATACGCCTTCCTTTCGTCGCTTTCGGCGGGTCAACCAAAGCGGTATTGCAGCTCTCGTCCGGCGTGTCGGATTCGCGCCCTCGGCTGGGCAAGTTTGACGACGCCGGAGTATGGTTACAAGGAATTCCACGCACCACCCCACTGCTCGTTGAACGCGCTCCCGGGGCGAAATGACGAACAGCAGGAATATTCGAGGTATGGCGGCAATGCCGGGGCGGGGAGCTTCGATCCCCGTCGATGGCTGCGGTCCCGGCGGCGCTCAATCCTTCGATGGGCACCTGTATCGAGAGGCAATGGCAAGGAATACGTCGCCCCAGGATCACAATCGCGATTTCGATCGGCGCGGCGGACAGGAGCCGCCGGAATGGGACGAGGCCGACTGGGATCCGAATCAGGAGGAGGAGGCGGGCAATCGCGCACGCCGCCTGTTGTCGCGTTCCAGTTCGCGCTTCCGCGTCGGTGATAGCTTCTCGTCGTTTCGGCGCATGCTGCCGAGCGGACGCTGGCTTCGCCGGATCGCCGTCGTCCTCGGCGCACTGATCGTCATCTTTGTCGGCTGTTTCGGGGCGCTGTGGTGGCGGCTCGGCGCCGGTCCCATCAATCTCGACATGGCGACGCCCTGGCTCGCCGCCGCCATCGAGGACAATATCGGCCACGGCAACACCGTCGAAGTCGGCGGCACCCAGATCGAGCGGGCGGGGCGGATCCGCATCGCCGTGCGCATCCGCGACATCATCGTCCGCGATCATGACCATGCCATCGTCGCCAGCGCGCCGAAGGCCGAGGTGAGGCTGTCGGGGGCGGGACTCCTGATGGGGCACCTGCGCGCCGAAAGCCTCAATCTCGTCGATGCCGAGCTTGCGATCCGGATCGCGCCTGACGGGACCGTCACGGTGTCCGCCGGCGATACGGCGAAACCACTCGCAACCGGCGTCGCGTCCAAGAGGGAAGCGGGCCTGCCGCCGACATTCCCGCGTAACGGGGGCCCGCCGCCACCTTTCGGGGCGGCGCCTGCAAGCCCGGACGCGTCTCAGGCTGCCCCTCAAAGCACCGCGCAGAGCGGAATCCTTCAGGGCCTCGACTGGCTCGACAGCCTGAGCTTGACCGGCCTCGACGGCCAGAACCTCAACGAGATCGGTCTCAAGAACGGCAATCTGATCGTCGACGATCAGCAGCGCGGCAGCAAATGGACGTTTGAGAACATCACGCTCAGCCTGCGCAGGCCGAGCCAAGGCGGTGTCGCGCTCAGCTTCGGCGAAGAAGGCGCGCGCCCGTGGTCGCTGCGCGCCACGATCGGGCCGAGCGAGAACGGCGTGCGCTCGATCGACATCCGCGCCGACAAGCTCTCGACCTCCAACATCCTGCTGGCGCTGCGGGTGAAGGACCTGACCTACACCGCCGACCTCCCGCTGACCGGCGAGCTCAAGGGCGAACTCGGCCGCGATGGCGTGCCGACTTTCTTCCGCGGCAAGGTCACGATCGGTGCGGGCAACATCATCGACACCGACACGCCCGACTATCCGATGGCGATCGACTCGGCCGAGATCAATGTCGAATGGGATGCGAGCCGGCGGGTGCTGGTCGCGCCGTTCAAGATCCTCTCCGGTGCCAACCGCCTGACGCTGCTGGCCCATGTCGAGCCGCCGAACGGCACCATCAACGACTGGCAGCTCGGTTTCAGCGGCGGGTCGATTCTGCTCGGCGGCATCGACAACGAGCCGCCGCTCGTCTTCAACCGCATCGCGATCGGCTTCCGCTTCGACACCGACCATAAGCGCATGCTGTTGACGCAGGCCGATATCTCCAATGGCGAGATCGGCGTCGCCGGCACCGGCGCGATCGACTATTCCGGCGAGCCGCGTCTGACGCTCGGCTTTGCGGGCACGCCGATGTCGGCCTCCGCGCTGAAGCGGATGTGGCCGACGCTTATTGTTCCCGAGCTACGCGCATGGGTGATCGAGCGGATCGAGCGCGGCACGCTCCAGCGCATTGAGGTCGGCATCAACTCGCCGACGAAGAACCTTCCGCGCAAGGGCCCGCCCATTCCCGACGACGGCCTGTCGGTCAACATCGTGGCAAGCGGCGTCGCGGTCCGCCCCGTGGATGGCATGCCGGTGGTGCACGATGCCGATTTGAAGGCGCGCGTGACCGGACGCACGGCGACCGTGAATATCGGGCAGGGCATTGCCGATACGCCCGCGGGCCGCAAGGTCACGATCTCCGACTTCACCTTCGAGGTGCCGGACATGGCGCCGAAACCATCGCCGTCGCGGACCAGATTCCGCGTCGATGGTCCGGTGCCTGCGGCGGCCGAAATGCTCTCCAATGATCGGCTGAGCGATCTGTCGGCAACCGTCGTCGATCCCAACACCAGCAAGGGGACGTTCTCGGCCAACATCCAGCTCGGCCTGCCGGTCAAGGGCGAGTTGACCAAGGCCGATACCATCTACGCCTTCACCGCCGATCTCAACGGCTTTGCCGCCGACAAGCTGGTGATGAACCAGAAGCTGGAGGCCAACAACCTCAAGATCGTCGCCAACAACCAGGGCTATCAGGTCAAGGGCGACGTCAAGATCAACGGGCAGGCGGCCTCGCTCGACTATCGCAAGCCGACCGAGGGCGATGCGGACGTCAAATTGCAGACGACGCTGGATGATTCCAGCCGTGCGCGCCTGGGCTTCGACCTGAGCCCGGCCGTCAGCGGCTCGGTGCCGATCAAGCTGTCGGGTAAGATTGCCGGCGGTCCTGACCAGACGACGAAGCTCGGCATCGAGGCCGACCTGACCTCGGTCAAGCTCGACAACATCCTTCCAGGCTGGGTCAAGCTGCCGGGGAAATCGAGCAAGGCAACGTTCAAGGTGGTGCCGACAGCACAATCGACGCGGCTCGAGGACATCGTCATCGAAGGCGGTGGCGCTTCGATCAAGGGCTCGCTCGAGGTCGACCCGAACGGCGACCTCATGAATGCGAACTTCCCGACCTACTCGCCGTCCGACGGCGACAAGACGTCGTTGAAGGTGGAGCGTGGCCAGGATGGCGTGGTGAGGGGCACCATGCGCGGCGACGTGTTCGACGGCCGTGGCTTCCTGAAATCGGCGATCTCGGGCAATTCCAAGGACGACGCCAAGAGCAAGCTGAAGAACGTCGATTTCGATATCGACGTGAAGCTCGGCGCGGTCGCGGGCTTCAATGGCGAGGCGATGCGCAGCGTCGATGCCAAGATGTCGAAGCGCAGCGGGGCCGTCAAAGCGTTCACCCTGAATGGCAAGATCGGCCGCGACACGCCGGTGGCGGCCGATCTGCGCGGCGGGCGTGCGCAGGGCAATCGCGAGGTGATCTATATCCAGACCGACGACGCCGGCGCATTGCTGCGCTTCACCGACACCACCAACAAGGTCTTCGGCGGACAGATCGTGGTGGCGATGGAGCCGCCGACGTCAGAGCCTGGGGCCAGGGAAGGCCTGATCAATGTGCGCGACTTCACAGTGAAGGGAATGGATCAGCTCGATCGAGTCGCGGCTGGCGGCCCCAACGGTGCGCAGAGCGGCGTGGCTTTCACGGCGCTGCGTGCCGAGTTCACCCGGCAGAACGGCGCACTCACGGTCCGCAACGGTGTGGTGAAAGGACCGATGATCGGCGGCACCATCGAGGGCTCGATCGACTATCCCGGCAGCCAGGTGTGCATGAGCGGCACCTTCGTGCCGATGTATGGCGTGAACAACATTTTTGGCCAGATCCCGTTGTTCGGTCTCTTCCTCGGCGGCGACAAAGAGGGATTGATCGGCGTGACCTATGAGGTCGTCGGCACGCCGGCAGCACCCGTGATGCGCGTCAACCCGATCTCGGCGATGGCCCCGGGACTGTTCCGCAAGATCTTCGAGTTCAACACCGGCAAGCAGAACACGCCGATCGACGAGCTGCCGTCGGCGCAGTCAGGCGACAGTCCGACCGGATCAGCAAGGCCGCTGTCGAGCGGTTGCAGCCTCGCGCGGCGATAGCGCGAACGACTGCGCCCATTCTCTGATTTGTCGGCCAGGGCAATCGCATATGACGCTAGAGCTTGGGGCGCCGATCGTCCGCAGCGTCATGGCCGGGCATAGCCGTTCGAAGGACGGCGTCGCTTTCGCTCACCTATGACCCGGCCATCCACGCCTAACCACAAGGCACGAAGAACGTGGATGCCCGGGACATCTAGCGCGAAGACGCGCTTCGCGCTTCTGCCCGGGCATGACGATCTCTTGGGAGCGTTTCGTGCGTCTTACGCCGCTTTGATGCGGCGGCAAGCACCATGCCGGCCGCGTTGCCGGTCTCGTTCGCCGCCGTGCTGACGCCACCGATATTAGTGGTGACCTCTTTGGTCGCTTCCGCCGTCTGCGAGACGCTGCGGGCGATCTCGGCGGTGGCGGCGCCTTGTTCCTCGATCGCGGCGCCGATCGAGGTCGCGATCCGGCTGACTTCCTCGATGGTGGCGGTGATGCCGCCGATGGCGTCCACGGCTTCCTTGGTCGCGCCCTGGATCTGCGCGATCTTGTCGCCGATTTCGCGGGTGGCTTCCGCGGTCTGACTGGCGAGCGACTTCACTTCAGATGCGACGACGGCAAAGCCGCGGCCGGCTTCACCCGCGCGCGCGGCCTCGATGGTGGCGTTCAGCGCGAGCAGATTGGTTTGCGCCGCGATGCTCGAGATCAGCTCGGCGACATGCTCGATCTGCTGGGCGCCGTCGGACAGCGCGCGCACGATGGTGTCGGTGCGGCGCGCGCTATCCACCGCGCGGCCGGTGACTTCGGCGGATTGCGCGACCTGGCGGCTGATCTCGGTGATGGAGGAGGAGAGCTCCTCGGCGGCGGCCGCCACCGTCTGGACGCGCTGGCTGGCTTCGGTGGCCGCCGAGCCGACCACGGCGGCGCGGCGGTTGGTGCCCTCCGCGGTCGACGACATCGACTTGGCCGTGGTCTCCAGCTCGCCGGAACCCGAGGCCATCATGCCCACGAGCTGTCCGACGGAGGCGTCGAAGCGATCGGCGAGCGAGATCAGGGCGTCGCGCTTCTCCTGCTCGCTGCGTGACTTGGCCGCGATCTGTTCGGCCTCCAGCGCGCGCGCCGTGAGCGCGGTCTTGCGCAGCACTTCGAGCGTCTCGGCCATGCGGCCGATCTCGTCGCCACGGTCGGCCTCCTCGACCGGCTTGTCGAGGTTGCCGTCGGCAATGTCCTGCATGCGGGTCTTCTGACGGTCGAGCGCGCTGAGCACGTCACGGGCGATCAGCCAGGACAGGGTCGCCATCAGCAGCATCAGGCCGACGCCGACCGCGGCGAGCTCGAGCGTCAATGCGCGAACGTCCGCGTCGATGTCGTCGACATAGAGGCCGTAGCTGATCGTCGCGTTCCAGGGCGCGAACTTGCGCGCGAACACGGTCTTGCGGACGGGCTCGGTCTGGCCGGGGCGGGGATAGAGATAGGAGGTCACGCCGCCCTGGGCGTTCTGGCTGGCGACGTTGATGATCGCGTCCGCGATCATGACGCCGTTGGAATCGACCGCGCCTGTGATCTTGCCTTCGAGCTGCTGGTTGGCGCCGTTCACGAACAGCGATGTGTCGGGATTGTAGACGACAGGATAGCCCTGGCCGCCGTTGAAGCTCATGCGCCGGCCGCGCATGTGGAACTGGGCCTTGGCCTCGGCTTGCGTCAGCTTGCCGGCGGCGACGTCGTCCTGGACCGACTGGGCGAGGCTGTAGAGCAGGTCGACCGCAGTCCGCATCTGCTGGACCCGGTCCTCCATCATGCGGCTCTTGCTGAGCACGGTCGAAACCCCGATGATGCCTGTGACCGTGAGAGCCGCGAGGCAGACCATGCTGGCAAGCTTGGTGCGGATTCTCAGATGACTGAGCAGCTTCATCGCGGCCTCTACGGAATGGTTGTTATTGCTCGCATCGGTAGCATGAAGTTCTTACCAATCATGAACATGGGCATGCTGCAGCCTGCCGCGCGGGGCACCCGTCGCAGCCCTATGCGCAACTGTGCAGGCAAAACGCCACGCGCCGGCGTGCGCCGTTCCACACGCCCCAGAAAATCGATCTTAGACTTTGGTGGTCATCGAGCGCTACCGGAGCGGCGATGAATCGATTCGTTCATCGCATCATCATGTCCGTGCTGCTCGTCGCGGCCCTCGTTCTCATCTGGAACGTGCTGGGCGCGCGCTGAGACGGCACCGGCAAAATCCGCCGGTGCCGTCTTACTTGCGCGTTGAATGTGAGCGCGTCAGCGCCGCGCGAATGCGCCGCCCGGTGCGTTGCTTTCCTTGCCCATCAACGCATCGACACTGATCGCGCCGCCGCCGGCCGCCGAGAGGTAGAGGCAGGCGAAGCAGAACAGGATCGCCGCGGTGCCGCCGTTGAGCAGCGGCAGGAGCACCGGCGTGCCGGTCTTCATCACGTGGCCCATGAAGTAAGCGAAGGCCATTTCACCCGCCAGGATGAAGGCCGTGAGCCGGGTGAACAGGCCGAGCATCAGGGTCGCGCCGAGCACCAGCTCGATCGTGCCGGCCGCGTAGATCAGCGGCGGAATGTCGGCGAAGTAGGGCAGCACCGGAAACTTGAACAGCTTGGCTACACCGTACTGGAACAGCAGGAGTCCAGTGACGAAGCGAAACAGACTCAGCAGAGCCGGTTGATAGCGAGAGAGATAGTTGAAGTTCATGGTTTGCGCCCTTCCATCCAATTCCCAAGCGACTTGGATCGCATTCGGTTCCACCCCGCAAGCCGCGCCGGGTCAATTCGCGCTGACATTTTTGTCATGTCCGACAAAACACCGCAGGTCGGGGTTTCAGCCCCGCCGACTCGCATTTTTTGCGTGTGTTTGCGTTGCGCCCGTCCGTAATTTCCCGGTGGCGCGAAGGGGTGTAGGTTACCTCGGACACACCTACCGCCGCAAGGCGGGGACAACCAGGAATGGAATCATCCCGAGCACCACGCTCGCAAGTGCGAAAGCCAGCAGCGCGTTATAGCCATGGGTGGCATCATGGATCAGGCCGCCGCTCCAGGAGCCGAAGGCCGAGCCCAGCCCGCTGCCGATCGAGATCGTGCCGTAGATGGTGCCGACCCGCTTTCCCCTGAAAATCTTCATCGCGGTGGCCGTGATCAGCGGGCCGCGCGAGCCCATCATGCTGCCGAAGCAGATCACGAAGCCGGTGAGCAGGATGAGGTTCGGGGAGTACTGCAACAGCCACAGCAGGAAAATGCCGAGGATCGAGATCGCGTAACTCAGGAGCACCGACGGCCGGCGCCCGATCAGGCCGTCGAGCGCGGAGACCCCTAACATGCCGAACACCAACACCACGCCGGAGAAGCCCCAGGCGGTCGCGGCCTGGAGCGGCGGAAAGCCCGCATCGATCAGATAGGCCACGATCTGGGCTGCGATCGCATACATGCCGACCGCGGTGAAGAAGAAGGTCGAGAACAGCGCCCAGAACGCATGGTGGCGCATGGCGGCGAGAAGCGTCCAGCCGTGATCGACGAAATCAGGATCGGTCTTCTTGCTGACATGCGGCGAGCCCGACGCGAATAGCCGCCACGGGAGCAGCATCAGCGGCACCAGCAACCCCAATGCGGCAAAGCCGAACAGCTGGTAGGTCTCGCGCCAGCCGAGATGATCGATCAGGAGCTGCGAGGCCGGCAGCAGCGCCAGCACGCCGCCGCCCATCGCCGAATAGACCACGGCCATCGCGGTCGGCAGCCGCGGCCCGAACCAGCGGCCGAGCAGGATCGAGTTCGGCACGTTGCCGATGAAGGCGACGCCGATGCCGACACAGAGTCCGATCGAGAGCTGGAATTGCCAGAGCGATTGCGCATGCGCGGCAATCAGGAACGCGGAGCCGAGCAGCAGCAGCCCGAGCGCATAGACGATGCGAGGTCCGGAATGGTCGAACAGGCGTCCGACCAGTGGTGCGGTCAGTCCGCTCACGAGCCAGGTCAGCGAATAGATCGAGACGACCTGCGCGCGGTCCCAGCCGAAGTTTTCAGAGATCGGTTTCAGGAAGACGGTGAAGCTTTCGCTTAAGCCCCGCCCGAGAACGGCCAGCGTGAAGCACAGCGCGAGCACGACGAGCGCAGTGCGCACCGCGCCTTGTTGTGTGCTCCCCTGTTCCTTCGACGTTTCCTTGGGCGTGTTCTGATCCATTGCCCATCAGGGAGCGCGCTTCGGCGCGCCCTGACAAGCAGCGAAAAGCTCATACGCCTATGCAGGCTTGATGAGGACGTGCTTCTTCTTGCCGAACGACAGCTTGATCACGCCCTCCGGCGTGAGGCTTGCCGGCGTCAGCGTCATCTTCTCGTCAGTGACGGACTCGTCGTTGACGCGCAGGCCGCCGCCTTTGATCTGGCGCCGTGCCTCGCCGTTCGAGGCCACGAGGCCCGCCTTGACGAAAGCATTGAGCACGCCGACGCCGGCATCCAGGTCACCGCGCGGAATTTCCACCGTCGGCAGGCTCTCGGCGAGTGCGCCTTCCTCGAAGGTGCGGCGTGCGGTTTCAGCCGCTTCGTTTGCTGCGTCGCGGCCGTGCAGCAGCGCGGTCGCTTCAGTGGCGAGCACCTTCTTGGCCTCGTTGATCTCCGAGCCCGCGAGTGCGTCGAGCTTCCTGATCTCGCTCATCGGCAGCGTCGTGAACAGTTTCAGGAATTTGCCGACGTCGGCGTCCTCGGTGTTGCGCCAGTACTGCCAGAAATCATACGGCGAGAACTGGTCGGCGTTGAGCCAGACCGCACCTTGCGCCGTCTTGCCCATCTTGGTGCCCGAAGCGGTCGTCAGCAGCGGCGTCGTCAGCGCGTACAGCTGATGCGTGCCCATGCGGCGGCCGAGATCGACGCCCATGATGATGTTGCCCCACTGGTCCGAGCCTCCCATCTGCAAATGGCAGCCGGTGCGCCTGGCCAGCTCGACGAAGTCGTAGGCCTGGCAGACCATGTAGTTGAACTCGATGAAGCTCATCTCCTGCTCGCGCTCGAGGCGCAGCCGCACGGAGTCCATGGTCAGCATGCGGTTGACCGAGAAATGCCGGCCGACATCGCGCAGCATCTCGATCCAGTTGAGCTTGGTCAGCCACTCGGCATTGTCGAGCATGATGGCGTCGC